>Ga0008836_100058_pt1 | contig 124212 bp, 102 predicted proteins | sample HotLakConsUCCR28_FD_62214 | JGI IMG/M metagenome (GOLD analysis project Ga0008836, IMG submission 62214) | Hypersaline microbial mat communities from Hot Lake, Washington, USA - Hot Lake Consortium UCC-R28 (Hybrid Assembly) ... | reverse complement strand
AGAGTGGGGAGCCAGAAGTGCTTCAAAGTCCCTCTCCCACATTGGGAGAGGGATTTAGGGTGTAGACGCGGAGCGGCTTCTCGCAGAGTGGGCTGGATCTCGGCAAAAGAGCATGTTTGTAATCTACTGAACGTGGGATAGCCGTCTCGACTGTCCAACAGCAGGCAGAATGCCTGCCCTACAAAAATTGGATGTTGTTAAATTCTCATTTTTTAGTGACTGCAAGGGAATGGCCAATCCGCAATTTGGATGACGGTTTCGATGGCGTACTTTTAACTTATTGCCAGACGGCTCATCGCCTGACCTAAGAGCACAAATTCCCCTGCCTCAAGCGCTACACTCATGGGGGATTTAGACGAGGGCACTATGACCATCGACTACGATGGAGTCATCATTGGGGGAACGATGCAGGCGCGTAAAGTGGCTATGAGCGCCGCCCGGCAGGGAGCACGGGTCGTTCTGGTTGAGGCTCCTGAAGCAGTAGATCGCCAGATCCGGCGTCAGGTTAGTTTAGAAGTTCTGGCCCGGTTCAGCCAAAACCACCAGCAAGCCTTTTTGCCGGGCATACCGCCTCCCATTACTCCCCAGGTCTGGTCAGCCCTGCGGCACAAGGTTACCCTGGCTGCCGATGTCGCCTATCCACATCTGGCTCTAGAGGCTCTGGCAGCAGCAGGGGTAGATGTTGTTTTAGAATCCGGTCAGTTCATTCCCAAACCCCGCTTTGCCCTAGCCACTGCTTCCCGTCGCTTGGCCGGTCGGAGCTATCTGCTGAGTCCTCCAACTCAGGTCAAGATGCCGTCAATTCCTGGCCTGGCCGAGACTCCGGTGCTCACCCCCGACACCTGGCTGGATCTCGAATTGCCTCCACAAAAGCTGGCAATTTTTGGACGTAGCCCCGACGCCATTGCCCTGGCTCAAGGGCTGGCCCTGATGGGAACCAAAACTACGCTAATCAGCCGAGGGGAGCAACTGCTGCCCACCGAAGACCTTGATATCTCGCGCTTTGTAGAAAGCCTGCTGATGGCAGCAGGGGTAGACCTGCGGCTCGGTGCCTCATTAGATTCTGTCTCCTATGATGGCGAATTTGCCCTCCAGTTTTCGTCTGGAGAGCGGCTCCAAATTCCCCATTTACTGGTTGCAGTAGCCCAACGACCCCAGGTAGAAGAGCTAAATCTTAATCGTATTCATTTGCAGGCCAGCAGCACCGCCATTGCCGTGGATGACCAGCTCAAGACCACCCGACCCCGCTGCTTTGCCTTTGGCCCCTGCCTGGGGGGATATTGGGCCGACCATACCGATCACCAAGACGGTCAGGTGGCTTTGCAAAACGCTCTGTATCTACCCTGGCGACGTCTTCAGCAGTGGCATCGTACGGGCAAACTTCCCACAGTTCCAGAATTTGCCCGCTTCGGCATGACCGCTCAACAGGCGCTGAAATACTACGGAGATGCCGCTCAGGTCTTTCAGATTTCTGGTGATCAAATTCCAAAATTACATTTAGATGACCGGATCACAGGGATTTATCGCTGTATTATTCATCGAAATGGGTCGGTACTGGGAGCTCAAGTTGCGGCGCCTAACGGTGCCGACTTCGCCCAACTCTTGGCATTACTTTCCCATCAGCGGGTTTCCATTCAACAAATGAATAAAGCTCATAATCTTTCAATGACTTCTATAGAAGTGTTAGAAGGTCTCAGCTATGCCTGGCAACAAAACCGCTGGCGTCCTGGTAGCTGGCGACGAGACTGGTCCGAGAACTGGTTCAACTGGCGTCGTTCTCGCTTTAGAAATTAGCTTAAACCCATTAAACTTTGCTCGAAGGCTATAAGTGGAGTTTTGCTGACAAGAAAACGATAGGTCCCGGGCCAGATTTAGCATAACTTAGGCTATGAATCGTGCCCCGTTTCAACCCAGGTTAATTCCTCACACCTTCCGCCTATGTTTCTCTCTAAAAAAGACAGTTAACCGCACATGCAAGACAATCAGCATCAAACCCCTGAACATCCAGATGATGCGTCTGATCACCCTGCTTCAGGTATCGTTCGGGTTGAACCCGAGTCAGTTTTTACCCTGGATGCTTCCCCGGCATTGCCCCAGCCTCCCCCTCCGTCGTTGGGTGACCGCCTGGTTCAGCAGGTTAAGGGCCATGCTCAACTCCTGATTGGGGCCTGGTTGGGAGTTATAACGACCCTATTTTTCAGTCAGGCCCATTCCACTCCGTCGTCTCCGCTGACGGTTCACCCCCTGGGGTTGAACGAAACACTCCTGGTGCAAGCCCATCCATGGCGGTTCACGGGCGTTAGCGATGGTTCGATGCCTAACCTTTTGGTCAGTCCCCCCCCTGCTCCTCCCAGTAGCCCCCAGCCCCAGCCCCGGCTTACGTTTATGGATCGCTATTATTTCGCTGCCGCCGAAACCAATGAATCGACGCCGGGCACAGCTGGCTGGTTGATGGTAGACAGATTCTATTTTTCACCGATGCCAGACTCTACAGCATCGTCGGCAGCTCTCCCTAATGTGCCCTTAGCGTCATCTCCATCTACGGTTGCTGCGAGTCAGGCAGTTTTGCCCCCCGCCCATGACTGGGCCAATTTTGCCCCCCAATTTCACGGTGTTCTTGAGGTGCCACCGCCGCCTCAAATGGATTTCTTATCACCGGAGGCTCAACCGTTACCTGAACTGCCCCAAAGCGGAACTGCTACCTATCCCCTCGATGCTCACCACCGGGGGCTCCACTCCCTGTTGGGGGTGGTGCAAACCAACCACTTCGGTGCGGCGTTGATTAAAACCCAGGATAGTTCTTACTCAGTGCGGGTGGGGGAGCCAATTCGGCAGAGCAATTTAACGTTGGCCGAGTTAGATCGTGATCGGGTCATTTTGACAGATGGCCAGCGCCAGCTTGTCGTCAATGTGGGAGAAACCTTTTAGGGTGAGCTGCATCTCTGCATCTAGACCAAGTCCAGATCGAAATCTGTAGCTTTCCCTGGGCAAAACTCCACTGCTGGACTTGGTCAAGGGCTAAGTCACGGCCAGGACCATGCCCTATTCTGTCGTGACCTCTACCACGGGCAGGCTGTCCAGCGGCGGCAGGGTTGCATCAATGGGAAAGTCCTGTATCCACTCATGATAGAAGCTCTCCTGGCTGTCAAAGATTTCGAACAAACTCCCCGTTGAGGTCAGCAGCAGAAGTTGATTCATTTGCTCTGAAATCGAGCATAGGGCTAACCGCATACCCAGGCTCATGCTGAATTTACAGAGCTGAATCAACAGGGCCAAACCGGCACTATCTACAAAGCCAATATCCTTCATATCGAGCAGAATCGTTTGGGTTTTGGCCTTAACATGGCGCTTAATCATTTCCAGCGTGTCTTGGTCGCTGTTAAGGGTTAAGTCGCCGTTAAGGGCAAAAATCACTACAGTCATGGTCTCTAAGCTGCTGGCTTTTTGATGAAGGCTTGGGAGTAAAGTCATGGTCTTAAAGCTACTGGTTTGTGGGTAGAGGCTAGTTGTCAGGACCCAACCGATAGCTCCCATCCGCAGGGGTCGAGGCGTTCAGACTAAGGCAAGTCCGAACATGGGGCCGGCTGGAGAATCTTGGGGAGATACCAATCCTGTCATTACTAATTATTAGTTAGTATGCCTTGTTAGTTAATATGCCCAGCAAAAAGCGGATAGGGGCTATCGCTCCAGCATTAGGGTGCGGGTATCAGCATTCCAACTGACATCAATGCCGATGGCTTTAAGCCCATTCGACTTAATATAAAATGATTGCTCGACCCCGACAAAATATTCGTAGGGCACCTGTACCGGGGCAATGATTAACCTTTCCAGCGCTTCTACCGGAGCAAAAGCACTACCTTCAATAATCAACCCCGGTTCGGCTATATTTTGACCCGCTGCCGCAATATTAATGGGTTCAATTTCGGGGTTACTGCAGCAGTCTAAGGAAATCTGACGGGTCTCGGCGTCCCAGCTAACCTCCAGGCCTGCATCGCTGACGTAGGCGGCCTTTACGAACCGCTGCCCGTCCTCAGTTTTGATCACATCAGCTCCGTCTAGACCACTGATCACCCCTGCCGCTTGGAGATGCGCCACTGACAGGTAAGCACTTTCGGCGTAGATCACGCCCCCCATGGGATACAGTAAAGGCCCCAGCTGAAGACTCACACGGTTTTCTGGATCCACTAGACCTACGGGTATGACCGGGTCATCGTCCTGGTTCATCTGATCTGGGTTGGCAGAGTCAGCGGTGGGTCGATCAGCGATAGATGGCGACGGCATTTGGGTCCACAGGAGGCTGGTCAGCAAACTACCCACCACCAGCCCTCCTACCGCCAGGGCAAGTTTGCTGATCAAGCTTCCGTTATGGTCAGGTTCGGCCTCGGCAAATCCGGCAGCCCCGGCTAACGCGTCTACATCAGTGGCTACATCAGCTCCATAGTCGAGCCATTTGCACTGGTCCAGGTGAGCCTGCAAAAACTGACGGTTGGGATGATAAATGGCCTGCTTCGGCAGGTTAATTTTTCGTCCTTCCAGGTATCCATAGCTGCTGCGACGCAGACTGGGAGCCAGCATGACGGTGTAGTCGCTGGGGTTAATTGCAATTAAGTAGAGGTTGTATAAGATTTTGACGTCTTTCCTTAATACCAGACCATTGGCAGGATGATCGGCTACATCACTATTGCTGCCGTCGATCAGCACCGTTTCGAGCAGAGGCAGAATATTGCTGTCGGTAATAACACACCGCTTGCCGTAGATTTCTAGCAGTTTTCGCCGCAGAGAATAATGGGTTCTGCGGTTCAGGGCTGACTGAATCGTCTTGATCACCTCTTCCTGGTGATGGGTTTGGCGCAGCGCCTGTCGTTCGGTGGACAACATCTGGCCTTCAGCGGTGCCCCTGGGGCCGGCTTTCCCCCTGAAGCCATCATCCTTGTTCGGGAGTACGGTTTCTGCGGGGGAGGCTTTATGCTTGTCAGCGAGGGAAGACGGGGGGGCGCTGGGGCTGGCATCGGCTGATGACTCGGGGGCTGGGTTGAGATCTTGCCCCTGCTGCCCCTGGCTGGCTGCTGCCCCTGGTTTTGCCTCTAGACCCTGGGAGGCTTGCTCAGCATCAGAACGAGGGTACCCCGGTTCAGCAGCATCTCTGACCATGGGCTCTGGAGAACCTACCGGAGCACCCAGGATAATGGGGCTTTCTGCCTGGTCTGATGGCTGGCTGGACGGGGATAAGTCTGACGTTAAGTCTGACGTATTGAAACCGGTAAGCGGCCCTTCAAGGACGGTGGCTTCGGCATCATCGAGGGGAATCAGCGATAAGGCATCTGAGAGAGGGTCGGAGTCTTCGGTCCCACTGGTTTGATCGGTCTCGACAAAGGGGTTGAGCCCGTCTTCTCCATCGGGTTCATCTCCAGCCGCAGCGGCACTGGTAACCGTCGAGCCAAAGGGAGACCCGCTGGCAAAGGTAGGTTCATCCGCTGAGCCAGTGGGAGAGAAACCATTGGGGGCTTGCAGCCCGGCAGCGTTTGCATAAATCCCTTCGCCCCAGTCAGCGGCTTCGGCTAAGTCTTGAATCAACTCTTCGTAGCTACCGTCAAAGGCATCGAGGGGGCGAGACTCTTCGGTCAGATCCTGGCTGAGGTCTGGCGCAGTGGTTGTGTCGTGGCCCTGGGAAACCTCCCCCGGACGCAGAGCCGTCCAAGAAGCTCCGGTGTGGTCGGCGGGCAAAATACACCCTTCCAGGTTTAACTCAGACAGATCGAAATCGTTGAGATCTACGGCGCTGAGGTTAGCACCCCTGAGGGACGCCCCGGCCATGTTGGCGTTTTTGAGGATAGCACCAGAAAAATCGACCCCGCTCAGGTTGGCCCCGGCCAGGGTACAGTCGGTCAGGTTTGTCTTGCGCAGGTTGGCCCCACTCAGGTTGGCCCCGCTCAAGAAGGCACCGGTCAGGTTGGCCCCGGCTAATTTTGCCCGAATCAAATCTGCCGCAATGAGATTGGTGCGGGTCAAATTGGCCAGAGATAAATCGATGTGATTCAAACAGGCCCCGGCCAGAATGGCGTTTCTTAAATCAACCTTCTGCAGCAGCGACTCTTCAAGCTGGATGTAGGGCAGGTGGGCATCGGAGAGGTTAACGTTCTTTAAATCGATTTGGTTAAATTTACGTCGTCCGTCGGCATATTCCTGCAGAAGACTGGCGACATCAAAAGGAGTTAGCTCCTGGGAACCGGGGCCAAAATTAAATTCCGAAAGGGGAGATTTTTCGGTCATTGTGGGCAGAAACGCTAGTCTGGCATATTTCTGGACTGATCTGGCGCAACCTGGAAAGCCCCCAAAGGCTGGGATATTTCCTTGAAACCGAGATGGAGAAGGATCTTGTCTAAGCTAACTAAAAATTATGGAGATGCACCAAAAGCTGTTTTTTTGTTACCTGAATAGGCCAGATCACGAACCTTTGCCCACCCCTGCAGCAGGTTAGGGCATCTAGCTTAGGGCCATTATACGATCATCACCGGTGGGGAATCTTGCTCGAAGGAAGCAGGCTTTTCGGCGATGGTCACTTCCTCTGGGTTAGCCCATAGAATCAGCTTTGGATCGTAGGGGCTATTGAGGTAGCGGTGACTGGGCAAAATTCGCAAAGACAACCCCTGGAGACCGCTAGCCCCGTAACAGACCTCAACCCGGTAGATCGTTCTACCCTGGTCGTCTTTGCCGTGATATTGCATGGGGGTAGCAATGCCAGTGTGAATTTCTCCGTCAACCCCGACGGTACCCTGATACAATTCAACCTGGATATCATCGGGGGTAAGAGCCCCAAGCTGCACCTGGGCGGTCACCTGAATCACCTGATTCACCCGCAGATCCTGGGTCTCAGAGAGGGTGATTTCTTCAAACCGCATGCCATACCAGTGATCCAGCAGGCGAGATTCCCACTCGGCCAGTTCTTTGCCCGGCCCGAACTGATTAGAAGCCAGCACCTGAGCCCGATCGCTGGCGGCAAAATAACCTCGCTGGGCATAGTCTTTGACCATGCGGGCGGTATTGAACATGGGGGTGTTGAGGTAGATGGCGTCTTTCATTTTGGCCACCCATCCCCGGGGGATGCCGTCTTTATCCCGCTCATAGAAAAGCGGAACGACTTCTTTTTCCAAAATGTCGTAGAGGGTATTGGCCTCTACATCGTCCTGATAGTCAGGATCGTCGTAGTTTTCGCCGTGACCGATGGGCCAGCCGGTGCGGATGTAGTCGGCTTCATCCCACCAGCCGTCTAGCACGCTCAGGTTAGGCAATCCATTCATGGCCGCTTTCATGCCGCTGGTGCCAGAAGCTTCCCTGGGGCGACGGGGGTTGTTCAGCCAGATATCGCAGCCCGCCACCATGTCCCGTGAGACATGGATGTCGTAGTTGGGCACAAACACAATGGAGCGACTGAGCCCTTGATCCCGGGTGAAGTGGATGATTTTACGGATCAGTTCTTTACCGGGGATATCTTTGGGGTGAGCCTTTCCGGCTATGACAAACTGGATCCGGCGACCGTCGCCGTTACCCTGAATGAGGTTACGAATGCGTTCTACATCGTGCAAAAACAGGGTAGCCCGTTTGTAGGTCGCAAACCGGCGGGCAAAGCCAATGGTCAATACAAAGGGGTCCAGCACCTCCCGAGCTTCCATTAGTTCATGGGCCGAGGCTCCCCGCTCCATCAGGCTGTGGGTCAGGCGCTCTCGCACCGCCATCACCAGCTGAGACCGGCACAGTTCATGGTTGCGCCAGAGTTCTTCGTCAGGAATGGCATATACCCGCTCCCACAGGGAAGCTTCTGGACGGGCCTGGGACCACTTTGGCCCCAGATAGCGGTCATACAGTTCCTGGGTAGATTTTGCTACGCAACTGCGGCCATGCACCCCGTTGGTAATGGCGTGGATGGGCACTTCGCTGAGGGGCAGTTCCCGCCACAGGTTGCCAAACATTTCCCGAGATACCTGGGCATGGAGTTTGCTCACCCCGTTGACAAAGGTGGCGGTTTTGATGGCCAGCACCGCCATGCTGAAGGGGGCCGATAAATCGCCGGTATCGGTGCGGCCCAGGGCCAGAAATTCATCATCACTGAGGGCAAAGCGGTCTCGATATTGGCCCAGGTAATGCAACACCTTATCGGCGGGGAATAGGTCAATGCCCGCGGGCACTGGCGTGTGGGTGGTGAACATCTGGCTGGCCTGGGCGACCTGAAACGCCACCTCAAAGCTCAGGTCGTGCTCATCCATCAACATCCGCATGCGTTCCAGGGCCATAAAGGCTGAGTGGCCTTCATTCATGTGGTAGGCCGAGGGGGCCAACCCCAATGCCTGCAGCATCTTTACCCCGCCGATGCCCAGCATGATTTCCTGGTGGATACGCACATCGATATCGCCGCCGTAGAGGCGATCACAAATATCCTGGTCGTACTGGTTGTTAGGCTCGATGTTGGTATCCAGCAGATACAGGGGCACCGTTCCCACCTGTACTCGCCACACCCTGGCGTAAACCGTGCGCCCGGGATAATCAATCCCAATGCGCAACTCCGACCCGTCAGGCTGACGCTCTAACTGCAGGGGCATGTTGTAAAAGTCGTTGATGGGGTAGCGCTCTTGCTGCCAGCCATCGGCATTGAGGTACTGGGCAAAATAACCCTCCTGGTACAGCAGCCCCACCCCCACCAGGGGCAGCCCCAGGTCGCTGGCCGATTTCAGATGGTCTCCGGCCAGCACCCCTAGCCCCCCTGAGTAAACCGGCATACAGGAGGTCAGGCCAAACTCCATAGAAAAGTAGGCATAGCATTCCTTCGGCACCGGGTCATTGCGGTATTTCTTATACCAGGTGCGGTCGTGGAGATAGTCTTCGAGACGCTGGGCGGCGCGATCCATCTGGGCCAAAAAGCCCTCATCTTCTACCACCTCCTGCAGCCGGTCCTGGCTGATGGTACCTAGCATGAGCACCGGGTTAAAGCGACTTGACTCCCAGAGGTCGGCGTCAAGGCGGCGGAACAGATCTGCCGTTTCAAAGTCCCAGTCCCAATGGAGATTGTAGGCCAACGCTCTAAGGGCTTCCAGACGTTGGGGCAGGGCCGGGGTGACGTTAAACGTGCGAATCGGTCGCATAGGATATCTAATATTGAATGAGCGTTGGCTTCATTTTGCCGTCGATTGACCCGTTAACTGAAACATTTAACACTCTTTTCCCAGAATTTGTGGGGTGCAGACGCTCCAGGCTGAAGCCCCCAACGTCATCCATAAAGCTGAGTCAGTTCCCTGGGTACACCGAGGGCAATGGGTAGGCTAACAGATCGACCAGGTAAAGAAATCCCTACCTGGATATATTGGCCTAAGGTACCCCTGACCCTGGATAATTAGGGAACAATGAAAATTCTGTTTGTTTAAATACTGTTTTGAGGAAAAAGGTATGAATCAGGAGATGAAGCAGCAAAGTCGAGCCTCGTCCCAGAAGTTGAACCGGGCTGAGGTAGAGTTTGACCAGTGGGCCAAAGCCGTTCGCCAGCAAATGGTCGCGGCTCTGAAGCGCCGTGGCAATGCTTAGCCTTACAGGTTAGGCCAGGGTAAGCGTTCACTCAGCTACGCAGGTCGTCCTGGTCATGGGTCCCTTCCCACCATGGGCTAATCGTTGACCGGGCGATACCGAGAAAACAAGATTTTGCAGAACGGGGTAGGGTGCAGACCTTACCCCGTTTTTGGTTTACTGCGGCTCCGTCACCTGAGCAACTCGACAAGCTTCCATTAAATCCTGGTGGATTTCCGCAGAGGCTGCCACCAGCATGCCCGGTCGCTGGTAATTACTACAGGCATGGAGGGGCGGCGGCGGATTGCCATCCAGGGTGGTGACAAGGTATCCCATTTCCTGGGCCATAAAGGCCAGGGCCGCGCCATCAATAAACTGACCTCTGGCCAGTACTGCCCCCGCCAGGTCACCGCTGAGTAAACCGTTGAAGTTGGGAATTGGCTTATCTTTGGCGTAGTCGGCCTTGGTGTGGAAAACGGTGTAGCGATTCCGCAGCAGGGGAGCCACTTCACCCATGTGCCATCCCAGACAAATGGCTTTCTGGGGGGATTCAATGGCGATGGGTTGGCACTGATCCAAGTCCTGGTGGAGTTCTCCTTTAAAGGTTCCTTCCCCCCGCAGGGTGTAGTAATAGCGATCCTGCCCCGGTGTAATGGCAATTACGGCCTCAAATTCATCCGCATTCAGCACGCTGAGGATAATTTGGTAGTTGTTGTGGCCATCCAGATAAAACTGGGTGCCATCGATCGGGTCCAGGGCAATTAAGTAATCGCCCTGCTCCCCCAGGTCAATGGCCCGAAAATACCTGGTGTTGTAGGTCTGTTCATACTCTTCCCCATAAAACCGCACCTGGGGGAACAGCCCCAGCAGCACCACCTCCATCATGGTCTGAATGGATAGATCCGCATCGCTCAGGGCCGAAGCAAAGAAGTTGTCCCCCTTGCCGTCCTTATCCGGTTGGGCCTGAATCTGCCGCTGAATTTGTCTGGCATAGGCTCCGGCGGTACGCAGGTAGGGCAGCAAAGTCTCCAGAATATGTCGGGGCGTAGAATTTTGCAAAGTCTGCGTCATAACAGCAATAAGAATAGACAGCAGCAGAGGATAATAAACCTCGTCTAAGTCCAAAAGTAGAACTTTGGGTCAGAGAAACCACGCAATGGGGCTGAACCCAGTCAAGGTCACCCCTATTTATGCACAAATTTCCCTCCCCCAACCACCGCCTGGACCCCAAACCCAGACCCACAAGGCTCAGACCCCAACCCCATCCCCCAGACTGTCCTCTTTTCCTAGACCTCTAACCCCTTAAAAAAGCCATGATTATAGTGGTCTCCAACCGAAGCATCAAACCTAACGCTACAGACGAAACCCTCTTTGAAGAAACCCCCAACAAAGCAGGAATTGATGAAATTCGTTTGGCCACTGCCGACTATAATCCATCCACAAACCGGTGGGCAGTGGACCTCAGGCCAGAACCCAATGATTTAACCGACACAGTTCCTCCCAGTAAACAGCTGTTTAACGAAGTCTTGGCGGGAATTCAGGCAGGCACTTATCGAAAAACCTGGGTCTTCTTCATCCACGGATTTAACCAGACCTTTGCGTCAGGGCTGCAGACCAGTTGGCAACTGAGTCAACTCTACGATGTGGATGTGATTTTGTTCTCCTGGCCCTCAAACCCTGGCGGATTTGTGACGGATGAGTACCGCCGTGCCCGTCAGGCGGCTAAAGCATCGGCCAATGCCCTGGATAGGACTCTGGATAAGCTCGGCAGCTACCTGCTGAATCGCCCCTATGAAGAAATGTGGCGATGTCCGGCAAGCCTAAACCTGCTGGCCCATAGCCTGGGCAACTTTATGCTCGAAAGCGTGGCCAGGGAGCCTATTTTCATTCCCAACGTTAGCCTGTTCAAAAATCTCATTTTTCACCAGGCAGATGTAAACAATCGACTGCATAAATACTGGATAGACCAGGTGGAATACGGTACCCGTTTATACGTCACTATTAACGAAGAAGATCTGGTCCTGAAGGCCTCAGATTTGATTAATCCCAATCGTCTGGTCTGGGAAACACGGTAAAAAGCTTAAATGGTAATCGCCCTATTTATGTAGACTTTACCGACGGGGTTGGGGTGGGTGGGGCTCACAACCTGTTCACAGAAGTGCAAGACAACCCGACTGTGGTGGATTTTTGCCGTCGGGTGCTGCACGGGCAGCGGGGCGAAATCGTACCTGGCTTCAGGTTTGATGACCGGGTCAATGCCTTTCGGCTCCGGATTTAGTTTCACAGGTCACGGCAATTTCCTGCGACCAAATGTCGTAAATGGCCAGAAGTCTTGAGTTGCCCCAGGACAAAACATCATTGATTCTGCCGCATTCCAGAGCCGGAATCATGGCACCTGAACGGCCAGAAACGATGGGAATCGATTTCAATTCGGTTTCTCAATTCAGATTCGCGAAAAGAACCCCTATAGAAACAGCTGAATCTTTAGCGAGGATACAACCATGGCGGCTCTGCCCTTTAAACAAAACTCTATTTAAATCTAGCTTTTAGGTGACTACAATTTAGTCCCTCCTTAACCCATTCAGTCCTTTTAGAAAAAGGCGACGGAATGCAACTACTCCCATGTCGTTGAGTGAGCTGTCGCTTGCACCACGGCAGCCCTCAGGACAAATAACCTTGCAGAGGCCATCGTTATCTAAGACTGATTTGCTCGGGTAAATTTCAGACGGTACGTGCCCCTGGCTTCTGCTGGGGGTTTCCTCTTGGCCAGCCGATTAAAATAGAATTAGGGCATGGGTGTTGTCAGCACCAGCGCGTTGACTTTGATGAGGTGAATCTATGGCAAAAGTCTCTAAAGACTCCGCTTTGAGCGAACTGGCGCAGGTTGCCATCGCAAAGTACCTCCAGCAAAGTATCTCCTACGAAGAGAAAGTGCTGGCAGATACCGACCCGGAAAACCTACACCAGATGCGCGTGGGCCTACGGCGGCTGCGTACAGCGCTACAGGTATTCGACAAAGCCGTCAAACTGCCAAAAGCAGGTCGGGAACCTAAAGTGGCCGGGGTGGCCCGTCAACTTGGTAACCTTCGGGATCTTGACGTCATCTCCGAAACCCTGCGTGAACGCTATGGCCCTGACCTGCCCGATACCGAACAGCAATTGCTCGTCAAAGTATTAAGTCATCTGCACCAGCAGCGGCAGAAAACGTACAAAGGGGTGAAAAAACTTCTTAAAGGCAAGCAGTACCAAGCCATGAAGCAGGGTCTAAAAGCCTGGACTGAGGACCCAAACTATGGAGAGTTAGGGCAGCTCCCTGCCACCATGGCAGTTCCAGACCTCATTGGCCCACTGGTCAGCCAGCTGTGGTTACATCCCGGTTTTTTAGTAGGCACCAAAATGAGTCGCGGTGCCATCAAAGTCAATACTCGTCTCGATGTGACCGCAACGGATCAGCTCATTTCTGAGCGGGGTCCTGACTTACACAGTTTGCGCAAACAGGTTAAACGAGTGCGCTACCAGCTGAAGCTGGTGTCGAATCTCTATAGCAATGTTCTCGATGCAGATATTGAACGACTGAGCGATATGCAAGAGACTCTGGGCAACCTGCAAGACAGCACCGTGCTGGAGGAGTTCATTTCTGGGATAATTGCTGATGCTAAGGGGCAAATGCCCACCCTATTTGCCCTACTGGCCGATAGCCGTCACCATGCCTGGAAACAGTGGCAAACCCACCAGTCTTACTATTTAGACCTGGCCCATCGTCAGCACTTGCGGATGGCGGTGCTACAACCCGTCGGGCCAGCAGAGGAATCACATTTATCCCCATCAAAAACTACCAAAACCTTTACGAAAGCCCAGTCAAAAGCAGGGAAATGAGTCAGCCACAGGATGGCCAGTTCATTAAAAAACACCCCAGTGAGTTAGCAAGAGGATGACCAGAGCGTCGGAAAACACAGATTACTACGCCATCTTAGGGGTCGCTAAAAATGCCAGTTTGCCAGTGATTAAACAGGCTTACCGGCGGCTGGCACGTCGTCATCATCCGGACTTAAACCCCGATGATGCGGCTGCTGAAAACTTTAAGCGGCTCAATGAAGCCTACGAAGTCTTGTCAAATCCGGCCCTACGTCGCCAGTATGACCGCTATGGTCCCCATTGGCAGAATCCTGATCCGAGCCGCAGACCCGTTCAGTCACCTTCCCAGGATGATTTCGAGGAGCTAGAGTTCGGTCGATTCGGCAGCTTTGAGGATTTATTGGGAGATCTTATGAACCGTTACGGGTCATAGCCGGTAAAGCCCCAGCCCTACCGCCAATCATAGGGCCGATCATGCCCCTACGCAGGCTGTTCACTCCATGAGTTTTCGCAGTTTCTCTCGGTCAAGGAGCGTGACTTTAGAGCCTTCTACCTCTACAATACCCTGCTGGCTGAGGCGGTAGAGCACCCGCGAGAGGGTTTCGGGAACGGTGCCCAACCGGGCCGCCAGCTGTCCTTTGTTGAGGTCCAGTTCTACCTGATCGGCCTGATCGGCCTGCTCACTCAGCCTCAGCACATAGGCCGCCAGTCGCCCTGGCACTTCCTTCAAAGAAAGATTATCCACCAGCTGCGAAAATCGCCGGAGATGGCGGGCAAACCCCTTCAACATGTTGATGGTCAGGGAAGGGTGCTGCTCCAGCAAAGCCAAAAACAACTCCCGTGGAAAAAACAGGGTTTCGGTCGGTTCCAGAGCAGCAGCGGAAGCGGGAAAGGGTTTGCCATCGAAAACGGGGACTTCGGCAAAGTGGTCCCCGGCCCCAAACACATGGAGAATTTGCTCTCTCCCACTGGCGGAAAGCTGGAAGACTTTGACGCGCCCGGCCTGCACCAGAAAAAAGCCGTTGCCCTCATCCCCCTGATGAAAAATGATTTCCCCTTTGTCGTAAGTGCGGGTGCGGGCAAGTTGGGCAATGGCCGCCAACTGCTCGGAGGGCAACCCTTCAAAGAGTGGGGTATCTGCCAAAAAGTTCAACAGGTCGGAAAAGGGAGTTCGAGATTGAGGCATAGGCTTGACTGGGTGGCACAGTGGCACCATACAGGAGCTTAAGCCATATCGGCAATTTCGTGTCGTGGATTAAGCTAGAGGTAATTCATTTCCCTGCGGCTATGACCGACGCAGACTTCAAACGTCGCCTTAAGGAAGAACTGCCTACCCTGGTTCAACAAGATCCAGAAGTTCGGCAGCTGCTTCAAAATGCTTTATCCAGCTACTTTGCTGATCGGGCTGAAACCGAAAGCCGGTTCGACCGGGTGCTGGCCGAGCTGAGATATGACCGGGAGCAGCAAGCCATCAAATGGGCAGCCAATGAACGTCGGTGGGACGAGCAAGACCGCAAGTGGGCTGAAAATCAGCGCCATCTGGACCAGGTCTATCAAGAAATTAAGGGTCTGCATCAAAAGCACGAAAGTACTGTAGGGGCTTTGGGGGCTCGCTGGGGCATTGCCTCAGAGCAGTCTTTTCGTGATGCGCTGAAAGGAATTTTGGAACAGTCGTTTGGGGTAGAAGTCCTTAACGTTACTGAGTATGACGACGCTGGCGAGGTGTTTGGTCGGCCTGACCAGGTGGAGCTGGATCTGATCATCAAAAACGGGGATTTAATCATTTGCGAACTTAAGTCCTCCATGAGTAAAGCCGATGTTTACACCTTTGCTAAAAAGGTGGCGTTTTACGAAAAGCGGCACCAGCGCCAGGCGACCCGCAAAATTATGGTGACTCCGATGCTGCATCCAGTGGCCCAGGGGTTGCCTGAGAAATTAGGCCTTGAAGCCTACAGCTACTCCGATAAGGTCAGGCCCTAGAGACTGGGTCTGTCGAGTTCTCGGGAGGTCAACATCTTGGGGGATAGGCATTCTACCTGTCCCAGCTCAGCAGGCGAAACGCCTGCCCTACAGGGCTTGCAGAAAACTTGGTTGATCGGCTGATTGGCCCTTACACAAAAAACTGATCACTCTCAGTTGAGTTTCTTGACTTAGGTCAAGGAAGCGACCCCCTGCCCCTGGATAGAGTAGCTCCAGAACAGCAAAAGACCGGAGTGATAACTATGTTTTGCGAACAATGCGAACAAACCGCCAGCGGTAATGGATGCCATCAATTTGGAGCCTGTGGCAAGAGCCCTGAAGTCAATGCCGTGCAGGATTTACTGGTTTACTGCCTGCGGGGGTTAGCCCCGGTGGTACTGCAGGCCAAGGCGGCTGGCATCAATACTCACCAGGCCGATGTCTTTACCGGTGAGGCTCTGTTTACCACCTTGACCAACGTCAACTTCGACCCGGCACGATTGACGAAGTATGTGAAGGCCGCCATTGCCCATCGTGACCTGCTTAAAGCCGAGGTGCGCAAGCTCCTGCCTGACGTAACCTGGCCGGAGATCGCAGACTACACCCCCAACTTTGCCGACAGCCTGGCCGACCAGGGGGAAGCGGTGGCCCTGACGTTTCTCAACCAAATTGGGATTGATGCCGTTGATGTCTTTTCCCTCAAACTGACCGTCCTTTACGGCTTGAAGGGCGTTGCCTCCTACGCCTTCCATGCTTACGAACTGGGCCAGGAAGACGAAGCCGTTTACCGCTTCACCTACCGGGCTTTAGAGGCTCTGAATCGCCACGACCTGACGCTGGATGCCTGGGTCAAGCTGGCCCTTGAGGTGGGCGAGGTCAACCTGCGGGTGATGGAACTGGTGGACATCGGCCACACCCACACCTACGGCCATCCCACCCCCTCTGCCGTGCCCATTACCCCCAGGGTTGGAAAAGCGTTGTTGGTGTCTGGCCACGACATTCGCCAACTGGAAGCAATTCTGAAGCAGACCGAGGGTAAAGGAATTTCCGTTTACACCCACGGGGAACTGCTGCCTGCCCACGGCTACCCTAAACTAAAGCAGCGCTACCCCCACCTCTACGGCCACTACGGCACCGCCTGGCAGAACCAGACGAAGGAATTCGCCCGGTTCCCCGGTGCCATCGTGCTCACCACCAACTGTCTGATGCCCCCCCACGACACCTACAGCGACAAGCTGTTCGTGCTGGGTCCGGTCGGGTTCCCCCATTTGAACTATCTACCAGGGCAGGAAGACGGCATTCCTGACTTCGAGGACGTGATTCAGAAAACCCTGGACCTGCCCGGATTTGAGACGGAAGAACCGCTCCACACGGTCAACGTCGGCTTTGCCCACAATGCGGTGCTGAGCGTAGCCGATACCGTTGTGGATGCCGTGAAGCAGGGCAAAATTCGCCACTTCTTCCTGGTGGGCGGCTGCGACGGAGCTAAGCCCGGACGGTCTTACTACACCGAATTTGTGGAGCAGGTGCCCGACGACTGCATCGTGCTGACCCTGGCCTGCGGTAAGTTCCGCTTCTTCGACAAAAACCTGGGAGAAATCGCCGGTTTGCCCCGCCTGATGGATGTAGGCCAGTGCAACGATGCCTACTCGGCGATTCAAATTGCGATCGCCCTGGCCAATGCCTTCGACCTGGATGTCAACGACCTGCCCCTGTCGATGGTCCTTTCCTGGTACGAGCAAAAAGCCGTCGCCATTCTGCTCACCCTGCTGCACCTGGGTATTAAGGATATCCGCCTGGGGCCGACCCTGCCCGCGTTCCTGTCGCCCAATGTGGTGAAACTGCTGTCCGAGACCTACCAACTGAAGCCGATTACTACTCCAGAGCAGGACCTGGCCGCCTGTTTAAGTTAATCTCGGTGAAATCAGTCAGGGGGCGGGCAAATGTCCGGCCCCTGTTGCCGTTGAACGGATCGTTTTCCGATGCCTTCGATAAAATGCAAACGAACGGAGGCACCTATGTTCGAGTCAGCAGAAATCGGCCACAAAATTGATAAGAAGATCTACAAAGAAGAGGTTCCGGAACTTAGAGCCAGCTTAATTGAAGCCCAGTTCAACCTGGTTCAGGCGGCAAAATTTCCCGTCATTATTCTGGTGGGCGGAGTCGATGGGGCCGGTCGCAGCGAAACCGTCAACCTCCTGAGCGAGTGGATGGACCCCCGCCACATTCAGGTCCACGGCTTTGGTCCCCCCACCGACGAAGAACGGCAGCGTCCTTACATGTGGCGGTTCTGGCGGGTACTGCCCCCCAAGGGCAAAATCGGAGTCTTTTTCGGCTCATGGTACACCGACATGGTGGAAGACTCCGTGGCAGACAAAGTCATTCCTGCCCAGCTCGACCAGCACATCCACCAGATTGTGCAGTTTGAGCACATGCTGACCGCAGAAAAAGCTCTGGTCATCAAGTTCTGGTTCCACGTCACCCAAAAAACCCAGCGCAAGCGGCTGAAAGCCTTTGAGAAAGATCCTAAACTCCGCTGGCGAGTCACCAAACAGGACTGGGAACGGGTCAAGCAGTATGACAAATACTGCCAGGTGTCAGAGCATATCCTGCGGGAGACCAGCACCGCCGAGGCCCCCTGGATTGTGGTAGAAGGTACAGATCATAAGTACCGCAACCTGACTGTCGGTAAGGTGCTGCTGGAGGCCATCACCTCTCGGTTATCCCATCCCTTCAAAGAACGGCGTTCCACCGCGCCGCCGCTGCTGCCTCCCATTGATAACCAGCACATTCTCTCGACCCTGGACATGACCCAGACCCTGCCCAAACCCGAGTATAAGGAAGCGCTGGAGCACTACCAGGGCAAACTGAATTTGCTGGTGAGGCAACCCCAGTTTGCCCAGCGAGCCTTAGTCGCCGTGTTTGAAGGCTGGGACTCTGCCGGTAAAGGGGGCAGCATTCGCCGGGTCGCCGCCGCCATGGATGCCCGCTGGTATACGGTGATTCCCATCGGTGCACCGACCGAAGAAGAACTGGCCCAGCCCTACCTGTGGCGGTTCTGGCGACATATTCCCCAACGGGGGCGGGTCACCATTTTTGACCGCTCCTGGTACGGACGGGTGCTGGTAGAGCGGGTGGAAAACCTCTGCTCAGAATCCGCCTGGATGCGGGCGTATAACGAAATTAACGATTTTGAAAAGCAGCTCGTCAACCACAACATCATTGTGGCCAAGTTCTGGCTGAACATTTCCAAGGAAGAACAACTGCGCCGCTTCAAAGAGCGAGAACAGGTGCGGTTCAAACAGTTCAAAATTACCGACGAAGACTGGCGCAACCGCGAAAAGTGGGATGCCTACGAAACCGCCATCTGCGACATGGTCGAACGCACCAGTACCCTGGAAGCCCCCTGGACTTTAGTAGAAGCCAACGACAAACGCTTTGCCCGGATTAAGGTGCTGAAGACACTATGCGAGCAGTTAGAAGCCACCATGAAACAATAGACAACAACCCAGGCTTGCCTTTGATCCCAAGGCTGAAGAGTGGTCAGTTTTTTGTGTCAGGACTAATGCCGTTTCTATAGGTCAGGGCTACTGATTGGAGCCGGGGAGCCTGCCCCAGCTAAGCAGGCGAGACGCCTGCCCTACAAGACTTGCGGAAAACTTGATGGATCGGCTTGTTGGCCCTTACACAAAAATCAGATCACTCTCAAGCAGGCGAGACGCCTGCCCTACAAGACTTGCAGAAAACTTGATTAATCGGCTGATTGGCCCTTACACAAAAATCAGATCACTCTCTTTCTTCCCTGTTCCCTCTTCCCTGTTCCCTCTCCCCTCCTCCCTCTTCCCTCAAATCCCCGTATCCAACGCTTCAATCAACTTATCCAGATACATCACCACCAGATTGGCCTGGTCACCCGCCATAGTGTTACGGATTTCTTCTTTCAGCAGCTTGTAAGACACCACGCAGGCATCCTGGCGATGGAAGGCGCGCATAATGTTCTGCATCCAGACCAGATACTCTTCCATAAAGCCGTCTTCGTCGTGCAGGAGCACCCCTTTGGCAATGTACTCCAGGGTGTACAGCATATCCCGCTGGCACCGTGCCCCGTGCTCCTGGATAACGGCTCGATGGGGAGTTTGCATCATCCGCTTAAGAGAATTGAGCACCAGTTCTTTACCATGGTCTCGAATGGTGTTGTAGGCATTGATGCGAGTCTGAAAGGCATCAATAACATCGTCAAAGGGGCGCAGTTCAATATCGTTTAAGTACCGACCATCGGCTTCTTGAATTACATCCAGCAACGCATTGTTCATAGGACATCCTGGGGCTGATTCCGCCCTCACCTCTGCCCTCTCAACTTGCCCAGTTTCAATGGTTTACTTCGGGATCGCTCAATAATTCTTCGCAATGCTCGAATCTCGCGCTTGCGGCCATTACCATCCCACCTCGGCCTGCTCCAGCACATAAGCCGCCAAAGCCTGGATTGCTTCGCTGGTTAAGCGGTCTTCGTAGGCCGACATCACCCCTTTGCCATGGGTGATGATATCGGCAATAGAGGCCACATCATCGTAGCCGTAACGCTTCAGAGCTCTGGCTTTGAGATTTTTGCCCCGACGAATGATGTTGCCCCCGTTCAGATGACAACCGGCACAGTGGATCTCGAATAACTGGGCAGGAGTTCTGGAGGTCGCGTCTACCCCATCGGCTGAGGATGGAGCCGCCCAGCCGGGAGATGCCCAACCTACCAGGATCACGATTGCGATCGCAATCCCCAGTCTGCGCCATAGCCACCGCAAAGTTTGTCGTACCATCAGTTCTTGTTTTTAACGCGCCACTCATTACCTTAGCGGGGAGCGGGAAGCAAACCATAATCAGCAACTCGCTGCAGGTAACCCTGGGCCTCATCGGCGGGCATGGGACGGCTGAAAAAGTACCCCTGCATGTGATGGCAGCCCATGGCGTTGAGCACGTCAACCTGCCCCTGGGTTTCGACGCCTTCAGCAATCAGGGTGAGGTGAAGTCCTCCGGCCATGGCAACGATGGCCTGTACCATAGCCTGATCGACAACGCTGGTAGCCAGGTCCTGAATGAAGGCCCGGTCAATCTTGAGCCCGTCTAAGGGAAACTGCTTCAGATAGCTCAGGCAGGAATAGCCCGTTCCAAAGTCATCCATAGAGACTTTAACCCCCAGTTGCCGCAACTCCTGCAGCCGCGTTACAGACGACTCTACATCAGCCATGGCGGCAGTTTCGGTAATTTCCAGCTCCAGCCGCTGGGGCGGCAACCGGGTTTCGCTCAGCACCTGGGCAACATGCTTGACCAGCTGGGGGTGCTGCAGCTGACGGGCCGACAGATTAACGGCTACCCGAGCGGCAGAAAACCCCGCTTCAAGCCACTGCATCGCCTGCCTGCAGGCCTCACGAATCACCCATTCCCCCAGGGGAATAATCAACCCGTTTTCTTCAGCCAGAGGAATAAACTGGGCTGGAGAAATGGTGCCAAAATGGGGATGTTGCCAGCGAATCAGGGCTTCCATTTGGTTCACCTGACCGGTCTGGGTATCGACCTGGGGCTGATAAAACAGCCGAAATTCCTGCCGCTGTAAGGCATAGTGCAGAATATTTTCTAGCTTGAGCCGCTGGGCGGCATTGTGCCCGAGCTGTTGGGTGTAAAACTGATGGTTGTTGCGCCCCTGGGCTTTGGCCTGATACATAGCAGCATCGGCATTTTGCAGCAGGGTGGTCATGTCTAGCCCATCCCGGGGATATAGGGCAATCCCCAGGCTGACCGTAACGTGCAGCTCATGGCCATGGAGCAGGAAGGACGGCTTGAGGCTATCGGCAATGCGCTGGGCAGCCAGGGCAGCCTCTTCTGGATCGGTAATATCAGGCAAAATCAGGGTAAATTCGTCCCCGCCCCAGCGGGCCAAAATGTCATCTTTCCCCAAAATTTTGGCGATGCGTCGCGTCACCTGCCGCAGCAGTTCATCACCGACGGCATGGCTGAGGGTATCGTTGATGGTTTTGAAATGGTCCAGGTCTAAAAACAGGACGGCCAGACAACCCTGCCGCTCTCGGGCCTGCTCAATAGCCAGGGGCAAATGCTGATTGAAAAAACTGCGGTTGGGCAACCCTGTGAGGCTGTCATGGTAAGCCTGGTAAGACATTTTATCCTCGGTTTGCTGGCGCTTCATTGCCGCTCCCAGGGTGGCGGCAATAACTACCAGAATCGATTCGTCATTAATCGTCCAGTCGCGGTCGGTCTGGCAGGCATCAAAGCCGATATACCCCCACACATGCTGCTCGATAAAAATGGGCACCATCAAAATCGACAAAATATTGTCTCGGCCCAGGAGCTGCTGCTCTACGGTGGGAAAGGTACGCACCGAACCACGAATAGATTGGCCATTGGCAAAGCTCTCGTACCATCGCTCGACCCCCAGCTCACCATAGGTTTTGTTTTGCCAGTGAGGTTGATCAATGCTGGGAAGAACCCCCTCACGGGTCCACTCAAAGCGCATGCTCATGGCCAGGGGGCCATGGCCTGACTGAAGATGGTGATGATAAATGTAAACCCGGTCGGCGGTGGCGGCCTCCCCCAGGATAGCCAGGACTTCGGGAATGGCCTGCTCCACATTGGGAATGCTCAACAGCTGATGGCTGGCCTCGGCCACCCCCCGCAGGAGCCGATCTCGATGCAAAATTTCGGCTTCCCTCAGCTTGCGTTGGGTAATGTCTTCTACCGTGCCCTCGTACCCAATGATGGTGCCCTGGGCATCGCGCACCGCGCGGGTTGATTCGGCAATCCAGATCCTGCTGCCATCCTGGCGATACACTTCAGCCTCGAAGCCGAGAACGGCCCCCTCGGCGGCTATTTGCTCCATAAACCGCTGGCGACAATTGGGGTCAACGTAAAGCTGTCGGCCAATGTCGGTGATACCATGAATCAACGCTTCGGGAGATGGATAGCCGTAAAGCTTTGCCAGCATCGGGTTGACTGTGGTAAATTGCCCGGCCAGGGTGGTTTGAAAAATACCCTCGACGGCATTTTCAAAAATACTGCGATATTTTGCTTCGGCCTGCTGGAGAGATGCTTCGGCCTGGCGACGCTCAATGGCCAGGGCAATGTCGGCGGTCGCTACTCGCAGCAGCTCAACTTCAGAATTACTCCAACGGCGAGGGGTGTCGCAATTGCTAAAGCCCATTGCCCCCTCTAGCTTGCCTTTAATGATCAGCGGCAGCAAGAGTAAGGACTTGACGTTGCTAGGGGGAGTCGATAAAAGCTGCCACTGCACCTCAGAAAATTCATGTTGGGTCAGGTTAACAATTTCTCCCCTTGCTAATGTATTCACCCAGTCCGTCAGGAGCGGGTCAATGGGAACAGCTTGAAAAACTGCCATATCCATCGTGGAAGGTACCCCTGGCGCAGACCATTCCATCGACTGTCGGGCGACCCGGTTGCCTTCGGAGTCAACCAGCATTTCAAAAAAATAAACCCGACTGGCTGCAGCCGCTGTCCCCAGGGCGGCCAAAATGGGTTTGACATGTTGGCTGGTCCAGTCCCAACTCCAGGTGAGGAGAGGCCGCTGAATGGCGGAAATCGTGGATAAATATTTTTCGCGAATTTCCAGGGACTGCTGGGCCCTCAGATGGTCGGTAATGTCTTTAAAAATACCGAGAACGCCAATCACCTGGCCCTCGCTGTCATGCATAGGCAGGCGATTGACGTTAATCCACCGCTGTTCACCGTCTTTAAAAGTTTGGGGTTCAATGATGTTTAAGTCGGCCTCCCCCCGTTCCATCACCATGCGATCGCAGACCTGGTAATAGGCCGCGTCTTCATCACTTAAGTAGGGCAAATCAAAATCCGTTAGTCCAACCAGTTGGTTGGGGTGCAGTTGTCCCATGGCATGGGCAAAGGCCTGGTTGCAGCCCAAAAACTCACTCTGGCGATTTTTCCAAAACACCGGGTCGGGAATGCTATTCAAAACCAGCTGTAAGAAATCCTCCCGTGACTGCAGTTGCTGTTCAATCCCTTTGCGGTCAGTAATATCGGTAATAAAGCCCTCAATTCCCTGGAGATAGCCAGCGGCGTCATAGACGGCGTACCCCGTTTCCCAGACCCATTTATCTGAGCCAAATTTGGTCTGCAGCCGATACTCAACCTGATATTGCTGATATTGTTGAATCCCTTCATCAATAGCGTTTAGAACCCGGTCTAAATCCTGAGGATGGATGATGGCGTTAAACGCGGTCTGGCCGTTGCGGCTCAGGAGTTCCTGCGGGGAGTAGCCGGTCAGCGCCTCACTACCTGCACTGATATATTGCATGGACCAATCGGCATCGCAACTAGCCTGAAAAACGATACCCGGCATCACATCGATCAACCGCTGGTGCTGCTTTTGCCTATGCCGGCACCGTTCTAAGCTGTGGCGTATGCGGCAGAGAGTGTTGAGTTGAGTCGTCAAACAAGACATCAGTACGTTAAGAGGTTCGGTCGGAGGCTTGGCCTGTCGATAGAACAAGCACAAGATTCCCACGGCATCTACAACCTCAATGGGTAGGGTTATCACCGCTGCCATCCCTGGGGGGACGTCCTGCGGCCCCAGAGCTTGAGGTTCAGAAGCCGCCTTCGGGGTGAGGGGTTGCCAGTGCCAATGCCCACGGCGCAGCGCCTGTGCCACCCAACCATCCCCACCTGTACCGTAGCCAGCTTGGCTGGTCGCCTTCCCACCCTCGGGCGACCAGCTACTGACGTGCTCTAATCGGCTGTCGGGATCCACTCCATACCAGCATTCACCATAATCGGCCCCTAAACTCGGGCCAAGGGCCTCTAGCAACCGTTCCATGAGGGGCAGCCAGCCGGGGGCGGCTTCGGTGATCTGAGCCAGGTTTTCAAGCAGAGGAGTCACTGCCACCAGCGGGGATAACGTTTGTGAATTATCATCGGGCAGAGATAGAGACATTGACGTTAACCTAGTATTTCGCGCAGAAAGGATTGCAACGTAGGTTGGGTGCCGCTGGCGGCTCCACTCAACCCTCCGAACAGCTTCGATGTTGCGCAACTAACCGCATGATGTACTAGGGCTAGACATCCGCAGACAACGATGAAGACTCGCGCAGCAATCATAGACAGGTCATCCCCACAGGCAAGAAACTTCGTCGATCCAGATCCGCCCAACGGTCCAACGGCGGTCCCAGGAGATTAAGGGGCAAGACCGCAGACAAAATTTGGCGCACCAGTTCGCTTAATATTCCCAGAGTGAAAAGCGAACTGACAGCCCTGCCGCCAATAGGGGCAACATTCATTAAAATTCGGCACTTGTCCTTGTCAAAATCCCTAAAGACAGCTCTACCTGAGAAAAACTAGAGATTTCGAGCCATAATCGGCATCAGCTCCTGCAAAGATTTCGTTAGCATCAACCACAAGCCAGCTGTCGTCACTTTTTTAGAATAGTTGCAATGGTTTGAATCAGATTTATTGCCGTTTGTTGGGGCGATAGGTGCGACAGGTTTGAACAGGTATGGAGCTTAAGACCATTGTCCAACTGGCCAGGCAGAGCAGCATTGCTGGTCAGGGCAACCAGCGGCAACCTCACCAGTTCCGGATCCTGGGCCAGGTCTTGCCAGTAGGGAGCGGCTGCAGGCAGGCAGGGGTCTATTAGAATGATGTCTGGTTGCCAGACCCGACTCAATATCCTGGCCTGAGCCAGGTCATCAACCTGCAGCAGGCGACAGTGATAATGCTGTAGCCAGGTTCTTACCTCAGGGGTGAGCTGCGGATGATCAACCGGGGGGAGTTCTGATGGAGGCAAGGGCAGTAGCAGTAGGGTCAACCCTGATGGGGACGGCTGAGTCGGTGTCGCGAGGGAAGTCACCCTCAACCGATCGAGGGTAGACCGCAGAGCGGCCACCCTGACCTGACCTTCTCCCGGTTTAGCGCCTGACGCAACCGCCTCCGGCTCCGTGACTAACTCCAACGCGATGAAAGGGTTGTCCATAGTCGCCGGGCGGATCGACTGCCTCAAGGTTGAAATCTCCTCGGACGAGAAACTCTGGCAAATCAGCAGAAATAGCGGATGCAGCCGTTGAATCATGCCTTCTGCCTCGGCTACAGAACGAGCTACGGCCAGGCGATAGTTGCTGCCCTGTAGATGGTCAAACACCTGATCAATAACCTCCGGTTGGCGGCTCACCAGTAGCACCAGCACCGTTGTGGTAGGCATGGCTGAGGCAGGCTGTTCTGCCGCTTCAGGCTCCATTGGCAGCAACAAAGTAATGCGATTCCCCGCTGCAGAAATCCAGTACGTTAGGTCTCCCCCCTGGGCTTGACAAAAGCGACGGGCCAGCAAGACCCCTAAACTCCCCAGACTGCCTTCGTGGGATATGGGGGCCGATGAAACGATCGGCGGGCTCAGTTCTGGTAAAGCCTGGGATGGCTCCACAGGCGGGCCTGAGGTCCACAGGGTTAACCCCAGCCAGGGTCCCCAGGGGGCGCATTCCAGGCCAGCGGGTTCGGCCTGGCACTGCAGCAGGTAGTCAAGCAGCCAGTGCATACTGACCTGGAGACGCAGGGGATCTGCCTGCAGCGCGTAGGCTTGAGGCGGAATATCCAGGATAAAGTGCCGGGTCCAGGTCGCCTCCGCCTGGGAGGGGGACAACTGGGCCAGGTAACTTTCAAACATCTGATACACAAAGGACTTTAGAGGTACCGTTTGGATCTCGAAGGGGAGTTGCCCGGCCTCCAGACGCATCCAGTCCAGCAGCTGGTTAATCAGGCCAATTAACCGGCGCACCACCTGCCGAATCAAGGTGGCATAGCGGTTCTGGCGATCATTCAGGGTTCCCAGCCGGGGGTCAAGCAGCAGGGTAGATAACCCCAGCAGGGAGGTGAGAGGATTTTTTAGGGCATGGCTGACCTCTAACAACCAGTCTCTGGACATTTGCTCCGCCGGGGAATCGTCCTGCTCTGGGCGCGGCACCGGGTCAACCTGGTCTAGCGACATTTCCCCAGCCAGCCAGTGCAACACCGCCAGGGAATCTACAATACCCACGTAGCGGGCAAATTCATCTACCACCACAGGAGGGGCCGTTTCTGGCCCAGGCAGGGGCCAGACCACCGCTAAAGATTGGCCCCCTTCCATCTGTATAATCGGCTCCAGATTGTCCCTGAGCTGTGCCAACGTACCCTGAACATTACCAGTCGCAGCGCAACTCCAGATCTGTTTCACCGATAGTGCCCCAATCGGGCGGAGGTGTTGGTCCACAACGATGATGTGGCTGCAGGGAGTTCCCGCCTGATCCCCCAGGCTAGCCGCAACCTGAGCCAGTGAGGTAGTCATGGGGAAGCCCGGCGGGTAGTCCAGAAATTGAGACAGGGTAGGTAATGACATGGGCTAACCCTTAAGAGCAACCAACCCTTACAATTGAACAATATAAACATATCTTTAAATATCGAGTCAGCCTGTTCATAGTAGGCAAGTTACCAACTTGCCCGGCAGGAATTTGCCAGTTCTGTCGCTCAGATACAAAGTTTCATTGGGTTAGCCGCATTTTGGTTTCTCCTCTCCATATTCAAGTTTTAGCTCGTTCAACCGATGTGGTGAAGGCCCTTGAACAACGTCTTCAAGGGGGCAGGTATGTGTTCCACGCCAACACCCAGGTCACTGACTTTTTAGCCTGGCTGCAGGCCCACCCCGATCGCCTCGATTGCCTGATCGTAGATAGCTTCATAGTGAAAGAAGGGGTTTTAGAGCAGCTCGCCCAGCAGGCCCTGTTTGTGCCCATGGTAATTATCGGCAGTCCAGATCTCTCCGCTCAGGGCACTCCTGTGGCCGAGGCCGGAATGCACCAGGTGGCCGAGGCTTATCACAGTGCAGCCATTGCCGTTCCTAAAGATAACTTTGCCCACATTGAAGCCGCCATTCAGCGCGCCATTCAAACCTTCATTCAGCTTCCCGCTGAGAGTTGTGCCTTACCCACCGGCAATCTTCCAGATTCTTTGCCCGTTCCCGATCTCCTGAGTGCCCAGCAAGAACGCCTGACTGATAAACTCAAGGCTCGCCTGGGCTATCTCGGAGTCTATTACAAACGCAATCCAGACAACTTTTTGCGCAACATGAGGGAAGCCGATCGCGACCAATATCTGCGCCAGCTCAGGGCTGGCTATCGCAAGATTGTGCTGGGCTACTTTTCCAAAGATCCAAACCTTAACCAGAATATTGATGATTTTGTCAACCAGGCCTTTTTTGCCGACATTGCTGTCTCCCATATCGTTGAAATTCATATGGAGCTGATGGATGAATTTTCGAAGCAGCTCAAGTTAGAGGGACGTAGCGAAGAAATTCTGCTGGACTATCGCCTGACGCTGATTGATGTCATTGCCCATTTGTGTGAAATGTATCGTCGGTCTATCCCCAGGGAGGAACCCTGAGGAATAAAAATACCCGATACAATCAAGCTTGTCCCTACTGTGTGCTAAGACCCCCCATGAGCTCCGTCAAGAAGACTTACATCCTCAAGCTTTACGTGGCGGGCAATACCCCCAACTCCATTCGCGCTCTGAAAACCCTCAACAACATTCTTGAGGAAGACTTTCAGGGGGTATATGCCCTGAAAGTCATCGACGTCTTGAAAAATCCTCAACTGGCAGAAGAGGACAAGATCCTGGCGACTCCCACCCTCTCAAAAATCTTACCGCCCCCCGTGCGTAAGATTATCGGTGATTTGTCTGACCGAGAACGGGTTTTGATCGGCCTTGATCTTCTCTATGATGAGTTACGCGACGATGATATCTATGGCTGAACTCTCAATTTGAACCTTGCAGATGCTTCATAACGGGGTATGCTATTTCCTCGGTGATTGTTCTGACCTTCCTGCGTACATGGCCCTTTAGTGCCCTGCCTGATTACCTAAACCCATGACAGATTCAGCCCAAAGCGACATTCAACGATCATCTCAACCGGTTGGTGTGCAGAAAATTCGCACTATGATCGAAGGTTTTGACGATATCAGTCATGGCGGCATACCAGCTGGCCGGTCAACCCTGGTCAGCGGTACCTCCGGGACCGGAAAAACCCTCTTTGCTGTGCAGTTTATCTACAACGGCATCACGTTTTTTGAGGAAGCTGGAGTCTTCGTCACCTTTGAAGAATCTCCTGAGGACATTATTCAAAACGCCTTCAGCTTTGGCTGGGACCTGCAAAAGCTGATTGAAGAAGGCAAGCTGTTCATCCTCGATGCCTCCCCCGACCCCGAAGGCCAGGATGTGGTAGGTAATTTTGACCTGTCGGCTCTGATTGAGCGCATTCAGTACGCCATTCGCAAATACAAGGCCCGGCGGGTCTCCATCGACTCGGTGACGGCGGTGTTTCAGCAGTACGATGCCGCTTCCGTCGTGCGGCGAGAAATTTTTCGCCTGGTGGCTCGCCTCAAGCAGATGGGGGTGACCACCGTCATGACCACTGAGCGCATTGACGAGTACGGTCCCGTGGCCCGCTATGGGGTGGAAGAATTTGTTTCCGACAACGTAGTCATTGTTCGCAACGCCCTGGAAGGGGAACGCCGCCGCCGCACCATTGAAATTCTGAAATTGCGGGGCACTACCCACATGAAGGGGGAGTACCCCTTCACCATCACCAACGACGGCATCAACATCTTTCCCCTGGGGGCCATGCGCCTTACCCAGCGGTCGTCCAACGTGCGCGTCTCGTCTGGGGTGCCCACCCTGGATGAAATGTGCGGCGGCGGCTTCTTCAAAGACTCTATCATTCTGGCCACCGGGGCCACCGGTACCGGCAAAACCCTGCTGGTCAGCAAGTTTCTGGTGGATGGCTGCAAAGCCGGAGAACGGGCGATTCTGTTCGCCTACGAAGAATCCCGCGCCCAGCTCTCCCGCAATGCCTACTCCTGGGGCATCGACTTTGAGGAAATGGAGCAGCAGGGGTTGTTGAAAATCATCTGCGCCTATCCCGAATCTGCCGGTCTGGAAGATCACCTGCAGATCATTAAAAACGAAATTTCCCAGTTCAAGCCCTCCCGCATGGCCATCGATTCCCTGTCGGCCCTGGACCGGGGGGTCAGCAACAACTCCTTCCGGCAGTTTGTAATCGGGGTCACCGGGTTTGCCAAACAGGAGGAAATTACCGGCTTCTTTACCAACACCACCGAGCAATTCATGGGGCTACATTCCATTACCGAGTCCCATATTTCCACCATTACCGACACCATTTTGATGCTGCAGTACGTGGAGGTGCGGGGGGAAATGTCCCGCGCCATCAACGTCTTCAAGATGCGCGGTTCCTGGCACGACAAGGGCATTCGGGAATATACCATCAGCAGCCACGGACCTGAAATTAAAGACTCCTTCCGCAACCTGGAGCGCATTATCAGCGGTTCTCCCACCCGCATTTCGGTGGATGAGAAGACTGAGTTGTCCCGGATTGTGCAGGGGGTGCAAGGGGATATGGAAGGCTAGGATGATGCACAGAGACTATTTGTGATCCTTTGCTTTTTGTTTTATCCTCCTATTCTTTTGCTGTTAAGCATTTTGAGATGCAAGCAAAACTGACCCCCCTAATTCCCCCAGAAGAGATTGCTGCAACGGTTCTGCGGCTTGGTCAAAGGATTGATCAGGACTACGCGGGGCGCGAGATTGTGCTGGTGGGGGTGCTGAAGGGGGCGTTTGTGTTCCTGGCGGATCTGGTGCGACAGGTGCAGACTCCGGTGCAATGCATAGAGTTTATGCGTCTGTCCAGCTATGGCTCGGGGACAGTGAGTTCGGGGACGGTCAGGGTTCAAGCCGAGACACAGCCCCAGAGCATTGCTGGACAGCATGTACTTCTGGTGGAAGATATTGTGGATACAGGACGTTCCACCACCACTGCGCTGGAACTGTTGGGGGCAATGGAACCCGCTTCCCTGAAGCTGGTGGCCCTGCTGGATAAGCCAGACCGGCGAGAGTTTCCCGTGCACATCGATTATTTGGGGATGACCATTCCCGACCGCTTTATCGTCGGTTACGGTATCGACTGGGACGAGAAGTATCGCCAGCTACCGGGCATATTTGCTGTGGATTAGGCAGCACTTTACCCGACCCCCAGGGTGCTTTGACTGGTTAAAAATAGCTTGACTATGCTCGGGGGAGAACCCTGGGATCTGCAAGATTAGGCAGTACTGTTGCAAAAGGCCAGTTCTCCCATGATGTAGGTGGCATGAACGGCCCGGTCGTCGCCCATGATGATCAGGGAAAAGGCGCGATCGCACAACTCATCTAAGGTTTCCGACGGGGTCATACCATTGCGAAACCTCATCAGCGGGGTTACCGCCGGGTCGAGTACCACAAAATCAGCCTCTTTGCCAGGTTCAAAGTTGCCTAACTTATCCTCCAGGTTCAGGGCCCTGGCCCCCCCCAGGGTGGCCAGAAACAGAGCTTGAAAGGCGGACAGCTTCTGACCCCTGAGTTGAGCCACCTTGTAGGCTTCATTCGCCGTTTGCAGCAGAGAGAAACTGGTGCCCGCCCCCACATCGGTCCCCAACCCTAGCTTGATCGGGTGTTGGAAGGATTTGGCCTGCTCAATCTTGAATAATCCACTGCCCAAAAATAGGTTTGATGTGGGACAGAAGGAGATGGCCGATTTTGCCTCCGACAACCGCTGAAATTCTTTGTCCGTAAGCTGCACCCCATGGGCGAAAACAGAACGGTCGGTAACCAGACCGGCCCTATCGTAAACATCCAGATAGCCCTTAGCGTTGGGAAACAAAGACTGTATCCACGCCACCTCTTTGACGTTTTCAGACAAATGGGTGTGGAGATACACATCGGGAAATTCCTGCAGCAGTTGGGCCGCCCGCTTGAGTTGGGCCTCCGTAGACGTGCCGGCATAGCGAGGAGTCACCGCGTACAGTAGACGTCCCTTTTTGTGCCATTTTTGAATTAGCGCCTTCGAGTCTTCGTAAGACTGATCTGCCGTATCGCAGAGATAGTCCGGGGCGTGACGGTCCATCATCACCTTACCGGCAATCATCCTGAGGTTTCGACTGGCGGCAGCTTCAAAAAAGGCATCTACCGACTCGGGGAAAACCGCCGTAAACACCAGGGCGGTCGTAGTCCCGTTCCTGAGCAATTCATCCAAGAACAGTCCAGACACTTTTTCGGCGTAGGACTTATCTTGAAACTTCCCCTCCGTCGGGAATGTGTAGGTCTTGAGCCATTCCAACAGCTGCTCCCCATAGGCGGCAATCATCTCCGTCTGGGGGTAGTGGATGTGGGTATCGATAAAGCCGGGCATAATCAGCTTGCCAGGGTATGCCTTAATTGCCCCATCATCTACCCGACCCTGCAGGTTTTCGTAAGCTCCAACCGCGTCAATATGGCCATCTCGAACCAGCATCAGCCCATCGGGGAAATACCGCACCGCCTCATCCGCAGGGCTATAGAACGGATCATCGACAAAGTCTAAAATTGAGCCTCGAAATCCCTGTATCGATGTTGATGACCTCTCGTGCGGATGGGATGCCATAAACCAATTTCCTGCAACGGTAGATAAGTCTACACCAGCTTGAGTCTTTCTTCCTAGAGCACCGGTACGTACAGCATTCCTAATCTGGTGCCCTGGCTCTGCCTGGGCATCCTGGGATTGCGGCTCTGCCGCTTCATTTTGGAGGCAAAGCCTCCAGGGTGCATTCCAATGCAGAGCATTGGAACGAGAGTGAGACGAGTTCTGTACCGGGGTTCTAGCTATTCCTATGGTCCTGCCTTGAATAGACCCCCAAACTATCGGTATACGAGGATACCCACTACAGCCACTGACCCTATAGCAAGTCAGAAGGTTTAAAGCACAAAAGCGAGAATTGCCGAAGCAATCCTCGCTTTGCGTAGCCTAAGCCATTAGATTACCTGGCCGTAGAGATGGACAGCTTAAACCGCAGCGGTGGCCTTGGTCTTGGCATCCAGTTCGCCATTGGCGTACTTAACCGCGTAGTAGTCGACGGTTTGCTGCTTGATCTTGCTGGCGTTACCGGCAGTCCAGAAGGCTTCATAACGCTCAGCACAAACCTGCTTCATGTACTTGATGGCAGGCTTCATGAAGTGGCGAGGATCGAAGTTGGAAGGATCCTTAGCCGCCGCTTCACGGATGGCAGCGGTGATAGCCAGACGGTTGTCGGTGTCGATATTCACCTTGCGAACACCACTCTTGATGCCCTTCTGGATTTCTTCCAGGGGTACACCGTAGGTCTCGGGGATGCTACCACCGTACTGGTTGATCATGTCCAGCCATTCCTGGGGCACAGAGGAGGAACCGTGCATCACCAGGTGGGTGTTAGGCAGCCGACCGTGGATTTCTTCGATGCGGCTGATGGCCAGGATTTCACCGGTGGGCTTACGGGTAAACTTGTAAGCGCCGTGGCTGGTGCCGATGGCAACGGCCAGAGCGTCAACCTGGGTCGCTTCTACAAACTGAACCGCCTCATCGGGGTCGGTCAGCAGCTGCTCTTTCGACAGGGTGCCCTCAAAACCGTGGCCGTCTTCCTTGTCACCGCTCATGGTTTCTAGAGAACCCAGGCAACCCAGTTCACCTTCAACGCTGGCGCCGATGGAGTGGGCCACTTTGACCACTTCGGCGGTCACATTAACGTTGTACTCAAAGCTGGCGGGAGTCTTCGCGTCGGCTTCCAGAGATCCGTCCATCATCACGCTGGTGAAGCCATTGCGAATGGCGGAGTAACAGGTTGCGGGAGAGTTCCCGTGATCCTGGTGCATCACCACAGGAATATGGGGGTAGGTTTCAACCGCTGCTTCAACCAGGTGACGCAGGAAGTTTTCGCCAGCATACTTACGAGCACCGCGAGAGGCCTGCAAAATAACAGGGCTGTCGGTCTCATCGGCAGCCGCCATAATCGCCAGGATTTGCTCCAGGTTGTTTACGTTGTAAGCCGGAATGCCATAACCGTTCTCAGCGGCATGGTCCAGCAAAAGCCTCATGGGGACAAGCGCCATAAATTCCTCCTAGTGTGTTCTTGCCTTCAGGCTGTTCAGACTTTCTACTATTAGGTAGCCTTACTCATCAATCTTAGGACAGATTGCTCGACTATAACGAAATGTTTGGACAAGCTAAAGTCAAGCTTAAGTGATTCGCCAAACGAATCCAGATAAATAGACAACATCTTTGAAGAAGCCCTAAGGCTTATCATACGTCATCACAGCGCCTAACAATAGGCTCTATAAAAATGGGTCGCCTGGGATTCGAACCCAGGACCAATCGGTTAAAAGCCGAGTGCTCTACCGCTGAGCTAGCGACCCGTAAATCGTGGCCGGATAAACTACTCCTTCAGGAGCCGTTGGCTCTGTTGGATAGTGTTCCCAGGCACGGTTAATAACTCTAGCACAAGCTGGGGGCAATGCTACAAAACATCCAACAAAAACTTTTGGCCTGCACGTTACAGAACGTAACCGATGGCTTGTATTCGGCCCAGAATAAAGCTTTAGTTTTAGATCATTAGTTTTAGAGCATAATTCTCTAAATCTTCGGTCTATATGACCGTTGATGTCCCGTCCGGGCCTTTGTGAGTATTCAAGTTCCCCAGACGGCAAGATCTTGTCAAGATCGTGTTGAAGTTGTTGTGTCTTACCTGTCTTAGCACGGGGTTGCCTGAAACCTATGTTCCCCACTCATCGCCCTCGCCGTCTGCGTCAGCATCCCCAAATCCGCCGCATGGTGCAGGAAAACCTGGTAACCACGGCTGATTTGATTTATCCACTGTTTGCCGTACCCGGTGAGCAAATTGCCCAGGAAGTCTCTTCCATGCCGGGGGTGTATCAACTCTCGGTAGACAAAATTGTGGAGGAAGCCAAAGAAGTATACGACCTGGGCATTCCAGCAATTATTTTGTTCGGTATTCCTGAAGATAAGGATATTGAAGCCACCGGCGCCTGGCACGACTGCGGCATCGTCCAGAAGGCGACCACAGCGGTAAAAGAAGCCGTACCTGACCTGGTGGTGATTGTGGATACCTGCCTGTGCGAATACACCTCCCACGGCCACTGCGGTTATCTGGAAGTGGGTGACCTGGCCGGACGAGTGCTGAACGATCCCACCCTGGAATTACTTAAGAAAACCGCCGTATCCCAGGCGAAAGCCGGAGCTGACATCATCGCGCCTTCGGGCATGATGGATGGGTTCGTGCAGGCGATTCGCTCAGGTCTGGATGACAACGGCTTTGAATCCATCCCGATTCTGTCCTACGCCGCCAAGTACGCCTCGGCCTACTACGGTCCCTTCCGGGATGCCGCAGATTCAGCCCCCCAGTTTGGCGACCGTCGTACCTATCAGATGGATCCATCCAATGGAACTGAAGCCCTGAAGGAAATCGAACTGGATATTGCCGAAGGGGCTGACATGCTCATGGTCAAACCCGCTCTGGCCTATATGGACGTGATCTGGCGGGTGAAACAGGCCACCAACCTGCCTGTCGCGGCTTACAACGTTTCCGGCGAATATTCCATGGTCAAAGCCGCCGCCCTGAACGGCTGGGTGGATGAGCAGAAAATCGTGATGGAAACTATGACCAGCTTTAAGCGGTCTGGGGCCGATTTGATCCTCACTTACCACGCCAAGGATGTAGCTCGCTGGCTGGTGGGCTAAAGTCCTACCTGATCAAATCCTCCCGGATTAGATCGGGGGTCGTAAGCATCGCTTACGGTATTGAGTTACTGGCTTAACGCCAACGGTTATTCCCGCCAGAGGGGGCTCAGGCGGGGATGAACCGCTCATGCTTTCTAAGAATGTTACGTTCAAAGTGGCGCACCCACTGACTGAACTGGTCAGCCTGTTTGGTGCTGGCAAATTTAAGCGGCTCTTTAATTAACAGGGCAATGTAGTCTTCTTTGGTACGCACAACGATGGCAGTGCGGTTGCCATAGTCGATGGAGATATACAGGAACCCTTCCACCTTGAGGGATGACAGCAGCAGCGATTTCAGCCCGAGGGCCTGAAAAACCAGCTGTACCCAGTTTGTACTGTCGTTATCTTGGGTCACGAAATATTCCCGAGGTAAACCACTCAGGTCAAAAATTGCAACGCCCAAAATGCTGCCGAGGATGGCATCCTGGGAAGACAGAATTTGGTTAGACGGGCGTGATTCTGAAAGCTTAGCTGTCGTCATAGACCGATATCAGTAGTAACTCCAGGATGGTTACAGGAACCGCGGAGACCCCCAGCTTACGGTGCCAGAGAATTGAGGCCATCTTTCCCGACTGGGGAAGATAGTTTCTCTATCTAAAGTACCCAACCCAGACCAGAAATAGAGAATGAACCTTGTCCAAGTTTAGAAGTAGAGTTTTGCCCCGGGAAAAGCTAATGATTGCCAGCTGGACCTGGTATGGAAGACCGTAGTCACCCAAACATCGGGCAGGTAAATAAACCTTGCCTAAGGAGAATTCTTGACAAGAACACACCATCGAGTAGGGGCGCAGGGCCTGCGCCCTTTGGAAGGGCCTCATCAAAAGGGCCTCATAAAACAGGTAATTTTGTTTCAAGAGATCTCCTCAGTCCAGAAGTGGAGTTTGTCCCCAGGGAAATTACAGATTTCGAGCTGGACTTGGGATAGACCTTGCCCGGCATCCCAGGTGGGGGATTGCCTGGGAGAAAACGACAGATTTTGAGCTGGACTTAGCATAATGCCGTTCAAAAACATTAAGGAAACTGTGTATGCTAACCAAAGCCTCTTGAAAACCCGTATCTTTTCAGGTGGTGGGGTGTTTCACAGCAATGCCTGGTTTGGTAAGGTCCGGTTGATCGCCTAAAATCTGGGCTGGTTGAACTCTCGCAGCGCCTTACCTGCTTCAACACGCTGTGCCAAGACCCAGACCAGAGGCAAACGGTTCCATCGGCAACCCCTGGTCATTGGGAACAGGGCCAGAGGTCTGGCTGTTCCCAAACTTTTTCTTGTTTTTCTAGGTTTAGCAATCTCTATGGCTTCTCCCACAATTGAGTCGGTTCTACACGAACAACGCCTGTTTCATCCGCCCACCGAGCTGGTCGAGAACGCAGCTATCAAAGGCATGGAAGAGTATCAGGCTCTCTACAACAAGTCTGCGGAAGATCCTGCTGGTTTTTGGGCAGACCTGGCTGAAAAAGAACTGCACTGGTTCAAGCCCTGGGACCAGACCCTGGATTGGCAACCTCCCTTTGCCAAGTGGTTTGTCGGGGGCAAACTCAACATTTCTTACAACTGTTTAGACCGGCATTTAACCACCTGGCGTCGTAACAAGGCAGCCTTAATCTGGGAAGGAGAACCGGGCGATTCTTGCACACTGACCTATGCCCAGCTGCACCGAGAGGTGTGCAAAATTGCCAATGTGCTGAAGCAATTGGGAGTCCAAAAAGGTGATCGGGTGGGCATCTACATGCCCATGGTGCCCGAAGCCGCTATTGCCATGCTGGCCTGTGCCCGCGTCGGCGCAGCCCACACCGTGGTGTTTGGTGGATTTAGCGCCGAAGCCCTTAAAGACCGGCTGCAGGATGCCGAGGCCAAAGTTGTGATTACTGCTGACGGCGGTTTCCGCAAAGACAAGGTGGTTTCCCTCAAGCCGGCGGTAGATCAGGCCCTGGCAGATAATGCCGTGCCCAGCGTTAAGCATGTGCTGGTAGTGCAGCGCACCAAAGAGGATGTGACCATGGTGCCCGACCGCGACCACTGGTGGCACGAACTCAAGGCTGAGGCGTCTGCTGACTGCCCCCCGGAAGAAATGGATGCCGAAGATTTGCTGTTTATTCTTTACACCAGCGGCACCACCGGTAAGCCCAAGGGGGTTGTCCACACCACGGGAGGCTACAACCTCTACACCCACATGACCTTCAAATGGGCCTTTGACATCAAAGATACCGACGTCTACTGGTGTACCGCCGACGTCGGCTGGATTACCGGCCACAGCTACATTGTCTATGGTCCCCTATCGAACGGAGCCACCAGCCTCATGTATGAAGGGGTGCCGCGCCCCTCAAATCCGGGCTGTTTTTGGGACGTGGTAGAAAAGTACGGTGTCAATATTTTCTACACCGCCCCCACAGCCATTCGGGCCTTCATCAAAATGGGGGATGAATTGCCCAAGGCTCGGGATTTATCTTCCCTCAGACTGCTCGGGACCGTGGGAGAACCCATCAACCCTGAAGCCTGGATGTGGTACCACAAGGTGATTGGGGGAGAGCGCTGCCCCATCATCGACACCTGGTGGCAGACTGAAACCGGGGGATTTATGCTGACGCCCCTACCCGGTGCCATTCCCACCAAGCCCGGTTCTGCGACTCTGCCCTTCCCAGGCATTCTGGCCGATGTGGTTGACTTAGACGGCAACCCAGTGCCCCCCAACGAAGGGGGATATCTGATCGTCAAGCATCCCTGGCCCAGCATGATGCGTACCGTTTACGGCAATGATGAGCGGTTTCGCCGCACCTACTGGGAGCATATTCCCCCCAAAGATGGCCATTATGTCTACTTCGCCGGAGACGGTGCCCGCAAAGACGAAGACGGCTACTTCTGGGTTATGGGCCGGGTTGATGACGTGATCAACGTGTCGGGCCATCGCCTGGGCACCATGGAAATTGAATCGGCCCTGGTCTCCCACCCGGCGGTAGCCGAGGCAGCGGTTGTGGGCCGCAAAGACGAGGTAAAAGGGGAAGATATTTTCGCCTTTGTCATCCTGGAAGGCCACTACTCCCCCAGCGATGACCTGAAGGCTGAGCTGAAGCAGCATGTGGTGCAGGAAATCGGTATTATTGCTCGCCCTGGAGAAATTCAATTTGCCGATGCCCTGCCCAAAACCCGCTCGGGCAAAATCATTCGTCGCTTTCTGCGCAATTTAGCCAGTGGAGAAGCCATCGCCGGAGATGCCTCCACCATGGAAGACCAGAGCGTGCTCGACCAGCTGCGGCAGGGTTAGTTGGCAGCCTGCTCGGTTTCGTGAGCAAGGGTATAGCGGTTGTTATGGGTGCCGGAGACCAGAATTTCCGGCACCTTTTTTGTCTTTACAGAATCCTCGCTACGTCATCGGTAGCAGTAGGCAGTCCAAAAACTGTTAGTATTACTGACTAATTTTCAGTCGAGGGTTGGCTCTGCCAAAAACAGAATATTTTGTATAACGCAACCAAAACTAGATATACTAACTTCCCGTATTGTTATTTTTGCAGCGTCTTCAATCCTATGGTTTTCTCGACTCAAACCCTCCGGTAGAAAGCACCCTTCTCTACTGTTATTTCTTGCCCATCAAGTGATTTGCTTCGGTGTGTTGACCTTGGGGTCATGGTGCTACCAGACTCTTTTTTGAGACTGTACCCTATTTAGCTTGGGATCTGTAGTTTTCTCTCAGGTCAAACTCTACCTCTAGAGTTGGGCAACGCCGGTATAAACCCTCAAAGGGTACCCATCACCAGACTTTGACAACGCCAGCCACAACAACTTAAACCCTGTCCAGCTCCAGAAGTGGAGTTTTGCCTAAGGAATGAGGATTTTATAACATCCAATTTTTGTCGGGCAGGCATCTGGCCTGCTCTTGGACAGCCGAGACGGCTATCCCACGTGATTGAATCCCCATTCTTAAGGGAAAGCTACCGTTTTCGAGCTGGAATTGGTTTAAAACTTTTAGATTTCAGTTGCTTTCAAGGAACCTTCTCAATAATGGCAGAACCCAAGAACCCCCTGACTGAAAAAGCTTTACTCCAAAAGGTGAAAGAGTTAGCTCACCTTTCTAAACGAGAAACGGCTAAGGCCTGTGGGTACTACACCCTCACCAAGAATGGTCAAATGCGCGTTGATCTCACGGGGTTTTATGACGCTTTGCTGGAGGCTAAAGGCATAACCCTAGAACCCGAGAGCAAGAAAGATGGTCGCGGGCGAGAAGCAACGTATCAGGTCAGCGTCCACAAAAATGGTCAAATTGTAATTGGTGCAACCTACACCCAGGAAATGGGGCTAAAGCCTGGTGACGAATTTGAAATTAAGTTGGGATACAAACATATTCATCTGGTTCAATTGGGGGATGATGACTGATAAGGCCGTTGTTCTTGCCCCTTGGTACAAGCTTGAGTAGCCCATGACTGAGATCGCGCCACTAATTACTTTTTTTGGCATCTGGGTACTGCTTTGGCTGCCGCTGGCGCTTGGGGTGGCCGACCGCTTTCAAATTCCTCGCAAGTATCCCATTGCCCAGGAGTACAAAATTCCGCTGTTGCTTCCCCTTTACGGGGTAGCACCCCTGGCGGTTTGGGGGTATGGCCATTTTTTTACCTCTCACCGCTGGTTAGAGTATGGCCTGAAGTGGGAAACAAGCTTCTGGCAATCGGTCGGAGGCGGTTTTCTCGTTGCTGTTGTAGGGGTAGTGCTGCTGGTTTTGGTGGAGTGGGCCCTGGGGTGGCGACAGGTCACTCATCACCAGCAAAAGGCGATGCCTATGGGCCAGGGCTTCGGGTTAATCGCCGGGGTACTGGCCCTGACCGGATTTATTGGAGGCATCGAAGAACTGGTGTTTCGAGGGGTCCTGGTGCAGGGGCTGCAGCCGGTTATATCCATCTGGGGGGTGGCAGTGGCAACGAGTCTCATTTTTGCGGCCTCCCATCTGCTGTGGGATGGGTTGGCAGGAGTGACCTCTCTACCGGGTTTGGCTCTGATGGGAGCGATTTTGCTTTTGGCCCGATGGGTCGATGGGGGTAGCCTGGGTTTGCCCTGGGGACTGCACAGCGGCTGGATTTTTGCCATCGCCCTGCTCGACACCTTTGCCCTGGCTCCCAAAACCAACCCTGCCAGTACCTGGTTAGCTGGCAAACCCGACCAACCCCTGACCAGTCTGTTATCGCTGGTTTTGCTGGGGCTTACCGGGCTGGGGCTGTGGGGCTATCACCGGCTGTTCTAAGCTTGCTGGCCTGGTGGGGGGAGGCGCTCTCCCTGCTTCTAGCACTTTGGGATGGCTTCCGGACCGTACACCGTAAAAACTGCTGTGATCCTAACTTTGATGCACCATAGCTCCCCTCCCCCTGCTCCCCAATCATCGTGATGCTGTCACCTCAACGACCCTTTATATTGGGTTTGTTCCATCGTAACCATCGGTCATGCCTGCTTACTTTTTCTGGGGAGATGACGAATTCCGGCTGCAGGAAGCCATTCACACCCTACGACACGAAACCCTGGATACCGACTGGGCCAGCTTTAACTACGACGTTATCCCCCCGGAAGCCAACAATGGGCCGATTGAAGCCCTGAATCAGGCGATGACGCCCCCCTTTGGCCTGGGGCAACGGCTAGTGTGGCTGCAAAATACCAGCCTGGGACAACGCTGCTCTGACGACCTTTTGACTGAGCTGGAACGCACCCTCCCCAACCTGCCCGATACTTCCGTCCTGCTCTTAACCAGCCCCAATAAACCCGATGGCCGGGGTAAGTTTGCCAGGCTGTTCAAAAAATATGGCGAGATTCGCGAATTTGCCACCATTCCTCCCTGGAAAACAGATCAGATTCGCCGACAGGTAGAGACCGTAGCCCGCGAACGCCACATCAGCCTGGCCCCAGAAACCATCGACCTGCTGGTGGAAGCCGTGGGCAACGACACCCGCCAACTGCACCTGGAGCTAGACAAACTGGCCATCTACTGGAATAACCCCCAGCAGCCCATCCCCGCTGAGGTGGCAACCAGCCTGGTTACCGTATCTACCCAAAACAGTTTGAAATTAGCTGCCGCCATCCGGCAGGGACAAACCAGCACGGCCCTCAGCCTGGTGTCTGACCTACTTGATCGCAACGAGCCAGCCTTACGCATGGTGGCTACCCTGGTGGGCCAGTTTCGCCTCTGGTTGTGGATTAAATTATTAACGTCTGCCGGGGTCCGTTCAGATACCGAAATTGCCAGCGCGGCGGAGGTGTCCAATCCTAAACGCATCTACTTTTTGAAGCAGGAAATTCGGTCTACCCCCCTACCTCAGTTACAACAAACGCTGCCTTTACTTCTAGAATTAGAATCTGACTTAAAACGTGGGAAAGATGAGCGGGCTGTTTTACAGACTAAAATAGTGGAATTGTGTCAGGTCTTCCGGCCTTAGCCCTCCTCTCCGATATGGAGAACATCGCCCCCACTGACTTGTTCCTCCCGTTGACGGAGCCCCATAGATACCGAATCCAGCTCAAAGTCTGTAGTTTTCTCCAGGGTAAAACTCTACATCTAGACTTGAACGGGGTATATTAGCTCGATTCATCAGTATGATTCAGTATTGGAGCGTAGGTGTGATCCCTGCTAGCAGGAAAGAAACAGCCATGAGTGAACAACCTGTGTCGCCATTTAATCTGCTCAACCGCCTCCGGCAAGCAATGTTGGGGGGCTTGGCCATAACCGGGCTGTCTGTGGCCTTGACGGGGGTTCCCCTACCGGGTTTGGCTGGCCCTGATTCCCTCATGGTGGGGGTTGCCCAGGCCCAAGACAACGAGATTTCCAGCGACGAAATTTCCAGCTATGCAGCATCGGTACTGGAAATGGACCCCTACCGCACCCAGGCCTATGACCAGATTAAAAATTTGCTATCCGGCATTGACTATGACATGAGTGCCGTCGACATGACCTGTGCCGGCACGGCCAACCTGAATCAGATTCCCCGCAATGTGCGTGGTGAGGTCCGCTCGATTATTGTGAACTACTGCAACCAGGCCAGTCGCATCGTAGAGCGCAATGGTTTGAGCGTCCGGCGGTTCAATGTAATCACCGCCGCCTATCCCCAAGACCCTGGCCTGGCAGAGCAAATTCGGACTGCTTTAATTCAGATTCAGCAGCAGTCCGCGCCTGAAGCCGAGTCGGACTCCGGCGAATAATGCAGTTTATTGACCAGGCCGAAGTTGAGGTCATTGCCGGTAAAGGCGGCGATGGCATGGTGGCCTTTCGCCGGGAAAAGTACGTCCCGGCAGGGGGGCCTTCGGGGGGCAACGGCGGCCCCGGCGGATCGATTTATTTAAAGGCTGGGGAGCAGCTGCAAACTCTGCTGGATTTCCGCTATGCCCATCGATTTAAAGCGGAAGACGGCCAGCGGGGAGGACCTAAAAATCGCACGGGCGCAGCCGGTACCGACCTCACCCTGGACGTACCCTGTGGCACCGTTGTCTACGATGCTCAGACGGGGGAGATGCTGGGCGACCTGGTAGACCCTGGGCAGGTGCTCTGCGTGGCCCAGGGCGGCAAGGGAGGACTAGGCAATCAGCATTTTTTAAGTAACCGCAACCGCGCTCCCGAATATGCCCTGCCGGGACTACCCGGTGAAGAACGTCGGATTCGTTTAGAGCTTAAACTGCTGGCGGAAGTGGGCATTATTGGTCTGCCCAATGCTGGTAAATCTACCCTGATTTCGTCTCTCTCGGCGGCGCGGCCCAAGGTGGCAGATTACCCGTTTACCACCCTGGTACCCAATCTGGGGGTGGTCCGTCGCCCCTCTGGCGATGGCACCGTATTTGCCGATATTCCAGGATTGATTGAGGGCGCCCACACGGGCCTGGGCCTGGGCCATGAATTTTTACGCCACATTGAACGAACTCGGCTGCTGCTGCATGTGGTGGATGCCACTGCAGAACATCCCCTGGCGGCCTATGGCACGATCCAGCAAGAGCTTCAGGCCTACGGGCACAACCTGGCCCAACGGCCTCAAATTATTGCCCTGAATAAAATCGATGCGCTAACCCCAGAGCGGCTCACGGAGATTACCCAGGAGTTTATAGACCAGGTCAACAACCCTGTTTATCAAATTTCTGCGGTATCGGGGGCTGGTTTAGGGGAACTGCTCCAGGAAGTCTGGAATCAGCTAGATCGGTTTCATCTCAATAGCGCCACCCCAGATCAGCTGCCTCCGTAAAAACCCTGAAAGAACCCTGCTGTTTGTATCAAACTTACCCTTAAAAAATCCTTGATACAACGTTAGTTCAGTCATCCTTTAGGGGCACTTTAAGGCCATGGAAGTCTGAATTATTTTTCAAGGTTTAGCTATTTGTAATGAGTAGTCGTGCGTCCCAAGCGCTATCCGCTAATTTTTCCAATGCTACCCTAACGCCGTGGCCCCACTGTCGCCTGCTGGGTCCATCCAGTCAGGAACGGTGTCAACGACGGTTAGAGCTACTCCACCAGTTAACTCTGTTGGATTGCGATCGCATCCCGGCCTTTGACGAAGTCACCCAACAGGTGGCCGGCCTGCTGCAGGTTCCCATTTGCATTGTGACTATCGCCGACCAGACCCAGGAATATGTAAAAGCGGCCTATGGGTTGTCTCATTTGGGTTTGGGCAATGGCCTGGCCAGACTGCGCCAGATCCCCCTGGCGGATGGACTGGGCGCCTACGTTTTAGATTGCGAGCAGCCTTTCTTGATTGAAGATACCGGAGAAAATCCGGTGATTGCTGCCAGCCAGCTCGTCTATACCTGTGGAATTGGGGCCTATGGGGCCGTCCCCCTGACCACCTCTGGAGGGCAGTGTATTGGCACCCTGGCCGTGATGGATCTGCAGCCCAGAACCTTCACACCCCAGGAAATCAGCTACATGACCATGGCCTCCCGTTGGGGCATGAGCGAATACGAGCGCTGTCTAGCCCTGGCTCAGGCCTCGGAAGATATTCTCCACAGCGATGGGGCCATGAGGCGAGGGGAAGATGCACAGCAGCGGCAGTCTTTAATTGACGCGGTGCGCCTGCATTTGATTCGAGAATTGACCCAGGACCTGTGCAGCCCCCTGACGGCAGTAATGGGCATGACCAGTATGCTGGGGCAGGAAATCTACGGTCCGCTGACCCAAAAGCAGCGAGAGTACGTTGAAATTGTCCACAACAGCAGCAAGGAGCTGATGGATCGGGTTAAAGACATTGTGGAATTAGGGTTGTTTGACCCCAGCCATGAGCTGTTGGAGTTTACCCCGGTTGATGTAGAAATGCTGGGCCAACAGGTGGTGAGTACCCTGAATCAACTGGCCAGCCAACGAACCCAAACCCTTGCCGTTAGCATTGAACCCGGTGAGCGGGTCTGGGTGTTAGACCGCAGCCTGGTTAAGCAAATTTTGTACCACACGGTATTCAGCGTGATGCAGCTGGCTGGGGAAAACAGCACTATTCGGGTCCACGTCTCCCGCAAGGGCCAGGCCCTGCATCTGGCGGTATGGCTGTCGAACCCCTGGTTAGGAGATGGACTACCCCAGTCAGTGGTGCAACTGTGTCAGGCCATGACCCAAAAACCTATCTTTCAAGATGGAGGATTGCCGACTGGCTCCCCCACGCCCCTGGCCTGGCCTGGGTTATCCTCCCAATTTCCGCTGGAGCCTGAGGAGATTTCCCCAGAACTGCTGGGTTTGCTCCTGAGTCAACAGCTGGCGCAATGCCATGGGGGCCATGTCAAACTGCTCGGTAACCTGGATGCCGGATATCGATATGTGGTCGTACTGCCCACCGGCAAACCCGCCTCAGCACCAGCTGATACGGCGATGTTTACATAAACTTAACCTTTTCACGTTCTTTCCTTAAGCCCGTGGCGACAAGATGAGCATTTAGTTCCATCAAACTTAGAAATGGGAATTTAATCACGGGGGATAGCCGTGTCGGCTGTCCAAGAACAGGCCAGATGCCTGCCCTACAAACATTGGATGTTGTAAAATCCTCATGCCTTAGTTGGACTACTGCCTCTCTTTCTTTTTTTGTTGCCGATGGCTTTCTCACACCCATCTACCAGCCAACCTGCTTTCGCCATTAACCAGGAACGCATTCTGATCGTTGATGACGAGGACTTAATCCGCGAAACCGTGGCCCTGGCCCTCAGCGAAGAGGGATATCAGGTGTATACCGCCAATTCTGGCGATGCCGCCCTGGAGCTGTTGTTTCCCCAGGGAAATGGCAAGCGTGGTAGTTCACAGGTAGACCTGGCCATTCTCGACCTGATGCTGCCGGGGGTCAACGGGCTGGATGTCTGCCGACTGATTCGCCACGGGGCGCTGGATTTACCCATCCTCATTCTCAGCGCCAAGGGCAGTGAAACTGATCGCGTGGTGGGGTTAGAGTTGGGGGCAGATGATTACCTGGCCAAACCTTTCGGCATGCGCGAATTGGTGGCCCGCTGCCGAGCCCTGCTGAGACGATACCAGTGGGCCGCCGCTCCGAGCGAAAGTTCAATCTTAACCTTTAAGGACATTACCCTCTACCTCAACGAATTTCGCGTCACCGTGGCCGGGCAGGAGGTGAATTTGTCACCCAAGGAATTTCGCATTCTGGAGCTGTTTATGACCAGTCCCAATCGGGTCTGGTCGCGGGAAGAGCTAATTCAGACCGTTTGGGGACCCGATTTTATGGGCGATCGCAAAACCGTAGATGTCCACATTCGCTGGCTGCGGGAAAAAATTGAGCCGGATCCAGGCAACCCCCAGTACGTTATTACCCTGCGGGGGTTCGGGTATCGGTTTGGCTGATATGATCGTCATCAAGACGACATGCCGGGAGAACTTAGGATGCGAGAGATATTAATCAGCTTCGGGGTATTGGTCATTTGCTGCCTGGTGGTACTGGTGACTCAGCTAACCACACCCCAGCCCGAGGCTAACGCCGCCACCTTAAATCAAACCGAGGTCAAGCTTGAAGTCCCGGTTGCTAAAGCCCCCCAAATCGCTCAAGGGGCTGCTGATTTAGCCCCCCCCGATGCTGCCGCAGAGGATACCGACATGGCTGATGAAGATCTGATCACCACCGACTCTGGCCTGCAGTATCGCGACCTGGTAGAAGGCACCGGAGCCATGCCCCAACCTGGTCAACGGGTCACGGTACACTACACCGGCACCCTGGAAGACGGCACCCAGTTCGACAGCTCCCGTGACCGGGGTCGCCCCTTTAGCTTCAAGGTTGGGGTCGGCCAGGTGATCAAAGGCTGGGATGAAGGGGTCGGCTCTATGCGGGTGGGGGGGCGTCGCCAGCTGGTGATTCCGTCTGAATTGGGCTATGGTGCTCGCGGGGCTGGTGGAGTGATTCCTCCCAATGCCTCCCTTATTTTTGATGTAGAACTGCTGCGGATTGGCTAATCCTCTGTCATGACCAAAAGTTCGGGTCTCCCCTGGCGTGGGCAAAGTTCAGTGCGACCTGCAGGACCTTCAAACCCTGGTTTTCACCCATGGTAAAAGCTTGCTACGGTGCAGCATTCATGGGCACAACTGTAACCTCAACCCGACGCTACAATCCTAAAACTTAGGCTTGACCCACCATGAATTAGCCGCTATCCAGAGCAGCCATCGATATATTGATCGATATATTGATATCGTTCCTCCTCGGGAACGATATCAACGTATTTTTGGGGCTACTCTTAGGCCTTCAGCGGGGCATAGGACCGAGCAGATGGAATTTGAACACATTGCAAATCTCGTCAATCGGGTTGCCATTGAACGTAAAGGCCGCCCCCTAAAAGATGTAGAACGCCTGGTATTAAAAGGATCCTGGCATCATCAAACCTATAGCACCATGGCCGAAAGGGCTGGAGGCTACACCGAAGACTACCTCAAAAAAGATGTCGGTCCGAAACTCTGGCGTTTGCTATCTGAACTCATTGACCACGATGATATTCGGGTCACCAAACGTAATATTCAAAATGTATTGATGCACTGGGCGGCACAGCAAAACAGCCCAGACCTGACAGCTACCGATGGGGAAAGATCCCAGCCCTCAGCTTTCGGGGGGGGAGGCGACCCTATGGAGGCATCACCACCGGGGGCAGGAGTGGTGGCCGACCGGGCATCCCTCCAGGTGTGGGCTTCGCCCCGGCTAGATGTATCAGATTTTTTTGGCAGACAGGAGGTTCTGGTGCAGTTGCAGCAATGGCTGCACCATCAGGACTGCCGGGCTATCTTGCTGTGGGGAATGGCCGGGGTCGGCAAAACCACACTTATCGCCAGGCTGTTGGCCTCTTCCCCTTTGCCCTCTACGGCAGTGGGCTATGTCAGGTTATCCGCCGATACTACCGACGAGGAATTTTTTTCAGCCCTGGTTGACTGGGTGCAACGGGTCAATGACTCACTCACGGCACCAGCAGGCGACCCTCTGGAATGGGTCCTGGGGGAACTAGAGCAAAACCACCTTTTGCTGGTCATCGATCAGTTTGAGGCCCTGTTTGAGCCTGGCCAGATGGCGGGTAGTTTTCGCCCGAAAACCACCAGAATTGAACAGTTTTTTCATCAGGTCTCCGAACAACTCCATCAAAGCCTGGTGATTTGGGTGAGTCGAGAAAAACCCCTGAACTACAGCCAGATGCGAGGGCGCCAAATCCGGGAATATCAACTCGGGGAACTGCCCTTCGATGCGGCACAGCAGCTTTTACAGGAGCGCGGGTTACAGTCTACTGCCCCAGACTGGCAAACGCTGTTTGACCGCTATGGCGGCAACCCCCTTTTACTTAAAGGTATTGGTGCCACAGTACAGGAGGTCTATCAGGGGAAAGTTCCAGCCTTTTTATCGGCTGCCGACCTGGTCATTCCCAGCTTATTTCGCGCTGGCATTGAGCAAGTCCTGCAACGGCTTACCCCATCAGAAAACCTCATTCTCTGCTGGCTTGCCATAGCCCATGGGCCTGTTGCCATCGACACCCTGATGGCAAAGATGGTCCCTCCCCCCCGGGCCATGGCCATTCAGTCATTAGTCAGTCGGGGATTGTGCTATCCGGTAAACGATGGGGCCAAGGCCGATACAGAGCTGACCCTAGCCTGCATGGTTCAGGTGATTGTTTTAGCCCAACTGCGTCCTCTGCTGCTCCAGGAACTGCTAGAGAACCGGTTTGATCGACTCAATCGGCTGCCTCTGGTTACCGTCACCGCCCAGGAAGGTATTCAGGAGCAGCAGCACACGACTGTGCTGGTTCCCCTGGCCGATGAACTGCGGCGCAGGTTTCCCACCGACTCTGAGCTCACGGCCAAATGCCGAGAGCTGCACCAGGCGTTGCGCCATACTCAGCCCCGGCGAGAGGGTTACGGCGCGGGCAACTTCATCCATCTGTGCCAGCAATTAGGGGTCAGCCTGAGCGGCGCTAATTTTGACCACCTGAGTATCTGGCAGTGCGATCTCCGCCAGGTCAATCTGCAGGGTACGAACTTTAGCCATGCCCAATTTGCCGATACGGTGTTTGCCACCGCTCTGGGTCGTAACCCGGTCATGGCCTTTAGCCCCGATGGTCAGTATCTGGCCACTGGCGATCAGGAAGGACGCCTGTTGTTATGGGATATGACTCAGAACAAATTAGTTAGGGTGCTGGAGCAAGGCTCAGTCCAGGGCATTGTCGCTCTGGCCTTCAGCCCAGAAACCGAGTTACTGGCAGTGGGCACCGCCGGAGGCAGTCTCTGGCTCTGGTCAATGGCCTCAGGCAGCTACCATACTGAAATCCTTTTGGAGGGTAACGAAGCTGTCCTGGCCCTGGCCTTCAGTAGCGATGGCCGATATCTGGTTGCAGGCAATACCCTCGGCCAGATTGATCTCTGGGAAATTGCCTCAGGTGATCGACAAGGCCCATGGCAGCACCACCAGGGGCCTATCCACAGCCTGGCCTTTAGTGCCGAGGGGCAGACCTTCCTCAGCCGGGGAGGCGATCAACAAGTCTGCCTATGGCAGTTGTTTGAGCCAATTCCCAGGCAAACCTTTCAAGCAGGACCAACAGTACAAATTCGAGCCGCCGGATTTATGGCCGATCCCCAGTGGTCCCAACGGCCTCCGCGTCCCATCGCAGCGGGTTATGATGACCAATCTTTAACCCTGTGGGATATAGAAACCGGTCGTTCTTCCTGGACGATGCCCATTCAGGGGCAGGGCATTTTAGCGATAGCCCTGGATACCCAGGGGCAATATCTGGCCTGCAGCTATCAAGATTTTTCAGTGGTCCTCTGGCATTTGCCCCGGCACCAGATGCGCTACCGTTTGCCGCCCTTCAACACGCCGGTATGGTCCCTGGCCTTCAGTCCCAATGGTCGAGCGTTTGCCACAGCGGGGGACTACACCATTAAGCTCTGGGATGCAGACCGGGGTACATGCTGTCGCAGCTATCTGAGTCAGGCCCATCCGGTACGGTGTCTGACCTTTTTGGGGACAGGCCACCGGTTACTGACCGGCCATGGAGACCATACCCTGCGCCTGTGGGACCTATCCAGGGTTGATGTATTAACCGCCTGCCCCAGCCAACTTACGGGCCATACAGGAACCGTGCGAGCCATTGCGGTTGCTCCCAGGGGAGAGTGGTTTGCCTCCAGTGCCGAAGACCAGACGATTCGCATCTGGCACGGCACCCATCGAACCTGTGAACGGGTGATTCCGTCTCTGCCCTCCACCGTCAGCGTATTAGCCTTTCATCCTGCAGACAATCTACTGGCCAGTGCCGATGAAGACTCGTCGGTCGTGGTGTGGGACGTTAATGCTGGCGTCCAGGTGCAAACCCTGACAGGACAGGATAGTCCGGCATCCAGCCTGATGTTTAGCCCCGATGGCCGCTGGCTGGTCAGCGGTAGTCGAGACGGTGACCTGCGGGTGTGGGACTTCAACCCGGGGGCAGGCTGTCGCCTGCTGCCGGGCCATCTGGGCCAGATCCACAGCCTCTGCTGGGGGCCAACCGAAACCACCCTGGTCAGCGCCAGCCATGACGGCACCCTGCACTGGTGGGATCTAACCCAAAGCCACTCCATCAAGACCTGGCAACACCCCCAGGGCCACTGGCTCAAGGCGATCGGCCCGGGACCTCAAGGGGAAGTCCTGGCGATTACCAGTCAGGCCAATATTGTGGAAGTCTGGGATGGGAACCGGTCGCGTCGCCTGCACCGCCTGCAGGGGCACAGCCAGGATATCTGGCAGGTGGTTGTTTCTGCCGATGGCCACACCCTGGCCACCGCCAGCCAGGATGACGAAATTCGCATCTGGCAGTTGGATACCGGTTTCTGTCTACAGGTGCTACGACCCGATCGTCCCTACGAGGGGGCCAACATTTGGGGGGCAGAAGGGCTCTCTGAACCGGAGGAAACCATGCTGCGGGCGCTAGGGGCGGTGGTTCGGTATGAAGCCTGATGGGGGAATGTTAACGTTCCGTGTTGAGGGCGCACAGGCTAAAAAACGTCCTCAGCAGCCCCAGCAAAATTGGCATATCACCAATGCCGTGGAGCAGGGATTCTGACACCTCACCGTCACGAGCCATGCGATAAAACTTCCAGCCCTCGCCGTTGGTGACGATGCCATAGATCTCAAGGTCTTTACCCAGTTGCCGGTTCACCCACTGGCAGGTATGCATTTCCACCAGGCACTGGGCAGCCCCCTGTTCAAAATCATCCTTTTTCGCTTCAATGACACAACCAAAGGGAGCTTCCAAATAGGCTCGTCGCTCGGCAATTAAATAGTCCACATTGCCGCAAACGGTTTCCCCTTCCAGATAGGGACCTTTCCAAACTTTTAGCCGGTCGTAGCCTTCCAGGCCTTCTTCGCAAATGGCATCAATTAGCAGAGTTTTAGATACTTCAAGGCTTTTTAAATCAAACCGCTGCAGCCGGTCTAGCCGCTGGCGAAAAAAGTCGCTGACGGGTACAGGTTCTGCAGTCAGTTCCCAGCGCTTCAGCTCAGCAATGCCCAGATGCTTGAAGGCTTCCCGGTAGGTGAAGCTGGAAAAAGGTTTCTTTCGCTGCTGGGTTGCTGAAGTCATGGCGTGAGCGAGAATCAGGAGTTCGCCTGGTGCCCAGGCTCTGCCTGGGCATTTTCATTTGCGGCTCTGCCGCTTGATTGAGGAGGCAGAGCCGCCGGGGTACATTCCAACGCAGGGCATTGGAACGAGAGTAATCGAGTTCCATCCATAGCAAAATTCTAAGCCAAAGATCATCAAGAAAATTGATTGCTGCTTACGCCCGCATCTGGGCCACCCGCTGAAAACTACCGGGACCACATTCTTTTTCGAACTCGGCGATAATCCAGTCCTCTCGTTTGCCCAGGCGCTTGGCGCTTTTTTGCAGATACTGCAGATACTCCAGCATCTCCACCGGACGGGGATTAGGGCCATAAATCGAACCCCGGTACCATTCGTCCTTGGGCCAGCGACCGCAGTGCTCCCAGAAGGATCGTTCCGCCCAGGTGGGGGCGTTCTGGCGCAGGTAGGCCCGGCGACGATGGCTGTGAAACAGGTTAATCAGCGTCGGAATGTCGTTAATTTGATGGGCCTGGTCGGCGGAGTAAATCTCCACCATGTCCTCCAGGTTGAGGGGACGCTCGCTGATCCACTGGTGCCCGCAGTCGGGACACTTGACGATAAACGACAGCACAATTCGCCCGCACTGGGGACAGGGTTTGGTCGGGGGTGGTTTGCCGCCGCCGCCCCCCTTGTCCTTCTGCAGGGGCAGCTGATAGTCCTTAATGTCTTCGGGAAAGCCCAGACGCTCCAGGTTGCCCGCCTGATCCAGAATAATGCCGTACTGCTTGCCGGTCTGGGGCGAAATCCGCATCACCCGGCCAATTTGCTGCAGGTGCAGGGCGCTGGACTGGGTGGGCCGCAGCAGCAGCCCGACTTCCACGCTGGGTTCGTCAAAGCCGATGCTGATTACGTTACAGGAGGTCAGCACCATCAGCTGTTCCTGGCGCAGGTCCTGGTACATGCGCTGGCGCTCTTTGATGGGGGTGCCCCCTTCCACTGTGTCGGCGGTAACTCCCGCAGATTGAAAGGCATCGGCCACATGGCGGGCGTGTTCAATATCCACACAAAAGGCAATGGTGCGTTTGCCGGGGCAGAGGCGGTGCCATTCCTGCACGATTTTTTCGATCAGTTCGGGGCGATCGCAGGCGTTCTTCAGCCCAATTTCGTCATAGTCACCCCGTACAGTCTTCACTTCCTTCAGGTTAGCCACCCCATCTGGGGGCATGCTGTAGTACCGCATGGGCGACAGATAGCCCATCTGCTGCAGGTCACTGGGCACGGGGGAGGCCACCAGGGTATCCATGAAGTCTCCCAACTGCTCTTTGCCCAGGCGTTCAGGAGTCGCCGTCATGACCAGATGCACCGCATTGGGGAAGGTCTTCAGTACCGACTTGCCCACCTGGCTAAACAGGGTGATGTGGCCCTCGTCAAAAAACACCACATCCGCTGGCCACTGCTTCCACCAGCGGCGTTTCGACATGGTCTGGATGCTGGCAATCTGGATGGGAGCATCGCGGTTTTCCTCCCACCCGGCTTTGATGAAGCCACAGTGGAGGCCAAAGGCCTTCATCTTGTCGTAGGTCTGGCCCACCAGCACATCCAGATGCACCAGAAACATCAGCCGCTTACCGGCAGATTCCGCATGGGCGCAGATTTGCCCGCTGATGACCGTTTTACCCGCCCCAGTCCCGGCCACAATGGCAACCCGCTTATGGCCCTCGTTCAGCTTGCGGTAGAGGTCGTTGATCAGCTGAACCTGGTAAGGGCGGAGCTTGGGGGGAGATTGGGACATTTAGAAAGAGAGGGAGAGAGGAAGGGAGCGAAAGAATGGGGGTGGGTGAGGTGGGTGGGGTAGGTGAGGTAGGTGGGGTGGGCGGAGTGGGTGGGGTGGGTGGAGTGGGTGGGGTGGGTGGGGTGGGTGAGGGGGGAGGAATGGGGAGGAACTGTAGCGTGGGTTAGGCCTGAAGTTCCATTAGGCGAAATATCGATCACCTGGGCAGGGCCATAACCCACAGGGAGACATTTTGCCGACGGTATGGGAAGCAATGTAGGGTGCATTCGCGCAGCAATGCACCGTCCAGGAAGGACCTGATGTTTTAGCCCCCCTCGTCACTCCATCTCCTATCAAACATACCAATATACTGGTACTACTTTATGGGGCTTCCTTCAAGGGGAGTTGCTACCGAGAAGGCCGCCCGACGGGTGGGTTAAACAGCGTCTTAAGGGTTTGGGGACGGAGTTCGGGCTTTTCTCCGGCGGTTTGCCAGAGGCTTTCATAAAAGAAAAAGGACATACCGGCGTATCCCTGTTCTCGCACCGCCTGGCACTGTTGCTTGAACATGGGCAGGGGCTGGGGACGATTCTTTAACCCAGACAGCACCCCGACGCTGATGGGCACTTGCTTTTTAATCGGGTTGGTGGAAAGGCGTGAAAGCTCGTTGGTGAAGCTGGGCATATCCCAACGGTAGGTCTGCACAATCACCTCATCCACATTGCCGCCCCGCACCCAGGCGGGCCAGTCCTGCAGAAAGTTCTGGTAAGAAAATTCAGGAGGATTGGGAGATACGGAGAAAATAGCCCCCGGCTTGCGTTCTTTTACCCGTTTAGCCAGCTTGTTGGTGAACTCGGTAATTTTGTTCGTCCGCCAATCGATCCAGCGGGGATCTTTAGCATTGGCTGGAGCGATCAGGCGATTTTCCTGCTGGTAGAGCTTGGTAGTGTAGTCGTCGTAGCCGAAGGCAACGGGCAGACCAAAGTGATCATCAATCTGCACTCCATCCACCTCGTAGTTGTCGAGCAACTCATCTACCATGTCAAGGAAAAACTGCTGCACTTCGGGGTGGAAGGGGTTGAGCCATTCCAGCTTGTTTTTATCGATGCGGGTGCCGTCTCGCTGATGGGTATACCAGTGGGGATGGGTGCGCCGCAGGGGATGGTTCTGGCGAATCATAAAGCCATACTCAAACCAGGCGATGATGCTCATGCCGTGGCGCTTGCCGAGGTCAATGCATTCCTGCAGCATGTCGCGGTTGTCCTGGGCATCTTCCAGGGGGGAGCGCTCGACCCCAGGGTAAGTGCGCTTACGTTCCCCCATGAGCCGATGGCACACTTCGCTTTTGAATAGGGAAAATCCGCTGTGCCAGACGGTGGGATAAATGGTGTTGAAGTGGCACTGGGCAAGCTGCTCAAAGCCCTTTTGCAAATTATCTCGGCTAAACAACACCTCACTATCAACGTTGGTTAGCCAGACCCCCCTGAGTTCTCGCACTTGAGAACCAACATCGTCGCTCCCTCCGCCAATCAGATACTGCGCTGAAATTTTGGTGGGAGTTCCGCTGGATCGAATCAACGCCTGATAGAAAAAGGCGGCCACATCAGCTCGAGTCGCCGGGGTCAGGGGGTTAAACCGTCGCGCTATGGGATGATTAACCATCAAGCTATGCTCCAGGGCAGTCGCAACGCCCCGACTGGCATAGGCCGGAATCAGCTTCCAATCATCCAGAAATTGCTTGAGGGTTAGTTCCGGCAAATGCCGGGGTTGCAGATCGAGTCCAGAAGCTAGCGCCACTAACACCTGGGCCCGAGGCATGAGTTGGTTGGGTAAAAAGCTGCCCTCTGGATACCCCGACAACCAGCCTCCCTGGTAAGCAGCCAGGATAACAGCCGCAGCCCAATGGCTGTCGTTAACATCAAGAAATCGTCTAGCGGCCCGCTTTTCTACCTTAGGAAACGCTTTACAGACCATAGCCGCAAACTCGGCGCGGGTGACCGCCTGCTCAGGGCGAAAGGTACCATCGGGATAGCCTGAGAGTACGCCCTCTTGGAGTAGTAGCTCAATACAGGGCTGTGCCCAATGCCCCTGTATATCTTGAAGGGAAATATTAGCCATAGAAGTAAAGGTAATAACCCTTGTCCAAATCCAGAAGTGAAGTTGTGCGACGGCGAAGCTGCAGGTCTTAAGCTGGACTTGGTACAGCCCGAGCAGTAGCCTACAGGGCTACTTAATCATGAATGGGAAGGTCAAGGTTGGCAAGCCCATGGTTCAGGAATGAATAGCCCCTTAGTAATGTCTCCTAAGACTTCACAGGATCTCCATGATTTTCCGGAAAACTACAGCCCCGTAGGTTAGTCATTTTTTACCTGCTGCAAAAGATTCACTGAGCAATGAAGCCTGTCACAATTAGCGGAATCAAAATTAACAGGCTAATGATCAGCACCAGGGTACCGGGATCGATAGAGATGATGTTTTTTTCTGTCGGCGACTTCTCAGGCTCAGGCTTATCGTTTTGGGAATTGCTCATGGCTTTAGGGTCCGTCACTTCCGCGGTCGTAGTCCCGAAAGAAAGGCTGATGTTGCATCCTTGATACGACCACGAGTTTAATTAGGGTGAGCCCAGTGTACAACCTTACAGCCGCGATTGAAGCTCTTGCCCCAGGGCCATTTGCTCTCTCGCAGAACCTGCCAGGAGTACACTCACTTTACCCGCCTGAATCGTTCCCCAGTTAATTAATATCACGCCCTTACCGGTAGCAGGATTAAAGGCAAGATCCTTTAAATCCAGTTCTTTCAGCGATCTCAACCTGGTTGCATAAGTCGCGCTACTCCAGGCCGGAATGCCCAACCGTTTTGCCACCAGAGTTGGGTAAGAAGACCCGTTGAAACGAGGGTTACATTCAATGGCGACATAATGGGTCTTTTCTCCATCGGGCACCACCGCGACATCCACAGCAAATATGCCCTTCATGCCGTTATCGTCCATCCACTGGGCAAAGGGTGCCACATGGTCCCAGGGTTCGTGACTGGCAGGATACCGATTGCCCCCATGCACGCAGCCATCCAGAATTTGCTCTGAGACCAGCAAAGGTTCTACCCCAGCAGTTGTTGCCTGGTACTGCAAATTGAGAAAGGCCGAAGCGTGAACCTCTGCTTGAATTTGTAAAGGAATTTGAGGGTCAAGCTGGTCAAAGGCAGTTGCCAACTCCTCCGCATCAGAACAGCGAGTGATCCCGGCACCATGGTCAGAGACTGCCGGTTTGACATAGCAGGGAAAGGGCAGGTCATCGCAGGCTTTCGCGGCAGCTAAGTGATCAAAACGCAGGGTTCGGGGCACCGCCATGCCTAACTCTTCGGCCAGTCTAATGAAATTATTTTTAGAATTTACAAACTCAATCACCTGGCAGCATTGAGCATCCCAACCTTGAAAGACCTTGCGATAGGTATCGTGGTTATGAACAACATCGCCGAAAAAATAAACGCTAGGTTCTGGCTGGGGATTTTGGGATAACTCTTGATCTAACCGGGCAATAGAAACATCCCAAATGACATCTTCGGTGTGTTCTAAGCCGACCTGTTTGTAGTGTCCCAAAATTTCATCCCAGTCTGTTGATAATTCTGGATGAATTTGAATTTTGTCGCCGGGTTTAGTTAAACAAAGGGCACGGCCAGAGTAGAGCCGGGTACTGATGTGTTGATCGTGGGTATAAAGGGTGATGTCGTGGTTATAAATTTTCATGGGGGCTAACGACAAAGCGTGAATAACAGATAGTTTTTTTTCTAGACTAAACATTGTCTAAGTCCAGAGATAGAGTTTTGCTTAAGGAAAGCTACAGCTTTCGGCCTGGACTTAGCATAAGTGTTACTGAGTGAACAGCGTGCAGTTAACAACTCCTGTAAAAACACTCGTTACAAACGACTCAAGATCGACCATCTGACACCGCTAAACCCAAGGATACAGGGTGAAGGGTTGTGTAAAAGTCAGGGCTTCTTAATAAAAAACGCCCCGTTTGGGACGTTTCTTAGGGTTGTTGCTGCCGGTTAACCTTCTACCGAAATATGGACTTCTTGCCCCACCAGGGTGAGTAGCTGGATCAATTGCTCAACACTGAAGCGGCTAATTTCCCCATTCATCAAGTTTTGAATTCTCGGACGGGCCAGTCTCAGGGCCTTTGCCGCCTCATCGGGAGACCACCCCCGCCGTTGAATGGCACCCTGCAGGGCCAGCATTAAATCTGTGCGAATCTGCAGGGTTTCTGCTTCTGCGATCGCGTAATTTGCCAAGGTTGACTCAAAGTTTAGGGTAGCCATACCGTTGTTATATAGGAGATCAAGCACTATCAAGCGCACTACTATTGTAATTGTGGTAACTTGAAAGGCTGCTTGCCCGTAGTTTTCCTTAACGATATGCCTGACAATTTTTCTTTAATGATTCATGGTGGCGCTGGTGCCCTGGAGCACATCCGAAGAGAGGGCAGTGAAGCAAGTTTTATGGCAAGTATGCATCGCATCCTGGAAGCGGGACGACAGATTCTCGCCTTGGGCGGCTCGGCCATGGATGCGGTAGAAACCTGTGCTCAATTGTTAGAAGACGATCCCCTCTACAATGCCGGCCATGGTTCCGTACTCAACGAATACGGCGAAGTCGAAATGGATGCCTCTATTATGGATGGCCGTAACCTGGATGCGGGAGCCGTAGCCGGTATTACCAACGTTAAAAACCCGATTACCCTGGCCCGTCGGGTCATGGAAAAAAGTGAACATGTCATGCTCATTGGCAAAGGGGCCATGGAGTTCGCCAAGCTCTGCGATGTGGAGGTCAGGACCGACGACTACTTTGTGATTGACTCTCGCATTCGCCAGTGGCAAGAGGCCCAAAAGGCGGGAGGCATCATGCTCGATCACGAAGATGCCGAACCCCAACACAAACTGGGCACCATCGGCGCTGTAGCGCGGGATTGTTACGGAAATCTGGCTGCCGCCACCTCTACCGGGGGCCTGGTCAACAAACGCTGGGGACGCATCGGCGACAGCCCCATCGTGGGGGCTGGGGTATTTGCCGACAACACCACCTGCGCCGTTTCCGCTACCGGATATGGAGAACAGTTCCAGCGCACGGTGCTGTGTAAGATGATCTCTGATTTTGTCTACTTCAAGGGCATGACCGCATCCGAAGCTGCCGCTGCCGGAATTCAGTATTTAATCGACAAGGTCAACGGTCTGGGCGGTGTGATTGTGGTTGATGCCCAGGGACAATGCGCAGTGGGCCACTCCACATCTGGGATGATTTATGGCTGCATTGAGCAGGGTGGTAAGAGCATCTGTCGACTGGCTTGAAGCCGGTCGATATTGTCCTGAGATAGCTGCAAAAAAATACGGCTATGATGAGACTATTCAATCGTCAGGTCTGGCTCAATTTCTTAGCACTATTGCCTGGAACTGGCCTCACCATTCTCACCATCGCCGTTGCCTTTCTGCGGTTCTATGACGAACAAGACTTCAGCATCCTCGAACTCGTTGCCCGGCCAAAGGTCTGGAGTAACCGACTCACTGTGGCAGCCCTCCTGGTGGCACTGGTTAATTTCGGCGTTGAGTGGAACCGTCGAAACCGAGAAACAGACCGCCAGGCTGAAGCAGAGCAACGCAGAGTTGAAGAAGAGCAACGAAGAATTAAAGAAGAGCAACGAAGAACTGAAGCAAGAGAACTTGCGGCTCGCCGAGCTAGAATCCAAAATCGATGGATTATTTTACAAATACGGCATCAGCTCGACCCGAGCGAACGAACCCGAGCAGCGTTGAACGACTTCCTCGCGTTTTTAGAAGAGTATGATCGCTAGCGGCGGCGACGACAGCGTTCTGAGCAGTATTTCACCTCATGCCAACAGTCGGCCCATTTTTTGCGCCAGGTGAACGGACGCTGGCAAACGAGGCAAACTTTTGTGGGGAGATCAGACTTGGATTTTTGTCGGCCCACGGTCTATCCCTCTTCAGTCCAGGCCGGATGAGACATCAGAGCAGCCATCACCCGCACGCCCCGGAGCTGGTTTGACAGGGGCAGGTGACCATCAGGGGCACTCAAGTCCCAGATAAATTCCCCCGGATAGCGAGTCCAGATGTTGCCACTCTTCCAGCCAATGCGAGGCCACAGACGCTCCCAATCTTGACCCACCCCGAGCCAGATTTTGCGCTGTACCGACAGGCCAAATTTGCCTTCAGAATAGACGCGCCAGAGTAAATCAATGGTCTGCAGGTCTTCCTGGGGGAACTGCTCGACCTCGGTAAAATAAAGCCACTTACGGCGAACCGCATCGGGGCCGGCCAGTTCACACAACTTAAGGATATTCTGCCGATCCGCTGCCTGAAAGTCTTGACGAATCAAGCAATCTTGCAGGGGGCCGTAGTCAACACCGCAAGCAGAGGACATGGGCACTCGCCCATGGGGCCAGTGGTTGGCGAGCAGCGTTCGAATGTCATCCTGCTGGGTGGCGTAAAGCACCTGGAAAATTTTGCCATCTAAAACCGTTGGTGCCTGCACCTCACGCTTTAAAAGGGTATCTGTCAGAACCTGTAACCCGTCTGGGCCAATGGCAATCAGCTCATGGACTGCAGAAAGTTGTTTTTTGAGCGAATCCCCCCACAGTTGACCGCGCAGATCCTCCAATGTGCCGCTATCCAAAACCATAAATATGCCGTGAAACTGCCCTCTATCAATGATATGGCAATATTGAAGGGTTTTCTGACGAGAAGCGCGACATGGCTTCCCTCTCTACGCCAATTAAAGTCTATCCAGGTTCATAGGTTGCCCTGGAGAAAACGCCAGATTTGGCGCTGGCCTTGCTGATCTACTGATTGATGCCGACTCCAGGCTGGCTGTAGCCGTGCTCAAAGGCAAACCGCACAATTTGGGAACGGTTGGTAAATCCTAGCTTGGTCATAATTCGGCTCAGGTGGGTTTGCACCGTGCGGGGGCTGATGTATAAATTGTCTGCAATTTCTTTATTGGTAAAGCCCTTAACCACTTCCCAAAACACCTTTTCTTCGGCTGGGCTCAGGGGCAGGGGGTCTGGTTCAGCATCGGCCAGACCCCCTCCGCTTTTGATGGCCTCATCCATAGCTTGCTTCAGCCGTTCATTGCGAGCTACGGCTCCCTGGATTTTGGCGACCAGTTCTTGAGAATGGAAGGGCTTGACCAGATAGTCATCGGCACCAAATTCGTACCCCTGAACTCGGTCATTGAGTTCCCCCAGGCTCGACAAAAAGATAAAAGGGACCAGTTGCCCGCCGGGGCGTTCTCTGAGCAGACGGCAAAACTCGAAGCCACTCATTTCGGGCATCAAAATATCTGAAACAACTACATCAACAGGTTGATCGCCCAATTTTGCTAGGGCTTCTGCGCCTGAAGTAGCATTTATGACGTTATAACCACAGGCCCGCAGACGGCGAGTGAGTGCAATCTGGAGGGTATTGTCATCATCAACGATCAGGATAGTTATCATAGTGGGCTGGACCCTTAAAGATAGACGGCAGCAGTTATCTGAACGACAGGGCAGTTCAAAGGGGGCCTGATTGGGGGGCTAAGGGTAGGCAACCAACGCACAGGAGAAGTTTCCAAACCGAAAGAGGTTGATTGGTGGGAACCACAGTCTGAAGCATGTCTTATCCCCAGCCCAGCTCGAAACCTGTAGCCTTCCCTTAGGTAAAACTCCATTGCTGGACTTGGGCAAGGTTTAGATCTCGGCTGAACGTTTTCAACAATCCATAGTGAGGGCAAAAAGAGCATTAGACTGTGGGTTGATTTGTCGTTTCCGGGGCAATGTGCAATGTATGAGCGGATTACTCCTCCTTCGGTCGGCAATCTCATCACCTTATTCTCATCACCTTATAAAGGGGGTGAGCCAGTCGTAACAGATAAGCCTATAGTTCCCTACTTTCGTGGAGATGGAACGGGGGTAGACAGTTGGTCTGCGGCCCAGCGTTTTTTTGCTCAGCCCCCATCGCGACGTCTTTCAGGGGACGTTACCGAGCTATCTCGGTGTCTTCTAGTTCATTCATAATGCGACAAAACAGGGCAATACCTTGCCGGGTGCCTATTGCATTGAGATCGCCCCGTCTCACCTTTTGGCCAGGGTTTATCAAAGTTTAAGAGATGATGAGGGTGCTGGTCGCCCACCGCATAGCCAGAACCCTCATTCCTTCATTGCAAACTTGAGGCGTTTGCCAAGCCGTAACCCCATATCGTTGTGAAGCCAAGGGACGCAAGTTTGCAATGGTTTGCTGATAATGGCTAGCGGCAACTGAGCCTTCTGCCGTAGGGTAAGCTAACATTTGCCTGACCGATATCCAAGCTACACCACACTTTTACAGAAGTGAGAGGGGGAATTCATGACTGACCAATCATCTAAAATTATCTATACATTGACAGATGAAGCGCCCGCATTAGCCACCTATTCTCTTCTCCCCATTATCCAAGCCTTTACCAAAGCAGCTAGTGTCACGGTTGAAGCCAGCGATATTTCCCTATCTGGTCGCATTCTCGCCAACTTTCCGGACTATTTAACCGAAGACCAGCAACAACCCGATGCCCTAACGGAGCTGGGAGAACTGGCCCAGACCCCTGATGCCAACATCATCAAACTGCCCAATATCAGCGCGTCCATTCCCCAACTCGTAGCCGCTATCAAGGAGCTACAGGAGAAAGGGTACAAGGTACCGGACTATCCCGCAGAGCCCAAAACCGATGAAGAGGCTGTGATCAAACAGCGATACAGCAAAGTATTGGGGAGTGCCGTCAACCCCGTACTGCGGGAAGGAAATTCAGATCGTCGGGTGGCGGCAGCGGTGAAGCAGTATGCCCAGAACAATCCCCACTCCGTGGGAGCCTGGACCCCTGATTCCAGATCCCATGTGGCCCACATGACGGATAGCGACTTCTACGGTAGTGAGAAATCTGTCGTGGTTGAAACCGCCGGGTCGGTCAAGGTAGAACTCTTGGCCGAGGATGGTTCCACCATCGTATTGAAGGAGAAGACTGAGGTACTGGCGGGGGAAGTGCTGGACTCAGCAGTCATGAACGTCAGGGCTTTGCGCGAGTTCTATGAGCAAGAAATGACAGCGGCCAAAGCGGAGGATATTTTGCTCTCCCTCCACGTGAAGGCCACGATGATGAAGGTATCCGACCCCATCTTGTTTGGGCACGCGGTGACGGTGTATTTCAAAGAGGTGTTTGACAAATACGCTGATACCTTTGCGGAATTGGGCGTCAACCCTAACAACGGGCTGGGGGATGTTTATGCCAAAATCCAGACGTTACCTGATGACCAGCGAGAGGCCATCGCCGCTGATTTAGAAGCTACCTACGCCGAGCGTCCCAGACTGGCCATGGTCGACTCCGATAAAGGCATTACCAACCTCCATGTGCCCAGTGACGTGATTATCGATGCGTCGATGGCTGCCGCCATTCGCTCCTCAGGCAAAATGTGGGGACCCGATGGCAAGCTGCACGACACCAAGGCGATGATTCCCGATCGGTGCTACGCCACCATGTATCACGAAATCATCAAGTTTTGCCAGGAAAACGGGGCGTTTGACGTGACCACCATGGGTAATGTGGCCAACGTCGGCTTGATGGCCCAAAAGGCGGAAGAATACGGGTCCCATGATAAGACCTTCGAAATTCCAGCTAACGGCACTGTGCGAGTCGTGGATTCCGCTGGCACGGTCCTGATGGAGCACGCTGTGGAGCGAGGCGATATCTGGCGCATGTGTCAGACGAAAGATATTCCCATCCAGGATTGGGTCAAATTAGCGGTGAATCGGGCCAGGGCAACGGGATCTCCCGCTGTTTTCTGGCTGGATGCCAATCGCGCCCACGATGCCAACATTATTGCCAAAGTCAAACAATATCTCCCCCAGTACGACACCACGGGATTGGATATCCAGATACTCCCCCCGGTCAAAGCCATGCGCTTTACCTGTGAACAAATCAAAGCGGGAAAGAACGTGATTTCAGTAACAGGCAATGTTCTGCGGGACTATTTGACCGATTTATTCCCCATTTTGGAGTTGGGCACTAGCGCCAAAATGCTATCCATTGTGCCGTTGCTGGCTGGGGGTGGCCTGTTTGAAACCGGCGCAGGGGGCTCAGCTCCCAAGCATGTGCAGCAATTTCTCAAGGAGGGCCATCTGCGGTGGGATTCCCTGGGCGAGTTTTTGGCCCTGGCCGTCACCCTGGAAGACATGGGCCGCAAAACCAACAATGACAATGCCCTGATCCTGGCTGAAGCCCTCAACATCGCCAATAGTCATTACTTAAGTAGTGGTAAAACACCTTCGAGGAAAGTGAATGAGTTGGACAACCGGGGCAGTCACTTTTATTTAGCCCTGTATTGGGCAGAAGCGTTAGCCACCCAGGATAAGAACCCTGACCTCAAGGCCACATTTGCCTCCCTGGCCCAACAGCTCAAGGACAATGAAGCCAAAATTGTGGATGAACTCAATGCCGCCCAGGGACAGCCCGTAGATATTGGTGGCTATTACCGACCCGATACCGCCAAAGCCAGTGCGGCCATGCGCCCGAGCGCCACATTCAATGCGGCCTTAGCTGCTGTTGGATAAAAGACCGTTTGCCCTGAGTTGTATTGAGGCGGTCTCTGAAAAAGAATTTACCGAATATTGTCCATTCGCTGTAGGGGCGAAGCATCTGGGCAAAAACTATGGGGAATAGTCCAGTTAATTTCCTACCAGATGCTTCGCCCCTCCGGTTGGTAATTTCTTTCTCAGACATCTCCTTACCCGGATAGTCAGGGTAGGTCGAGCGGTGCTGGGCCGGTGCTGCAGTAAGCACGGGGGAGTTTAGCCGCTAAAATCAAGGTAGTTTTCCTCCCCCCGTCGCCCATGGTTACCCTGCAACTGCGACAACTCGATGTCCCCCCTGGACAGCGCTTGCTGCTCCACGACGTAAGCTGGGATGAGTTTGAAGCCATCCTGGCGGAGCTGCGGGAACATCGAGGCAGTCGCATCGCCTACGACAACGGCCTGCTAGAAATCATGGCACCGCTACCCGAACATGAATCTGACAAAGAAATTATCAGTGACCTGTTGAAGGCCCTGCTGGAAGAACTGGACCGGGAGTTTCTTACCCTTGGGTCCACTACTTTTAAGAACAAAGCCATGCTGAAAAGCATTGAGCCCGACCAGTGTTTTTACATTCAAAACGAAGCGGCTGTAAGGGGTAAAAAACGGCTGGATCTCACCGTCGATCCCCCGCCCGATCTGGCATTAGAAGTAGACGTGACATCACGAACCCATCCAGAAACCTACGCTGCCCTGGGGGTGCCCGAACTGTGGCGACGGGAAGGCCAGACGATTCGCATTTACCAATTACAGTCTGGTCAGTATGTTGAGGTCCAGAACAGCCCCACTTTTCCGGATTGGCCCCTGCAGGAACAGATTCCCCCCTTTGTTGCCAAAAGTCAGACCGAAGGGCGTAACACCGCCATGAAAGCCTTTCGACAGTGGGTCAGGGATAGGAAAGCGCGCATCAATCAGCAGTGAATCAAAAAAATGTTTTTGTCACTGGTTTAGGTCTGGTGACTGCCCTGGGATCATCGGTACAGGACTGTTGGGATCGCCTTTTAAATGGAGAAACGGCGATTCACCTACGGCAGCCCTTTGCCGAACTTCCCGTCATCCCTTTAGGAATGGTCGGCAAGCATCCCGCAAAGGTTCAAGATTTGTTGATCCCCGCCCTGACGGAAGCTCTTGAAGATGCTGGGCTGCATAATCCTCTGCCGGATTGCGGAGTCGTCATTGGTTCCAGCCGGAGTTTTCAGGGGCAGGTGGAAGCCATGATGATTCCCTGGCTAGCTCAAGGGCAGCCCCCGCCCGGGGATGAATGGATAGAGGCTCTGCCCCCCATGGCAGCCATCACGGTTGCTCGCAGGATTGGCGCGACTGGTCCAGTAATGGCACCGATGGCAGCCTGCGCAACAGGACTGTGGGCTATTTTTCAAGGGGCGGAGTTGATTCGGCAGGGAAAGTGCGATCGCGCCATCGTCGGTGCCGTCGAAGCCCCTGTGACCCCCCTCACCATTGCCGGTTTCCAGCAAATGGGTGCCCTGGCCCAAACCGGCTGCTATCCCTTTTCTACTCAACGGGAAGGACTCGTGCTGGGAGAAGGTGCTGCGGTGCTTATTTTAGAATCAGCTGAGGCAATCGCCAGGCGTTCCTACCGCAACCTGTACGGACAAATTCTAGGATCGGGTTTCAGTGCCGACGCCTACCACATGACCAGGCCTGAACCCAACGGGCAGGGCAGCCGCATTGCATTGCAAAATTGCCTTCACCGCAGCGGCTTGCAACCCACAGATATCGACTACATTCACCCCCACGGCACCAGCACTGAGCTCAACGACCGATTAGAAGCCAGCTTGATTCAAGCCAGCTTTCCCCAGGTGCCTCCCATCAGTTCCACCAAAGGGGCCACCGGCCACACCCTGGGAGCATCAGGAGCCATCGGAGCCGTCTTCAGTCTGCTGGCTCTAAAGCACCAGATTTTGCCGCCCAATGTAGGACTGGCTAGAGAGGCCATCTACCCTAACCTGGTTAGAGCGGCGACGCCTCAAACCCTAGAAACGGCTCTATGCTTTAGCTTTGGGTTTGGTGGACAGAATGCCGTATTAGCTGTCGGCCAATAATAGATTTGGAAGATATTCAGACATTTAGGTGGTCTCTAAAAAAGAATGTACCGAATATTGCGCATTCGCTGTAAGGGTGAGGCTTCTGGGAGGAAATTGACGAGACTGTTCCAATAGCTTTTGCCCAGATGCTTTGCCCCTCCAAGGGGTACTTTCTTTGTCAGAAATCTCCTTGGGTATCAGGTGCCAGGTGTCAGCCACAACCTGCTGATACCCGATACCTGGCACCCATCCACCCATCCACGCCCCCACCCATCCACGCCCCCACCCATCCATCCAACCCCCATGCCCTCCAATATTGCAAATAAATCCCAATAGCCCTTGACAGGGTACTCATACTTCGTACTACACTCATTGATCTCAATTGCAAATTATTTGCATTAGCTTAAGTTTAGAGTTAAGAGGTTACTCATGAAATGGACCCGTCGTTCCTTTGTGGCTACTGCTGCCACCGCTGCACTCATTACTGCGGCAGCCTGTAGCCCATCTACCGAAACCACCGAAGAAGCCGCCACCACCGACGCTGTCAGTGGCGAAGCTGACTCTGAAGAAGTGGTCAACGTTTACTCTTCACGTCATTACGACAGCGATGACCAGATTTATCAGCAGTTCACCGAAAGCACCGGCATTGAGGTCAACCTGATTGAAGGGGATGCCGATGAGCTGATTGAGCGCATCCAGAACGAAGGGGAAAACAGCCCCGCCGATGTGCTGGTTACCGTCGATGCCGGTCGTCTGTGGAGAGCCGAAGAGGCTGGTTTGTTTCAGCCCATTGATTCTGAAGTGTTGAACAGCGCCATTCCCGAGAGCCTGCGCCATCCTGAAGGCCAGTGGTTTGGCTTGACCCAGCGGGCTCGGGTGATCGTTTATAACCAGGATGCTGTCGATCCTTCGGAACTATCTACCTACGAAGCTCTGGCTGAGCCCCAGTGGAAAGGCCGCGTCTGCATTCGCAGCTCGGGCAACATCTACAACCAGTCTCTGATGGGTTCGATGATTGAGACCAAGGGCGAAGAGGCTACCGAAGCCTGGGCTAAGGGCATCGTTGCAAACCTGGCTCGCGAACCGGAGGGCGGCGACACCGACCAGATCAAGGCTGTTGCCGCTGGCCAGTGTGATGTGGCCATCGTTAACCACTACTACTGGGCTCGTCTGGCTAAATCTGACGATGCCGCCGATCAAGAAGTGGCTGAGGCAACCGGCATTTTCTTCCCCAACCAGGATGACCGGGGTACCCATGTCAACATCAGCGGAGCCGGGGTGATTGCAACCGCTCCAAATTCGGACAATGCGATCGCCTTTATTGAATACCTGGCCACCCCGGAAGCTCAAGCCATTTTTGCCCAGAGCAACAACGAATATCCTGTGGTGGAAGGGGTTGATATTGACCCTGTGGTAGCTGAAATGGGGAACTTTAAGGTTGATGACCTTAACGTCTCGGCCTATGGCCCCAACAACCCCGACGTGGTTAAACTCGTAGATCGGGCTGGCTGGAAGTAAGGACAAGGTTTAGTTCGGAATTTTGCAATACAAATTTTGCAATACAAATCCGGTATTACCCGTCCCCTCCCAGGAGAAGCTACGGCTTATACATAAGTCCTGCTTTTTCAAATCGCGCTGCATCGATCCCCCCAATCCCCCTTTTTAAGGGGGGCAATGGATTCTGTCAGGTGAAATCTGCCCCCTTAAGTAAGGGGGGCTTGATTAAAAAACTCAAAAAGAGCCAGGCTGGGGGGATCAACACAAGCATTAAGCCTCAAAGAAAAGATGTGTATAAGCAGCAGCGACTGCTGAATGCTCAATTCTGCCCATCCTGGAGCCAATGAGGCCTTTCAGCAGCCTGCAATTGGGAATGGTTTGCAGTAATTGTTGCGGCCATTACCTTAAGGTTCTCAATGAATATGATCCGAACGATGTAAAAAGATTCCTTAGAACAGGTAGAGTTTAATGCAGAGCATTTTCAATAAGCCTGGGTAGCACCGTCCGCGATCTTAGTTCATGGATAATTATCCCTTTACCGTTACATGGCCATTCCCTCCGTTCTCAAGCTCGATACCGTTACGAAGCAATTTTTTCCTGATGTGCCGCCGGCGGTCAATCAGGTGAGTCTGGCCCTGGGGCAGGGCGAATTGCTGGGGCTCTTAGGGCCGTCGGGGTGCGGTAAGACAACACTACTTCGGTTAATTGCGGGTTTTGAGCAACCCGATAGGGGCACCATTTACCTGGAGGGTCAGGCGGTTTGCGGTAGCTGCTGGCTACCCCCAGAGCATCGAGATTTGGGGATTGTGTTTCAGGACTATGCCCTGTTTCCCCACCTCAGTGTCGAAAAGAATGTGGCCTTTGGGCTCAAGCAACTGTCGCGCCGGGGGCGGTTGTCGAGTCAGCAGATACGAGAGCAAACGGCAGATGCGATCGTCCTCGTCGGCCTCAAAGGCTTCGAGGCTCGCTATCCCCACGAGCTTTCTGGAGGTCAGCAGCAGCGGGTGGCCCTGGCCCGAGCCCTGGCTCCCCGTCCATCCCTGGTATTACTGGATGAGCCCTTCAGCAACCTGGATGTGCAGGTGCGCCTGTACCTGCGGCAAGAAGTGCGCGACATTCTCAAAAAAGTGGGGGCCTCTGGGGTGTTCGTCACCCACGACCAGGAAGAAGCCCTCTCCATTGCTGACCAGGTTGCCGTTATGCGCGATGGCCGTTTAGAGCAGCTGGGGACTCCCGAGAGCATCTACAGTGAGCCAGCATCTCGCTTCATTGCTGAGTTCGTCACTCAGGCCAATTTTCTCTCCGCCCGACGCAGTGCTCGGGGTTGGGAAACAGAAGTGGGCTGCTTTGAGCTGACTGTAGCCCCCTGCGCCGGAGCGGAGGCTGCCCATAGGGTCGACAGCGGTGCCCTGATGATACGCCAGGAAGACCTGCATCTCGAAATAGATGACAGCGCCCCCCTATTCGTGAGGGACCGGCAATTTTTAGGGCGCGAATATAAGTACTCCCTGCTGACTCCGTCGGGTGCTACCCTGCACGCCCGTATGCCCATCAGCCAGCCCATTGATATTGGTAGCCATGTGCGCCCATCCCTTAAATCGCAGCAGGTGCGCCTTTATCCCCAAGAAGTTGTTGCCCGGTATGGGTCTACTGCTCCATCAGACTCCTCTACCCGGTCTGTCGCGTAGCCACACCTTTGGTCGCCTAGCCACACCTTTGCTAGCCACACCTTTGCGGGACGATTTGCTCACCCTCCATCCCCCCATCCCCATTACTCAATCGGGGCCTCAAACTTCTTCGCTTGCTTGGGCAGCAAAAACGTCAGCCCCAGACACAGCAGACTCAGGGCCAGAATAAGCGCCAGGGTAATTTGCATCGCCTCCACAGCGGAGGCATCGAGGATTGTATCCAGGGAGGGTTGAATCTGCGCTGGCAGTTGGGCAAATAGGGCATCCCGTTCGTCGCGGGTAAAGGTTTGAATGGCGGTTTGTAATGTGCGAATGGCGTCGCGACGAACGCTGGTATCGATGGTCTGGCCAAGTTCGGCGATGATGCTGTCTACAATGCGAGCAGAGGCCAGGGCAATTAGAATAGTGCCCAAAATTCCCCGTCCTAGAGAAGCGCCCAGGTTTTGAAACGGGCGGTACACGCCTCGTGCTTCGGCCTTCTCGGTTTCGGCAGTGGCGGAAAAAGTCAGGGACGTGATGTAAGTGATAAACAGGCCGGTACCTACGCCCATGACTATTAATGCGGGGAGTAACCCCCAGGCAGTTACCGTAATACTGACAGCCCCCAGCAACATGGCAATGCCGATGCTTTTAATCAGCAATCCGGCCTGCAACAAATAACGGGGAGGATAGGGGGCATGTCGCTTAACCAGCACAATTAGCACCACCAGTTGGGCAATGGTGTAAGGCATCACCGCCAGGGCAGTGCGAAACGAGTTAATGCCGATGACTGCCGGAATGAACTGAAACAGGTTAAAGTTCACCCCCGCCGAAATCAGGGTATGCAGGGTACCGATCGCCAACCCGGTAATGTAAACCTTGCGGTTAAAAACCCCCATCCGCAGCAGCGAAGCCTCGCGACGACTTGCCCGTTGCCGTTGCCAGAATATCAGCAGAGCCAGACAAATCACCCCCGCCGAAATCAGCACCGGCACAATGGAAATGCCAAACTGAACCAGCAGAATATTAAACAGCCAGGGCTGTTTTTTGGGAGTCCACCAGCCGTATTCCCCGGCCAGACTAATGCCCACCAGAGTTAGTCCGAACCCGCCCAGGGACAGAAGACCGCCTACCCAGTCTATGGGCGGCGTGTAGCCCGGTGCAGGGATTTGGGTTCGACGCACTAGCAGCCAGATCGCAGGGATCAAAATTAGCTCCAGGGCAAAGGCCCACCGCCAGCTCAGTTCAAACGCCATCAAACCGCCCAAGATGGAGCCAAACAACGTGCCGACAATGCCCGATACAGAGAGGGCCAACAGGCCGTACTGCTCAGCCGCATCGTCATAAAGATGGACAATTAGAGCCAGGGGAGTGCTGACCAAAGTTGCCGAGGCCAGGCCAATCAAAACCGAAAACCCCAGGGTAAAAATTCCCATATCGGGGCTTGTGATAACCACGATGAGTCCTAACCCGTACAACCCCAGGGCCACTTTAAAAATCCGTCTGCGCCCGAACCGATGCCCCAAATTTTCAGCCGTGGGGGCAAAGGATGCCGTAACTAGAGACATGAGCACCAGAGCCGACTGTACGTAGCCCACGCTAGAGTCAAATTCTCGCACCATGGGCGGCATAATGGGGGGCACCACGCCAATGCTGTAGGACACCATAAACAGCGTCAGGCAGAGGCCAATGGGTGAACTCCACTTATGCCAAAAAGAGGCGTTAGACGGAGCGGTCATAGGCGACATCAAAATCGTGAAGGACTCATCATCTTACGAGGGACACCAAGTTCAGCTCGGGATCAGGCGTTTTCGCCAGGGCACAATTCTACGCCTGGACTTGAACAGCTTTCTGCATCGATTCTCGACAGTAAACATAAGGAATACATAAGGAATACATAAGGGTCTTACCGATTCAATTGTTAGGCTTGAGGGCGCTGCAGAAACGGAAAAAACAGCATAAATTTAGCCTGGGGCTGAAAAGACCCACTATGCTTATTGCGATATCGTTTTCCTGTTTGTTGCACTATGGCCCTATGGTCAATGCTCCATCCTAAACAGCCGCCGGGCGCTTCTTCAAATAGTTGGAATCGCCATTTGCCGAGAGCTGCAGCGGTGACCGGAGGGATTTTTGCCGTCGCGGCCTTAATATTGGGGTGGATGGGGTATCAACTTGTACGGCGAGAGCTACCGCAGTTTCTTAACGACAACCTCAGCGACGCCCTGGGCCGACCCATTCGGGTCGGGGAGTTTAAGCGCTTAGGCCCAACCGGCATTTATTTAGGCCCGGCCCTTGTTCCCCCCACAGAAGATAACTATACCTGGCTCAGGGCCGAAGCTCTGGCGGTCAGCTTTAACCCTTTAGAGCTAATTTTTACCCGCACCCTGCGGCCCAGCATTGTTTTCATAGAACCCCAAGCAGCTTTGAAGCAGAGCTTCGATGGAGAATGGCAGGTTGAACCGCCCGACTCGGTAGGAGAGGAAGGCTATTTCAAAACCGAGTTAAAAAGCCTGCAAATTCGCAATGCCAGGCTGGCCATTGGCCCGATTTCTAGAGCCTCTATTGTAGAGGTGCCGGAGGGGGTGACCAGCGCCACGCTGGTTGTGCTGGAAAACGTCAACCTGCGGCTTCGATTCGGTGGAGAAGACAATCAAACCGCTGCTCTAGTCATGGGTGGACGTTTGAATAACGGAGCGTTTCAACTCAAAGGCGAAGGTCGGCTAGATACTCGCGATGTCAACCTATCGGTGCGGGGGCAACAACTGCCGGTTGAGTCAGTCAACCCTCTGTTTGGAGGCGATTTCTTCGTGCGGGATGGCCTGCTGTCCTGCAATTTAGATCTGGAGGTACGCCCCGGCGAAGACGACCCTTTAAAGGCCACCGGAACGGCGCGATTGCGCAATGGAGATGTGGTTTTTGCGGCCCTGCCCTCTGCCTTTCAAGACATCAACGGCACCATCGCTTTAGATGGTCTGGGAGGCACCCTGCAGAACAGCTCTCTAAAGTTTGGCTCAATTTTAGTCAGGGCGGCTGGGGACGTTGACTTAAAGGACGGTCATAATCTGCAGGTTGAAATTCCCGACGTCAGCGTTGAGGATATCGAATCATCCTTCGCCCAGGAATTGCCCATTGCCACTGCCGGCAGTTTTAACGTCAAAACCAACATTACCGGCGATTTGCTGGTCCCCCAGGTGAATGGGCAGCTCACCAGTCTTGGCCTGGTTCAAATTGACCGGTTGGAAATTAGCTCCATTGCCACCGACTTTGCCGCCAACTTAGAGGGGTTTACCCTTAATCAGGCCAGGGTCAGTCCAGTCACCGGAGGCACCATTACCGCCCAGGGCACAGCCGGTTTTCGACGGCAGGAGTTGCTGCGTCCAGATCTAAACTTTACCGCCCAAACGAATCTACCGCTGGATGGCCTCGCCGCCCTCTATGGCGTCACCCTGCCCTTTGGCCTTGAGCTAGGGCCATTGATTGCAGAGGCCCAGATCACCGGCACCCCCGCTGACCCCAGGGCTACCGCCACCTGGCAACTGCCGGGCTCGACCTTCCCGGCCCAGGGCCAGGCCAACTATGCTTCCCTGCGGGCGCAGGTCCAAAACGCCCAGGTTCAAGTGGGGGAGGGTACTTTACAGGCCAATGCCGATGCTGATCTGAGCAGCCTCGACTGGCAGGCTACCTTAGCCGGTGGGGCGCTTTCTCTGGGGGCCATTTCTCCCCTGCTGCGCGGCACGGTAGATACCGATATCCAGGCTGCTGGCAATCTTCTGGCGTTAGGTCCGGCGGGGATTCAAGCCGAAGGGTCGCTGCGTCTGTCGGATACGGTTCCCCTCAATATGGCAGGGGCAGAACAGGTGATGCCTGGCCCCCTCACCGCCCGCTTTGCCTGGAACGGCCAGCGGCTGGAGGTGCCTGCAGCCCTAGCCCCCAACCTCTACGTCAGCGGCGGCACAGATGTCACCTTTCCTCAAAACAGACGACTGCCAGATTTAAGCGGCATGAACTTCGCCGCCCGCTTGTCGAACTTTAACCTGGGCGCAGCTTATGGGCTGTTAGACGCCCCCGCATGGATTCGCCTCACTGGGCTGGTAGACTTTGACGGCACCCTACAGGGCAGTCTGCAAAATCCCCGCCTTGCCGGAACCGCCGGGCTGAGACAGTTTGCCATTAATGACTTGGCCCTGGCGTTAGATGTGGCTGGCCCCCTGCAAGCTTCTCTGCAGGACGGCGCGCTGATTGGCCTGCGCGGGGAACAGACGGAGATTGCAGCGGAAATTGATCCCGATTTGTGGCCCAACTCCTTTCGGTTCGTGAATGGAGAACTACTGGCAGAAGGGCAGCGGGAAGGCAATATTCTCAACGCAGAATTGCAGAACTTCGATATTGTCAGCCTGGCCATGCGGCCTATCGAAGCCCCAGAGCTAGGTCTTGTCAGCGGCATGCTTAATGCTAATGCCCGGTTTGATCTAACCGATTTGTTTGATCCGAATGTGGCGGCGAATTTTGCGATCGCCACCCCCGCCCTGGGCACCATCAAAGCCGAAACCCTGACCGGCAAAGTTTTTTATCGTGATGGGCAAGCCCTGCTCACGGGGGGCAACTTGAAGCTCACCCCCGACACCCAATTTCTGCTCACCGCCCGGGGTGGTCTCTTTCCCCAGTGGCAGGCCCAGGCAGAAATTACCGCGGTGAGTGCCCAGCTAGGGGACCTGATGCAAGCCCTGAGCCTTTACAGCTACGCTGACCTGGGCAATTTGTTCGAGCCGCCCACCCTGGGAACTGCAGCCGATCTGCCCACCAATTCCGTGGGTCATGCCAATGGCTCCCTGCTGGCCCAGGCAACCCTGGCTCGGGCACTGCAAGCATTAGCCCAGATTCAAGCTGATCAACAGGCCGCCGTACTTCTGCCGGATCTAAACCAACTTGACGGCAGCATATCCGGTCGATTCAGGTTGGCCCTATCTCAGCAGGACGGCATTGCTGCCGACTTCGATCTCACCGGCCAGAACTGGATCTGGGGTCGCTACGACTTCGGCAACCAGTTCATAGCAAGGGGACTGTATGGGGATCAAACCCTTTCCCTCAATCCTGTAGAATTTCGGGCCAGCGACACCCGCCTCAGCCTGGCCGGAGATGTGTCCCTCACGGATTCCAACCTGAAGATCCGGGCGGAAAGTCTTCCCCTCAAGGCCGCCTCTACCTTATTGGCAAGCCCCGTCGAAGTGGCAGGATTCGTCAATCTCAACGGTGACCTCACCGGGCCGTATACCAATCCCCTGCTGACCGGTCAGTTTGCCGTAGACGAAGCCACTATCAACCAACAACCCCTAACAGAAGTCAGCAGCACCTTTGAATACGAAGATGCCTACTTTAGCCTTAACGGTCGTGTCGTCGGTGCCGTTCCCGAACCCCTTACCTTCAGCGGTCGGGTTCCTTACGCTTTGCCCTTTATGACCGTGCGGCCCGATACCCAGGAAATTGACCTCCGGGCCAGCCTTAAAGATGATGCTCTGTCTTTGATCAATCTGCTTACGCCCCTGCTTACCTGGGGGGGCGGCAAAGCCAACATCGACGTGCGCCTGGGGGGCACCCTACAGCGCCCCCTGGTGAACGGGGTCGCCGCTTTTAATGGAGCCGTTTTTAACAGTCCTTTTCTAGATGCCTCGCTGCAGGATCTCAATGGCGAAGTCCAGTTTCGCGGCACTCAAATTCGCGTCCCCTCCCTGACGGGCACCGTCTTTGACGGCGGGTTTGCCCTCACCGGTAGTCTGCCTTTACTACCCACCGATGCCCTGCCCTCAGAACAGGGCCTGAACCTGGCCTTAAATGAGCTGGACTTCAAATATTTTGATGAAGTAAGCAGTGTTGTCAGCGGCAATATGACCCTGACCAATGCCGTTTTAGAGCCTGTCATCGGCGGGGAGGTTTTACTACAAAATTCCTTTGCCAGGGTAGGGCCACAGCTGATTGCGCTGGCTCAATTTCTGTACGATCCCCCCAGTGAGTTTCAGACTCTGATTGCCGCCCTGGATGATCTGCCCCCGGCCCAGGTTGATGATCTGCGTATTTTACTGAAACCCGCAGTAGTGAAGTATCCGCCTATATTTTCGTTTGATCTGCTTGGGGATCTCGCGGTGAGTGGGCCAACCAATCAACTGGCCGCCGAGGGAGGACTTGACTTCACAGATGGATGGGTCAACACCATTACGGCAGAGTTTTTCCTCGAACCGGGGCGCAACAACGTCGCTCTGTTCTTACCTGAAAACGGACTCAACCCTTATCTCGATCTGGTGTTATCGGCCAGAATTCCCCTGCAGAGGAACTATAACATTCGCCCCTGGGAAACCACCGTTGGCCTGGCAGAAATTCCCGACATTGACCCCCTGGGCAGCACTACCGCCTTCGATGAAATTCAAATTGAAGCCAGGGTAGCCGGCCCAGCTACTAACCTGTTCGACAATTTGCAACTCACCAGCAATCCGCCCTATGCCCAGAACCAGCTTTTGGGTATGGTCTCTGGCGGCTACCTGTCTGACCTGGGGGGCGGCGAACCTACCCTGGCGCTGGGGTCCAACATGCTTAGCGCGGTTTCCGCCGACACCCAGGATGCCCTGGGGGATGCCCTGGGCCTGAGACGGTTCCGGCTGACGGCCTCGACCGTATTACCCACCGATGGGGGAGATACCCTCGGCTATGGCATTGGGGTAAGCCTGGGCATTACCGAAAATATTTCTGCCACCCTGGTACAGGTCTTAAACCAAAGTCAACCCATTCAATTCAATGCCCGCTATCGCATTGACGACAACTGGGGCATTAGGGGCTCTACCAACTTCAATGACGACAATCGGGTCTTTCTGGAGTACCGTGTTGAGTTTGATTAAGCTAGCTCAAATTACGCCTTTAGCCCATGCCTCTCTGATCCAGAGGGAGTTAAGGTAAAAATGTACCTTCTACACGTCCCGCCCCAGAGTTTTACCCGGAGCAAATCTCTATTGCTGCAGGTGGACCTGATACCCCAAGTCCAGCTCGAAATCTGGAGCCTGCCCTGAGGCAACACTCCACTTCTGAACTTGGACAAGGTATACCCCTAGTCCAGCTCGAAATCTGGAGCCTGCCCTGAGGCAACACTCCACTTCTGGACTTGGACAAGGTTTAAATGACGTTACGCTCCTTTCACCATGAAACGTCCACACTGTTTACCCTGTCACCTGATTGCTCGAAACGTTTTTATCCTTTTGGCCACCATCGCTGCAAGCCTAACTATAGTTGCGGAAATTCATGCCGCCGCTAACGAACAACCGGGTTACCGCACCGAAGCCCTGCGTCGTTTGTTTGCCTACCAGATTATGCTCAAGTTTGATTGACATAGGGGCGTGCAGCAGCTGGCAATTGGGTAGAACACGGCGACTACTTTGCCTAAGATCTAGCTTTGCCTACCTTGGCCCGATTTCGCCACCACTACACCACATCAAGCGTTTTACCCATGAGCTTGCGAAACTCAAGCATCGCGGTGTAAGTAGGCATAACAAAAATCGTGTCGCCATCGTTGGCCCGTTCAAAGGAAGCGTCAATGGCCTCTCGAATATTTTCGAGCGTTGGAATGGGTTCGGCGTGCTGGGATTCTAAAGCATACTTTAGCCGCACTCGCATATCCTTAGCCCGAACGCCGGTGCAAATGATCCACTGAATTCGGGCGTTGTTAAGTCGCTCCAGCTCACTATCCCAGAGCCAGGACACATCTTTACCATCAGCCGTATTGTCATTGATGGCCAGGATAAGTTTTAGATTAGGAATATTTCGCATCAGCTCCAGACTAAGGCTAAAGCTGGCAGGATTTTTAACCAGTAACAGGCGATAGTTCACCTGCTTCGAACCCTCTTGACGGGTGAGAATTTCGCCTCGCCCAAACGCTGGTTTGAAGTTCTGTAAACCACTGATAGCCGTTTCGCTGTCCACTCCCAACAGTTTGGCAATGGTCATCGCCGTCAGGGCGTTGTAGACATGAAAAAAACCAGGGGATGCCGTCTTCGCTGCAGAAATTTGGACAGTTTCGCCGTTGATGGTGCCCTGAGCATCAAAGGTTGTGGTCAGGTCTGCGTTGATATGAATTTGAGTGGCTTCCAGCCCCTGGTCATCTGCTTCGCGGTGATGCAAAGTCCCCTCGTAGGGCAAAAATTTAGAGTAATCTGCCGATAGGGAAACGAAATAGGTGGCATTATCGAGCCCTTTGGTCAGCCGGGCCGTACGGGGGTCATCTCCATTCACCACCACCGCCGCGCCGGGACATTGGGCAATACCGTCCCGAATCAGCTTTTCGGTGCGGTCAATTTCTCCGTAGGCATCCAGCTGATCTCGATACAGGTTGGTAACTGCAATCACCTCAGGATTGAGGACGGTTGCAATGCGGGGCAGAGTTGCCTCTTCTACCTCTAAAACGGCATGGGTAAAGTCGAGCTGCCCCAGAGCGTTACTCTGTTTCAGCAGTTCCGACAAAATTCCCTGGCTCAGATTTGCCCCCGCTTTGTTACGCAAAATTTTGACCCCATCCACCTGTTCCAGCATGGCATGCAGCATGGTTTGGGTGGTGGTTTTGCCGTTGGTTCCCGTAATGGCTACGATATTTGGAATCTGCGATATCAAAGCTTCCAGAGCAAAGGGAAAGTACTTGCCCACTAAATATCCTGGCAAAGCTGTCCCCGACCCCCGGCCCGAAGCTCGCAGGGTCAGAGTCAGCAGCTTAGCAAAGGCAACAATGGGAATCAGCAGCAGATGTTTCATAGCAATGCGGCAGCCGCTCGGGCGAGTTGAGTCTTCCGCAAAGGGTACCAGAGATAGGATGCCTCAGGGCGTGAAGTTTTTCACCACCTTACCGGTACAGATTAATAATTTGCTCTGGCTCAACAACCACTACCCGTTTAGAAAAAACGCCGTACTCGCTGCCATAGCCGTGAACATTCAGTTCAATCGTCTTCCATTTTGAAAGTCCATAAATCCTACTCAATTGTGTCTTCTCTATCTTGAACGTGACTCGCCGCAGGACAGTGACATCGTGCGCTCGATAAAGTTGAACCGCAATGCGTTCAAAGTTCAGCCCCAGGTGCGGACCTCAGGGACTTAGACTTGAGCTGAGTTTGACATCTACACCCAACCCAGAACCGACCCTTGCCGATGTACTGAGGGAACTGTCTCTTGTGAAAGAAGAGCTGGCAGAAATTCGTAAAGAAACCTCCCAAAATTTTGCAGACATCCGCCAGGAAACCACCGATATTCGGCAGGACACCTCTCAAACCCGTACTGAGCTTGACCAAACTCTCTGCTGGCAAGATCGCACCTGGGATGTGGTGAAATGGGTTGGCGGCATTTCGGCTGGTTTAGCCATTAGCGCGTCTATCGCTCTGGTGGGAACTCTTTTGAAAGGTTCCTTTGGTCAATAATTCGTCCGATTCAATTTGCCCGTAGTTGAGCTTGATAAGGCGGTCAGCCACTTGAAAATAGTGGTCATCGTGGCTAATTACCACCACTAGTTTCCCCTGGGTTTTGAGTTCTGGCAGGTATTGATGATAGAAAATTTGCTTAAAGCTGGGGTCTTGATCCGCCGCCCATTCATCAAATAGGTAAATGGGACGATCTTCCAGATAGGCGGTCAGCAATGCCAGCCGTTTTCGCTGACCTTGGGAAAGGTCGGTGGTAGAAAGATTCCCCTCCTGAATGGTGACTTTATGCTCCAGATGCAGCTTTTCGAGATAGCGTCGGGCCTGCCTATCCCGTTCTTGAGACTCTAATCCCAGCAATCGGTCAAACAGGAAAAAGTCAGCAAATACCGTCGAAAAATGCTGGCGAAACCAGACACGATTCTGGTCTGTGATGGGCTGATTATCAAGCCAGATTTCCCCAGCCTCAGGCAAATATAGCCCGGTAATCAGCTTAGCCAGGGTAGATTTCCCGCTGCCGTTGCCGCCGATAATAAACACAATCTCACCCGGATGCAGGGAAAGATCGATGGGGCCAAGGGTAAAGTTGGTGTCGTCTTTCTCGGTGCGGTAGGTATGGGTAACCGCTTTAAGGCTGAGGTGATGCCAGGACGAATTTTGCACTGCCTTAGGTAAAGGTCTAGCCTCAGTTTCTGCCAGGGATAATCCAAGCGCTTCGATACGGTTCAGGGCGATATTAGCTTTGCCCAAGTAAGGCAGCTTGTTCACCAGGTTTTCCATCGGTCCCAGCAGATAGGTAAAGGTGAGTACATAGCCGAAGCGGGTTTCTGCCGCTAAATCCATCCAGGTGGGCAGCAAAAACAGCACCACCCCCACCGCAAAAAAGTAGATAAACTTACCCCAGCTATCGAGCACCGCAAAGTAGCTGAGTCCCTGACGATTGCTGCGGCGTAGTTGATGCGCTGTAGCGGTAAGTTCCTCATCCATAAACGCCTGCTGCCGCTGGGCATGAAGTTTGAGTTCTTTAATCCCCTCTACCAGGGCACGAAAATGGCCGAACAGCCGGTCCTGATGGCCACGGGCCACCGCCAGTACGTTGCGACCCTGCACCAAAAACCAGCGGCAACTTACAGAGGCGATCCCCGTCAGCAGCAGTACCAGGACCAATACCTGCCATGACAACCAGGAAATATAGACCATACAACCCAGCAGAATGGCAATGTTAATGACCAGCACCGGCACGACGGAAACGGCTTCGGAGATGGCCTGAACGTCCTCGGTCAGCAGAGCCAGTAGCCGGGGAAAACCAATAGTTTCAAGCTGCCGCAGGTCTGTGGCCAAAATTTGGCGACTGAGGCGCAACTGCAGGGTAAATATCGCCGTCTGGGAAAATCGCACCAGCACAATGCGAGAGATCATGCTGGTGGTCAGGGCTAGCAGACCCAATCCCACAAAAGCCAGAGCTAATCGAGGGTCTGCAAAGGATGAGCTTGCGGCAGTAAAGGTGATAATTACCAACAGTCCAGCACTGAAGCCGCCGCTGAGCAGGCCGGTAATGAGGGCGATCGCAACCGCCCCCCAGGACGACCGTAGAATAAACGAAATCAATGTCATTGGCCGCACAGCTCAGGACAATGACATCTTACGGTCAGGGGACGCAGTTGGGCTCATTCCATAAAAATGGGGAAAGGCCAATAGACCTTCCCCCAAACATACTCAGACCTGACTAACGAGCTTGAGTCGATAGGCAACCCTACCGGCAAACTAACGGGTTAGAGCAACCTCTGGTTCAGCGTCAGCCTCGGCCTTAGCCTTAACTTCAGTCTCTGCCGCAATGACGACTTCTTCAACAACGGGTTCAGACAACTCGAACTCGGTGGCAATGGCAGACTCTTGCTCAGCCAGTCGGGCTAAACGCTGCTTACGATAGAACACTACGCCGCCAGTCAGCAGACTGGCAACAATACCGAAGCCGCCGAGGGTGATGCCCAGGGTTTTGCCATCGGGAGCGTTGTCAAGCAGACCTGCAGGACCGTCGAAAGAAGTACCGCCCTGGGCGGCAGAAGATTTTGAGAACATGCAGGCAGAGGATGGGGCAGCTACCGCAAATAGCCCAGCGGCAGCAACGGTAGCAATCAGGGCAGAACGAGAAAATAGTTTCATGACCAGATTGAGAGCGAACATTACAGTTGTTTTACAGTGTGTGTCATTTCTCAAAGAAAAGCAGCAAAAAACCATCCAAGTTTGGTTAAAAATTTTCCACGGCATACCAGTGAGAGAGGTCAATGGAGCTTCTAAAGCAGCCCCCGGTCCGGCTTTACAGGTTGAGTTCCAGGCAATGCTCTTCGATAGGTATGCCTTACAGACAGCAAAATCTTAAGATAAGTAAAGACGCTATCCATCTTTGACCGTCTGACATCCCTCTTTAGCAACCCTGATTTGACGTGCGCCTGACAAACCTGCCCATCAACCGCGAGCCTCAAGACCTGACTTTAAACCCCATTGTTATGGAAACCCGAAACCTGTGCAAAAGCTATGGGCGGGGCAAACAGCGGTTTGAAGCCGTGCAGCAGGTTTCATTAACGCTCCACCAGGGGGAAGTGCTGGCTTTTTTGGGTCCCAACGGTGCCGGCAAAACCACCACCATCAAAATGATCGCCGGTCTGGTACGCCCCGATGGCGGCCAGGTCACCGTTGCCGGGGCAGATCCCCACCGCCAACCCGGGGCGCTACGAAATATTGGGGCCGTGCTGGAGGGCAACCGCAATCTGTACTGGCGTCTGACCCCCGAAGAAAACCTGGAATATTTTGGCGTACTCCGGCAGGTGCCCCGCAAGGTGGCTCACCGTCGCGGGCTGGAACTGCTGGCCCGGTTTGGGCTGCAGGAGAAGCGCAACGTCCCGGTGCAAAAGCTCTCCCGGGGGATGCAGCAAAAGGTGGCCATTGCCGTGGCCCTGATCCACCATCCCCAACTGCTGCTGCTGGATGAACCCACCCTGGGGTTGGATGTAGAGGCTGGCGAAACCGTCAAAGCTCTGGTGCGTCAAATCGCCCAGGAAGGCCGAGCCATTCTGCTGACCACCCACCAGCTTGACGTGGCCGAAGCCCTCTCGGACCGGGTGGCCATTATCCGCCGGGGGCGCATCATTGCCGAACAGAAAACCGAGGCCCTGCTGAGGGAATTTTCAGACTCCACCTATCGTCTGGAAGTGGAGGGCACCCTCTCTTCCCAACAACACCAGACCGTAAGCCGGTTGGGTGGCAATGTGCAGGGTAGCCACATTACCTACGCTGGCAACCCGCAGGATCTTTACGCCCTGCTGGGGGTACTACATCCCCTGCCGTTGGTTTCGGTGCAGCGCGATCGCGCCGACCTGACCCAGGTGTTCCTCAAGCTAGTCAACGACAACCAGGAGGCACGGCCATGATGGATTTGCTCTATGCCGAATTCAAACGCACCTGGATTCAGCTCATCCGCTACCCCACAGAAATCATTTCGGGGATAATCATTACCGCCGCCGTGTTCTATGGCCTCTTCGTCAGTGCTCAATATATCGCCGGACCTGGCTTTGCCTTTGGCGATCGCCTGGATGCAGTGGTCGTGGGCTACGTGGTGTGGACCCTGATTCTCTTCATCAACAACGACATCGCCATCAACCTCCAGCTTGAAGCCCAAACCGGCACCCTGGAGCAGATTTTTCTATCCCCTTTTGGTGCGCCGCGCGTGTTTTTGGCCAGAGCCATTGCCAGCCTGGGGCTACGGCTGCTGTTGATTCTCGGCATTTTGTTCCTACTCATGGGGCTCTCTGGCAGTCGCCTGGCGTTTCCACCCTTGCTGCTGCTGCCCCTGGGGTCCCTGCTGCTAGCCGGTTACGGTCTGGCCTTCTTAATGGGGGCGGCGGCCCTTGTCTTCAAGCGGGTTCAGCAGGTGCTGGGTATTTTTCAGTTTCTGCTGCTATTTCTGCTGGCAGCGCCTTTAGAGGAATCTACCGGAGCTATGCAGTATGTTCGATTCCTGTTGCCGATGATTCCCAGCACCGGGCTGCTGCGTGACCTGATGGCCCGAGGTATTCCCCTGGATTGGCTCACCTACGGCCTGGCTCTGATGAATGGCATAGTCTACTTTGCCGCAGGGCTGTTGGTCTTTCAATGGGCCGAACGCACCGCCAAGCAGCGAGGGTCTCTGAGTGGTTATTGAATAGGCAATATACTCACCTACTCAGCTCTATGGAAACTTACGATAAATATCTTGACGATGTCGCACTCGCCGAAATTCAATAACTCGATTCTTCTGATCAATCCTTATACCCAAGCGATAAGAGCCAAATCGCACTTTATAAAACTCGTCGTACCCTTTCAGTTTTTCGACTTTGCCAGCCTCAAAAGGATTCGCTTTCACCGCATCGCCAAAGACAAAATCTTCAATTTGCAGCCGAATACCTTTTGGAATCTTAGCCAGTTCTTTGTAAAAGGTCTTGCTGTACCTGATCCGCCAGGTCATTCGCCGTTCTCGGCTAGAGTTGATTGATAAAACTCCTTACCATCCTGCTCCTCAAACCATTCATCATCGTCAACCTCTTCAATAAGCTCTCCCAGAGCTTCATCTTCTAGCCAATCTAAAAGGACTTCCGGTTGAGTGTTTAAGAGCTGCGCCAGGGTAAAGATAGAGACCTGAGGCTCATCCGAAAAAAACAAAACACCAGGAATATTCTGTTGCTTCAAAAATTGAAGCAACAAATCCGGTTGCGTTCCCACAATGGAGGCAGATGTAGCAAGGTTCAGGGTCAAAGATGTAGCCATAAAATCTACCTGCTATCGCCTCATGCTTTCCTGAAGCATAAAACCCAGTCCAAGGCTAACAATGGGCAGAGCGAGACTCGAACTCGCATGACCGTAAGGCCGCCACATTTTGAGTGTGGTGCGTCTACCAATTTCGCCATCCGCCCTTGGATGAGTCCCCATTATACTCAATCGGGCCACGTTTGACCAAATCAAAGTAGTCCTGGGTGCTGGCCCAGCGGTCAATTTCCTTGGCCCGCAGCACCGGCACGGGGTGGGTCAGATCCTGGGTACGAATTTGCTTCAGAGCTTCTCCCAGGGCATTGTCGCTGATCGCCTCGTAGGACCGGGCCTGGTCCAGAAAGGCATCCAGATTAAGTTGAGACACCAGGGAAGGAGAACCACCGGAGAGCTTCATCAGCAGGGATGCGACAATGCGAGGATCCTGGGCGACCAGCAGGGCGGCGCGATCGCAGGTAAATTCGGCACAGCGCACCCATTCCAAAATCTGCAACTGCAGGTTTTGAGCCATCACCTCACCCCCCGGCAACAGGTAGGCCGCCAGGGTAATCAGATTGGCCAGGGTCAGGTAAAGGCTGTGGTCGCACTTCAGGTGCCCCAGCTCATGGGCAATCACCGCCTGGGTCTCCTCCGGAGTCAACAACTCCAGCAGGGAGGTATGAATCACCACAAAAGGCCGTTGCCCTCGCATGGCAAAGGTGTAGGCGTTGGGGACGGGATTTTGCCGCACGTAGAGTTGGGGCGGTTCCAGATCCAGCACCTGGCAGGCTTCCAGCAGCAGGTTGTGCAGGTCGGGCAGCTGTCGCTCACTTACCAGAATGCTTGACGCAATATTTTCAAGGTGGAAAAACTGTTCCGCCAGGGGAGATACCACCATTCTCAGCAGGGTATCCAGACCCGGCAACTGTTTGAGGTTTTGGGTGGCAGTCAGGTCTAGGGGATGGCGAAACTGATCAGCCCGCAGTCCGACTAACAGGGTTTTAGCGGTCATAGCCTTGAAAATTTTTGGGTGGTTGACGACATAGCTTGCCCTTCTCAGGAAATGGTGTCACTGCTGCTGAGGGCAAGGCCCCGATAAACCTCGCCCAGGTCCAAAAGTAAAGTTTTGTCCAAGGGAAAGCTACAGTTTTAGATCTGGTCCTGGTATATATGGTACCTTGACACCCTAATTCATGTTTTAACGGTCATGGATTGGATTACGACTTCTCCCATTGCCCACCGGGGGCTGCATCGAGGCCACGAAATTCCCGAGAATTCGATGGCGGCCATGGAGGCTGCGATCGCGGCGAATCACCCCATCGAAATCGACATCCAGCTCCTGGCCGACGGTCATATCGCGGTTTTCCACGACAAAGACCTGGAGCGTTTGACCGGGCAGCCGGGTTCCATCGCGGATCAAACCCTGGAGACCCTACCCAAGTTCCACCTCTTTGGCACTGACCAGACAATTCCATCCCTGACGGAAGCTCTGGATCTAATTAACGGCCAGGTTCCGGTTCTGGTGGAACTCAAAAACGAAGGCAAGGTCGGCCCCTTAGAGTCGGCCCTGCACCAAATCCTCAAAAATTATCGGGGAGAATTCGCCATTCAAGCCTTTAATCCCTTCTCGCTGCAGTGGTTTAAGAAAAATGCGCCTGCCATTCCCAGGGGGCAACTCTCCGGCAACTTCAAGGGAGAAAAGCTGCCCTGGCATAACAAGTTTCTGCTCAGCAATCTGCTCATGAACTGGGCCAGCGATCCTCAATTCATTGCCTACGACCTGAGGGCTTTGCCCAGCCTGCCGACTACCGTAAACCGCCAGCTTTTCAAAACGCCCTTGATTGCCTGGACCGTGCGCAGCGAAGCCGAGCGCGACCAGGCCCTGCAAGTAGCCGATAACTACATCTTCGATGCCTTTTGATACCTCCTGGGAAGAGGCATTCAATCCCGTGGGATAGCTGTCTTGCCTGTCCAGAGGTAGGCCAGATGCCGGCCAAACCCTGGATGTTATGAAATCCTAACGCTTCAGGGAATTGGGGTCTCCGCCAGCAGCTGGCTCACCAGTTGCCGGGGTTGCTGATTTCCCAGGGGAATCAGCCGATGGGCCAGCACATAGGGAGCCAGCAATTTAGCATCATCAGGAATGGCATAGCTTCGCTCTTCGATGTAAGCAAGCGCCTGAATTGCCCGGTAAAAGGCGACGGTGCCCCGGGGGCTAACGCCGAGGGTAATATCTGGGTGAGAACGGGTAGCCCGTACCAGGTCTAACAAATATTGCTCCAGAGAAGCTTCCAGCTTCACCTGGGCACATTCGGCACGAATCGCCATGACTTCATCAAGGGAAATACAGGGCTGTAAGGAGGAATAGTTACCCTTGTCTCCCCCCAACTTCTGAATCATGCGTAGCTCTTCGTTTTCGCTGGGGTAACCCAAACTAAAGGACAGGGCAAAGCGGTCCATCTGCGCTTCGGGCAGGGGAAATGTGCCCTGGTACTCCACCGGGTTCTGGGTGGCAATCACAAAAAACGGATCGGGGACCGGACGCGATATGCCATCCGTAGTTACCTGATGTTCTTCCATCACCTCTAGCAGGGCCGACTGGGTCCGGGGAGTGGCCCGGTTAATTTCATCTGCCAGCAGAATGTTGGCAAACACCGGCCCCGGCAAAAACTGAAACTCTCCCTTGCTGGGGTTCCAGATATTGGTGCCGGTGACATCGGTGGGCAGCAAGTCGGGAGTACACTGAATCCGCTGAAACCGCCCATCCAGGCATTTAGCCAGGGACTTGGCCAGCAAAGTTTTGCCAACGCCGGGTACATCTTCCAACAGGGCATGACCACCCGAAAACAAAGCCACTAACACCAGGCGAATAGAATCTGACTTGCCAACAATCGCTTTATTCAGGTTTTGAATCAGGGTTTCAATCCGCTCGGGCATGGCCCATATCCTCGTTAGTGATCTAGAGTCTGCAGACGGGCAAGACTCGGTGGTCTTTTTGCCACATAAGTGACCTAGGCTTATGATGCCCCGAAGTACCCTGATATGACTACCTGAGGCCGATTATTCTGGTTTCGCCAGGGAGGCCAGTGCCAATGTGCAGTCTTGCTGAATCTGATCCTTCAAGGCATCTAGCGAAGAAAACTTTTGCTCTGGCCGCAAATACTCGTGCAGCACTAACCCCAGGGTTTTTCCATATAGGTCGCCAGACCAGGCCAGCAAATGCACCTCAACGGTTAAAGCTGAGCCATCTACCGTAGGTCGCACCCCAATGTTTAAGACCCCCGGCAAAAATTGGTTGGGGGTGCCACTGACCCCTTGAACCCAAACGCTGTAAACCCCATGCTTGGGCAAAAATTTATCGGGCGGGAGCTTTAAGTTGGCGGTGGGAAAGCCCAGAGTACGCCCCAGTTGCTGCCCTTGAACCACCCGTCCACAAATGCTGTAGGAACGCCCCAATAAGGCTCGGGCAGTCTGCAGTTGGCCGGCTTGCAGGGCTTCGCGAATGCGGGAACTGCTGATACGCTCAGTGCCCTCCAAACGCAACGGCGCAACGGCAACTCGAACCCCGTAGCGACCCGCCAACTGCTTCAAGTCCTCAACCGTGCCCGATCGGTTTTTGCCAAAACAAAAGTCTTTACCCACGCTAATGTGCTGGGCCTGCAGTTGCTGAATCAGCAAGATGTCAACAAACTCCTGGGGAGTGAGGGCGGCAAGGTCGTAGTTAAACGGCAGCAGCACCAGCTGTTTAATGCCCAGGCGGCTAATTTGTGCCGTCTTTTCTTCTAACGGAGTCAGTAACGGGCGCGACTGCCCTGAGAAAAATTCTTGGGGATGGGGGAAAAACGTCACCACCGTAGGGATGGCTGAACCCGAGGGGGCAATACCTCGGTTCGAGGCCTCAGACGCCCCCTGGCGGTCAACATGCCAGTGGCTATACCCCTTAACGGGGGACGACAGCAACGATGGAGCGCTTTTGCAGGTGTAGCTGTCTAAAGGTAGGCCCTTGGTGCCCTCTGGCAAAACCTGACCAATCACAGCCTGATGGCCTAAATGAACACCATCAAAATTCCCCAACGCGATGGCCGTTGGAGTCATAACCGTTGTTAGCGAAGAGGTAACCCACACGCTTTACATTTTGACACAAAGCCTTACTTCTCCCAAGGGAACCTTAGAGGTAATAACGTTGCTTTGAGTCAGGGCTACTGATCGGGGCAGGGGAGCAGGGGGTAATGGCTACAGATTTCGAGCTGGACTTGGTAAGTAGGTGGACAGATTTATCCGTGTCATTCCGACCAGCGGCAGGAAGCTGAATCCTTTACGGTGAGCGAGATGGCTCGCGTTGCTCTCAGGCCCTGACCTTCAGGCGACTGGGGTAGTTGGCCTTGAGCAGATCTAGTTCCATTCCTTCCTGGGCCACCAGGCTCTGGGGGAAAGCGGCAGCGGTTTCAATGGCAACCTGATCCATAAAGGCATCATCGTGGGCAGGATCGTGATGGAAAATCACCAACGTCTTCGCGTTGGCTGCTTTAGCCACTTTCACCGCCTCCTGCCAGGTGGAATGCCCCCAGCCCACCTTGCTGGATTTCGGATCGTAGTATTCTTTGTCGGTGTAGGTGGCGTCGTAGATCATGACATCGGCATCGCGGGCCAGCCACACCACGTTTTCGTCCAGACGGTCGGGGAAATGCTCAGTATCGGTAATGTAAGCGGTTACTTTATCCTGCCAGGTAACCCGATAACCGACCGCTTCGCCGGGATGGTTCAGCAGGGCATTTTCAATGGTGATGTCGCCAATGGTTACGGCTTCACCAATTTCAATGTCACAGAACTTCAGGTCGCCCCCCATGATTTGCAGCGGCACCGGAAAGTTGGGATGCAGCATCTGGTCGTTCAGGCGCTGCTCAATGGTTGACCCATTCGGGGCGATAACGCCATAAATATTGAAGCGGTTACCCGGCACAAAGGCCGGTACAAAAAACGGAAACCCCTGGATATGGTCCCAGTGGGAGTGGGTAAAAAACATATTGGCTTCCAGGGGCATTTCTCGCAGCAGCTCAAGGCCGAGTTCTCTAAGTCCGGTACCGCCGTCGAAAATGAGGCGATGCCCCCCTACCAGCATTTCGACACAGGAGGTATTACCACCATATTTGACGGTTCTTGCCCCTGGGCAGGCAATACTACCTCGTACTCCCCAAAACCGGACTAAAAACTGCTGCTCAGTCATGTATCTTTGTGCGCTAATACAGAACGTAGGAGGGTTTTCTAAAGAGCGATTTCACTACGATAGTGATTGAAATCAAGACTTTAGATGCACACTCCACCCAACCATAATCAAATCGGGGCAAATGCCCTTCATTATTTCAGGTTTCCCAAGTCTTTCTTAGTTTAACCACCGATTAGTTTTCTTTTTCGTAAGGGTTGATCGGCTTCAGGCCCACCCACTACTATCCTAGGCTTGTCGGCCTTGATCCGCACATGGTCTGTCGGGCCTTGTCTACTTCTTTACGAATTGGGTAAGTGGCTGAGGTCAGTCAGCCCCGGCATAATCTGCTGCAGCCCCGTTACCGAAGTCAGGTTGTACTGCAGCGGAGTAATTGAGATGTAGCCTTCTTGAATGGCCCGCACATCAGTAGGTACTTCAGCCAGGGATTGCTGAACCGAGGGGGGCCAACCCTGACTGGAAATTGGGTCTTCAATTTCCTCAATCACCTCTCCGGCTAACCAGTAGTAGGTTTGCCCTCGGGGGTCGACCCGTTTTTCAAACTGATCAAAATAGCGGCGAATGCCCTGACGAGTCACCCTGACTCCTTTAATTTGGTCAGCAGACAGGGCAGGCACATTGACATTCAACAACATCGGTTCGGCCATAGCCGCCACGGTCGGGGTACTCACCAATCTACAGATGAACTCTGCGGCGGGCACAAAGGTTTTCTGGGTGTAGCTGGTCAGGCTTACGGCAACGGCTGGAATTCCCTCCATTAAGCCTTCCATTGCCGCTGAAACGGTGCCTGAATAGAGAATATCGGTGCCCAGGTTAGCGCCGTGGTTAATTCCCGAGACGACGATGTCGGGAAAGCGTTCCATTAAGGCCCCCAGGGCAAGCTTGACGCAGTCTGCGGGGGTACCGGAACAGCTCCAGGCCTTCACCCCCTCAGGAAAGACAGACTTGATCATCTCTGCCCGCAGGGGTTTGTGCATGGTCAACCCATGGCCCGTAGCAGAGCGCTCTCGATCTGGACACACTACCGTAACCTGGTGCCCGGCATCCGCCAGGGCTTGGGCCAGGGTTCGCATGCCCTCGGCAAAAATACCGTCGTCGTTACTAATGAGAATGTTCATGGGGCATAGACAAAGGTTTAGAATGGTCGGAGTTAAATACGGCTGGCCATGCCTGTCTGGCAATGGTCGTCGCGTTATTGTTAAACCCCTGTTGTTGCACCATACCCCAGGATGACCACTGCACCTACAACCCTAGAAACTGATCTGCAGATCCTTAAAGACAAGGCCCAGACCGAGATCGGTGCCGCCGATACTCTAGAAGACCTGGAGCAGTTGCGCATTAATTACCTGGGTAAGAAAGGTCAACTGTCCAAAGTACTCGGTGGCATGGGCAAACTCCCGGCAGAAGAGAGACCCCGCATCGGCGCTTTGGCCAATGAAGTCAAAACGGCCATTCAAACCCAGCTAGAAGACTCGAAATCTGCCCTCGAAGCGGCCAAAATTCAAGCTCAGTTAGCTGCAGAAACCCTGGATGTAACCATGCCGGGGGTGTTCACCCCCCAGGGCCATGTTCACCCCATCAACAGCATTATTGACCGCATTGTCGATATTTTTGTGGGGTTAGGCTACACCGTTGCCACCGGCCCAGAAGTGGAGAACGATTACTACAACTTCGAAGCCCTCAACTTTTTGCCCGACCATCCAGCTCGGGACATGCAGGATACGTTGTACCTGCCCAATGGCGACCTGATGCGTACCCACACCTCTAACGTGCAAATCCGCTATATGCAGGAGCATGAACCTCCCCTGCGGGTAGTGGCCACGGGGCGCTGTTACCGACGAGATACGGTCGATGCCACCCATGCTGCCGTGTTTCATCAAATTGAATTCTTCGCGGTAGATAAGCACATCACCTTCACTGACTTGCGGGGCACCATCAAGGTTTTTCTGGAAGCCCTGTATGGGGAAATTCCGGTGCGCTTTCGTCCCAGCTACTTCCCGTTTACAGAGCCTTCTGCCGAGGTGGATGTGCAGTGGCAGGGCAAATGGCTGGAGGTGCTGGGCTGCGGCATGATCGACCCCCATGTTCTGGAGGCGGTCGGCTACGACCCAGAAGTCTACAGTGGCTTCGCCGCCGGGCTGGGAGTGGAGCGTCTGGCCATGGTGCAACACCAAATTGACGATATCCGCCGACTTTACTCCAGCGACTTGCGGTTCTTGCAGCAGTTTTAAGGAATCTGACAAGCCCTATTTAGGATTAAGCCCTCCTCTGGATAGACTCCAAAGGAGGGCATTTATTTTCGCGCTTATGGTTAACGCTAAAGTGCGTTACAGTTCGGCCTCAGGGCCAGCATCTTCGGTGGCGTCAACCGCCTCTTGACGCTGCAAAGCTTCTTGCTGCAGCAGTCTAAAGTTAGCCGCTTCATCGGCCAAACGCCCCTGCTGCTGCTGCCGAAATTCTGTCAGGGACATATCGTTCATTAACACTGCTCGATGGATTAAATCCATCGGCCCGGAACTATCGTCAAACAGGCCATTACCTCCCTCGGGGGAGCTAAACCCGACATTGGGGTCTACCAGAGGGGTGTCGTTTGGATCGGTAGTAGTCGGCCCGGCCAGGACAGCTGAAGCGGTACCGAGAACGCCAAAGACCGTCAAAATGCCAATAATGGGGTGGAAAACCTTGGTTTTGCCAACCATAGGACAACTCCTTCACACCTAAATGTACAGCCATTGCTGTGGATAGAACGGCAAACCTGATGACAATGACTCAGATGGGCCATTCTATGTTTCAGACTATAGCAAATCTTGAAAAACGGGGATCAAATTAGGGTAGAGATCCCCGTCCTAAGTTTTCCCAATATTGGGACAAACTATCAGGCAATGCGGCGCTTGAGCAGTGGTTGAATTAAGGCCAAAGCGGCTCCACAAAAGCTGACCAGGACCACCAGACAAATCCCTAAGGAGATATCGGCAAAAGGGGCCTTTAACACCGTGCTGGCCAGACTCCAATCGGGATACAGGTAGACATACCGAATTGGCTCAATGGCATAGGTTAAGGGGTTTAAGCTGGCAACAACTTGCAGCCATCCCGGCATAAAGTCGAGAGGCACAAGGGCAGTGCTGGAGAACAGCAGGGGCAGGTTTGTAACAAAAATAACAGCAATAAGTTCGATGTGCCCTGGTAGGGCAAAAGACAACCCCAAACTCAGGGCCGTTACCCCAAGCACCAGGGTCATCACAATGAACAGCACCAGCAGCAAACCGGAGACATTGGGCAGCCCGGCTCCCAAAATGGCACTGAGGCCAAGAATCGCTGCCGTCTGAATTAGCGACAGGGCGGCAATAAAGATGGCCGATGCCACCACAATGGAGTATCGAGAGGCCAGAGGAGCAACCAGGAAACGGTTCAGAAAACCGAATTCCCGATCAAACATTACCGGTAGGCCAGCATTCAGCGCTCCGCCAAAAGCCGTAAAAACGATAATGCCGGCCCCAAGGAACTGGCCGTAATTGCGGCTATCGCCAAATAGCCCTTCGGGTACGTTCTGAAATAGTGCCCCGAACAGAACTAACCAAATTAAGGGTTGGATAATGCCCGCAATCAGGGTAGATGGTCGGCGCTGCAGTTGGATAAACAGCCGCCGGGTCATGGCCAGGGTTTCTTGGAGAAAGGCTCCTGACAGAAAACCCTGGGTGCCCGAACCAGTGTCACTCAGGGTTGCTTTCCAGGCCTTTAGATCGGCATTATCGATAGGATTAGCGCCGTTCAGGTCTGAGGGGGCTTGAGGTTGAAACGTAGTACTCATAGAGGGTTAGCTTCCTTTCATGGCTTGCTTTTTCTCTTTTTTCAGATCTCGTTGGCCGACTGCCGCCAGTTCAGCATCCATCAGGGTTTGTCCCGTTGCGGCCAAATATACATCATCTAAACTGGGGCGCGATTGGGAAATTCCAAAGGTCGGCAAACCAGCTTCTGACAGGGTTTTCTGAACCATTTGCAGGGCATCAGACTGGCGTTCAACCACCAGGTTCAGCGAGTTACCCTGGGCGGTGTTGATGATGACATCCTGCACAAAGGGTAAGTCCGACAGCATGGTTTTGGCAGACAGGGCCTCGTCGTCCGGGGTGAATTCACGAATGCGGAGAGTGATGCGATCGCCGCCAATTTTATCTTTCAAATCGCCGGGGGTTCCTGAGGCAATCACTTTACCCTGATCGATAATGGCGACACGATCCGCCAGGGCATCCACTTCCTCCAGATAGTGACTGGTAATTAAGACGGTAGTGCCCGCCGCCTTCAACTGCCGCAGAAAAGCCCACACCGCCGAACGGGTTTCAATATCCAAACCCACGGTAGGTTCGTCTAATACCAGCACATCGGGTTGATGGAGCAAGCCCAGGGCCAGGTCTAACCGTTTTTTCAGACCACCGGAATAGGTTCCGGTTTTTTGATCTGCCCAGTCATTCAGTTCCAGCAGGCGAATCATCTGCTCAATGCGGGTAGCGGCAACCTGCTTAGGCATGTGGTAAATCGCCGCCTGGAGCTGCATCAACTCCCGACCGGTCAGAACCTTATCCAGGGCCACCTCCTGGGCAATGTAGCCCAGGTATTGCCGGGCCAGTTGGGGCTTTTCTAAAACGGGGATGCCCATCAACTCAACCCGACCACGGTCGGGGGTAGCCAGGGTACACAGGCAGCGAATGGTCGTGGTTTTGCCTGCCCCGTTCGGTCCTAACAAACCGAAAATTTCACCGGGCTGGATAGTCAAAGAAACATCCCTGACCGCCTCGACTGTCCCGTAGGACTTTTTGAGGTTCTCGATTAAAACAGCAGGAGCCATGCTGAAAGTCCGTTACCAGAAACATCATTCTGTTACACAACTTATTCTACAGAACTGGCTTGAGGGTGGGGAGGGTGTTGGAGTGGATGGGGGGGTGAGTAGTGGAGTAGGTGGGGTGGGTGGGGTGGGTGAGGTAGGTGGGGTGGGTGAGGTGGGTGAGGTAGGTGGGGTGGGTGAGGTAGGTGGGGTGGATGAGGTAGGTGGGGTGGGTGGGGTAGGTGGGTGGGATTGAGAACCCAGGGTTCTGCCCTGAACGAGCTGTGGGTGCCAATCTGTGACAGAACCACGGGTTCTTTTGAGGGAGGTTTTTTGAGTTATTCGGCCTTTTGTTTCAGGTAAGCGGCGAGGGCATCGACCATGACCTGAGACATGGGGCGGCCTTCCTGGTCGGCGGTGGCCTGCAGGGTCAAAAACAGGTCATGGGAGACACTCAGGCGGTGACGACCTTCTTTGGTTTTCTTGGCGGTATAGGTTTCAGGATTGTAAGTTTCGGCGAACTGGCGCAGGGCTTCAAAGCCGACGCGATCGCAAAAGTCCCCAAAACTCTCGCCTTTTTTCCGACCATCCCTAAAGAACACGAACAACGGTTCCAGCTTAGTTTCTATATCTTGATCATGAAGTCGCTCTACATAGGGACGGGCAAGGCGGGTCTGGTCAGGGGAACCGCCCAGCCACACCTGGTACGACTCGGGGGCACTGCCGACAAACCCCAGTTCCGCCATGTAGGGACGAGCACAGCCATTGGGGCAGCCGGTCATGCGGACTACAAAGTGTTCATCCTGCAGCCCCAACCGGGTCAGGAGGGTCCGCAGCCGCTCCAGGGTAGAGGGCATCACCCGCTCAGCTTCGGTAATGGCCAAACCGCACAGGGGCAGGGCCGGGCAGGCCATGGCATAACGTACCAGAGGATCGATATCCGTTTCTTTTTGGATGCCGCTGCGGGTCAGAATGGCCTGAATTTCATCCTTATGTTCAGGCTTGATGTCGTAGAGAATGACGCTCTGGTTAGGGGTTACCCGCATCGGCAGGTGAAACCGCTGCACAATTTCCTTCAGCGCTGATTTGAGCTGCAGTCCTTCCCGATCTAAGACCCGACCATTTTCGATGGAGACTCCCACAAACCAGTTGCCATCCCCCTGTTCATGCCAGCCCAGGTAATCGTAGAAGGTCCACTTCGGCAGAGCCTTAAAGGGCTTCAGGGGCTTGCCGAAGTAGCTTTCCACCTGCTGCCGGAAGCGGTCTACCCCCCAGTCATGGATCAGGTACTTCATGCGGGCATGGCGACGATTGTGGCGATCGCCGTAGTCCCGCTGGGTGGCCACGATGGCCTTCATCAGATCGTAAACATCGTCTTTATCGACATAGCCCACTTCGTCGGCAATGCGGGCAAAGGTTTCTTCCTTGTTATGGGTACGGCCCATGCCGCCGCCAGCCAGCACATTAAAGCCCTTGAGGGTGCCCTGTCGGTCGGTAATGACCACCAGCGTCACATCCTGGGTGTACACATCTACCGAGTTATCGCCCGGCACCGTTACTGCACACTTAAACTTGCGGGGCATGTAGTGGGTGCCGTAGATGGGCTCGGGACTGTTGTGGAAGATAGTGCCATTGCCGTTGCGCTGGCGAGCCGCCACTACGTCAGGATGCTCTTCCACGGACAGAAACTTTTCGCCATCCAGCCAGATTTCGTAGTAGGCCTCGGTTTGGGGTCGCAGTAGATCGGCAATGTTATCGGCATATTGCCGCGCCAGGACATACTCTGGCTTGTGCTTGAAGGGAGCCGGTGGGGCCATGACGTTGCGGTTCAGGTCGCCGCAGGCCCCCAGGGTAGACCCCAAACTGCGAACAATGGCAGCAATGGTAGCCTTCAGATCTTTTTTGAGAATGCCGTGGAGCTGGAACCCCTGCCGGGTAGTCGCCCGCATGGTGTGGTTACCATACTCATCCGAGAGTCTATCCAGAGTCAGATATAGCTCAGGGGGAATGTACCCACCCGGATTGCGGGTGCGCAGCATCATTTGATAGTCCTTCTCCTGGCCCTTGACCCGGTTATCGCGATTGTCTTGCTGGTAAGAGCCGTGGAATTTGAGGATTTGAATGGCGCTTTCTGTGAAGTGGGTGGTATCTTCCAGCAGCTCGCTGGCGAGGGGTTCCCGCAGAAAATTACTCTGCTCTTTAATACCCTCTAACTTTGAGCGCTTCTTTTCTTGGGTTGCCGCAGAAGCGGGCGTTGATTGAAGGGGAGTCTGTACCATAACCGCAGGATGTTAACCACTCGACACAGCAAAACAGTCAAGAACTCAGCACCGGGAACCCATCCCGTGCTCAGTCTGCCAACGAAAAGTATCTGCATACCCCGGTAAATCGGTCGGATTTTCGGTGAATGCTTCCCTATCATATCATCGGATCCAAGGGTTTTAGGTAGATTCTTCCCGAAATTCACAGGATGTAAAGAGCCGCTGGCGCTTAAGTTCGCAGGCCAGCTCGTTCCCAGATCACCAGGCAAATATCATAGAGGCCCAATCCACCAGCTTCACAGGCTAGAATGGCGATGATTAGAGCATTTCTCCCTATGGCCGATGCCGTCACCATTGAGGATATTTACGCCCTGTTCCCAGCCTCCCAGGCCGAGGCCAAAGGAGTAGACTGCTATGCCTACCAGCGGGGGCTGTTCGCTATGAGGCAAACGGGAGAAACAGTAGCCATTGGCAATGACTCTGCTTTTCAGCCCCTAGCCTGGTAGTCAAGGTCTGGTCATTAAGTTCTGGCGAGTGGAATCCCTGCCTTACTTGCGGAAAACAAGCAGATTGCGTCTGAATCAATACGCCAGCCATCGACATCGAATTGTTTTATACCAAGTCCAGCTTAAAATCTGTAGTTGTCTCTAGGGCAAAACTTCCCTTCCTGGACTTGGCCAAGGTTTCGTAAGCTTGCCAGCCAAAACTAAGCCATAACGGAGTTCTAACTATGCCAGACCCCATCATGTACCAGGAAGACATGTTCGTGGTACTCATGCCGGGTGAAGAGGAAGTCTTTATGACCCCTGACGAACTATTGGCAAAACTCAAAAACATCTTAAAGGACCGCCAAGATGATCTCCCGCGCGACCTGCAGCAGATTGATGCCATAGAAGACCAGGCCCGCCATCTAAGAGACACCTCCTGCGACTTTGACCTGAACCCGGGGGAGGCGATGCAGTGGTACGTCGTCAGGCTAGAAAAGTGAAACTGATGCCCCGGTACAAGGCATCATAAGTTCTGCAAAAGCCAAAAGCGGGGGAGCCAGGCAACAAGACAAGTTGCATAACTTACATACCAGGTCCGGCGTGAAATCTGTAGTTTTCCCCTCAGGAGAAACTCCCCTGTTGGACCTGGACAAGGTTTAAACTGGCATACTTATCTGGCATATTTATTTTGAAGAGCGAGGGCTGCCTAGCATCCAGTCCCGGTCGGGCAGGCAGTCTGTGTGCCTTTGACTGGTTGGGACCGCTATCCCCATGATTGAATCTTGTTCAGAGACATTAAAGCTGATGCATAAAGTCAGTTAGCTTTTGCCATACCTGGTCCACTAATTTCTCTGCAGTGGCATCAAACCAGCAGAGGTTGCCCCGGTTACGAAACCAGGTGCGCTGGCGTTTCGCAAACTGTCGGGTGTGTTTGACCACATCGGTCTCAGCCTCTCGGAGAGAGACATCGCCTTTCAAGTAGCGCAGTATTTCGGCGTACCCGAGGGTTTGCAGCAGGGGCAGGTCTGCACCGTATTTTTCGGCCAAACGAGTGACTTCGTCCACAAAGCCAAGCTCTATCATGGACCGGGTGCGTCGCTCAATGCGATCCTGCAGAGCTGCGGCATCGCAATCGAGGCCTAAATAGAGAACCGGGTAGTTGGGCGGGTTTTCTCCCTGTAATGCCGACATGGGGTGACCGCTGACGTAGAACACCTCTAAGGCCCGGACCGTTCTCACGGTGTCATTGGGGTGAATTCGCCGGGCAGATTCAGCATCAAGATGCTGCAACAGGGCATAGCCTTGCTTCTGCCCCAGTCGCATTAGTTGCATCCTCAAGTCAGGGTGCGGAGCAACCGGGGGAATTTTCAAGCCTTTGACCACCGCATCAATATAGAGGCCGGTACCGCCGACCAGCATGGGGAGAGGGGTTCCATGCTGATGAAACTGGTGTATGAGCCCCTGGGCCTGGGCCTGATACTCTGCCAGGGTAAGGGTTTCGGTGGGGGCGCAAATATCCATCAGGTAGTGGGGCACCTGCTGCCGTTCTGCCACAGAAGGTTTTGCGGTACCAATGTCAAACTCTCGATATACTTGTCTGGAGTCAGCACTGAGGATGGCTGATGGCACCCGCTGAGCCAGGGCCAAAGCCAAACCCGACTTACCTGTCGCGGTAGCCCCTCCAATCACCAGCAAAAATGGTACTCTTGAACTATACACCATCATTATTCCGAGAGTATCGCCAGCTACGGTATGAAGGGAGTTGCACCCTGGGGTCAATTTTCATCTCAAGCCGCTTTAGAATCCGCTATGGGGCGGTTGTGCTATAATTTTATGGTATTTTGACCTGTCAATAGTAAGGCGGCTTCTAGCCCATTTTTGGAGCATATAACATGACGACCAATTACGGTGCTGAGCAGATTCAGGTACTCGAAGGTCTTGAACCTGTTCGTAAACGTCCAGGGATGTATATCGGGAGTACTGGTCCCCGAGGGCTCCATCACCTGGTATACGAGGTCGTTGATAACTCCGTTGACGAGGCTCTGGCCGGCTATTGCAAACAGATCGATATTTCTCTCAATGCCGATGGGTCCGTCACCGTCACTGACGACGGGCGCGGCATCCCTACAGACGTTCACCCCCGCACAGGGAAGTCAGCCCTGGAAACGGTGATGACGGTGCTCCATGCTGGTGGTAAGTTTGGCGGCGGCGGTTATAAGGTGTCTGGTGGCCTCCACGGGGTTGGGATTTCCGTGGTGAATGCTCTGTCTGAGTGGGTAGAGGTGACCGTTTGGCGAGACGGTAAAGTCCACAAACAGCGCTACGAGCGGGGCATTGCCATTGGTGAACTGGAGGTCAGCTCTATTCAGGAACAGCGGCAAGGTACTTCTGTCTCGTTTTTACCTGATACCCAAATCTTCTCGGGGGGGATTGAGTTCGACTACGATACCCTGGCCGGGCGGTTGCGGGAACTTGCCTACCTGAATGCGGGCATTGAAATTGTCTTTACCGACTACCGGCTAGACCTGATTAAGGCCAGCGAGCCTCGGGTCACAGAATATCACTATGCGGGTGGCATCAAAGAGTACGTCGAGTACATCAACAGCGATAAGCAACCCATCCACGACGAGATTATCCACCTGACTTCTGAGCGAGATGGCGTGCAGGTTGAAGCCGCCTTGCAGTGGTGCGTAGATGCCTATTCCGATAACCTGCTGGGCTTTGCCAACAACATTCGCACCATTGATGGCGGCACCCACCTGGAAGGCCTCAAGGCTGTCTTAACCCGCACCCTCAATACCTTTGCTCGCAAACGCAACAAGCGCAAAGATTCTGAATCAAACCTGGCTGGAGAAAATATTCGCGAAGGCCTGACCGCCATTATTTCCGTCAAGGTGCCGGAACCCGAGTTTGAAGGCCAAACCAAGACCAAACTGGGGAATACCGAAGTACGGGGTATTGTCGATTCCCTGGTGGGAGAAGCCCTGTCAGAATATTTAGATTTCCATCCCAGTGTGGCAGATGCCATTCTGGAAAAGGCCATTCAAGCTTTCAACGCCGCAGAAGCGGCCCGGCGAGCGCGGGAACTGGTACGGCGGAAGTCGGTACTGGAATCTTCTACCCTGCCCGGGAAGCTGGCCGATTGCAGTAGCCGCGACCCTGGGGAATCTGAAATCTTTATCGTAGAAGGTGACTCTGCGGGCGGTAGCGCCAAGCAAGGGCGTGATCGTCGCTTCCAGGCCATTCTGCCCCTGCGAGGTAAGATCCTCAATATCGAGAAAACCGATGACGCCAAGATCTATAAGAACACCGAAATTCAGGCCCTGATTACAGCCCTGGGGCTGGGCATTAAAGGGGAAGAGTTCGATGTATCGCAACTGCGTTATCACCGCATCTGCTTAATGACTGACGCCGATGTAGACGGGGCCCATATTCGTACCCTGCTGCTGACGTTCTTCTATCGCTACCAGCGAGAACTGGTGGACCAGGGCTTTGTGTACATTGCCTGTCCTCCCCTATACAAGGTAGAGCGGGGCCGCAGCCACTGGTACTGCTACAACGATCGGGAGTTGCAAACTCTGATTACAGAAGAATTTCCGGCCAATGCCAATTACAACGTCCAGCGGTTTAAGGGTCTGGGTGAAATGATGCCCACCCAACTCTGGGATACCACCATGAACCCCGAAACCCGCATGATGAAGAAGGTGGAAATTGAAGACGCCGCCGAGGCCGATCGCATTTTCACCATTCTCATGGGAGACCGGGTGGCTCCCCGTCGGGAATTTATTGAAACCCACGGTCCCCGTCTGAAGCTGGAAGACCTGGATATTTAAGCCCTGGCCAGGTGCAATCAAGGAAGTGTTGAGAAGCTGGTGGGACAGGGACCCTACCAGTCCCAGGTCAGCAGGCGTCTCGCCTGCCCTATAAGGCTTGCAGAAAACTTGATTGGCTTATTGGTCCTTACACAAAAAACTGATCACTCTCCCAGAAGTAGAGCTTTGCCTGGCTGTCCCTCAGGTTGGCGTTACGGTTGTTAAAAGAAACCGGACTGAACCCTGATTTCTACTTAATTTTCCGTTATATTTCGCCTAACTCGTTCATACAGGGGGGTTGAGAGGGATAAGTTCGTTAACGCCGTTGAAGATCCCGTAAGAATTCGTAATGGAAACGCTCATCAAAACGGTCTAATTTAACAATCATGGTGTTTCTAAAACACCCATAGACATCCCTGCGTTGATATTGAAGACATAGAGCGAGACGTTTAGTATGAGCAGCAATTTATCAACCGAGCTCCGCGAAGGCACCAAGAAAGCCCACACTATGGCAGAAAACATGGGCTTTGTGCGCTGCTTTTTGCGGGGCGTTGTTGAGAAGAACTCTTACCGCAAGCTGGTAGGCAACTTCTACTTCGCCTATACCGCCATGGAAGAGGAGCTAGAACGCCACAAAGACCATCCCGTTGTGTCTAAAATTTACTTCCCTGAGCTGCACCGTAAAGCGTCTCTGGAAGAAGATCTGGCTTACTACTACGGCTCTAACTGGAAAGAGCAGGTTTCTATCACCCCCGCGGGTCAAAAGTATGTAGACCGCATCCGCGAAGTGTCGAACACCCAGCCTGAACTGCTGGTGGGTCATTCCTACACCCGCTACATGGGCGACCTATCGGGCGGGCAAATCTTGAAAGGAATTGCCCAACGGGCGATGAACCTTTCTGACGGTGAGGGCACCGCTTTCTATGAGTTTCCTGAAATCTCTGACGAAAAGGCATTCAAAGCCCAGTACCGCCAATCTATGGATGAAGCTCCCGTAGATGCAGCCATGGTGGCTCAAATTGTTGAGGAAGCCAATGATGCCTTCGGCATGAACATGGAAATGTTCCAGGAACTGGAAGGCAACCTGATTAAGGCAATTGGTCAAATGCTGTTCAACACCCTGACCAACCGCCGTCGTCGGGGCAGTACCGAGCTGGCCACTGCTGAATAATGCGCTGGTTTAGGGATGTCCAGTCTTTAGATTTGCTCTGGTCGTTACCTGTAACCTAACCCAGGGGTAAGTCCTGTAGGGCTTTCCCCTTTTTTAGTGGCTTCGAGCCATTCAGCAGGGTATGGTAGGGGCTGTAGTGCAGGTGAACTCATGGATCAGTCCAGCCCATCGGAGGTCAAGCATACCAAAACTCAAACCTGGTCGAGCAACACCCTGAACCAGCTCGCTCCCGAAGATAGGGCAATCCATGATTGGTATCGGTTTGTATTGTCGTTTCCTCCTCACCTGGTGCGGCAGTATCTGGAGAAATTTGCCGTCACGGCTGAGCACTGTGTTTTGGATCCCTTTGCTGGCACCGGCACCACCCTGGTGGAATGCCAGAAACAGGGCATTCCCAGTGTTGGCATCGAGGCAAATCCCATGGCCTATTTTGCCTGCAAGACCAAATTAGACTGGGAAATTTCTGCCCAGGGGCTGATAGACCATGCCTTGGCTATCGCTGAGCAGGCTCGCCAGGATCTGGCCTGGTTTCCGGGGGATAGCCTGCGCCACACCCTCACCGCCGAGGGGGAAAAAGTGCTGCTGCGGAACTCCATTAGCCCTAAGCCTTTGCATAAGGCGCTGCTGTTGCGAGAACACATTGAGCAGCAACCAGATTCACGGTTTTTAGCCCATGAGAAACTAGCCCTGGCCAAAGCGGTGGTGGGTTCTGCCAGTAATTTGCGGTTTGCCCCCGAGGCCAGCGTGGTTCGCGCCAGGGAAGATGCGCCCGTCATTGATCTCTGGCTGCAGGCCATAGACATCATGGCGGCGGACCTGCGCACCCTGGCGGATGCTCCCAGGGGACTGGCGAGGGTCGTGGCTGGCGATGCTCGGATTCCGCAGCGGGGGCTACTACCCAACTCAGTTGATGCGGTGATTACGTCGCCTCCCTATCCCAACGAAAAGGATTACACCCGTAACACTCGCCTGGAGTCTGTACTGCTGGGGTTCATCCGCGATCGCACCGACCTGCGCCAGGTCAAGGAACATCTGCTGCGATCCAACAGCCGCAACATTTACACCCGCGACACCGACGATCAGTACATTGCCAATTTTCCCGACATTTTGGAGCTGGCCGCCACCATTGACCAGAAACGGCAGGAACTGGGCAAAACCAGCGGCTTCTCCCGCCTCTATTCCCGGGTGGTGAAGCTGTACTTCGGCGGCATGGCCATCCATTTAAAGGAACTGCGTCCCCTCCTGCGTCCCGGTGCCCAACTGGCCTATGTCGTGGGTGAGCAGGCATCCTACCTCGGCGTTCTAATTCCCACCGGAGAACTGCTGGCCAAAATCGCCGAATCTCTGGGCTATACCGTAACCGGCATCGACCTATTCCGTACCCGCCGGGCCGCCTCCACCAATCTGGCCCTGAAAGAAGAAGTCGTCGTCCTACAATGGGCCGATAACCCCCACAATAAAGAAGAATCACCGACCTAACCCAGACCAATCCTCCAACATCTAACGTCCTCGTAGGGTGGGCACCGCCCACCAGCACGGGTAACTGCTAAAGACTAAAGGCTTGCGCCATCCCATGTCCCTGTCCCTGAAGTTCCTGCGACCATCCAAAGCCATAGCAGACATCTCCCCTCCCCGCTGGAGTTGGGGCTGGGCTGGTTTGCTGGTGCTGAGCGGACTACTCATGGACCTGGCCCTGCCGCCCTTCAGCCTCTGGCCGCTGGCCTGGGTGGCGCTAATACCCCTCTGGCTGGCCTTGCTGCAAAGTGCCGCCGGTGCCTGGAAGCTGGCGGCAGGCTACGGCCTGATGTGGGGGCTGAGCTACTACGGCAGTTCCCTGGTGTGGATTACCCACCTGCATCCCCTAATGTGGATGGGGGTGCCCTGGCTAGGAAGTATTGCGATCGCCCTTTTTGCCTGGGGCTTTATTACCGTCTGGGGTACCGTTAGCCTTATGGCCTGGTGCCTGGCTTTTCGGTGGGTAATGCGCTGGCGACCTCAATCCATCCCCCTGCGTCTGATTCTGGGGATTGGCCTGTGGTGTCTGATGGAAACCCTGCGCAACTACACGCCCCTGGACTGGTCTCACCTGAGCCTGACCCAGAGCCCCAATAACCTGTGGATTCTGCACCTTTCCCGCCTGTCGGGACCCATGGCTGTCACCGCTATACTTGTCGCAGTCAATGGGTTACTGGCCGAAGCCTGGTGGCACTGGCGGTATCGAAAGCCCCCCAGTGCGGTCAGCCGATCCCTGGTAACCATTGCCCTGGTGCTGGTGCTGGCGGGACACGGCATCGGTGCAGGACTATATTTTCGACCTGCTGCAGATAATCCTTCATCTACCATTACCCTGGGTCTGGTGCAGGGTAACGTGCCTACCCGGGAAAAACTGACCTTAGCCGGTATTAGCCAGGCCATTGAGGCCTACACCGAAGGCTATCTCACCCTGACCGCAGAGGGAGTAGACGCTGTCATCACCCCGGAGGGAGCCATTCCCCTAATGTGGGACCCCGAGGCGGCCCGTATCACTCCACTCATTGAAGCGGTACAGCGGATTGGCGTGCCGTTGTGGCTGGGTACCTTTGCCCCCCTGCCTGATGGAGCCAATTCTCAATACACCCAGAGTTTGCTGGAAATTCGGCAGGATGGGTTGCCCCACGGGCGCTACAACAAAATTCAGCTCGTTCCCCTGGGGGAGTACATCCCTTTTGATCCCATACTGGGGTTGGTGATCAATCGTCTCTCCCCGCTGGATAGCTACATGATTCCGGGAGATGTTGACCAAACCTTTACAACCAGCGTTGGAACGGGCATTGCTGGGATTTGCTACGAGTCAGTCTACAGCCGATTTTTCTGGCATCAGGCCCGTAATGGTGGGGAGTTTATTATCACCGCTTCCAACAACGATCCCTATCCCCCCTGGATGATGGAGCAGCACCACGCCCTGGATGTGCAGCGGGCGGTGGAGCTAGACCGCTGGGCCATTCGCGTTACCAATACCGGGCTGTCGGGGTTGGTAGATAGCCACGGACGCACCCGCTGGCTGCTGGAACCCCTGGAATATCGCCTGGCGGTGGGGCAGCTGTACCGTCACCCAAACAACTCTCTCTATGCGGCCTGGGGAGATTGGCTGACCCCTGCCCTATTGATAGGCGGATTAGGGCTAGGGGTAATATACCGTCGGACCCGTTAACCCCGGTCTTGGTGGCGTCCCTCAAGGCGTAGAAGCAACCTTGTAAGCCCCCATTGTTAAACCCATAGGGGGCAACCTGAGAGGGTATTACGAAACACAAAGCAGTTATTGCGCCCTGTTAATAAACGTAAGGTTAAACTTTCCTTCAACCTTAACGGGCCCCAATGGGCTCACCATAGAGACAGGGTTATAAACATTTGTTCCCATGGCCGGCGTTTAACCAGAATATTTGTGCTGACCCTTGTGAGTTATGGCGCAAGAGGTTTCAAGTGATGACAACGACTTCCCTACCGAAGACATTCGCAAAACACTACACCATCGATATGCTGCGGGATGAGGCCAGACAGTTGGTGGAAGGCGGTGTTGTCAGCCGTCAGCAGCCCATTTTTACGATTTGTGGATTCATCGCGGCCCGCGAATGGCCTTCTATCGAATCTGAACTGGCCCGACATGACTATCTGTTGCGAGATCGCATCGGCGACCTGATCAACCACGAAACCTGGGGCAACGATTAATCCCCATATTCCTCTATTTTCATTATTGAAAAATTCATCGGCAGTCTAAGTCCGTCAACCCAAGGCAGAGAGACCTTTTCAGCCATAAACTGGCTCTAGCCCTGTGTTAGCAAATCCTCATGAATGGCCTTTATATCTCTCAAGCAGCTCGGTTAGACTAGATTGGTTTCGCTCAATCGAGCCGCAGCTGAGGAAATATGACCATGCTTGGAACCAATCTGTCCGATGGCGCGACAATATCCCAGCAAAAGCTTTGCTACTACAGTAATCGCACCCCCAAAGTACAGGTGGGGCTGATCACCAACATTCCCGGCCAGCGGGTAGAACAGGTTTTGTTTCCAGGCCAGCGGTGGATGTTTTGGGCCACCCCCGAAGCGGTGCTGGCGGTTTATGACTCAGATAACCTGGCAGAAAGCCAGGTTGAGCATATCCCCTGTGAACGTTTACAGGTGACTGAGACTGACAGATTAGACTAGGGTCTGTGTTAAAACCTACCACGACCCTTGATTTCTCATAGGAGAGGATGAGGCTTTGACGGGCTTTTAAAGCACGCCCTAGCAATCCTGGTTGCTCACTCCCTTAGCTTAGCCTCAACGAAAACCCTGCGCCGGAGACTGCGACAGGGTTATGGGTTAGGCATCTCGGCGCTGGTAGGCAGGCATAGAAGCCTCTTCACCATAATGGCTGAGCCACTGCTCTCCCACCTCGTGCAGGGCAGACATAATCGGCTGTACCTCTTTCCCTTTTTGAGTGAGAGAATATTCAACCCGGGGCGGCACTTCTGGAAATACGGTGCGCTTAATTAGGCCATTGCGCTCAAGTTCGCGGAGACGAGCGGTGAGGGTTTTGGTACTAATGCCGGGCAGGGCCGACAAAAATTCATTCGTGCGCCGATTACCATGAAATAGCTCTTTCAAAATCAAAATTGCCCATTTGCTGCCAATGTAAGACAGCACCAGATGAATAGGGCAATCAACGCGGGGTGGCTTGTGTGTGGAAGGCATTCGCATCTTTTTATGTGAAGGAGGATGTTGTAACTATTTTGAAGGATGGCTGCTTAAATGTCGGTAGGGTTAGGGTCAAACATTGCCAATCTAAGCTTGTTTTCACTTGCATGCACCTTAGGCCAAAAGCATTCCATAGCCATCCTCAATTAGGCTTATTTTCCCTACGTACGAAGCCCATGAGGCTTACATACCAAGTCCAGCTCGAAATCTTTAGTTTTCCCTAAGGCAAAACTCCACTGCTGGACTTGGACCAGGTTGAGATGGGTCAATCAAGCCTGATCTCTTGATAGCAAATCGGACCAGATAAGCGAGTGCTGTACCAAAGGAAATTATTAGAGTTTACTCAGAGTCTTCTCAGAAAAACAGCATAGGTTGAAATCATAGCTCGACTTGTCTAGAGGTTTCAGCAAGGTCATGGCGAAGGCTCCTGATCAACGTTTAAAAATTTGGCTAAAAGTTTGGCTGCTGATGGGGCTGGGTTTAGGGGCAACCCTGGCCTTGTCTGCCCTCTTGCCTCAACAGCTAGGGAAAGATGTATGGACTGCCATACTGGAGCGGCTTCAGGGCCTGGGAGCCGCTGGCGTTATCACCTTTGTGATTTTGTATAATTTAGCCACGCTTTTTCTGGTTCCGGGGGCGCTCCTATCTGTGAGTGGCGGCATTCTTTACGGCCTGTTTTGGGGTTCTGTGTACGTTATCTTTGCGGCTACCTTGGGGGCTATCCTGGCATTTCTAATTGGTCGATATTTTGCTCGCGATTGGGTTTGTCGGCGTTTACGAAAATATCCCCATTTTTGTTCCCTTGACGCCGCTGTAGCCAGACATGGAGCGAGAGTTGTGTTGCTCACGCGGTTATCTCCAATATTTCCATTTAATCTACTCAATTATGCTTTTGGGGTTACCGGCATCCTCCTAAAGGATTATTTTTTAGGGTCCCTGGGTATGATTCCTGGCACTGTGATGTACGTCTACATGGGGGCCGTGATGGAGGATATTGCGTTGCTGGGTTACCCCTCTGAAATGGGGATGCGCGCTCACATCATGCAATGGGTGCTGCGGGGGATAGGATTGGGAGCAACTGTAGCCGTAACCTGCTTTCTGACCCATGTTGCCAAGGCAGCCCTGGATCACGAAATCAATGCTTCCCCCTGAAGGCTCGGGCCACCGTTTGGTCTTACCCAGCCCAAGACCGAAGGGGGAGTTTAATCCCCTACCGACTGCGTTCTTTATTCCTTAGTGACTCAATTTACTGCCATGTTGACTTCACCCCCTATCTCTGAACCCGCCCTTCAACCGCTGGATGAGCACAACCAGAAGCTCATGGCCAATGCCCATCCTCTCGACTGGCGTAACCCCCAACCGGCAGACCGTTATGACCTGGTGGTCATTGGGGCTGGTACAGCTGGTCTGGTGGTAGCCGCCGGGGCCGCCGGGCTGGGGCTGGGGCTAAAAGTTGCCCTGGTAGAGCGTAGTTTAATGGGGGGCGACTGCCTTAATGTGGGTTGTGTGCCATCCAAGAGCATCATCCGCTCTTCGCGGGTAGTAGCCGATATTCGGGCTGCCGCCGCCTTTGGGGTGCATCCTGCTGGCTCCCCGCAAGTGGATTTTGCCGCCGTCATGAAACGAATGCGGCAGGTGAGGGCCGACATCAGCCCCCATGATTCTGTGGAGCGGTTCCAGAAGCTGGGTATCGATGTCTTTTTAGGCAGCGCCCGGTTCACCGACGACGATACCGTCACCGTCGATGGAGTGCAGCTGCGCTTTAAAAAAGCGGTCATCGCCACGGGGGCTCGCGCGGCCCGGCCTCAGATTCCTGGCTTGGAAGCAGCGGGCTACCTCACCAATGAAACGGTGTTTTCCCTGACGGAACTTCCCCGTCGCTTCGCCATTATTGGCGGTGGCCCGATTGGATGTGAACTGGCCCAGGCGTTTCACCGGCTTGGGAGTGAGGTCACCCTGCTGCATAGCCACGACCATCTGCTGAACAAAGAAGATGCCGATGCCGCCGCCATTGTGCAGCAGCAGTTTACCCAGGCAGGGATACACCTGGCCCTGGACATCACCATTGACCATGTGGAAAAGACAGAAACTGGGAAAATTTTGAGGTTCCACCGCAACGGCACCTTAGAGTCTGTGGAAGTAGATGAGATTTTGGTGGGGGCAGGTCGTCAGCCAAACGTGGATGGACTCAACCTGGAGACCGTGGGCGTCAAGTATGACCCGCGCCAGGGGGTGACGGTGAATGATTACCTGCAAACAACCAACCCCCGCATCTATGCCGCTGGGGATATTTGCATGAGCTGGAAATTCACCCACGCCGCCGATGCTGCCGCCCGCATTGTCATCAAAAATGCTCTGTTTGCCCCGCTTGGGTTGGGCCGTAGCAAACTTAGCGATTTGGTCATGCCCTGGGTTACCTACACCGACCCCGAAGTTGCCCATGTGGGGATGTACGAGCACCAGGCCAGGGCCAAAGGCATTGCAACCGACACCACCAAAATTTCCCTGGCGGATGTGGACCGGGCGCGGGCGGATGGGGAGCTAGAAGGCTTCGTCAAAATTCTCCATAAAAAAGGTTCGGATACCATCCTTGGAGCCACCATTGTGGCCCGCCATGCCGGGGAGATGATCAGCGAAGTTACCCTGGCCATAGTTACCAAGCAGGGGTTAAACGCCCTCTCAGGGGTCATTCACCCTTACCCCACCCAGGCCGAAGCCATTAAAAAAGCAGCAGATGCCTACCGGCGCACTTTGTTGACCCCGCGCACTCAAACGTTTCTGAAGTTGCTGACCAAACTTAGCTAAGGAATGGGGATGCAATAACGTGGGATAGCCGTCTCGGCTGTCCAGGAGCAGGCAGGATACCTGCCCTACAAAAATTGGATGTGATGAAATCCTCATTCCTAAGCGTGTCCCAGCGAAATCATCATCCAGCAGATTAAGGGCAAACGCGGGATGGCCGTTCCGGCTATCTAGAGGCAAGCATCCTGCCTGCCCGACAAGAATCTGATTTCAACGGATAACGTGATCAAGCTGCAGAGGACGGTTGCTGACCGCGCTTGAGATACTCAAATACTGACTTATCTCCAATGTCGGGAACCAGCGGCTGGAATGCCTTGCGCAGGGCAAACACGAGAAACAAGATGGCCCATAGACTAACCAAAACCTGTTCGGCAGTGGGGGGCAACAGATTGAACAGGTGGCCCAGCAGCAATAGGGGCACCATTGGAGTCAGCAGCTTGGTTTCTAACCGATCGAAGCAAAAGGCTTCTTTGAAAAAAATGCCGGTCAGGGCAGCAAAGGTAAACCCAACCCCCAGCAGGGTTTGGGGCGAGGTCACCACCGTTTCAACCAACGGCCCCTCGCCATAGTGGGCCACTGCCAGAGAGGCCAGCCCACCCACCAGCCAAAAGCCCTGCAACAGTCGATGCAGGGGAATGAGATAAATATGGATGGTCGCCAAACTGAGCCCCAGGCTGAGCCAGAACAGGGTATATAAACCGCTAAGGCCATACACTACGGTCTGATTAGTGGGCAACACCAGCCCCAGCCCTGTGCCAACCGCAAAGGCCAGAGCCGCCACCACCAACCCGGTGCGATAAAGTACCACGCCGCGTCGGTCCCCAGGGGTAATGGTGTATTCCCCAAATTGTCCTTCATAAACCGCTGTGGGTTGAGCCGGTTGATTCATCCCCATCACCTCATGTCTTTAGGCCAGCCGTGCTCCCTGAAGAGAGCCATTGCTGTTGCTATCCTAGCGGTTTAGCAGGGGTTGGATCGGTATGGTGATGGTAAATACGGTTTCGTCCTGTTCACTCACCAGGGAAATGCTGCCCTCCAGGTACATGACCAGCTTTTTTACCAGGGCCAGACCCAGGCCGGTACCCCCCTGTTTCCAGGGATCAGCACTGGGGACTCGATAGAACTTGTCAAAGATGCGCTCTTGCTCATCAACAGGGATGGTAACCCCAGTGTTGGTCAAAATGAACACGACCTGTTCGGGGTTGTCACCGGGCTCTACCTGGGTCTTAAGGGCAATCCGCTCGCCGGGAGGGGTATATTTGCAAGCATTGTTCAGCAGTTCGGCCAGAATCCGCTCCAGGCTAGCCTGGTCGGTGTAAACCATGGGCAAATCAGGGTCACTGTCGAGCACCAGGGTTTGTTCCCGGCTTTTGGTGCGGGGCATGAAACTTTCGGTGAGGCTGGGGAGCCAGGTTTCCAGGTCAACTGGTTCAATCTGGATGGGATGATTGCCCACATCCAGGCGCTGCAGGTCGAGCAGGTCGTTGATCAGGCTAATTTCTCGCTCGCACTCTTCATGCAAAATGTTGTAGTACCGCAAAATGCGGGGTTGCTCAGCCTTGGGCTGGTCCAGATTGGGCGTCAGGTTGAGTTCCTGGCTCAGGGTCGCGCCGAGGAGCTGTAGCGCCACCCGCATGCTGGTCACCGGAGTGCGTAGTTCGTGGGAAACGGTGCTGAGGAAGTCGTCTTTGAGGTGGTTCAACCGCTCCAGTTCTTCTACCTGAGATTGGGCCGCCTGGTAGAGCCGGGCCTGGCGAATGGCGATCGCACACTGGTTCGCCACCTGCTGCACCAGGCGAATCTCGATATCGTTATAGCCGTAGTCTCGGTCATTAATCAGCCAGAGGTCGCCCAGTACCCCCCGGTCATCCACAATGGGGCAGGCCAGCATGGCCACGTGCCCCCGCACCGGATTAGGTTCAATGGAGCAAAACTGAAAATACTGGCCATCCAGCAGCTGATGGTAAACCTCTGGGAAGGCCTCCATCTGGGCCACTCGCCCCTGCACAGACGGAATCGAGCTGTTGTACTCGTAATAAATGGTGGAGGTGCCCTCCTCCAGGTCGTAGAGGGAGGTGTTAGACCCCTTAACATCGAGGGCTTCGGTCAGCTCTCGCACCGCCGTTAGCATAATCTGGCTGACATCCAGGCTGTCTCGCACCCGGTCGGTAATGCGCTTCAGGGTGGCCTCAAACTCCAGTGCCGTCTGCAGTTGCTGGGTGCGTTGGGTGACCTGATGTTCCAGATCGGCGTTGAGCTGCTGCACCTGGCGATACAGCCGGGCCTGTTTAATGGCGTTGCCCACCTGGGTAGAGACTTCCCTCAGGGTTTCAATTTCCCAACTCTTCCAGGGCCGGGGATCGCGATTAAAGGCACAGATCAAACCATAAAGAGTATCGCTTTGCACAATGGGCATGATCAAGCAGGCATGGATTTTAGCCTGGCTGAGATTCGCCAAATGGGTAGGAGCCAGGTGGCTATTGGCAATGTCATCAATCACCTGCATTTCGCCCCGGCGATAGCGTCCCAAATCCTCTGGAATAAAGCACAGCGACTCCAGGGAGAGCTGCGCCGGTAAGGCCAGGGATGCATCGCTAGACGATTCGGCCACAACCCCCCGGTAGACCGGATCAAAACTGTAGAAAAACGCCCAATCAATTTTGAGAAATCGCCGTACCTCGTTGACGGTGGTTTGCAACAGTTCTTCCGGGTTCATTGACTGCAGCAAATGCTGGGCAATGACCCCAAACAGGCGCTCTCGTTCGGTCTGGCGCTTAAGAATATGCTCGGCTTTTTGCTGCCCGGTAATGTCCCGCAGGGTGCCAACAATCATGGGGGATTTGCCCTCCGCCCGAAACACCGACATGCGGGTCAGCACAATGTGTTCTTCCCCAGACGAATCAGTAATGGTGGACTGGTGCTCACGGGGTTGCCCGGTGGTTAAAATGCCTTGCTCGGCGGTAAGAAACGAATTAGCCTGACCGGTCGGTAAAACTGCGGCCTCTGATTTGCCCACCAGTTCTTCGGCCCGGTAGCCCAGCAGTTGACAGTAGGCTTCGTTGACAAACTGCAAACGATGGTTGCCATCTTTGACAAAGATGGGTTCGGCAATGGCATCCAAAAATTGACTTAAGACACCTCGCACCTGGTCACAGTCCTGGTTAGCGTAGCGCTCTGTCATCAGCGCCGCAAGGCCCTGGTGTAGAGCATCAAGGTTGGATATGGAATTTCGTTTGGTCAAGGCTTAAGTTTAAAAAATGACACGGCTGAGAATGCAACTGCAGACAAGACGGAACGCCTTCTAAACGGGAAATGAAACCCAGTCTGGGGCTAGAAGCAAAGCTTTACTTTAAAATTTCGGTGGCATCCTCTTTCTAAAATCCTCTTTAAGGAAGACGTGAACCTGCTACCAATTTAGCGATTCTGGCCAAGGTCAGAAAATTTCTTCACAATTGCTCCCAAAATTTCCGGCAAACTACAGAGGTGCCAACCCTTTAAATAATAATGTGCCCGTGCTCCAGCAAAGGAGATCACTTCTCGATTAGAGCCGAAGAAACTTACCGTAAAGCAACAAACATCAACCTTAACGGCATGGCCCAACCGGGAGACACGGTGTTGGTTCATGGGGCAACGGGGGGCGTTGGTCTGGCGGCGGTGCAGCTGGCGGTGGCAGCGGGCATGACCGTGATCGGTACCGGGGGCAGCCCGGCGGGGCGAGAACTGGCCCAGGCCCAGGGAGATCATGGGCCGCGAAACAACGGTGACCGGCATGAGTTTGTTCAACACGCCCCCAGCGACCATGCAGCAGATTCAATGCTATCTCCAGGCGGGGCTCAAAAACGGTAGTCTGGTACCCCTGGTTCGTCAGACATTACCCCTGGCTGCGGCTTCAGAAGCCCACGAAGGGGTGATGTCGTCTGCCGCCCAGGGGAATTGGGTGCTCCTTCCCTAGGTTTGCGGAGACTCGTATAGTAATGAAAGAGACTATTCACAGTTCAGCTTGCAAGGTGGAGCTTGCCCTCAGGCAAAACTCCACTGCTGAACTGGGCTCAGGTTTATAAGTCTTGTCTCCTTGATATCCAGTTCTCAGGTTCAGGCCGATGCAACAACACTTCCTATGCCTTCGCTGGCCCGCAGCAGTTCCGGGGCGGCGCTACCTCTTCAGTCTGATACTCATGGTGGTGATCACGTTGGGGATTTATCAACCTCCAGCGGCGGCAATTGCCGTTTACCAGCTCCCAGCGGTGTCTGCCGGAGAAACCACCTGGATTGTGGACGAGGCCAATATCATTAGCCGCATTAACGAGAACAAAATCTCGAATCGACTGGAGCAACTGGCAGAAGCTACCGGCAATGAAGTCCGTCTGGTCACCATTCGACACTTTGACTACGGGGAGACCATCGATACCTTTACTGAGAAGCTGTTTGACCAGTGGTACCCCACTCCTGCAGCCCAGGCTAATCAGACTCTGCTGGTGCTGGATGAAGTGACGAAGACCGTGGGAATTAAAGTCGGCCCCAATGCTGCCGAACTTTTGCCTGCCGATACCGCCGAGAGCGTGGCCCAGGAAACCGTGCTTTATCCCCTGCTTGAAGGCGATAAGTACAACCAGGCCCTCCTTGAGGGGACCGATCGTTTAGTGGCAGTGCTCAGCGGCGAGGCAGACCCTGGTCCCCCAGCTTTCGACGACTCTTTTGACAGTGAAGGCACTTTTGCCACCGCCGAAGAAACCGAGGAGAACCGCAGCAATAATCTCGTAGTGGTGGTGATACTCCTCGTCCTGGCCACCGTTATTCCTATGGCGACCTATTTCTGGTACGTGGGATTTGGAAATTGAGCAAAGTTTGACGCAACTGGCCATTGCCAGGGAGACGATTGCTATAACGCTCGCCACTGCGCTCGTGAAGTCAAGCCGTCCAAACCATAGAGCCGTATCCCAAGAGCCGTATCCCAAGAGCCGTATCCCAAGAGTTGGATCCCAAGAGTTGGATCCCAAGAGTCGGATCACAGCCGAGTAGCCTAGGGCAGGCACTTTCAGCCGGGCCGGCTATGCCGCTTTACGCTGCCAGGCTTTAATCTTCCTTACCCAGGGCACCGGGGGCTCCAATCAGGGTGCGATTGGGAGAACAGGTGATAATCATGATCAGCAGCGTCAGAATGTAAGGTGCCGCATTGAACAGGTAGTAGTAAGAGTCAATCCCTACCGATTGAAACGCCGGTCCCAGGGCCTGCGTACCGCCGAACAGCAGGGATGCCCACAGACATTGCCAGGGCTGCCAGCGAGCAAAGATTACCAGCGCCACCGCCATTAAACCCTGACCGCTAGAAATTCGTTCTGTCCACACCCCCGGATAGTAGAGCGACAGGCAGGCTCCCCCAATTCCTGCTAAAAAGCTGCCTGTCACAATGCTGGCCATGCGCACGTTAAATATCGAAATTCCCATCGCCCGAGCTGATTCTGGACTATCCCCCACGGCCCGCACATACAGCCCCCAGCGGGTGGACTTAAAAAACCAGCTCATGAGCGGCACTACGGCAATACCTAAGATAAACAGGGGGCTAATCTGCAGGGCCGATTGCACCTGGGGTAGGCTGCTCCAGCCGCCGATATTAATGGTCTGCAACTGGGGGGCCTGGGGCTGAATGAACGGCTTACCCAGAAAGTTAGCCAGCCCACCACCAAAAATAATCATGGCAATACCCACGGCCACATCATTCACCCTGGGTTGTTGAGACAACCAACCGTGGATGCTACCCAGCACCATGCCCGATACCCCCGCCATGAGCACACCCAACCAGGGAGAAAGGGCTGGGCCAACGATACCTTCAGTGAGATAGGAAATGGCGTAGGCACTCATGGCCCCCATCAGCAAAGTGCCTTCCAACCCGAGGTTGATTTTGCCACTTTTTTCCGTCAGGCATTCCCCCAAACTTACGAACAGGAACGGGGCACTACCCCGCAGGGTACCTGCCAGAATGCCCAGGGGAACGCCCCACCAACCGATTGCTTCTGTTGCCATGGGAGTAACTTGCGGTTAAAGGATCTTGTTTAGGGGGGCGGGTTTCAGGGGGCGGGGTTAAGGTTGCAGGCTCTGGAAGTCGAGGAGACCGGTTTTGGGGTTACAGTCATGCTCACTCGACTTGACCTGGTACTCTACGGCGTCAGTCGGCCAACTATTCCTGAAACCCGATACCCGGTACCTGGCACCCTCAGCAAGGGTTGCCTTATTTCTGCCAGCTGATACTAGTACCTTATACCCGAAACCCAATACCCGATACCCAACACCTGCCCCCTACTGCTCTAAACTGACGCTGCGGTACCGCCGGTAACCCGCTCCGGACGATCCTGAAAAATGGGGAATCGCCCGTAAAGGGAATCGCTGAATAATACACACAGGAAAACGATGCCCTGGAAGACGAGGACGGTGGCATCAGGCAGGTCATGGGAGCGCTGGAGGATGCCGCCGCTGGCGAGAATTCCTCCAAGCAGGACCGACACCAGCACCGTTGCCAGGGGATTATGGCGAGAAACAAAGGCAACCAAAATTCCGGCATAGCCGTAGTTAGACACAATCGACTCATTCAGTCGCCGTTGCACCGCTGCAATTTCAACCATGCCAGCCAGGCCAGCACAAGACCCGGCCAAGAAACAAACGACCAGGGTCAGCTTACCTACCGGCAAGCCTGCCACCCGAGCGGCGCGGATGTTGCCCCCCGCGGTACGAGCCGCAAAGCCAAAGGTGGTGCGCTGAATCAGGAAGTAGGCCAGAATGCAGGCTATCAACCCGTAGACTAGGCCATAGTGGATGCGGGTGGAAGGGATGGTGCCCAACCAAACAGACTCGGCCAGTTCGGCGCTGGACGGTTTAGTGACAAACTCCGGATCACGCAGAGGACCTTGCACCAGGTGGTTCATGAAGGCGATCGCAATATAGTTCATCAACAAACTACTGATCGTCTCATTGACCCCGCGGTAGTGCCGCAGGGCTCCCACAATGGCAATCCAAACTCCACCGCCAATAATGCTCCCCAGGGCCATAGCCCCCTGCACTCCCACCCCGGGGATGGTGGTGCCCAAACTGAGCCCTACCAGGACTGCCGATAGGCCACCCATGACTAACGCCCCCTCATTGCCAATTACGACCAGGCCCAGCCTTGCTGGCAATGCGGTACAGAGCGCAGTCAGCATCAGCGGAGAGGCCCGAATCAGCGTGTTTTGCCAGGCACTCCAGCTGCCAAAAGCCGCTTTGTAAATGGAACCATATACGGCAAAAGGATGCGCTCCCGCCAGGGCCGTAAACAGACCAAAAATTATCAGCGCCACCAGCACAGCACCAATGGGGAGAAGGATCGCTTCTGAGGACCGACGCAGGGTTTGGGATGAGAGCATTTATTTCACCTAACTCACTGAACCGACAACTCCCTCAATCAGGTAGTCCATCTTCTCCAACTCAATATTTTCAATATCTAGCCCCTTGTCGGCGGGAATCACTTCAGCGCCTTCGTTGGTTTTAATGGGGCCTTGATAAATGATCAACTCTCCACTTTCAATGGCGGCTTTAGCAGCATCGGCATCGGCTTTAGCCTCATCCGTTACCGCAGGACCGTAGGGAGAAAGCTTGCAGAACTGTTCTGCCAGACCACCCCGCAAAATGTGGGGAATGTCGCCAGCCATGAGAGTCTTGCCTTCCATAAACTGCTGGCCCAGGTTAGTGTAAATGCTGGACCAATCCCACTCGGCCCCGGTGAGGTAGCCTGCGGGGGCCAGGCTGCTCTGGTTCGCGTGATAACCAGACGCAAAGATCCCCCGCTTTTCAGCGGTTTCCATCACCACCTTGGGGCTATCTACGTGGCAGGTAATCACATCTACACCCTGGTCAGCCATACTGTTCGTGGCTTCGGCCTCTTTTACAGGAACGGCCCAGTCGCCGGTAAAGATCACCTGGGTAGTAATGTCAGGATTGATAGATTTAGCCCCCAGGGTAAAGCTATTGACATTGCGCAGTAGCTGAGGAATGGGCTTAGCCGCAACGAAGCCGAGCTTGCCAGACTGGCTCATGTGACCAGCCACAACCCCGGCCACATATTGGGCTTCGTCGATGTAGCCGAAGTAGCTGCCCACATTCTTAGGATGAACGCCTTCTTGATAAAGCCCACCAGCGTGGAAAAACTGCACATCAGGAAACTCTGTCGCCAGTTCCAAAATGTAGGGGTCAAAGTATCCAAAAGAGGTCGGAAAAAGAACCTTTGCCCCGTCAATTTCAATCATGCTGCGCATGGCTTCGGCCACGGCGGTGGTTTCGGGCACACTGGCTTCTTCGACTAGCTTAATGCCGGGTACATTAGCAGCCATGGCGGCAGCCCCCTCGGCGTGGGCCTGGTTGTAGCCAAAGTCGTCTTTAGGACCAACATAGAGGAAGCCAACCACAAGTTCTTCAGCAGGAGCGGTAGCTGCGCCCTCCTCAGCGGTCGCCTCGGGGGTTGGAGATTGGGCACAGCTGGTGCCAAACTTAGCAGTGAGCCCAAAGGCAGAGGTAGCCAGTAGCCCCCGCATAACTTGACGACGCGATAAACGAAACGGACGCTTTTGGTAACTCATGGCAGCGATAATTCTCCCAAATGGACTGGCGGCTTTACATAACCTGGAAATAAACCATATCCAAGGCCAGAACTGTAGTTTTGCTTTAGAGAAAACTACAGTTCGCGAGCTGGACCTGGTATAGAGTCTAGTTTAACTTTCCCAATTAGCTGAACGAATCTTCTATTTATTAGATGAGCAGAATGGGCATCGGTACGATATCAATTAGTCTTCTCCAGGGGGATACCTGCGAAACCACCTCTTAAGAATTGGTAAAAATGTTGGTTCTAGTTGTATCAATAACGACCATTTTGAGGCTTGCTATGGCAGTTAAGGAAATGGTGGAATTCAGAGCCACCCCGGCGCAGTGGTGGAGAATTTCTCTGGACAAATAGCCTGCTAAACCTTGTCCAAGTCCAGAAGTGGAGTTTTGCCTTAGAGAAAACTCCAGATTTCGCGCTGGACTTGGTTTAAAACTGAATTGCCCATCTGCGGCTCACATCACGGTCGTCCAGCTGAGCTCGACCTCATTGACTGACAAAATATGAAACAGCTACGCTGGGGGTTCCGCTTTCCAGATATTCGGTCATCTACAGTGTATGAGAACATAACCTCTGGGCCGTTGTTGAGGAGAGCATACATGGGACAAAACACCGCTAAGCCGGGGAACTCAGTCGAAACGAAAATCACCGCCTTACGACGCCAACTGCAGGAAGCCAGCTACGCCTACTATGTGCTGGATAATCCCACCATGCCCGATGCAGTCTATGACCGGCTCTATCGAGAACTGCAGGACTTGGAGGCCAACCATCCCCAGCTCATCACCCCCGATAGCCCTACCCAGCGGGTCGGCGAAAAACCCGCGACCCAATTTACCTCAGTTCGCCACAACATTCCCCTATACAGCCTGGAAAATGCCTTTGACCTGAAGGAGTTTGAAGCCTGGGAAGAGCGCTGGCGCAGACAGGCTCCCGAGGTGACGTCCGTTGAATATGTCGCCGAACTCAAAATCGACGGTTCTGCCCTGGCCCTCACCTACGAAAACGGCGTCCTCGTTCGGGGCGCAACCCGTGGGGATGGAGTAGCAGGGGAAGACATTACCCAAAACGTCAAAACTATTCGGTCTATCCCCCTACGTCTGCAAGTAGCCAATCCCCCCGACATTGTCGAAGTCCGGGGAGAAGCTTTTTTACCGCTGGATGTCTTTGAACAAATTAACCAGGAACGAGAAGCTCGAGCAGAAGCCCGCTTTGCTAACCCCCGAAATGCGGCGGCAGGGACGCTGAGGCAGCTTGACTCGCGCATTGTTGCCGAGAGGAGGCTGGATTTTTTTGCCTATACGCTGCATTTGAGGGGAGAGAGCAAGGGAGCGAGAGAGGAAGAGAGCGAGGGATCAGGGGAGCAAGAGAGACAGAAGGCAGGGGAGCAGCTTTCGCTGCTGGGGACTGAGTCACCGGAAGGAAATGAACAGGCTTCCTCCTCACCCCTCACCCCACGCTTCGAGCAGCCGCTACCGCGTCTACACTCCTCACCCTCTTCCCAATGGCAAGCCCTCGAAACTCTCCAGGCCATAGGCTTTAAAGTCAACCCCAACCGCAAGCTCTGCCAGTCGGTGCAAAATGTGGAGCAGTTCTACGAAGACTGGTCTACGGAACGCACCAAACTGCCCTATATGACTGATGGGGTGGTGGTTAAGCTGAACTCCTTTGACCTGCAGCAGCAACTGGGATTCACCCAAAAGTTTCCCCGCTGGGCGGTGGCGTTGAAGTATCCAGCCGAAGAGGTACCAACGACGCTGGAGCAGGTGAGTTTTCAGGTAGGGCGTACCGGGGCAGTAACTCCCGTGGCTGAGCTGAGTCCGGTGCAATTAGCCGGGACGACTGTCTCCAGGGCGACTCTGCACAATGCAGACCGCATGGCTGAACTGGACATTCACCTTGGAGATACGGTGATCGTCCGCAAAGCTGGGGAAATTATCCCGGAAGTGGTGCGGGTGCTGGCGGACTTACGACCTGAAGGTGCCAAGCGAGTTACTATGCCGACCCACTGCCCGGAATGTGGGGAGCATCTGGTGAAACCGGCAGGGGAAGCGGTGACCCGCTGCATCAACAACTCCTGCCCGGCCATTGTGCAGGGGGCCATTATTCACTGGGCCAGGCGCGATGCCCTGGATATTGAAGGCTTGGGTGAAAAGTGGGTGAAGCAATTTGTAGAGAAGGGACTGGTGAAATCCGTAGCGGATCTCTATGACCTGACGGTGGAGAATTTGTTGCCCCTGGAAAGGATGGGAGAGAAGCTGGCACAGAATTTAGTGGATGCGATCGCCGCCTCTAAAACCCGCCCCTGGTCTTCTGTGCTTTATGGCCTGGGGATTCGCCACGTAGGCAGCGTCAACGCCAAGACCCTGACCCAGCACTTCCCCACCGTGGATGAATTAGCGGCAGCATCTCCGGAAGACATCGAAGCAGTTCACACCATCGGGCCTGAAATCGCTCAATCTGTGGCCGAGTGGTTTCAAATTCCTGCCAACCAAACTTTGGTTGCACGTCTGCAGCAGGCAGGGCTACAGCTCTCTGCTTGCCCTGACGAGAGGGCAGCAGCAATATCATCGGGACCGTTAGCAGGCAAAACCTTCGTGTTGACGGGGGCTTTGCCAAACCTGACCCGGAGTGAAGCTGCCGCCATGATCGAAGCTGCAGGCGGCAAGGTAACCAGCAGCGTCAGCAAGTCTACCCATTACGTGGTGGCCGGTGAAAAGGCCGGTTCCAAGCTAGAGAAAGCCGAGAAATTCGGCATCACAATCCTGAGCGAGGAAGACTTAAACCAACTCCTCAGTAAATAAAGCGTTCGTGACGAATAACAGTTTCGTTGGCAAGGGGCTGATAATCGCCCCGGTTCACCCGATACACGGCCAGGGTGTTGTTGTTGAGATGGTACTGATAGTTGCCGTCAATGGCCACGTAGGTGCCCTGCCCGCTCCTGACATCTTCGGTAACGAGAGATTCCTGGTTTTCTTTATCGAGGCTGACGTACCTGAGTCCATCGCCGGTATTGCAGATGTAAATGTTCAAGGAGTCCGTTTCAAAGTAGGCTTCCTGTCTGGCTCGACCGCAAACCCCCTGGTCATCCGGTTCCTCCTCAGCTTCAGCAGTGGGGGCATCAGACTCATCCTCCTGCGCTGCTGCTACGGTCTCGCCGCTGGTATCAATAAAGTCACCGCGAATCCACCCTTCGGTTTGAGATTCGGCAATTTTGAGGTAATACCAGCTGTAGCCGCCTTCTCCTTCAGCCAGGCGCAATAGCTCCACCTCATTGCCGGATAAGCCAAAACCAAGGGAGTCAGATTGGGTGGTGGGTTGCGATCGTACGTTAATTTGCGCTTCGGCGATCTGGGCAGTCAAATACGCTGTCCGCGTCGGGTTAATAAGGGTAGACTGAAAACCTAAGGCCGCCGCTGCTTCCCCTGCCGCCTCAGCACTAGTGCTACCGCCACTCGCCTGATGACCTGGCTTTAGGGCAGCGGCTTCTTCAACGGCATTTTCGCCGTCAGCATTGTTGACAGCGCGGTTACCACAGCCACCAGCACCAAACAGCATTACAACTAAACTAACAGTCACAAGCGCAGACGATTTTCGAGGCAGTCCTGGCATCAGTTACCTCCGCAGGATGGCTACCGATAGAAATAACTAGATTTGGCATAGCTACGCAGAGCCGCCGCTTAAAGTTAGGGTTATTTCAGCCGCCATGCTACATCATTTCGGCAAGGGTGAATCGCTTTTGGTTGTAGACTGGTCAGCAGATTCGAAAGCCAGACGATAGAGTTTGAGACAAACCCTCTAAACGCGCTGAGAACCGGGTTCCCTGACATCAATTCGCGTCGGGGTGTAAAATCACAACTAGTCTGGGGTTGTAGCTCAGTAGGATAGAGCAACCGCCTCCTAAGCGGTAGGTCGCGCGTTCGAATCGCGCCAACCCTGTTGTTAATTCCAATTTCTCAAGTCCCTACAGAATAACCATTTCAAGGGGCTTGGAGAGATTCTTAAAAGAATCTAAAGGCTCAAACTCTGTCTGAAGGCTTCCCTTCTTGGGAGAACTTTGGGGTTGTTTGGATAAGTTTGGGGTAAAAATTGGGGTAATTTTGGGGTAAAGCGCTAGAACGAGTGAACTACCTTAAGGATGCGGGTTTTGAACCAAGGAGTTCAAAAATGCCATCCAGAGCAAGGAAACCTAAGTCTGTTAAAGGAACTGTCCAGGTAAAAGCCTCAAATGGGCGTTTACAGCTTGTTTTTACCCATGCGGGGCAACGCTACTACTTAAGCCCAGGTTACTCAGACACTCCGAAATATCGGCGTGCAGCAGAGCGCAAGGCCGCCATCATCGAAGAAGACATTGAGAAGGATCGCTTCGACTCAACCCTTGACAAGTATCGGCCCGAGCCGAAAGCCAAGCCTAAAGGGACGGCAACTGTGACTCAGCGGTCTCTGCAGGAGTTGTGGGAGGACTTCATTGAGTTTAAGCGGCCCCAGTGCTCCCCCAGCACTATGCACAAGCAATATGGCACTTTCACCAATTACGTGGCCGCCCTACCTACCCACGATTTAGACAGGGCTTCCGAGATTCTGGAATACTGCATGAAGGAGATTCCTCCAAAGTCCTGTAAGCGCTTCATTACGCGGTTGAATGCTTGCTGTAAACTGGCCGTTCGCGCGGGGCACATTGCCCACAGCCCCTTCGCTGGCATGGCCTCCGATATCAAAATTCCTAAAGGGCAGCAAGGCAGTGAGGATGATATCAATCCCTTTTCGGTTGAAGAGCGAGACGCGATTCTAGAGGCGTTTCGTTCTGACCAGTTTTGTAGCAAACACGCCAGGGTCAAGCATTCCTATTACTTCCCCTTTCTGAGTTTTCTATTCAAGACCGGCTGCCGACCCTCAGAGGCAATCGCACTGCAGTGGAAACACATCGACAGAAACTATGGTCGGATTCGCTTCATGCAAGCCGTTGTCGAGGGGGAAGATGGTCGGGTCTGTAAAGCGGGGCTCAAAACCCAGGAAAGGCGAGATTTTCCCTGTAATCAGTCACTGCAGGAGTTTTTGAGGGCAATCAAGCCCAAGACCTGCGATCGCGAGTCCCTCATTTTCCCGAGTCCCAAGACTGGCACCTGGATCAATACAGGGAATTTTCAAGACCGAATGTGGAAGCCGGTGCTCAACCAGTTGGGGATTGAGTATCGGAAGCCTTATCAGACCAGGCACACCTTCATCACGCTGGCTCTAGACAATGGCCTTGATGCTAAAGACGTTGCTCGGCTAGTGGGTAACTCGCCAGAGGTGATTTACAAGCACTATGCGGGTAAGAAGCGAAACTTAGAAGTACCTGAGTTTTAAGCTGGTTGAGACCTCTAACTTAGGAATTGAAGCTTTATGGTGGTATTTCAAAGAAAAGAGGCCTCATATCTTCTAGTTCCCAGACTCTAGATTCTTCTCCTGACTCTAAACAGATTTTCCAATTGGAGTAACGTTTCTTGGGGTCTGGGTGATCGTTAGGTATGGCCGTAATCCTTGCCACACACCAAATATCATCTTGTTTTGCCCTGATCGAGTCTCCTACGGCAGGTTGCCAATCCTTAGGAAGGGGAGGTGGAGAATATACTTCGGGGGCAATCGTAGTCGAGTGAGGACAATCGTCGCCATTATTACTTGGATTAATGCTTTTACTCTCACTGGAACCAGATATATTCGATGTTGTCTCAACAAAGAAGTCATTTTGATGAGTAGCCTGCTTCTCCTCGAAATCCTTATGATTTTGAGACTCTGATTGCAACTGTTCAAGTGTATTTTGGTGATTAATCGTAGGTAGATCTAGACACGAGTTGGATTGCAATTTCTCATCCTTGCCTAACTCTAAATCTTGCTCTTTACTATTTATCTTTATGCCAAGATGGGCTGCAATATCAAAATCATCCATATCAGGAATAGTGATAGAATATATAACCATTGGATTCTCTTTTATCGCAGCCTAGTGATATTATCGTTTTGGCAAAACTGGATTGTGCTTTTGACTTCTGACGATTGCGATCACACCAATCTCGGTATATATCATACAAAGGTTGTGCCTGAATCTTTTCCTTTCCATTTGGATAGATTTCTCTTAAGAATTGAAATTCTAGATTATTAGCCTCGAATCGCTCAATGCTAGCTTCGGCTACAGATGAGATGGAGCCAGCATTAAGAATTCGAAGCTGCATTTCCTCAAAAGAAAGTTGCCATGCCCAAGCAAAAATTTCTGGCAGCTCGGCTTTTAATTTTTCGGACAAAAGAGGATCAATGACGTTAGGGCGATTTCTAAAATAGACAACAGTTAACCGTCTATCTAACCCTTCGGAAAAACCCGGAACCTTTATAATGGCATTATAAGCACTTAATACGACTACCCCTAGTCGTATTAAGTGCTTGTCCAAAATTATTTTTCCTGTAAACCACCCAAAAGCCCTGCTATTACTTGACCGCATATGTAAATGATTCTGCTCAGGCACTTACTTGAGAATCTCGGTAGAGCTTTTTGACTTCCACTGGTTCGTTAGAAACAACTTTATTATAAGTGCCTATATCTTCAAGAAAGCCAGTACAATCGGTATCTACGGCTAGATCTTTATCAATTAGCTGTCCTAACCCCACAGCACTTTTGAACGTCTTTGGAGTAGCAGGACCATAGTTTCCTTCACCAACCAAAGCAATTAGTATATTTAAAAAGGTTCCTTTCCCGGTTCCTTTAGGACCAAACAAGTCCAGGGACTTTTCAATTACAGACTTTCTGTCTTTTGGACGTGGTGTGATGATATTTTTTACCCAAGCTTGGAGCAAATCAATAACTTCTTGATCGTTTCCTGTTGCTTCCCTTAGAAAATTGAGCCAAGTAGGACAAATAGCATCTCAATTCGGCTCAGTATGAATTTCCAAAAAATTATATGGCTTGACTTTTGTCAGATAGTCATCGTGTTTATGGATAGAACTAAAAATGCCATAATTAGTATCAAGAGTTCCATTTTTGAAGGCCAGTTTTCCACTTGGATTCCAGAATTTCTCGCGAACTAACAAACGAGAACAAAGTTCTCTCACCACAGAATTTATAGTGCTGTTACTTCGTGTCCTCCAGCGCTGAGCATCCATGAATCGCGTGAGAACTTGCTCGAATTCCTCCTTTTTTCGTAAGATCCAGTGAGTTCCAATATATTCATACCAACCAATTCCAGGGCGAAATGCCCAACACTCCTTCATGACGGACCACGCCATCACTGCCTTTAGGTGGCTATCGGGCTCTTTAAAGACAAGTTGAACATTGCCATTCTTATCTTCTTTAATTACGGTTGGTTCTGCGGGAGCATGTCAGGTTTGCACATTGAGCCGAAAACGTTCAGGATACAGGTGTTGACACTGAGGGTTATCTGATGACTCCCGAGAAAACCGCCCAACTGAAAACCCATCTGGATGCGATTG
>Ga0008836_100056_pt1 | contig 127200 bp, 113 predicted proteins | sample HotLakConsUCCR28_FD_62214 | JGI IMG/M metagenome (GOLD analysis project Ga0008836, IMG submission 62214) | Hypersaline microbial mat communities from Hot Lake, Washington, USA - Hot Lake Consortium UCC-R28 (Hybrid Assembly) ... | reverse complement strand
TGCCAGATTCCAACCATTCCTGATACATCTTTTTCATTTCTTGTTCGCTCTGTCTTTTCATAGCGCAAGTTTAGTCACGAATGGGCAATCCTGGAAGATGGGGTTTATCGGACGGATACGCAGATCTTAACAAAAGTTGTCGGTTAATCAGGAATGAGCTGCCTATTGTTAAGTTGGTGAAGATATAAGGGAGGCTGTACTTGAGTTGAAAGAAAATCATTAGCTGTTGACGATGATAAAGAACTATTTTAAAATTGCGCTTAGAAACCTGCTTCGGTACAAAACTTTCACTGCAATCAATATATTGGGGCTGGCCATTGGGATGGCCTCCTGCCTGCTGATCCTACTTTCAATAATCAGCGAGCTTGGGTACGACAGTTTTCATGACAAGGCAGACCGCATTGTCCGGGTAGTCTTTCGTGGATCCATACAGGGGGGGACGATGAATGAAGCACATGTGATGCCTCCGGTAGCAGCTGCCCTGAAGGCAGATTATCCTGAGGTAGAGCAGGCTACGCGCATCCGGAAGATGGGGAATCCTAAGGTTATTTATGAGAACAGCGCATTCCGAGACAAACCCGCTGCCTTTGCAGATGCCAATTTTTTCCAGGTGTTTACCTTTCCATTGATCCAGGGGGATCCGGCTCAGGCTTTAAAAGAACCCCACACCATTGTCATTTCTGCATCTACCGCACAAAGCTATTTTAAGGGGGAGAATCCAATAGGTAAAGAGCTGTTGATCGGGGATGACAGGGACCTGTTCACCGTTACGGGTGTCATGGCAGATATGCCGGTCAACTCCCATTTTCACTTTGACCTTTTGGCTTCCATGGCGACCTTCCCGCCAGCCAAAAACCCTTCCTGGATGGTGTCAGAATTTTATACCTATTTGTTGCTTCAACCCGGCTATAATTACAAAAACCTGGAAGCAAAACTTCCCCAGGTAGCCGAAAAATACATGGGCCCACAGCTAGAAGAAGCCATGGGAATCAGTTACAATCAATTCAAGGAAGATGGAAACGATATCGGCATCTTCCTGCAGCCACTCACTTCCATTCATTTGCATTCTGACTTGATGGGCGAACTGGGACCGGGTGGGGATATCAGGTATGTCTACATTTCCGGGGCCATTGCCCTTTTTATGATCCTGATTGCCAGCATCAATTTCATTAACCTTTCCACAGCAAGTGCCGGCAAAAGGGCCCGGGAAGTGGGTGTTCGAAAAGTACTTGGGTCAGAAAAGCAGCAACTTGTTGGACAATTTCTTGCCGAATACACCCTATTGAGCCTTTTTGCACTATTAATAGCCATGACATTGGTAAAATTATCGCTGCCCGTATTCAATAACCTTGCAGGAAAAGACGTAGACATTCAGTATTTTTCCAACCTATGGACTGTTCCCGCCCTGCTTTTATTTGGGCTGATTGTAGGGATACTTGCCGGTATATATCCGGCATTTTTCCTCTCTACTTTCAAGCCTGTTGCCGTATTGAAAGGACCCTTTTTCCCAGGCTCAGGCAAAATGGGCAAACTGTCCTTTAGTTTGCGCAGCGGATTGGTTATATTCCAGTTCGCCGTGTCTGTAATACTGATTATAGGCACCATTGTGGTTTACAACCAACTGGAGTTTATCCAAAATAAAAACCTCGGTTACAACAAAGATCAGGTTTTGATTTTTCCAGAGGTCCGGTACCTGGGAAACAATACTGAAGTATTCCGGCAACAGCTGCTTCAGGACTCAAGAGTCGCAAGCGTAAGTATTTCCGGATACCTGCCTTCAGGGCCATCCTTCAATAATAATTTCTTTTTGTATCCGGATGGGGATGTGCGCAGGCAAGTGAAAACCTTGAGGTATGATGTAGATGCCGATTACATACCCACGCTGGGCATGGAATTGGAGGCCGGTAGAAATTTTTCGGAAGCTTTTGGATCCGAACAAACCTCCATTATTCTGAATGAGACTGCGGCCCGGGCATTGAACTGGGAAGAAGATGCCCTGGGCAAGACCCTTTCCCACCTGGACAATGAAGGGAACCAAACAAATTACCAGGTCATTGGCATTGTGAAAGACTTCCATTTCAAGTCCTTGCATGAACGCATCTTTCCATTGGTTATGGTAAAAAGTAACAGCCATGGAGCTGTCATCGCCAGGATCAATAACGATGAGCCAGGAAGCTTACTGGAAGACATCAAATTAAAATGGAATACCCTTGCCCCAGAGGAGTCCTTTGAGTACTCATTTTTGGACGAAAGGTATTACCAAACCTATCAGGCAGAACGAAGGATGGGATACATCCTGGTGGTGTTTTCAGGCTTAATCATCTTTGTTGCCTGTTTGGGTTTATTTGGGCTGGCTATGTTTACCGCAAAACAGCGCAATAAAGAAATTGGAATCCGAAAGGTTCTTGGTGCGGATGTATCCACCATTGTGAGCATGCTGTCCAGGGAATATATTAAGTTGGTGTTTTTGTCAGCCTTCATTGCATTCCCAATTTCCTGGTGGCTGATGAACCAGTGGCTGGAAGGCTTTGCTTACCGGATAGCTATTTCCATCTGGACCTATTTGGCTGCAGGAGGATTGGTTTTACTGGTAGCCTGGTTGGCCGTTGGCAAGGAGGCCATTAAGGCTGCTTTAGCGAATCCAGTGAAATCTTTGCGTAGTGAATAGGAGAAATGCTCTGAAATGAAGGGTTAGGGATTTCATTTGGCCTCAGTTAATTTTCCAGTCTTTCCTGTTGCGACCAATGAAATACTATCTCACCAACAATGACCAAATGATCAATCGATTTCGATACTGAATTTTTTTTGGGAATTGTACTTTTCTGGTTTTCCAATCGATACCATCCACCTGTCATAGGCTACCTTTTTCAGGCATTGGACCAGATTATGATCCTGTAGGTGTCGGGCTTTTGGCGCTTCTGAAGTCAATTTTTAAGCTGTTTCATAATATTTGCTATCATCGCTATGATGAAAAGTAAAAGCCGCATAGAATTTTTCAATTGGCACCAGATTTTTATTCCGTTCATAAATTCTTTTAACCCGGTTTAACTTTGATTGATCCCTGTCTTTCAATCTACTAAAAAAGGGATAATAGTGGATTCCGGATTGATTTCAAGGTACTTCAACTTTTTGGTCTGAGAAACTTTTTTCCAAAAAGCTGCCAATCAAAAAACCCTGTCTGAAGGCTGCCAGAACCAGGTTTGACGATTCCGTTGATCGGATCATTACACCTGTTGTTCGAATACGAACAGAAATAGCTATCCCTACCTTATACCTGGTGAAAAGCCAAAACCTCTTTCAGTCCCAATCGCCTGAAATGAAATAGAATAGGGCATAATGTTTGTATAGGTAATAAAGAATGAAAACCAGGTTGGTTTTCCATTTTCAAGATTAAAACTCGTAAAGCTATGGGAATTGTAAAAATAATAGAAGTAATCGCCAACTCTGACAAAAGCTTTGATGATGCTGTTAAGAATGCAATTAAGGAAGCTTCCAAGTCAGTAAAAAACATCAAGTCTGTTTATGTCAAGCATTTCAACGCCAATGTGGAAAATAACCAAATTGTATCCTATGGTGTAAATGCCAAGATCTCATTTGAAGTAAATCAATAATAAATCCTTGATACCAAAGGAGGTATAATCTTACCTTCTTTGGTTCATTTCTTATTCCGTTTTCAAAGCATGGACTGCCTTTGAACCTGTCGCACGCAAGGCCTGCAGGGTGACAGTTATACAGGCAATGGAAAAAGGTCAGCTTGTGCCGGACAAAGCCCCTTATTGCAATTTTAAAATGGTTTTAAACATGAAAAGCCCTTCCTAAATGTGAAATTGTTCCCGGATATTTTCAGTCACCACCTTGCCATCAAAAAGATTGATAATCCGGTGGGCGTAGTTGGCATCATGGGGGGAGTGGGTGACCATGACGATGGTGGTCCCTTCATTGTTCAACTCCTCCAAAAGGCGCATCACCTCTTCCCCATTGGCGGAATCCAGGTTTCCTGTTGGCTCATCTGCCAGGATCACCGCTGGTTTGGCCACAATGGCCCTGGCGATAGCCACCCGCTGCTGCTGGCCACCGGAAAGCTGTTGGGGAAAATGATTCTTCCGGTGCATGATGTTCATCCTGGTCAATACTTCCTCCACCTTCTTTTTCCTTTCATCAGAAGGAATTTTCAGGTATAGGAGGGGCAATTCTACGTTTTCAAAGCAGGTGAGTTCATCGATCAGGTTAAAACTCTGAAAAACAAACCCAATATTTCCCTTTCTGAGTTGAGACCGCTGCCGTTCTGAAAATTTGGCGACCTCTTTTTCCAGGAAGTAATACTCTCCCTCGTCGGGATTGTCCAATAGGCCAATGATATTCAATAGGGTAGATTTACCACATCCGGAGGGTCCCATGATTGCGACAAACTCTCCTTTTTTGATTTCAATTTGGATATCGTCCAGGGCGGTGGTTTCTACTTCCTCGGTGGTATACCGCTTTTTCAATTGATTGGTTTTGATGATGTTTTGCATGTTTTTCAAATTATGGATTTAACCTTTGAATTGCCAATTGGTGAGGGTATTTGGGAAATATTCATATTTGTCTATTTGCTAACGGCCAAGATTCAGCACCTCATTTTTACCGAAGTTTTCATAGCCACTGACGATCACTTTTTCTCCTTCAGTGAGACCTTCGATCACCTCGTAGTATTCCGGATTTTTTCTGCCCAGGCGGATGTTTCTAATTTCTGCTTTTCCACTTTCTTCATCCACAACGAACACCCAATTTCCACCGGTATCCTTATAAAAACCGCCCGTAGGTAATAAATTGGTCTGTTCGCTTTCTCCAAGTTCAAGCCGGATTCTCACGGTTTGTCCCCTGCGGATGCCAGATGGGCTTGCACTGCTAAAAACCATGTCTACTTCAAACCTTCCCCCGGTCACATTCGGATAAATTTTGTCAATTTCCATTTCGTAGGTTTCTCCAGAAAAACTAAAGGCCCCTTTCAATCCGGTATAGATTCTGGGCAAATACAATTCGTCGACAGGAACCCTTGCTTTGAATTTATCGATGATATCAATTTGTCCATAACGCTCACCCGCATTGATAGACTGGCCTACCTCAATCTCTTCTGTGGTCAATTGGCCCGGAATAGGGGCCCTGACGATCAGGTTATCCAGAATGTGTCCCACTCCATTTAAGGATTGATTCATTCTTTCCTCCGAATCCCGTAACTGCTCCTTTTGAATAGACCGGGCAATGGAGTCGGCTCTGTATGAGGCATAGGTCAGCCTTTGCCTTTTCAAATTGTATTCGTATTCCTCCTTGACTTCTTCCAGTTCCCTGTCAGAAATTAGCCTTTTTTCATGCAACTCCCGGAACCTTTCGTATTGCGGTTGCAGCAGGTTAATCTGATAGTCAATTTCTGCCAGTTGGGCCTGTTGGTTGAGGTCATTTTGATCCAGGAGCAGGCGGGTTTGCCTGAGGTTATTGATTTGAAAATAAAGGTCCGTCTCCCTTTGCATCACGTCCAATTGAAGGTTTGAATTGGTCAATTTCAAAATCGTATCTCCTTTTTCTACCATGGAACCTGACTCCCGGACAATCTCCTGAATATTTCCCCGCTCGATGGCATCCAGGTAGAAAACCTCCCCCGGCTCGATGGTGCCACTAACCGGGATATAATCGGTAAACTCACCTCTTTTTACCGTGGCAATGGTAATTCTTTCCCGGTCTACATTCATACTGGATCGGGTGTCGGCAAATACCAATTGATAAATCACAAAGGCCACCAAAAGGAGCCCTGCGATCAAAACACCAATTAATTGGGGGGTCCAGGTTTTTTTCTCAAGCTTTCTATCCATCTCCGGGAGCATTTTTATTTCTTTCTTACCATTGCCAATTAGCATGCCAGCCCCAAAAGCGCAGGAAATTTGCCCTGCAAGCCCTTTGCCCCAGCAAATAGCTGATTTTTTCGAACAAATTTGTCCGCCAGCGACCAAAATTGCATGAAACAGGTCATGGCTTTCTTGGGTATGGGAAAAAAAGAATTCAAAAAATAAGCTTAAATTTCAAGTATTGCCCGATTTTGGGAAAAATTTGTCCGATTGTAGCATTGCGGTACATGTTTTGGCCTTCCCAAATGACAATCAGCCATTCCTATCAAAACTTATGAGAGAGCAGAAAGCCGGTAAAATACTGATCATTGATGACAACGAAGACCTGCTGAAGGCAGCAAAAATTTTCTTAAAAAGGCATTTTGGCCAAGTAGATACAGAAACCAATCCGGGACTATTACCAATCCTGATGGTCAATGAACAATACGATGTCATCTTACTGGACATGAATTTCACCAGGGATGTCAGCAGCGGACAGGAAGGGTTTTATTGGCTGGACAGGATCCTGGAGTTGGACTCCTCTGCTGTGGTGGTTTTGATCACCGCATATGGTGATGTAACTACCGCTGTAAAAGCCATCAAAGAGGGTGCTACCGATTTTGTGCTCAAACCGTGGGAAAACGAAAAATTACTGGCTACCCTTAATGCCGCCTTGCAACTCCGCCAGTCCAAGTTGGAAATCTCTCAATTGAGGAACCAACAGCAACAATTCCTTCAGGACATGGATCAAAAATTTAAGGACATCATCGGGCAGAGCCCGGCCATGATGAAAGTATTTGAAACCATAGACCGGGTGGCAGGTACGGATGCCAATGTTTTGATATTGGGAGAAAATGGCACCGGTAAGGAACTGGTAGCCAGAGCCATTCACCGAAATTCAAGGCGACACAAGGAAGCTTTTGTGGGCGTAGACCTGGGATCCATCACCAATACCTTGTTTGAAAGCGAACTGTTTGGCCACAAAAAAGGGGCTTTCACAGATGCCAGGGAAGATCGTACCGGACGATTTGAACAGGCGCATAAGGGCACCCTTTTTCTGGATGAGATCGGCAACCTACCCCTGCCCCTTCAGGCCAAATTATTGGCCACGCTCCAAAACCGGGAGGTCACCCGGGTGGGTACCAACAAAGTGCTGCCTGTGAATATCCGCCTGATTTCTGCCACCAATATGGCCATCCATAACATGGTATATGACAATAGTTTCCGGCAGGACCTGCTCTACCGTATCAATACCATAGAAATCACCCTGCCCCCGCTGAGAGAAAGGCTGGAAGACATCATGCCCCTGGCCAATCATTTTATCGGTATCTATGCCAAAAAATACAACAAGGATATCCGCAAAGCTGGGGAAGGGCTGATCAAAAGGATGCAAAAATATACCTGGCCGGGAAATATCCGGGAACTACAGCACAGCATAGAGCGGGCGGTCATCATGTCCAACCACAGCGTACTGCAGCCGGAAGATCTGTTCATGCAAAAACAGCTTCCTCCTGAAAAACATGAAGAAAGCATCAACCTGGACCACTATAACATAGAAGATGTGGAAAAAATACTGATCAGAAAAGCCTTGCAGAAGCACAATGGCCATATTACCCGGGCAGCGGAGGAATTGGGTCTTACCAGATCTTCCCTTTACAGAAGATTGGAACGTTATGGGCTTTAAGTCTTTTGCTTTCGGTATTGTCATCAGGGTGCTGTTGATCATCCTGATCATACATCTGGCTATGTATTTCTATATCCGGGAAAATGCCCTCCTGCAGGGATTTGTCTTCTCCCTTATACTGGTCTTCCAAACCATCAACCTGATTGCCTATAGCAATACCACCAACAGGAAAATTACACGTTTTCTGGACTCCATCCGGTATTCAGATTTTTCCTCCTCCTTTACCAAAGACAGCAAGCTGGGCAGATCCTTTATGGAAATGAACCTGTCCTTTAATGAGGTCATAAAAGCCTTCAAAAAAACCAGGGCCGAAAAGGAAGAGCAGATGCTTTTTTTACAGATCATAATTCAACACATCAATACAGGAATCCTATCGTTTGAAAGTGGGGGAAAAATCGGAGTAATCAACGGAGCTGCCAAACAACTGCTTCAAATCCCACAGTTTAAAGACATTCACGATCTGGGAAAACGCTCGGAGGACTTACTGAAAATGGTCCTGGAGCTTAAGCCAGGCGGATCGCTTTCCATGAAAATCAATGCTGACCTCCACCTGAATGTGCAATCTGCTGCCTTCAAAATGGATGGGCAGAGCTGGACCTTGCTGTCTTTTCAAAATATCAGGTCAGAACTTCAGAAAAATGAATTAAAAGCCTGGCAAAACCTGACCAAAGTCCTTCGACATGAGATCATGAACTCCATGACTCCTATCGCCAGCCTTGCCAATTCACTGGGCACCATACTTGAAGAGGACCTCGAAGAAGTACCATCCGGCCTGATGATCAATAAAGACAGTTTCCTGGACCTGTCAGAGGGATTGGAAACCATTTCTAAACGGAGTAGCGGCCTGGTGGATTTTGTAAACGCTTATCGTGATTACACGAATATCCCTAACCCGCATCCCAAGAGACTTCGGGTTAGCAAGCTCTTCGAGAATATTTGTATACTCATGAAAGAGGAGCTCACAAAGTCGGAATTGATCCTAAAATCCAGTATTCAACCTCCGGGCCTGGAAATCATTGCGGATAAGGAAATGATTCAGATGATCCTGATCAACCTGATCAAAAATGCCAGTGAAGCCATGGAAAAAGCCACCAATAGGACCATCCAACTTACTGCCTGCTCTGACCAGCACGGACATCCCTTTATACAAGTTACTGACCATGGGGATGGAATAGTCGCCGAAGCCCTGGAACGCATATTCATCCCCTTCTATACAACCAAAAAAACCGGAAGTGGTATAGGCCTGGCCATCTCCCGGCAGATGATGAACCTGCACCAGGGAAGTCTGGAGGTAACCTCAGTACCTGGTGAGCAGACTACATTTACTTTGTTGTTTGGACCTTCCGGGGGTCTGTCAAAAATATAAGGCGCAGGGAAGCGATCTATCTATTACCAGAACTATTTTTTCTTCTTTTCGGTTAAATGAGTTGGAATACAAAATATAAAATCTAACTTATCATGGATATAACTAAAAAAGCAAAAGAAGAACTGGAAGACCGTCTTGATAAAATTGAAGCATTCATCGCCTCAAAAGGTATAGGCTCCACCTACCTTAAAAAAGCACAAAAAACGCAAAGAGACATCAACCTTGCACTAATATTAAGTGGCGTGGTTACCATTGCAGGCCTTGCCCTCTGGATGAAGCTCAGAAATACCCAGGATTAAAATTTTTAGGGATTAGGGAACACTTCCCATGGCATAATCCATTATGATTTCCTGGAAATACAGGGTATATTGGGCCTGTACATGATCCGATTGGGCAGTGACCCATTGCTGATTGGCCTGAGCCAGATCCACGAAATTACTGACGCCCAGGCGGAACCTTTCGGAAATGGCTTCCATCGCCTGCTCTGCCGCCCTGAGCTGCAAAACGGTTGATGAGAGGGTTTGCACCGCTGCTTCATAATTTTCAAGGGCCAGTTTCAGTTCCTGTGAAATCTTCCTTTCCAAAGCCTCTTTTTCCAATTTTTGGTTCATCATATCGACCCCTACCCTGGTGAGGCTAGCCTTATTGTCAAAGTTGTTGAAAACAGGAATATTCAATGAAAATCCGAAAATCCGCTGTGGGTAAACGGTGAGCAACTGATCCCTGATATTCCGTTCATCCAATGAGGTAAAAAAAGTATTGTAGTTAAAAAATGCGGAAAGCTGGGGGTACATGGATCCCTTTGCTGCTGCGATCATTCTTTGATTTCCCTGCTCCAGCAACTGCTGTTCCTTCAAATCCTTCCTTTGTTGCAAAGCCTGCTCATTCAATTCCTGAAATTCCGTGTCCAACCAGGGGCTTCGGACTTGTTCCAGGTCAATGGCCTGGGGCCGGGGCAAAGTATTCGGCTCCAGCTGTAATGTTTCGGCCAGGGTCCACAGATCTGTTTCCCATTGGATGCTGGCATTTAAAGCCAGGGTCTCCAGTCTGGCTACTTCAGCCTGTTGATTGTACTGGTCTGAAAGCGTTCGCAACCCGGCTGCCACAAAGCCCTCAATTTGTTCTAATTGTCTTTTTTGGTTTTCAAGGTTTTCCCTGGCAATGGCATATAACTGTTCGTCCAGCAGTACCTGCAAATATTGCTGGGCTATGGTAAAGCTGAGATCTTCTGCCGCCCTGATCAGCCCATTATTTCCCGCCTCTTCAAAATACCTGGATGCCTTCGTTTGATGGATCTGCTGGAAGCCATTAAATACCGGAATCCGGGCATTCAGCCCGGAACGGATAATGTCATTGATCTGGTTGGTCACAATCAGCTGTCCTTCTACCTGCTGGAATTGCTGCCCCACCTGCCGGTTGACATTGCTATTGAGGCTGACGGTAGGCAAGTGCCGCAGTTGGGCATTGATCCTGGACATCCGGAGCACCTCCTGTTGGTTTTGGGTCGTCCTGTATGCTAAGTTTTGTTCCAATCCGAGAGATACTGCCTCCTCAAAAGAAAGGGGTATGGTGTCTTGCGCCCGGGTAATCTTCTGGGACAGCATGAGCATCAGCAGGATAATCATCAATTTTTTCATATCAAATTTGAATGTCTTTTGCAATTTTACCGTCCAGCATTTCTATGAGGCGGTTGCCATAGTCGGCATTTTCCCTGGCATGGGTGGCCTGAATAATGGTGGTCCCCTCCTGGTTGAGCTCCCTGAATACCTCCATGATTTCTTTGGCCTGGGCAGAATGCAGGTTGCCGGTAGGCTCATCTGCCAAAAGTATCCGGGGCTTTCCGGCGATGGCCCTGGCCACTCCCACCAGCTGTTGCTGCCCCCCCGAAAGCTGTTCCGGAAACAAGCCCTTTTTGGCCACCATATTGAAGCGGTCCAGCAGCCCGGCCACGATACCCTTTCTATCGGATGAAGATACATTTCTGTAGAGCAAGGGAGTCTCGATGTTTTCGTAAACGGTCAGCTCATCAATCAGGTGATAGGCCTGAAAAATATAGCCGAATTCCGATTTATGCAGTGCGGAGCGCTGTTTGTCTTTCATGGAAGCAATGGCCTGCCCGTCAAAAATATACTCCCCTTCAAAATCTTCGTCCAGCAAGCCGATAATATTGAGCAGGGTAGACTTTCCCACGCCGGAAGGCCCCATCAGGGTGATGAACTCTCCTTGTTCAATCTGAAGGTGAATGCCTTTTAAAATAAATATCCTTTGGAAACGGGAGGCGATAAACTTGTCGATTTCTTTTAACTGAATCATAAATACAAAAGGATGGTCATTGAGGTGGAATTAGCTCTACTGTAAAAGCTTGACTCCAGTACCATGCCATAAAACAGACAGCTATAGGGCTGAATAGGGGTGTTTTTTTTCTCCTTGGGACTGTTTTAGCCGTACAACTTCGTCCGCTAGCGGACGATTAATCCATTAAGTACCTTTCACTTTTTAATCGGTAAATCACAATTATAAAACTAAAAAACAAGGATTTAAAAACTAATCATTCTATAGTCCATCCTATATAATTACACCCTTTACGGAAGTCTGGTCAACCGCCTGTAACATTTTCGTAAAAAAACGGATAAGTTGGTATTTTTTTTGTATCTTGACTGCAAGTTATGATTAGAAAATTTTTCCATCATACGGCCCGCTTACTTGATTTTGGTTTTCTTTTGAGAACCAGCGCATTGCTTTTTGGGCACAATAAAGCCTTCATTAGCTAAACCCTCTACCCCCACAAGTACAGGTAGAGGGTCGTATTTTCAGGCAATCCCTTTCCGGATCGCCATCACCAGTAATTATTAAATCTTTAAAATATTTATAAATCATGATACCTGTTATCAAAGTAACGGATGTGGAAACCATCCTAAAATTAGTAGGCAACCTGACTCCCGGAGAGAAAACGAAAGAAGTAAGACAGTTGGTTTCCGAAATTCAAAAAGCCAAAAAAGTCCCTGACGGAACCATACCACAGCATGTCATACAATTAAACAGCTATTTTGAAGCCAGGTTTGAGGAAGGGGGGCAACAAATAGGCATGACCCTGGTACACCCAAAAAATGCAGACCTGAGCAGTCATAAACTTTCCCTGCTTTCTCCCCTGGGCGTGGCATTGATCGGCTTTAAGGAAGGAGATAGTATAGAATGGAAGTTACCCGGAGGGAAAAGAACCATTCAAATCCTTAAAGTGAGTAATCCTGAATCCATACCGGTGAGTTAAAAATCAATTTTCAAACCAGTTTTCCAAAAAATGATGAAATGGGCATATAGTATCCGAAACAAAGGCAAGCTTTCATTGCTGCTAATGGTTATTGTAGGAGTCGTTTTACTCAACCATTTTAAAGAAAGAAGTAATGCCAATAAAATGAGTAAAGCCATGACGGCCATGTATCAGGACAGACTGATGGTGGAAGGATATATTTACGACATTTCACTGGCTTTTTCGGAAATCAGAAAACATTATCAGGAAAGCACAGCCGAAAACCCCCATTTCCTCAACCAGAAAATTGAATACATAGATAATCGGATCCAATTGTTTCAAAAAACCCAACTGACGGTGGCGGAGGAACAACATCTCCGCCATTTGGCAGAGCGGGTTGAGAAAATCAAACAGGCTCCGTCGGGCAGGCTTGTTGTATCTGAAATGGAAGAATACATTATGCTTTCCCTCGATGAATTACAAAAACTTTCTCAAATTCAAATGGAAGAAGGAAAGGCTATTATTTCACAAACAGAAAGAATCATCCATTCAGGAGAACGCTTCGCCCAACTAGAGATAGTCGCCTTAATAATTATCCTCCTTTTAATCCAGGCACTGATCATTTCCAACAAAAGTCTCCACCCCTGGCATCAAGTCCCTTTTAAATTAAACTGAAAAAAAGCAGATTCAACATTCGATAGAAAGATGAGATCAGATGAAATGGCCCGGATCTGAATATTAGAAAAAATTGGGGAAAAAATTTCAATCCCAGACAAAATACCTTATCTTAGGGGACAAATTTCCATTAAAGTGATGGCCAAAAAATCCTCAAAAGTAAACGAACCTGCAGTTGCCTCCTATCAAAAGGCGCCAATAACTGTACAAGGCATCCTGGATGTAGATGTCAATTGGTTGAATGAACCTTTAAATCGGGTGGCAACTTTCCGCAATGGCCTGGGGAAAAAATCCTTTGAAAGGCTCAAGGAAGTATCCGGACTGGACAATAACACCTTAGCCGCAGCATTGGGGATTTCTGCCAAAACCCTGCAGCGGAAAGAGATTTTTGACGCCTTACAGTCCGAAAAACTGTACCAACTGGCAGAATTGTATGCCCTGGGTTATAATTATTTTGGAAAGGAAGGATTTAGGCGGTGGATGGAACGCCCCCTTTTTTCCATTGGTAATATCAAGCCAATCGGATTAATCGATGTTTCAGAGGGGCTTGACCTCCTAAAAGCTGAAATCATGCGTATGCAGCATGGAATTGCCGTTTAGCCTGTTATATGAAAGTATACCGGATTGCTTTGACGAAATACTGCGATGCCAGTGGTGAAGGGGCAAAGCTGTATGGCGGAAGGTGGAATCTACCTGGTATACCTGCTTTGTATGGAAGTTCCTCCGTTTCTTCTTCCTTGTTGGAGCGGCTTACAATAGATGCCGAACTGTTTTCGTCTGAGCGATATCTCCTGTATGCTGTAATGGAATTCGAAATACCGAATAAATGGCTGCATATTCCCAGTGAAGATGCATTACCCCTGGAATGGGACGCTATACCTCCTAAGGCAGCGTCACAGCAATTTGGATCTGAACTTCTAAGATCAGGGCTGCTTTGTTTCGGAGTACCTTCTGTTGTTGATCCAAGCTCCTTAAATTTTATCATCAACCCCTTATCGGATAAATTCGATGCCATCAATTACAAAACCTATCCCCTACAACTGGATCACAGTATTGTCAGGTAACTGTAACTCCGTCCTTTTCCGAAACACCATCCTGCCGGTTTACTGAATCTGCTCTTCTTCAAAAACGGGCTGGTAAACAATCATTCAATCGTTTCAACTACCACCCTTGGATTCATTTTCTTTGTAAATGCTATTGGGTCGTGGCCTCTCCAGTATTGGAAATCAATCTTTTTACGGTATGCAGATTGGAGGAGGCATGTGGCTTTTCCTGTGGGTTGATCCCTGGTTAATGAGCTCTTTGTATGTTAACAATAAACCTATTCTGCACCCACCACCACCGTCCATTCCCGAATTTCCCAGGATTTCACCAGCCCGTTGAGCACATAGGGATCCTGCTGTACAAAATGCTCGACCGTTTTAACCTCTTCGCACCGGAATACCAGCATGGCCTTATCAGCCGGATTAGCCAATGCCCCACCCATAATAAGCTGTCCTTCTTTGAAATAGGCCGTTGCAAGTGCCAAATGTATTTTTCGAAAGGGAGTCCTTTTTTCCACATAATCTTCAACTACTTCATAGGTGAGCAGGTAATGCTTCATATTTTTCCGTTTTGATCGTCAGGATACAATCTTACGGATTTATGGCATAAATTTAAAATTTATCCTTTTTGCCAGGGGAAAGGATCAACCCACATCCTACAGTACGCTCTTGCTCAGCTTATTAAATCTTAAAAAAGATAATACACCCTGCATTTATTATCCATAAATACTTATATTGTATGGGTAAAATGATCTTTCCGCTCCTTTTTTCAGGAAAGGTTTTCGATTTGCCATACAACCAATCCCACATCCCATTATGGAGGAGTCAGCTCACAATGAAAGTACATCCCCAAAGAGCAATTTTGAAAAACTGTTGCCAGAAGGATCCGGCAATACCCGTCCCAATCTCCTTCAGGGAATTGCCGCAGTTTTTAACGGTTTGGGAATAGGCTTATTTTTGGGACTTTTACTCGGGCTTTCTGTCTCCCCGGTTGTAAGTGGGGTAATAGGGACGATTTCATCCTTGCTGGCCATCCTCATCGGGTTGAATGAAAAATTCCTGGATCCTGTAAAAAGCCTCCGGATTGGAGCCTTTGGCCTGTTTTCAGTAGTTGGGATAGTCCTGGGCCTTTATATCCGGGCCAATGACCCTTTTGCTCCTACCCTGGCGGATAAAATGGAAGCTTACCTGGCTATCGGCTATACAGAGGAAGAAGCCAAATCCTTTGTCACCGGCTTTATCCGGGCAGACTCCTCCTCCCTGGCCATCAGGCAGGCCAATGTGCTTTATTCTTCTGAAATTGAGATAGGTGCATGTGATTTTTTGGTTTATGCCAATGATGAAACCCCTGCAGCTGAGGTTTTCAATACCTTTGAGACGGCCGGAGGGATATGGGTGGAATGGATGAGTGCCTTTAGGAAGGACTTGCCGGAATCCATGGCAGCCTCTGCCCTTTTGGCCTTGAGAGACAGCTTTTGTGCTAGTGCTCAGGAGACCCTTGAAGTGGGGGAAAGCATAAAGATGCTTACAGCTGAAAATTCATTGCCACAGATTGAGGAGCGCTTTAGCCAGGCTGCCCCGGCCTGGAACCGGGTAAAGGAGGAATTCCGGAAACGCTTCAATACCACAGAAAGAAAACAGGTCTATTTATCCTTAATAAAAGTATTGAACCATGAATAAATCTCCCTGGATACTGTTGGTGCTGCTACTGATCTGCCCTATCCTGTTACCGGCACAAACTTTTAACCCCGAAAAAGTCAAACATTCCCTGGTCAAGGTAATAGTATCCGTCAACAGCCGGGAATCCAACTCCCTGACCGGCTTTCTCTGGAAAAGCCCCGAGCAGATTGTTACCTCTCTGCATGGCATGAACCCAACCGGAGAAATCCGGGTATTGTATCAGGGCCAGGCATGGAGAAAAGCCCGGATAAAAAAAGTACTGCAAAAGGCAGACCTGGTCCTTTTGGAATTGCTTCCGGGCCAGCCTGCCCTTCCTCTCGGAGTCATACCCATTTCTAGTTTCAACCCGGAAAAAATTGCCATAGGAACCGACGTATTTGCCCTGGGCTATAATGGTGGTGCTACCGGTAGTTCTACCAGACAAATGAAAAAGGGCTATGTTGATCCGGAAACTTTGGCCAATCTAATCCCTAAAAAAGACAAAGATGCTTTGGCCAGAATTGGATTCCCGGCCCTTGATCTCAACATTCTCTATTTGGACGGAAGCCTCTTGCCTGGATTTTCGGGTGCTCCGGTTTTTGATACCCAAACCCGGCTGATTGGCATAGGAGATGGGGGATTGGAAAAAGGTGCCAGCAATGTTAGCTGGATCATTCCAGCAACCTACCTGGCAGAGCTGGAAAACTCCAGCCTGTCGGCCTTACCCGCAGGATTTGAAAGCCTGACACAGCTTTTCTCAGCTGCGGCCAGAATAGAAATGCCCGCCACTGAAACCCAAACAAATACCGATACAGGTGAGAAAATATTGGAAAGCAGCTTTAGCAAAATGGATGAAAAGCCGGTTGAAGCCATAGGCTTTGCCTTTTATGCCACCAAAAACCGCTCGCTCACAGAAATGATGGATACTTCAGATGATCCGGAAAATATTCAAAAACTGGCGGATGAATTTGCCCTGGACATCAACATTCAGCTGGACTATGAAAACATGCGTTTTGACATTTATGAAGACATCAATAATGGGGTGGTACTCGCCGTACCTGAAGGCCGGACCCTGCAATTCAACCCGGCCGAAGAAGCCTTTCAGGTAACCAATTTTGAAGGCAATGACATGCAACTCTATTTTTATGGCATGCAAAGCGATTTTTCCCAGACAGATTTTGAGGAATTACTGGTACTCATGGGTGAAATCATTAACCAAAATTTTGCTTATCGATATGGCATGAGTGGATTTACCATTGATGAGGACTATTCCACCTGGGACGAGTTTGAGGGCGGAAGGAAAGTAGCCTGGATCCTTTCCCTGGGCAATGAATACCTTATGGGGCAGGATGGCCTGCAATATGGCTTTTATGTATACATGACGCTGCTCATGACCGAAGAAAAAACCTTCCTGGCTATTGCCACCATCCCGGTACCTGTAGAAATGCTGACCTTAGCCATGACATACGGCCTGGATTGCAACAACCCCGGAATGTATGCAGCCTATTGCACTTACTTCAACCAGGTATTTAAAACCTTTACTGCCGCACACCTGACCAATTTTGCCTATTGAAACCAGGTTCGATGACATAGATTGAAGTGCAGAAGGCCATTTCGGATTTGGCGGCGATCGAAGAGGGAGACGAATGGAAAATCCTATCCTGGCATCCTTCCGGAAAACGATATTTTTTGGTATGAACGACCTGTTTCAAACTTATATCATAAAGAAGTTGCCCCTATCTAAAAGTCAAGAGAACCTATCCACTGGCCGTTCCTATTTCCAAACTTATTCAGCAACTGGCCAACTTGTAGCGGTTTGCGAGGTTCATTTGCATACCCTAGGAAGGAATAGTGGAGATTACTGTCGAGAAGTCTTGGAAAGTTAGCTGAAGCGTTTCTAAATAGTTGGGTTACTCTAACTTTTCAATTTCGCAAATAAGCATTTCTATTTGTTGTTCGTTAGCTTCAATCATCTTTTGTTGCTCTTGAATTGCATTGACCAAAACAGCCACTAAATCCATGTATTTTAGTTTTAGGTGTTGATTGGATTTATCAATATTAACCAATTCCGGCATAATTGATTGTACATCCTGGGCCATAAAACCCATCCGTTTTTCTGAGGACTCATCGGATTTATAGGTGTAGATCTTTGCGTCCAATAGCAAGGCTTCTGACAGTCCATATTGAAGCAAAGAAATATTGTCTTTTAACCTGTAATCCGAACCAGCCTGTACACAATTATCATCTTCAGAGCAATCGCTGTCAGCGCAATCGATCAGTCCGTCACCATCGTCATCGATATTATTATTGCAAATTTCTCTTTTGATATCCCCGTCATCATCATCTAACGAGCATGAGAAAAAACCTACAAATAGAATTAAGATAAGAAGAATTTGAATGTTTGGTTTCATAGTGGATTGGCTTTTATTATTTCGAAACATCACCAATTTATAAAAAATATTATTAGAATAAAGGATATTAGCTTGATTATATTAAACCTTTTTCTCCCCCAAAGCGTCTACTAAATAATCGCCGATTAAATCGGACCTATCTGAGTAAATATTACTTCTATAAATGCAGATCGGTTGCATAACTCCCTGGTCAGCCCTTTACCGAACCGGCCGGGGAAAGACCGCCAAGCTTTCGGCCCCTTGCTCACCTACAGCCTGCACCGCAAAGAAGTAATTGTCTTTGGAATAGGGCAATTCCAGCTCCATCTCTTCGGTATAAAATTTCCGTTCCCACATGGCCGAACTGGTTTCCCGCATCAGCACATAATAGCCCTTTGCTGTACCATATTCCGGAACCTCCCAGCGCAGTAGGGTGGAATTGCTTAATCCACTGATGTCCACTCCTACAGATTCGGGAACCGAGGGAGCGGTGGCCAGGTTTGCCAGGACAGCCAGGTTAACGGCGGTATTTTTCCGCAGGTATTCATAATCGATGTGCTCAATAAGGTCCCCATATTGTATGCCTTCCTCCGTACGCAGATCCTGGTGCTGCTGGTAATAGTTTTCATTCATTTCACACAAGCGCACGGCGGTAAATCCCTCTCTGGAGAAGGGAGTATGATCTCCACCCCTTAAAAAGCGGTCATTTCGGTACAGCAATTTGATTTCCAGCTGATCTACGTAACGTTCCCCTACTTCCTTGATGTACCGGGCCAGTTGCCGGGACTTGCTGTCATTTTCTGCATTGGTAGACCGCCGCAATGCTGCCATCTCTTCGGTTTCCATCAATGGCACTCCCTCGCTAAACACCCGCAATTGGGTATTATTCCTGATATCGGTACCACTGGAGGCACTGTTGCCGATCATATCATTATTGACCATGGCTACCAGATTCCAGTTTTCTTCCTTTGCTCTTCGGGCCAGGTGCGCAGCGCCGATCAGGCCTTGTTCCTCTCCGGACACGGCTACAAAAATAATGGTGGCAGGGAAGGATTGCCTGCTCATGATTCTGGCCATTTCTATAAGTGCCACTACACCGGATCCATCATCGTTGGCACCCGGGGCATCGTCTTCAGCGTTCATGATATCCGACACCCGGCTGTCAATGTGTCCACTTACAATAAAGACCCGGTCATCCGCAGGATCTGTACCTTGCAGCCTGGCCATAACATTGCCCATGCGTGTATCCTCCAATACCCTCCTGCCGTTTGCTTCCACTGTAAAATAGTCAATTTCTGCAGTCAACCTGCCATCAGAGGCCGCCTCAAGGGATTGAAACCGCCGCAAGACAAATTTCCTGGCTGCCTCTATCCCCCTGCTATCCTGGTCTGGACTTAAACTGTGTCTGGTACCAAAGCTGACCAGGTCTTCCAGGTAAGATTCGAGACTGTCTTTGGAAACTTCTTCCACCATGGTTTGAATAGCGGGCATCCGGTGTATTCCAGCAACCTGGGCCAAACTGGAAAGAGGTGATAGCAAGATCAAAAGAAGGGTAGCAGTTTTCATGTATCCATATGTTTTGTAAGCATAAATCTACCACGAAAAAAATATAGCACAACATTTGTTAAGTATAATTAAACTCAACCATCACACTTCAAGCTATGTCCATCCTATTCATTTTCCAACGTTTTATTTTATTTGGGTTGTTGTTCATTCAGATCAGTTGTGCCCGAAACCCGGTAACGGGTAAAAAGCAATTGGTACTCATGTCGGAAAAACAGGAAGTGGAGATGGGAAAGTCTTCTGACCCTGAAATCATGGCTTTTTTTGGTAGATATGATGATCCCGACTTACAGGCATTTATTACAGAAAAAGGGAATGAAATGGCTGCCGTCTCCCACCGGCCAAAACTGGATTATGAGTTCAAAATCGTTGACTCCCCTGTAATCAATGCCTTTGCCGTACCGGGTGGTTTTGTGTATTTTACCCGGGGTATCATGGCTCATTTCAACAATGAAGCAGAGTTTGCAGGCGTACTTGGCCATGAAATCGGCCATGTCACGGCCAGGCATTCTGTCATACAACAGCGCAACGCCATGCTGGGCCAGCTGGGAATGATTGCCGGAATCGTGTTGGTTCCCCAACTTTCTGAATTTGTAGAACCCCTTTCTCAGGGAATGCAATTGGCATTGCTGAGTTTTGGCAGGGATGCAGAGCGGCAGTCGGATGAACTTGGTGTAGAATACTCTTCCAAAATAGGGTATGATGCGGTGGAAATGGCCGGCTTTTTTGAGACCCTGGAAAGGCAGCAGACAAAAGAAGGAGGCAGTCCCGTACCCGAATTCCTTTCCACCCACCCCTCTCCTGCAGAAAGAAACGTAACCGTAGCCCAACTGGCGCAAAACTGGAAAGAAAAACTTGACCTGAATGAAACAAAGGTCAACAGAGAAAGCTACCTGAAAAGAATAGCAGGCCTGGTATATGGGGAGGATCCGAGACAGGGTTTTGTGGAAAAACAGGTTTTCTATCATCCTGAATTAAAATTTAATTTCCCCATCCCAAAAGAATGGAGCCTGCAGAACAGTCCCCAACAAGTGCAAATGGCTCCTGAAAGCGGGGAAGCGGTCATGTCGCTGACCCTGGGCTCTGGCGAAAACCTCCGGGAGTTGGCCGACCAGATGGTGGAGCAGTATCAGCTTGAAGTGCTTTCGGTGACCGAAGAAAAGGTCAACAACCTGAACTCCCTTCAACTACTGGCAGAGCAAAAACAAGAATCGGGCAGTAGCATTAAGCTATTGGTTTACTTTATCCGGCATGCTGACCAGACTTATCGCCTGATGGGACTGGCTGAAGGAAATAATTTTGGTGGTTATGAGCAGGATTTTTTGGGGACCATGAAAAATTTCAGCGAACTGAAAGCAGCAGATAAACTGAACCGTCAACCTGAAAGATTAGCTATCCGAAGCATCAATCAGGCCATGACATTGGAAAAAGCCCTCAAAAACTACAAAATACCCGATAGTCGTCTGGAAGAAATGGCCATTCTGAATGGCATGCTTCTGGACGAAAAGCTGCCTGCAGGAACCCTGATCAAAGTGGTAGATAGATAAAAAAATATCCTGAATTGCTAAAGGGGTTTGGCCTCAGCTTTATAACTATTTCTCTATTTTACTTTTATTTATCCATTGGAACCAATCCATCTACACGACTGACCATAGATAAGCGTAAAATTCTTCTTCACCTCGGAACTTATTTTTATTTTATTGCAAAAAAATAGATTAGGGCATGGTGTTTGTTTTTTTTATGAGAAAGAAGACCGGGTCGGTTTTCAATATTTTAAACTAAATCCCTAAAAACTATGGCAATTGTAAAAGTTATAGAAGTAATAGCCGGTTCTGATAAAAGTTTTGATGATGCGGTACAGAATGTTTTGATTGAAGCTTCGAAATCAGTTAAAAACATCAAATCAATTTACGTCAAACATATGAACGCCAATGTTGAAGACAATAAAATTGTTTCCTTTGGCGTAAATGCCAAAGTCTCGTTCGAAATAGATGAAGCATAGCTTTCATAAACACCAAAGAGAATCTCATAGATTTTTCTTTGGTGTTTTTTTTATATATAATAAATGCCCATTATTTGTTTTTCCTTTGCCACTATTTGCAGTAGATTTTCGGAATAGTAAGCAGGCAACTGCACCGGTTTTTTATCTGTCTACAAGGCTATAAACGATTGACACTTTCCAATTTCGATTAATTGATACAACTATTCCTGTTCATGCCTGGCTTTTTCGCCAGCAGCCCAATCTTTAAGATTTTGAATGGTCGTCTCCATATTTTCCTTTATGGCTTCCCGGGTAAGGAATGCCTGGTGGGCAGTAATTAATACATTCTTGAAGCCCAAAAGCCGGATAAACAAATCATCCTGAATAATATCATTGGAATGGTTCTCAAAAAAGAGGCCTTTTTCATGTTCGTAGACATCCATTCCCAAATACCCGATCTTCCCTTCCTTGAGCCCATTTATCAAAGCTTCTGTTTTGCAAATGGCTCCCCTCGCCGTATTGATCAGCATTACTCCTTTCTTCATCCAGCTGATTTTTTCTTTATCGATAAGGTGTTTGGTTTCCTTGGTGAGCGGTGCATGGATGGAAATGATGTCCGATTTTTTACAAACCTCTTCAATACTTTCATATTTAACTTGGTATTTATCTATCAATTCCTTGTTCTCCTCCAGGTCATAAATCAGAATTTTGCAGCCAAATCCGGTTAAAATTTTAACGCTTACTTCTCCGATTTCACCTGCCCCCAGTAAGCCGACCGTTTTTCCGTGCATGTCAAAACCAACGAGGCCATCCAGTTCAAAATCATGTTCCCGCACTTTTTGATTGGCCAGGTTCAACCTGCGATTGAGTGATAGCATCAGTGCAACACTGTGTTCGGCCACACTATGTGGAGAATAATGTGGTACATTGGCTACTTTTATACCCAGCTCTTTGGCTTTTTCCAAGTCAATGTGGTCCATGCCCATAGACCGGGTTGCTATAAATTTAATTCCTAATTCGTGCAGTTTCTCCAACACCCCGGCTTTTACCAGGTCATTGGCAAAAACAACAACGGCATCACTACCTTCTGCCAGGGAAACGGATGTTTCCGTGAGTGGTTTTTTGTGAAGGAAAAATGAAATACCTCCCTTTTCTCCGTTGGTGTCGAAGTAGGGTTTTTCATAAGGAGATATGCTGTAAACGGTAGCTTTCATCTGTTTATAATTTTTTTTAGAGGTCAGATGGAATCTCGCATGGAGGATAATCATTCCACTGTGTGACGGTAATCGTCATGCTCGATTTCATGTTGTTTTAATTTTTCTCGAATCTTACATATTTATACAATTCTCCGGCCACAACGATGGCTGCGGAAGCAATGGTAATCAACAAAAGGTCTACCCAAGGTAAATTTTCAAATCCCATCAAGCTCCTTAGGAAAGGGACTTTTATAACCAACAACTGGAGCACTACCGCACCCAATAAAGCATAATTCACCCATCTATTGGTAAATAGTCCAATTTCAAAAATGGATAACCGGAGGGACCGTAAATTGAAAACATTTAAAATCTGTGTCATTGAAACGGCTATAAAGGCGGCAGTCCTTGCCATTTGCTCTCCCTCAGGAAGGTAATATTGAAAAGAGAGGAGGGTCAGCACCACAATTACCACTGAAACCAAAAACAGGAAAGGAACGATATCCCATTTTAAAATTTTTTCGCTCTTTTTTACCGGGGCTTGTTTCATGATATCCCCATGTCCTGGTTCAGTGGCCAACGCCACGTCTACAATCCCTGCTGTGACCAGATTGACGTACAGCACCTGAACAGCAGTTAACAACAAAGGAAAGCCCAAAACCATGCTGATGATAAAAGCCAAACCAAAAGCAAAATTGGTGGTTAAAAGAAAATAACTAGTGATCCTGACATTGTTAAAAACGATTCTCCCTTCCCGTATGGCACTGACAATGCTCTTAAAATTATCATCCTGCAAAACAATCTCCGAAGCATCTCTGGCCACATCGGTACCCCTGATTCCCATGGAGATTCCCACATCTGCGCGTTTTAGCGCAGGAGCATCATTGACGCCATCACCGGTCATGGCGATCAGGGTATCCTTTGCCTGAAGTCTTTCTGCAATCCTGAGCTTGGTATCGGGGTTCATCCTGGCAAAAACATTTACCTTTTGCAGGTATTCATCAAATTTATCATCCTCCACATCCAATTCCTGGGTCGTTAAAGCAGCGTCTTCGGTTTCTTCTTCTTTTTCTAAGCTATGATAGAGATGATGTTGGTCCATTTTCATCAGTCTGATTTTATGAATTTATCCTTCCTTACAAATCATTTACCTTCAGCATCTAAAATATTTTTTATTCCTTTGGCCACGGCATCCGGATTGAATGAAATACTATCAATACCTTTTTCTACCAGAAATTGGGCAAATCCGGGGAAATCACTGGGAGCCTGACCACAAAGTCCAATTTTCTTCCCTTTCTTTTTGGCCTTGTCAATCGCCATACTGATCATTTGTTTTGAGGCAGGGTTTTGCTCATCAAATAAATGGTTCACAAGCGAAGAATCCCTATCGAGTCCCAAGGTAAGCTGGGTAAGGTCATTTGAACCGATGGAAAAGCCGTCAAAAATGGCTGCATATTCTTCGGCCTGCAATACATTTGCGGGTATTTCACACATCACATAGATTTCCAGACCATTCCATCCCTGCTTTAAACCATAATCCCCCATGAGGTTGATTACTTTTTCCCCTTCTTCCAATGTTCTGCAAAAGGGCACCATTAGCTTTACATTCGTCAAGCCCATATCATCCCTGACCACTTTCATGGCTTCGCACTCCATACCGAATGCCTCCCTGTATGCATCACTATAGTACCTGGAGGCACCCCGGAACCCCAGCATGGGGTTCTCTTCATCCGGCTCAAATTCCTTACCGCCAATCAGATTGGCATATTCATTGGATTTGAAGTCGCTCATCCTAACAATTACCTCCCTCGGGTAAAATGCTGCAGCTATTGTAGCTACTCCTTCAGCCAGTTTATCCACAAAAAACAAGCGTTTTTCGGAATAGGTGGTCGTAAGCGCTTCGATTTTCTTTTTTACTTTCTTGTCTTTGATCTCGCTAAAATGCAAAAGCGCCAAGGGATGTATTTTTATGCTATTATTTATAACAAATTCCAATCTCATAAGTCCTACCCCCTTTACCGGGTAATGGCTATAACTGAAAGCAAGCCCCGGATCTCCCAAAATCAACATCACCTCAGTACTTGGTTCTGCATATTCTTGAAAATCAATCTCCTCCTCCTCCCATTCAATAAATCCATCATAGATTTTGCCGGTATTTCCCTCTGCACATGAGACGGTAATTTCCTGCCCGTCTTTGATGGTGTCAGTAGCATTTTCAGTACCCACCACTGCCACAGCCCCCAATTCCCTGGCCACAATGGCTGCATGGCTTGTTCGTCCCCCACTGTTGGTAACAATGGCAGATGCCTTTTTCATCACATTGTCCCAATCAGGATTGGTCTTATGGGTGACCAATACATCTCCCTCCTGAAGTTTGTCAGAGTCTTCGGGAGAATGAAGGATCCGACTTACGCCTTTGGTCACTTTCTCCCCTATTGCTGTACCTGTAGTGAGTACTTTACCCTTTCCTTTGAGCTTGTATTCCTTGATTTTAGTTTTTTCTTTTCCGGAGTGGACAGTTTCAGGCCTTGCCTGGACGATAAACAATTCTCCACTTTCACCATCTTTAGCCCATTCAATATCCATGGCCCTCTCGTAGTGGTTTTCAATCTCCAAGGCCCAAATCCCCAATTTGGTGACCTCCTCATCCGAAAGGACAAATTTATTCCGGTCTTTTAATGCGGTTTTACGGTTAATTGTAGTACCCTCTTTGCCACCCTTGGAGTAAACCATGGTTTGTTCCTTGCTGCCCAACTTTTTGGAAATGATGGCGCGCATTCCTTTTTTCAATGCCGGTTTAAACACCAGGAATTCATCCGCATTGACCGCCCCCTGCACCACATTATCTCCCAGGCCCCAACTACCAGTAAGAAAGATCACTTTTTCATACCCTGTGTCGGGCAAGATGGTAAATCCAACTCCGGCAGCGGCCTTATCTGAGCGAACCATCTTCTGAACTCCTGCGGATAAAGCCACCTCAAGGTGATCAAAACCATTGTGTTCCCGGTAACGAATGGCCCTATCTGTGAATAAAGATGCATAACATTTTTTGCAGGCCTCAAGGGTGCTTTCCGCTCCCTCAATATTCAAAAATGAATCATGCTGTCCAGCAAAGGATGCATCCGGAAGATCCTCTGCGGTGGCACTGCTTCTTACCGCAACGCTGGTCAGGCTTTCTTCCTGTTCTTCGAGTTGATGATATGCTTTTTTAATGTTTTTTTCCAAATCCTCGGGAAAGGTCCCCTTTAAAATAAGACTCCGAAGCTTTTCACCTATAATCTTAAGGTTTTTAAAATCTTTTTTATCCAATTTTTTTAAAGTGTCCGCGACCTTTTCCCTAAGGCCATTATGATCCAAAAAATACCAATAGGCCTCAGATGTGGTTGCAAATCCTGATGGTATGCGGATGCCTTTCGGACCCAATTGACTAATCATCTCACCGAGAGAAGCATTTTTTCCTCCTACCTCTCCAGTATCCTCATTAGTCAAATCTTTAAATAAACGTATGTATTTTTTATTGATTTCCATTATTAAAATATTTTGATCCCTTTTTTACTTTATCTTCAATAAGTTACCAAAAAAATTTAATGGAACCATGTAAAAATAAAAAAAACTATAGCCTGGAAATTTCCTGACTATGATTTTTAGTTATAGAATTATAACAACACCAAATTAATTATTAATCAAAACATTTGCGCTTAAGTTTTAATTATTACCCACTGGAGGATTGTTGTATCCCCTGGCAATGAATAAGCAGCCTTCGTTTCAAAGTTAAAAGTAGTATTCAGCACTACATTTGAAGCATTTAGCAGACTTACACACATGGTTATTTCATCTGCATAGATGAAAGAATCCGATTACCTAATATAATAGTAATTGATTCGTTCCTATTCCACTAAAATATCCAATGGAGGGGCATAATCAGTGGCTTTATACTGCCCTACAAAGGATATCTATAGGAGAAAAGGAACAGGGTCCCTATTCTCGATTTCATAGGGTAAAAATTGTATGCGGAAGTTTACAATTTAAAATGTGTTAATGATCGATAGCCAATTTTTCAACATTTGAAAGCCTTCAATTTATAATTATATATCAGTTTTACAGATTTTTATTAAATAACTTAAGCGGCTGAATAATCAACAAAGGCAATATGCTGGTGAGTGCAATAAGTACCCAAATGCGGCCTTCCAGTTCCTGAAAAGCGAGGATTTCTGCAATCTGCGGAATAAAATAGGCGGCCCCAATAGCAGCTATACATAAAGAAAGTGCCATCCAAATGAATTTATTGCGGGTAACCTGATTATTGAAGACAGGCTCATCTCCTTCCCTCATGTTAAAAACATGTAATAGTTGGGCAAAGGCAAGGCTAAAAAAAGCCACATTATTGGATATTTCCTCAGACTGATCCCAAAAGAAATGGGCATAGAAATAAGCGCCAGATATACAAATGGCCAAAATCAAACCATAGATACTGATTTGTAACCAATTTTTCCGGGTTAAAATCGGCTCATCGGGATCCTTGGGTAGTTTTTTCATCGTGCCCGGATTTCCTTCTCCCACTCCCAATGCCAAAGCAGGAAAAACATCAGACAGAAGGTTTAAAAAAAGCAGTTGTAACGGCAATAAGGGTAGGGTAAACAAACTAAAACTGATCAGTGCTATGATTATTATTTCACTCAGGTGATAAGACAGCTGGTACATGATGAATTTTCTTATGTTTCCAAAAATGATTCGCCCTTGTTCGATGGCTTTGACTATGGAGCCGAATGCATCATCTTTCAATACCATATCTGAAACCTCCTGAGCCACCTGGGTTCCCCTTTTTCCCATAGCAATACCAATATTGGCCCTTTTCAGTGCCGGAGCATCATTGATACCGTCTCCAGTCATCGCAACAATCTCTCCTTTGTCCTGAAAATATTTAATCAGTTCCAGCTTTTGAGAAGGATCCACTCTTGAGAAAATCTGGGTGCCAAGGATATCATCATGCTCATTGGTCTCCAGTTTTTCATTGAGTTCATTACCTGAAAGAGCCATCTGCACATTTTCCTCTTCTTTATCAAATAATTTTACTTTTTGACCTACATTTTTCGCCGTACCGGGATGGTCACCCGTCACCATAACCACTCTTATACCTGCTTCCTTGCAAATTTTAATGGCATCGGCCACTTCTTTTCTGGGTGGATCAATGAATCCAATCAAGCCAATAAAAACCAAATCCCTTAAAAAATCCTCCGCAGCTTTTCCTTCAGGTAGCTTGTCCATGGTTTTGTAGGCAAAAGCCAAAACCCGCAACCCTTCATCTGCTAAGTCATTGTTTTTTTTATGCCAATAGTTTTTATCTTCCTCAGAAAAATCCTTAAATTCCCCATTTATAAATATTTTTCGGGAGCGCTCCAGGATAGCATGTGTGGCTCCTTTTCCAGCAGCATATAGTCCATTGTCATCCTCATATACAGCACCCATCACCATGGCTTCCGAATCAAAAGGGTCATGCAATTTTCTTTTTAATTTTCTGAGACCTTTATAGGCAGAAGAATCAAAACTTCTTGAGAAATGGAGTAATGCCACATCAAGGGGATCACCATCTCCTTCCCCGCTTAGCCGCTCTTTTGGTTTTTTCTTTTCCTGGCTGTTTTTTTCAGCCGAATCATCAGCTTCTCCCGTTGATTCTTTCTTTAGGCTGGCATCGTTGGCCAGCACTGCAATTTTAAACAAATGGTCTAAATTTTTATTTTTTGCAGGATCACCCGATTCCCTGAATTTGACTCCGCCATTTTCTGTCCAGTCTGTTTCCATACGATTTTCGTCCGGAAAAAACAGGGTATTGACAGTCAATTGATTTTTTGTGAGGGTTCCTGTTTTGTCGGTAAAAATCATGGTGGTCTCTCCCAGGGTTTCAACCGCTTCCAACTTTTTGACAATAACATTCTTTTTGGCCAATCGAAGCATGCCCCTTGCCAGGGCAATGCTCGCCACTATAGGAAGCCCTTCAGGTATGGCAGCTATGGTCCAGGCGATAGAAGTTTGGATCAGCTGATAGATTTCTTTACCTGTCATCCAGCCTACGACTAAAAAACCAAACGCTAAACCGAGGGTAACGTAAATAAGCGTTTTGGTAAGTTTATTTAACTTCTGATTTAATGGCGTTTCTTCCTTTTCCTGTTCTCCCACCATGGATGAAATACTTCCAAGTTCTGTTTCCATCCCTATGCTGCATACCACCACTTTTCCCGCACCACCTGTCACCGCAGTACCTTTATAAAGCATGTCCGTACGGTCGGCAACCTGTTTCTCTCCTTCCAGGGTTTCCGCTGATTTGTTAACAGGTACTGATTCTCCTGTTAGCGGGGACTCATCCACTGCCAGTTCATTGGCTTCCAAAATCCTGGCATCAGCTGGAATCAGGTCACCTGATTCTATCAGTAAAATATCTCCGGGAACTAGCTCTTCTGCATCAATCGTCGTTTTTTTTCCACCACGCATTACCCTGGCCTGGATCTTGTCCATTCTCTTTAATGCATCCATAGACTTTTGGGCCTTGAATTCCATCCAAAACCCAATAACCGTGTTGATCAAAAGCACCACCAAAATGGCTATTCCTTCCGGAATGTCTCCAAATAAAAAAGCAAGAACAGCCGCTGCGGATAACAGGTAAATTACCGGATTATTGATTTGGGATAGAATAAGCATCCATATGCTTTCCTTATCCTGTTCTTTCAGGATATTGGAACCATATTCCTTCCTTCTTTTGCTTACTTCTTCATCAGAAAGCCCCTTTTCCTGATCCACAGCCAAAAGGTCCAGGATTTCTTCCCCTGTTTTCAGGTATGCCTCTTCCACATGCGATTCTGATCTCTTGTTATTCTTCATCAATCTATGCTTTTAAAGTTGATATGAAAGACCATTACTTCCTAAGTTCGAATTCCCTTACCTCTCCCAATTTAAACTCATGCACACTATCCACAACGCCAATATTCACTTTATTTTTCCAACCTTCCTCAAAGCAAATCGTCAACTTTTTATCATCCAGGGAAATAGCAATCCAATGTCTTCGGTATTGCACCCTGATGGATATTTTTTTTAAGGGGTCCAGAAAAGGTGGATTGATCCAAAGGGCCTCCTCACCCACCTCGAGTCCCAGGAACCCTCTTTGCACCAGATCTAAAGATCCGGCCATGGCCCCCAGGTGTATTCCTTCTGCAGTTGTTCCTCCCTGTATGTCTTCAAAGTCGCTTTTCAAAACGGTCTCAAAATTCTCCCAGGATTTTTGCTGGTCATATTTGATTAAAATCCAGGAAAATACTACCCGGCTTAAAGTAGAACCGTGGGAGGTTCTGCTACTGTAATACGCTATGTTTTTCAGGATCTTTTCCTCAGAAAAATCATATCCCAGGTTCTCAAATATCGTGAAAATCTGGCTTCTGGAAAATAGATAAAAGAGCATCAGCACATCCGCCTGCTTACTGGCTTTGTATCGGTTGGGGCTGTCTCCTTCACTTTCCAATACACGGTCGAGCCTTTGGATATCATCGTATTTGTTTTGGTATTCTTCCCATGGAAATTCTTCCAGTTTGTCATATCCTTCAAACTGCGAAATAACATTTTCATCAAGGAAAGGCACATACATTTTTCTGCTAATATCCTTCCATAATTCCAAATCTTCATCTTTAATATCAAGTTCCCTGAGCAACTCCCTTTTTCTGCTTTTTTCAATGAGATCAAGAATTACCAGTGCCTTTTGCATCACCCAGGCGGCCATCACGTTGGTGTAGGCATTGTTGTTTAATCCCAATTGATCAGTATCTGGATAGGAAGTGTGGTATTCATCCGGACCGACGACACCGAGAATTTCATAACGCCCCTTTTCTTCACTGAAGGTAGTCATGCTTTCCCAAAAAACAGCAATACTCAGAAACATTTCAGCACCAAAAAACGAAAGAAATTGTTGGTCATCTGTCGTTAAATAATAATTCCAAATATTGTAGGCTATGGCAGCATTGATATGCCGCTGCAGGTGGGTATTGTCTGGAATCCAATTTCCAGATTTGGGGTTCAGGTGTACTATCTGGGTTTCCTCTCTGCCATTGCTTCCACTTTGCCAGGGATACATGGCTCCCTTTTTTCCATCTTCCTTTGCCGCAAACCTGGCCTCCTCTATTCTATAATAGCGGTACATTAACAAACTGCGGGTCAAATCCGGAAACCGCAAGTTGAGAAATGGAAAAATATACACTTCATCCCAGAAAATATGCCCTCGATAAGCTTCGCCATGAAGTCCTCTGGAAGTAACCCCAACATCCATTCCTATAACATTGGTAGAAACAGATTGCAACACATGAAAAATATGGAGCCTAAGCAACTGTTGGTTGCGATCCCCATTGACCATACCAATATCTGCCCTGTTCCATAAGTTTTTAAAAGCATCGTTATGCCGGTGAAAAATTTCTTCAAAAAAGCCAGCACGTTTGATGGCCTTCTTTGCCTCCACAGCAGGTTCGCTGATCGCACGGTCCCTGGAAGTGTATATGCCCACAACCTTTTCCAGGGTATAGGTCTCACCTTCACTTACCTCTGTGCGTAGCACTTGACCGATATACCCCTCGCTCTGATAGGTTTCGATTACCGGTTGCAGGATTTTGTTATTTTTAAATAAGGTGGTTCTGGCGGCCTGAGCCATAATGATTCTAGACTGAAGGGTTTGTACCATTAAAAATATAGAATTATCCCCTATTTTTTCTGTTTCAAGGGGTTTCAAATGCTGCCGCTCCAAATCTCTGTACCGATCCACATTATCATTGATAACGTTGCCATCCAGGGCAGCGTCGAATTCTACTATTCCACCCCAGTTTTCCGGGGTAAATGACCACTCCAGTGCTACAATATGTTTGTCCCGCATACTTACCAGTCTCCGGCTCCTGATCGCAGTCCGCTTGCCTGCATCATCTTCTACCCGAAATGACCTTGTCAATACCCCGCATTTCATATCAAGCGTTTGCTCATAGTCCAAGACTTTTTGTGATTGCAGATTCAACCATTCCCCGCGATCAGGCCTGAAAGTCAGGTATAACCAGTTAGGGAAGTTGACAAAATCCTCGTTCTCTATGATTTTACCTGAAACTTCGGTCTTTGCCCGGTTAAATCCTCCAGCAAGATAGGTCCCGGGGTAATTGAATTCATTGCTGTGGTTTTCTTCTACAGCCCCCCGGGTTGCGATATAGCCATTACCCAGGGTGCATAAAGCTTCTCTTAATTTTTGTGTTTTTGGTTTCCATCCTTTGTACGAAATAGTAAATCTTTCCATCGCGGTTAATTTTTTATTCTTACCAAATTTGTGATGTGCATTTTAGTTCAGCCTTTTCATCCCATTAAGGAATGTCTGGCCTGGATTCAAGCCATTGCATCAACTTCTCCAAAAACAGGTACACTTCCCCCGTATCCTCAAGCCGCATATGGGCATGGGTTTTCTGGCCATGGGTACCCACAAGAATACCCAGTCCCGAAGATTGAATCATTTCAAATGCATCCTCATCCGTAATGTCATCTCCGAAGAATATGGGATAATAACGGTTTGTTTTCAGCTCCAGCTTTTCCAGCAGCCAGTTTAAGGCATGTCCTTTATGCCATGCCAAATCAGGCTTTAGCTCCAATATTTTCTTCCCTTTACCTATCTTCAGCTGCTTCTGCTGCTTCACTACCTCAGAAACAGCATTTTTTACTTCAGTCACCTTCTTTTTATCCACATTCCGGTAATGTACAGCGATGGCATACTTTTTCCGCTCCACTACACATCCCCCAATGCTTTCCAGCATTTTATTGAGTTGCTTTTCTGCCTTGTCCAGCTCTGGAAGGATTTCCCGCCCCTCTTCATACTGTAGCTCCAGGCCGCCGGGGCCGGTGATCTCAAAACCATGGCTGCCCGCATAAATGAGCTCCTGAATGCCGACTTTATCTTTCAAATCATCCAAGCCACGCCCACTGATCACGCCTACCGTCAGCTTTTTGGAAAGTTTTTCCAGGATAATTTTCCCTTCATCAGATAATTTTGCTTCATCCGGATCATCTACTATGGGGGAAAGAGTACCATCATAATCAAAAAACAGAACAGGCTTTTTTCCTTGAAGTTTTTCAATTATCCCCTCTATATTTTCTAAAGCATGGGGCAAGTCTTCCGAGAAATTTAGTACGTTTATCCCTTGCATCCTTGCTTCAATTTCCGTGAGTTTATGAACCACCATATCCGCTCCGGCACTATATAGCACCTCATTTTCTCCATTTCTGACTACCCCAACCACCAAAGGAAAATTCCCTTTTTTAGCAGCTTTGACACCTGAAATAGCATCTTCAATAACCATGGTATGGCCTAAACCGGCATTTAATCGCAACATTGCTTCAATAAATATATCTGGCTCCGGTTTGCCTCTGATGTCCTCCTTTTCTGCTATTTCTCCGTCTACCCTGACATCAAACCAATGGATAACTCCCGCAGATTCCAATATCGTTCGGCAGTTACGGCTGGAAGAAATTACTGCCAATTTAATCCCTTCCTCCTTCCACTTCTTCAACATTTCCAGGGTATCAGGAAATAGCTCCACCCCCTCCTTCTCAATCATCTCCAGGAGGATAATGTTTTTTCTTTTCCCCAACCCATAAACCGAATCCAATTCGGGCCCATCATCCGGGCCTCCCACAGCAAGTTCGATGTTGCGGGATTGAACAAAATTGCGTATTCCATCCAACCTCGATATGCCATCTATGTATTGTTTATAATCCTTATCGATATCCAAAGGCAAAAAATCATCCCCCTCCCTTTTACGCAAAAAGTCATCAAACATCTGCTTCCAGGCCTTACCATGTAATCTGGCCGTATCGGTAATGACACCATCCATATCCAGAATAACGGCTTGGATTTTGGGTTTTAATTTTTTAAACATTTCTTTTTTCTAATTATGAAAATTTATGGTGAAAATAAAACTATTTTTAAACAGAAGAATCGGATAGCGGATACATAAGAAAACAAATCAATGGATGGAATGGATACATTGATTTGTTTTCCATGAATCTATACCTGAGATGTGTTGTTCAGGCAATATCTATTTCTTCACATAGGTAAACATCCTGAATGAGGTTCAACAGTTCCACTCCTTTATCCATCGGTCTTTGGAAAGCTTTTCTACCCATAATCAGGCCCATTCCCCCAGCACGTTTATTAATTATGGCAGTTTTGACAGCCTCTTCCTTATCCCCTTCCCCAACCGATGCTCCACCGGAATTGATAAGGCCAATTTTACCCATATAACAATTGGCTACCTGATACCTGCACAAATCTATGGGATGGCTGCTACTGAGTTTGTCATACATATCAGGATGGGATTTTGAGAAATTTATACTCGTAAATCCACCATTATGGGTAGGTAGTTTTTGTTTGATGATGTCGGCTTGTATGGTCACCCCCAAATGGTTGGCCTGACCTGTAAGATCAGCCGCAGTTTCGTGATTTTTTCCATTTTTTTCAAAAGCACTGTTTCTTGTATAACACCACAAAATAGTGGCCATACCAAGTTCATGCGCTCTTTCGAAAGCCGCTGACACTTCAATAATCTGTCTGTTGGATCCTTCAGAACCAAAATAAATGGTTGCACCTATGGCTGCTGCACCCAGATTATAAGCCTCTTCCACTGTACCAAACATGATTTGCTCGTGCTTATTGGGGAAAGTCAAAAGCTCATTATGATTTATTTTGGCAATAAAAGGAATCTTATGTGCATATTTTCTGGAGATAATTCCAAGCGTCCCAATGGTTGTTGCTACACCATTACAACCTGCAGCCAGGGCAAGTTTGATGATATTTTCGGGATCGAAATAAATGGGATTTGGTGCAAAGGCACTTCCCGCAGAATGCTCTATCCCCTGGTCAACTGGAAGAATGGAAAGGTAACCCGTACCGGCCAACCTACCATGGTTGAATAAGGAAGCCAAGTTTCTCAAAACCTGAGGACTTCGGTTACTGTTGACAAAAACATCATCAATAAAATCAGCAGACGGGGCATACAGTAATTTTCTATCAAAAGTACTGCTTCGATGGTCAAGCAGATATTTGGCATTCTTCCCAAGCATTTCCCTGATATTTTCGTATCTGGCGTTCATTGTTTTTTAGTTTTAGATAATGTTGACATATATATGAATAATCCGGATCAAAAAGTCTACCCGGAACTTCTACCATTTAAAAGGCACATTTATTATACCATAATACCAGATATAAGCTTAAAATTTCACAAAAATTAATAATTCAAAAGGATTTTGATTAAAACGAAATATCAAATACTAAAAACTTGACCAGTATGGTTGCCTGGCAGTGGCGCAACCATCAGATTAACCTTTTCGGATCCGAGTATTTTAGTTTGGTTGTGGAGATCGGAAGAATAACCGGCCAATGAATTCCCTCTGTCTCTGGTCAATCACATTTGGTAAAATATTTATTGATGGAAAAATGAATATATAACCACAAAATAGTTTCATTTCGCCGAAAATGGCTTCAATATATAAATTATAAAAAAGAAGAAAAACCAACGTGGTTTTATTCAAAATTCATTTTAAAGTATATAAAATACATTTTTATTGTATTATTGATTTTTTTAGTTTATGTTTGTTGCATTGTTTAGTTTAACTTTTATAACAGAAATGGAAAAATTTAACAGCGAATTTCCTGGCTCCTCCCCAGATGGGCGGACAGGTAACCATCAAAGTTTTAATGCAAGTAAAATGTCCCCTGCCCCAAAAAACGAACGGGTCAGACAAGTACAGCAGAAAACCTTTGAATCAGTGAATAGCAAAGGATTCCGGACCCGGATTAGGGCATCCTTTACTCAGATTTCACGCAAGAAAACAGTGGCACTAAGCTTGGTGGCCTCCCTGTTTTTTTCAAGTTGTGCCACCATCTGGAATGGTAAATACCAGAAAGTGTCGGTCCAGGGAGGGCAGCAGGAAGTCCTGGTAAATGGTAAACCGGTAAAACCGGAACAGGGTGCTTACCTTTTGGAAAGAGACCGAAAACCCAAACAGCTGACCATCAAAAAAGAAGGGTACAAAGAGGAACATTACACCCTTATGCAGTACAAACGGCCTCCCCTTTATTACCTTTCCTGGGTACCTTTTATTTTTAGCCTGGGGCCTTTATTTGATACTGGAGATAAGTCCTATGATTATGATAAGTTTCTGGTAACGGACCAACAACCGGTTCGGATTCCTGATCGTGATGCCCATACCAAAAACATCCAGATCAATAATGTGGCCGTCAACCTGAACGCAGAAGATGTCAAATACCGGTATTTTCAAACCTACCGTAATCACAAGCGGAGGCAAGATAAAAAACGGACAAAAACTTCGGATGAAACAGAGAAAATCGAATTGACCCAGACGGTTTTTCCGGATTTGCTCAACGAAGTCCTGAAGGAAAACGGTTACATTGACACTAGCAGGCGCGCTATTAAAAACACCTATTTAAACGACCTCCTGGTAGATGCTTCTATCCAGGATTATACCCTTAACCATGTAGCCAACCATTACACAGTGGATCACGGAGGTATGGTATATGTGGACCTGGCGGTTAAATGGCAAGCCCTGGATTACTACAAGACACCGATTTATTCTCAAACAACGCAAACCAGGTCCGGGCAATTTGCCATTCAGGATTATGACCGCATCGATGGGGTTATCCATGATGCGATCAAAGATGCCCTGGAATTCGGACTTATTGAATTGATGAATGAAAATAAAATGATTGCGCTGCTAAATGATAGGGAGCAGGACAGGTTGGAGGAACAATTTGAAGAACTCACCCTTCCAAAACCTACGAGGTTTGTGAGCAATCTGAATGATGCGGTAAAGTCTTCCATGACCATCAAGCACCAAAATGGCCATGGTAGCGGGTTTTTGATCAGTGAATCCGGGCACATCATCACCAATTACCACGTCGTTTCCAACCAGGAAAATATACAGGCTGTTTTTGAGGACCAGTCGGTTCATGAGGTAGAAGTCATCCGGGTGAGTAAGGTGCATGACCTGGCCCTCTTGCAGATAAAAGATTGCAAGGGCATGCTCCCCTTCCAGATCAGCACTGAAAAAGACATCAGGATTGCAGAAGAGGTATATGCCCTGGGCACCCCTTCTGCGGAGGATCTTTCCCAAACCATATCCAGGGGCATCATTTCCGGGCTGCGTTCCTTGGAGGGCGATGCCCAATTGATCCAGACAGATGCCAGTATCAATGGCGGCAACAGTGGTGGCGCATTGGTAGACAAAAACGGAAAGGTATTGGGAGTGGTCAGTGCCAAATTAACCGGACCGGGTATTGAAGGTGTGGCCTTCGGTATACCCTCTTACGAAATTTTCGATAGACTGAAAATCCAGCTGCAATAAGCCCGTGATTTCCGGCAAAAATTCCTTATCCAACAAGTGATCCTTACAGATGGCTTGTTGGATATTTTTTTGGCCTGTCCGGATGCCTCCCACTGCTGCTACCTGCCGAACCATAGCCTGGTCCGGTTATCATATATGATGTTCAGAAATATCCCGGCTAGTGAAAAGATAGAAATATCAATTATCCCTGTTTTCAAAACCAGGCAATAACTCCCTGTACCATTCTTCCAGTTCATTATTCTTAAACACAAAAAGATAGAATTCATCATCGTTTGGGAAATTTCTATAGGAAAGCACTTCCACAGGGATCCCATTTTCCATACGTTTCTCTGCAATGGTGTAGTTGATACCCAGGACATCTGTAACCTGCTCTTTGGACATCCCCAACTCCAGCTGGTTCATGTTATTGCTTCGCAAGGAGGAAAAAAGGTGAGGTGAACAAGAGGAAATAATCAATATAAATACAAACGCAAAAAACAACTGACTTCTCATCATTACCGATTTAGTGTACTCCTACTACACGTAACTCCTAAATGAATGGTTGTCATTTTTGTTCTAAAACCAGAACAGATCAAGTGCCATCCAAAATATCATACATTTTTAAACGGCACTATTAGTTATTTGCGATCGTTTATCCTAACTTAGATGAAACCAAACTTAAAAAGTGGTTTGATTGATCAGAAATTATCATTTCTGGTCAAAAAAGGTTTCTGATCTATATGAAAAGGCTTGTTCGACGATATAAACACATAAAAATTTGCACCAATCCATTCAAATTGGTTAACAACCCCTACCATTTAAATGTATTATGGCTTGTAATGACGAACAAAATATTTGTCATAGTTTGTCTTATATTGCTTACTTCCTGTAAGCAAAAAGATGCCTCTGACTGGACCGATGAAAAAACCCAAAAAAGCAATCTACTTGAAAATTTCACCTTTTCCATGGATACCTTGATGGTGGATACAGGAGATGACCTGATTAATTTTGGTATTCCATTTATGGGTGCTGTGTCTGCTGATGTCCGCCACTACCATATCCTCAATTACAAAACGCTGGAATTACAACGGATAAATCTAGATTCTTTAAAACTAATTGATTCCTATTTCTTTGAAAAAGAAGGACCCAACAGTCCTGGATTTACGATTACTTTTCAGCCATTGGGGAATGACCGCTTCTTCTTCCCTGCTTTCAGGGAGCCGGCCATTATCCACCAATCCGGAGAAAAGGTAAGGTCCTGGAATCTGAATCCGGAAACAATTATTGAAGGACTCCCGGTAGAATCTGCAACAGTCAACAACAGGATTGTATTCAATCCTTCGCTGGATCAATTGTATTCACTTCCCTTCAACTATGAAACCCGGGACTATTACCTTGCAGTGCTGGACTCTGCGGGTGAGCGGAAAGCGATGATGGCCCTACCCCAATTCCAAAAAGCCCATCAATTCACCATCCGTACCGGGGGCCCTGAAGGAGGTGGTCTCAAGATTGAATTGCCTTTTTTACAGCATTTTGATGATAGGGTACTGATTTCCTGCACCGTCGGAAATGGAATTTACATCTACAAGCCCAAGTTGGATAGCCTTTTTTACCGGGAATTCCCCCTTTCCCTGGTGCCCCTGGAAAAAACGGAAGCGGTGAAAAACAGGGTTCATAGCCAGCAGGAATTTGAGGAGGAAATAAAAAAACTGGCTACTCAAATCAGTTATTGGAACTTTATCAGGGATGAAAAATCCGGGCGGTATTTTCGATTTGCGAGTAGGGTCCTGTCTCACAAAACGGAGACTACGGCTGATGAACTGGAAATCTTCCTGATGGTTTTTTCTGAGGATCTGGAACTTATCGGAGAGACAAAAATCAAAGGGCTGTCTACCTTGCCAAAGGGCGGATTTTTCAAGGATGGTAAGCTTTGGAGCCATGTCAATGTAGCCGATGAATTGGGATTTGCTGTGATGGATTTAAAGTTCTGACCGTTCCCATATAAATAAGCAATGAAGGATGCGATCAACTATTCAGCGGAGCGCAGCCCGAGGTTGAAAAATAGCTTTATTAATTCTCTTTCAGCTCCAAAAACACCATTCTGTAGTTCTCACTATCATAATATACATACAGCCTGTTGGCATCAATTTCAAAGGAGACGGCATTCTCCAACGCTTCTGTATAGGAGATATGGTGGCTTTCTTCCGGAAAAATAATGGTGCCGCCTTCCGGAAAATCCCAATAGGGAAGCCCTACTTCAAATTCAATCGCTCCATTATCATCATAAGAAAAACAAGAATGAACTACCCCCAGATGGGTCCTGGTTTCCAGTTTAAATCTTCCCTGACAGGCTTGATCTTCCTCAGCCCATTCCTGATCCATTAACTTCAGGTAAAGTGGAAAATCATATTCTTCAAGCCTATTACGTATCCTCCCTGATAATGGGTAAGATGGGCCAATCTCGCCGTACAGGTATAGGAGTAAAAATTGCCTGTTTCCAGATGTTCAAAACCAACAAACTCCCAATCACCTATCAGCGGTAAGGGATCTCCCTCCTGATCCAAGTCAAATCCGCACACCGGATAGGCGGAATCTTCGCTAGTCTCCTCCACTTCCGCAGGCTCTTCCATTTCTTCCGGCTCGCCGGGCACGGGGATATCCTCAGAACAGGAAACAACAAACATCAATAAAATGAAAAAGGCAGTATTTCTTACCATCGGACCCTTTTTTTAACTAAATAACGCTTAGTTAAAGTTGTTAGTATACATTGCCACTAAATGGCTTTCCCAGTACCAGCTTATCCCCTGAATCATCCACTTCAAAAAGTTTGGGGATACGTATGTACCGGCCGTTCTCACCTACCCGGTGGCTGTGGACCGCCATCAACAATTGTCCCTCAAACGTCTTGAATAGCATTCCATGGCCGTGATTAGGGGGAGTGATAGGTTGTTCTTCATGTATCCAGGGACCATCCAGGGAACCGCTTTCCGAATAGGCTACTCCCTGGGTATAATCACCAAACACCCAGCTGGTCCAGAGCATGCCCAGCCTTCCGGTTTGGGTTTTAAATAGCCAGGGTCCGTCCGTGACCTTGTTGGGAATGGTATCTCCATGGTCATTGCGGTCCCGACTCCAGGGTGAGTCGCTGGCTAAAAAAAGTAGTTCGCTTTCCCCTACCGAACCACTCAGGTCTGGTTTCAGTTCTATTCTCTCCATGGTGCCATTCCAGTTTTGCAGCCACTCGTGGCAAAACACCATATAAGGTTTGCCGTCTTCGTCCACCCAGAAGGTTCCGTCTAGCGTCGGTTTGTCAGCCGGCAGGTAGGTGGGGTCTTCCATGGGCACATAGGGGCCTTCGGCCATGTCGCTGACCAAAATATGAGATGCCCTGCGCTCAATTACATTGCCTTTCACTGTATCAATTTTCACCTCCCGGTTGGTAAAGGTGGCGAAGTTATAATACTTATCCTTGTAGTGATGAAGTTCGGCAGCCCAGATCATCGGTCGGGAACCCATCCAGGAATCAGGGTCCATTTCGACAACCCTAAACGGCCCGGACCACAGTTTAAGGTCCCTGCTTTTCCAGAGCAAGCCTCCTGTTCCTGTCATGTAATACATGGAAGTTTCAGCGTCTGCCAAAATACAGGGATCGCTTAGCCTGATGGAATCCAGGGGAATATTTTTCCTGATTTCCGGGAGGCGGTTTTGCGAAAAGGTTCTGACCTGAAATATCAGGATAAAAATCAGTAAAGGAATTAAGGTTTTCATGGTGCAGGGCTCGTTAAGTTGTAAAATGAAGTGGCAAAAATGGAATTACCAATCGGCTTTCCAATAAAAAAACGAGGCCAAATTAAGGTAAAATGAGCACCTCATTTACAAGAAGATTTTTGTCCATCAGAGTAATCTCCCCGCCGGGCAGGTATCGTTGAATGGTGGAATAGGTTCCTTCTTTTGGATTGGTATAAACTTCTATCCGATCGCTATCCATGTCGATAATCCAGTACTCCGGAATGCCATGGGTGGCATAAAGGGGCAGCTTTACTTCCTTATCAAACCTGATAGAAGCATCGGACACTTCTATGATTGCCAGCACATCGGCAGGGGCCGGATGCGAGGATGAATAAAAATCCGACCGGTATTTTAACAGGGAAATGTCCGGTTCGGCCTCATTCCTATCATCGATTTGAACCGGATTTTGAACGCCGATGACTGCTTTACCTTTAAACAACTCATTCAACAAGCTGGCCAATTTATTTACTATGCCTGCATGCCTACTTCCAATGCGGCTGATTTCGTATATTTCACCGTGTATCAGTTCCAAACGGTCGTCAGGATTTAGAATACCCATCTCCGCCATTTTGTGGTATTCATCTACATTGATCAACCGCTTTACTACTTCAGTTGCCATGGTTGGTACTTTTTCTGTTTTTAAAGATAGTCAATTTCGGTTTTAATTGCCAATATGCCATTCTAGAGGAGAGTTTCGCTTTTATGACTATTCCTTTAGCCTTACCCAAACAATGATGGGATTCAATTCAAATCCGGTTTCATCAGTTTCCCTTCTGATATAAAAATAGTCACCGTCCCCAAAAGCATGTAACAGTTGCTTGGTTCCATCCACTGCGGTGAATCCTTCTTTTAAATCATAGCCCACATTCCTTTCCTTATTGTATACAAATTGGGAAATCGAATACTTATCGCTACGATAGGTCATGAAATAATAATTACCCTGCCCGGTGATTTCTAATATATTAAATACTTTCCTCTTGTCCGAAAAAGCAAAATCAAACCTAATATGTGGCTTGAGGTGGCTTTCTTCTATGGTATATACAGTATCCCTTTGAAAATCCTCATTCATGATCACTGCGAAGAATATCCCAGGCTCACGATCAAAGGAACTAATATATTGTTGCAAAATATACCTCCCCAAACCTTCTTTTCCTGAGAGAGGAACCTTTTTGACGAGGACGGAGTCCGTCACTGCAAGATCCTTATCCAGGCGGTAACCCATGACCTTTAGGATATTACCATTATTTCCAGACTGAATGTACCCCCCATGTGAAAGGACCCATATGCCTTTATCAGTGGCATTTACGTAAAACGGAAAAGGAAAATGCACTGATCCAATAAGCTCCCCTTCTTCACTATACTTCAACAGGGCCTGGTTAAAATGGGCAGCCACCAGGATACTTTTACTTTCTCTATCATAGCTGATCCCCTGCGCCCCCAGGTACTCCCCCGGTGCCTCTCCTTTTTTGGCTATTTCACCCACATAGGATCCATCCAAGCGAAATTTAATGATCCGATCCAGGTCTAAAATATATAAATGTTCATCGGATTTGGTAATGCTGGAAGGAGATTTAAAGTATATCTCATCCCCTGTTTCCAAAGGAATTTCTTGGATAGAAGAAGCTATATCGGAAACCATTAATTCTTCAGCCTTCACATTGGTTCCTCTAATAACTGGAATTCCCTCCGGGTCTTTAGAACAAGACAGTAAAAAATACTTTTTTCCTTACTTCCCGTAATTTATACTGAAACTCATTCCAATCTTATAAAACCTTACCTGTCCTTTTCCAATGTGATTTCATGTGCCAATCCCCTTCTTTGGTTTTTTCCAGCCTGGCTTCCCACCTGTAAGTACCGGGCCACTGCTTGAATACCTTACCCACGGCGTACAGCAACCTTAATGATATTTTTGTTGGCCTGGGTTTCCATCCTTTGGAAGGGACCAATACCATGAGGATATTTTCTTTATTGGCACAGATCATATAATCTCCGGCTATCGAACCGGTAGACGGGTGGCCTTCAACCAAAAAATGCCCTTCCTGAGATGTTCCTGCCTTCACCGCCTCCAAATGGGGAAAGGCAGGATCAAACGAAAACTTGATATCATGCACCAGGTTGTGTCTGGTAAGGGATTTTAATTTGGGAAAACCGCCCTCCCACTCCAATTCCAAAGATGTATTTTCCTCCGTAACTTGTTCTACTCCCTCATCCACCAGTTCCTGCGAGAGAGGACCATCATAGGCCGGATTTAAGGTTGCGATCAAAGGCTTGGGGCTGTACCTGGCAAAATACATATTCATCCAGTCCATAGGTAACGGAAGAACATCCGGAGAATGAACTTTCCCATCAATGGATACAAGAAAATCAGTGTTTTTCCTTCTGACAAAATAAAAATCGTGCAGCAACACCAAAGGCATGGCGGAAGGGTTTTCAGCAGCATCCCCCATCGGAGCCAGCAGCCCAAAAGGTTTTCGGCTCTTAGGGTTCTGCTCAAAGATTTGGATTTTTATGGTTCTGCCCGAAAGGTCAATGAATTGGTAATCCGCTTGCACCCCGAAATCATTTACTTCAAAAGAAGCAAGGGGCATTTCCACTTCAACCATATTGGCCAGCCCTTTGCCCACAATGTCATATTTGGCCTGGTCAAGTGTTAAGGAAGATTGGTGGTAGACATCAACCTTTCCATCCACCCGCCAACCGATGATCAAATGCCCCCTGCCGTTTTTACCATCATCGAATACCTGTGGTTCAAAGCCGACATAAAGTGAATCGGGATCTTTTTCAAAATTGACCAATAAGAGCTTTTCCATTGGATCAATCTGAACCTTAAATGGATTGAAAACCCATGCCTGTGAGAACAAATTGTTGTTTGAAGAAACCATAAAGACAGCTGATAAAATTAATCCTCTGATTGCTTTCGGTAAAAAACCACATCCCCTTGAAAATAAAGTGGATAAATACCAGGTATTACTCATCATTATCGTATTGACATTGCAAATTTAATGAGCCAGGCTTTGATGCGCTATGACTGATACCAATGAAAAATATGATATACGTCATGGACAGCTTTATGCAGCCATGAATATAGCTGCCGTTTTGTCTCCAAATTGAACAGATACTGTTTCTTCCAAGGGTACCTCCCCCCAGACTGGGACTGGTTAATCCCTCTGGAGTACCAAATGATCGGAAAAAATCCTCGCTGCCTGGAGCTACTGAGGTAATTTGACCGGCACAACGGTACGGAGTGCCACGGGCCCAAACAATCCGGACGGGATCAAGGGTACCTCCTCCCAGGGTATGCGAATATGACTGATCCCCTTGATATTGGTTTCTTCAATATGGGTTTGGGTATATGTTTCTCCAGTCAATGCATCTCCCGTAATCCGGTTGGACCAGGTATTGGCCACTTCAATGCTTAAGGTGTTGATCCCAGGGCGAAGCAGGTCGCTTACATCAAAGCGGTACGGTTTGGACCAGGTAGTTCCCAGAGGTTTATCGTTCAACCAGACCTCCGCCACATGCGACAGGTCACCCAGATCAAGATAGGTTTTGGCATCTGCATGGTCGGTAGGATGCAGGGCATGTACAAATTGCTTTTCATAACGGGCTGTTCCGGAAAAATACTTAATACCCTCCACATCTGATGTCGTCCAGGATGTCAGTTCCGAAAAAATCGCTTTTTCAGGAGCACCCCAACCTTCCGGAAAAAAAACTTCCCAGGCACCGGCAATTTCCTTTTCATGGATATGACCATGGACTTCCCGGTCACCGGCTCCTTCTTGCAAGACAAAGATTTCCTCTTCCCAAATTTCAAAACCATCCTCCAGAAAATTAATTTTCGGAGGATGTAAACCAGCTCCGATGATCTGGGCATAATGTTCTGTCTCTTTGCCTGGTCTAAACGTTACAAATTTGCTTTCGTATGGAGCCAATGTAAGTGGCAGGGTAAGCTGTTTTTCTTTTTGTTCATAAATGGATGCAGGGGATATCTTTCCTGTAACGGGATCCCATACTTCGGGTACTTTTCCCTGTTGGCGAAAAGTTAGGGTTCTGGAAACCCATTCTCCGGTGGTATTGACTACAAAATAGAAATCTACCCCCTCTTTTTTGTAATGGGTATAATCGAGCGTATAGAATGCTTTGTCTTCATAATCAAGGTCTGGTGCAAGTTCCAGTGCCTCCAATATTTCCGCAAGGCTTGCATCACGATAAATAGCAGCCTCTCCTGTATTGAAATCTCTTGCATTGAACGGTTGCCATAATTCATCCAGCCAACCCTCCATCTCCGGCATACCAGGTTTCACTTTCCTTTGGGCGATTCCATTTGGCCTGGGTCCGATGATCACTGCCCCTTTTTCTGACATCTCTTTCAGTTTAAGTAGGACTTCGGGATGGATTTCGTGCTCCTCCGCCAGGGCCAATACCCTGAATCTGGCCCCATTTCTGGGGTTCAGGATCTCGCCCTCCTGCACTTCCAGCCCAAGGAGAATTTCCGTATTGACCAGTTCGTAATCATAACCCGCCCCCGGGGAAAACCGGCCTCTTTTGTACCCGCCATAATTGGGGATAGTATCTCCATAGTAGTAAAGAAAATCAGCTTGGAAATCAGCTTCCTGAAGAATATAGGAAACCCTGGCCAGATATTCGTTAAAAGGCCGGATCTTGGTCCACCATACCCTTTTGTCATTGTAATGGGTACCGGCATGATATACGATACCCGGAACACCTGTTCCCTCCGGATTGTGGGTAGATCCATGTACCACCACCTTATTCATGCCTTCCGCAAAAGCCCGGTCCCCAATCGGCTTCATCTCAAAGGGACCTTCCTGCCAGTGCTGAAAGGAGGTGAAGGCTTCCATTTCAACAATTCCCAGACCATAGCTATGAGAGGCCGAGGAAACTTCCTTCACCACCCGCAAAATATCCATTCCGCCTTCGTTGTACCGGCCGTGATTGATCCAGAACTCTCCTCTTGGGATGTCGAGCCCTTTGCCCAAGGCTTTTAATGGTTCCACGGGAACATTGTGCAGGGGAAGACCGGGTCCTCCGGCCTCACTGTTGTTTTTGAGGCCATGGGCGTTGCAGACTTCTTTGGATTTCATGTAAAAATTTTGGATCATCAGTTCGGACAAGGTGCGCTGAAAATCAGCCCGGAAATTGGCTGTTGTTTCGGCTGAAAATTCCGCTTCCTCAAATAGGATGGGCAGGAGTTTCTTGACTTCATACCCGTTGATCGACTTGAATTTCTCCGGTAGCGTGGGGGTCCAGGTAAAGCCTCTGGCCTCATAGCTGGCCATATAGAGGCTTTTTAAGGCAGTTTTTCTTAAATCCCCCAACACGGACTGCAACCGGTCGATGATATAATTAAAATGGAAGGCGGTGGCATCGGCATCGTAATGGTCCACGATAGGGCCAGCAGAATACTTACTGGGCAAAATCAGGTTTTCACCCGAATTGGAACACACGTACCTTACAATTTTCCATTCCCCTTCGGGAGCCTCCCAATCCAGGATCTCGGTTTCCGGATTAAAAAATTCAGAAATATCCCTGATTTGGCTGGTGTCTGCCAGACTTTCTCCGGGAAATTCAGGAATCGCCAGCAGGGCGATCTCCTCAGCATAGACCGGTTTACCATCCGCCCCAAATTCGATCATCCGCTTTCTACCTCTTGGATCCATTTCCTGTATTTCGGGAAAGGGAATGGTGACTTTTTGATTTTTGCCTCCGGTAAGAGATACTTTCGATTGATAAATGGATTTGGCGGCATGCTCCGGCGTTAACCAGTTTCCACCTGCATTCCAGCTACTGGCCGTATTCAATCCTACTTCCAATCCCAACTTCCCGGCTTCCTCCACTGCCAATTGAATGGTTTTAAGGGATTCCTTCCCCAAAAATTTCGGGCCTGTTCCTACCAGAACGGTATCCCTGGAGCCGATTTCGAAGATGGTAAATCCCGATACCCCCGCTTCCTTAAATGCATGAATTTCTTCTTTTAACCGGAGGCGGTCCACATGACCACCCAACCACCAGTGGTAAACGTTAGGGTAAGCATAGGAAGGAGGCGACTGAAACCCTTCATTAAATTGGCGATAGGCGTTTTCTTCCTGCCCATATATTGACTGGAGAGAAAAATAACACAAACCGACAAGGATGAGAAATCGACAATGATAAATTTTCATGGCATAATTGGGTTGAATACAAGTTTCAAGAAACGATTACCGATTCGATCTGCAGGTAATGGGCGACTTTCCGGATACTGCCAGCATGATGCCCAATTCCCAGGGCAAAATGATGGGTTGGCCCTTCCTTGATCCATTTCGTGAGAAAGGTCCGCACATCGGGTTTAAAGAAGCCTCTTGTATTGGTGTTTCCTGTCGGTGGTATAGGCCCTTCCACAGATTCCCCTTCTGCGATCACGAATTTGAATTTACCCTCATAGGTGGAACTGATGCTCAACATGGTTATAGGGCCTTCCTTTATCTTAAACTCTACCCCTGCTCCAAAACCGGGCTTGCCGTGGTATTTCTTTAAACTCCGCAAGACCGGCTTCCCCTGTGCGATGGAGATATTGTGCGGGCCATCATGGCCGACCAGGATAAAGTTCTCCCTGAAATCTACCGGGTGAAATTCTGCAAAGCTTCCACCTATCCCCAGGCGGTCCATGATAAACATGGCCAGACAGGTCTTTAAGTCCGATTCCCCACACATGGGAAAACCGGAACTGGTCAGCAGGGAATTGCCCACGATCAGGTTAGACATGACCAGTTGGGTAGGGCTATTGTCTTCCCCGTTGTAATAGTACGCCAAGCCATCCAGCTCTTCCGAATTTACGAATTTTTTCAGGGCCAGGGAGGCCTTTGCGGCTACGCTTAAATCAGCTGGTTTTAATTTTTCCGAAATGGGATCGGACACCGGGTCCGGTGTGTCAAAGAAGGAAAGGATACGTTTTTCTTCCTGTGCCACTTCAGCCTCGCTCACCTGGTGTAGGTACTGGTGAACAATTTGATTGACTTCACACTGTACCACATGCACCCCAAAATGGGCTGTAAGCATGGTCGCATCGGTATGCATGTCCAGCATGGATTCTATAGGATGGCCGATATGGCCTATTCGGGCTGTTTTTAGCGCATGCAATACTTTCGCAATCCTGCAATATTCGCCTACTAAGGCTTCAGCCTGTGGATCGTCATGCAAGGTGCCAATGATCACTTCCGGGACCTGCTTACCAAGCCGTACAGCCACCCCTGCAAATTCCGGCAGGGAACAGATATCATCATTGTACAATTGCATGTAGGTGGATGCCCGGGTATAATCCATCGCTTTATCCGGCTGCAGGGCTACCAGAACGATGGGAATCTCCATATTTTTGATAATGGCCCCAAAAGTGCTGGAAGTAGCATAGGTGAGCATGTCACAAAAAATCAAATCAAGGTTAGCAGCTTTAAGTTTAGGCACCAAAGCATAGGCAGATTGGGCATCATCTACCAGTCCAAAATCGAAGATTTCTACATGGTGCTTTTTTAATTTCTCCAGGAATACGGCCTGTTTTTTAAATAGATCTTCCAGTAATCCTTCAAACTGAGACCAATATTTGAAATACCCAACGCCAAACACACCGATTCTGGGTTTGGATTCCACGCGCCGTTCAAGCTGGTAGGTATCAGATCCGGACTTTACATCTTTTATCGGCTTTTTCATATTTCTATGTTTAAAAATTTCAAATTTCAACGACTATTCATTTGTGACATGTCCCATTTGCCCATTTGCTGCAAATTCCATTGAGGTAATCTTCGGAACAAAAACCAGCAGTATTACAAACGCCAGGGGGTACATGATCCCCGCCACCAGCCATAAAGGCCCATAAGAGTGATTTTGGGCAACCCAGCCTATCACCGGATTCAGGATCATCCCGGCAACCGCTCCCGCCGTTCCGGAAAGCCCTACTACCGAAGAAGTGGCATAATTCCCGAACACATCCCCTATAGCCGTAATATAGTTGGTAATCCAGAAGCCATGGGCAAGCATCATCAGGGACATGAGCAAAATGGCCACTTCAACCGAAGATACGGTGGAGATAAATGGAGCCACCAGCGTGAGGGCAGCAGCAAAGCCCATGACCCATTTCCTGGCAGCATTTATCGTCAGGTTTCGGGACACCAGTTTGTCAGAACACCAGCCGCCCAGAATATTGGAAAGACCCAGCGCCAGAAAGGGAATCCAAAACAATTCTCCAATTCGCTCAAAAGAAAGATCTCTTTCCTGATTGAGGTATTTGGGTACCCAAAACATCAGAAAATAAAACACAGGGTCCAATAAAAATCGGATCAGGATAAATGCTTGTACTGTCCGGTTTTTAAGTAAATGAAGTAGCGGCACCTGAATGGGACTTCCTACTTGTTTCCTTTCCCGACGTGAAACGGCATGCAAGCTTTTCTTCCAGGATGGAGCAAACCAGGCGATCACCCAGACGATCCCAAAAATGCCCGGAAGGATAAAAGCCCAGCGCCATCCATATTGTCCGGATATGATGATGGTCAAAGGAGGTGCAATAACAGCACCTATAGCGGCACCTCCGATGGCAATCCCATTGGCCAGGGCCCGTTCTTTTTTATCAAACCATTCGTAAACAGTTTTCGCCGCTCCGGGAAAACAGCCTCCTTCTCCCATGCCCAACAAAAACCGAAAGCCCAACAGCTGGTAAAAATTACTCATGACACCATGAAGGGCACTGGCAATGGACCAGAGCCCCACAGACAAACCAAGCCCCCACTTCCCTCCTACCTTATCAATCAGGCGACCTCCTACTGTAAACATCAGCGCATAACTGATCAAAAACCCGGTATTGACCCAGCCGTATTCCACATCCGAAATGGACAGCTCTTCCTGAATCTTAATGATGGTCATGGACAAGACCTGCCGGTCCAGAAAATTCAGTCCGGTGGCAATAAATACCAGGGCCAATATGTACCAGCGGATTTTTGGGTTCATTTTTCTCAAAATGCTGAGTCATCAATACCACAATATATGAAGATGTAAGACTCGATCCATCTCCAGGGGTCAAAACAAAGTTAACTCCCATTAAAATCAAGCCCCCATTCAATTTTTGACTCAGTCCTCTGTACCTACCATAGTATACTTTTCCAGGTATTCCTTCGGGGGAGTATGCCACTCGGAAAGTCGGCTTACATTGGTCCGGATACAGTGGTAGACAAAGTCGTAAAGCAGTTCGCTGATTTCATTTGGCAGCTTCTTTTTTGCACCTGAATCCAAAATTTCCCACTGCTCAGCTGAATTTTCTTTCTCTATCTCCAGCATGGCATAGCTTACCGGTAATCGTGCAGACCTGACACGCTCCAGCTGATCCGCATAATCTTTTACCGCCCATTCCGCTTTATCAAAAATACCATTATAGGCTATAATTAGGTCCGGGGTCAGGTAGGAATCCTCCTCCTGCACAGGCCCCCCAAAGATGGAAAGCTTTCGATCGGTGCCCCCCTGGTTGTGTTCATGCATCAGGTTGATATAGGCTTTGATATGTCCGGCCGCCTGTCCATAATAAGCCAATAAGAAGGCTGTCATTTCCTTTTCCAGATCTACCTCAGGATCATTGACTAATTTGGTCAGTAAGTAAGCCCTCAGAGCAGCAAATTCCCCTCCGGATTGGATGTTTCCCTGAGCAAAAACAGCACTTACCCGGTTTTCCTTTAAAAACCTGATATTGGGCTGAAGGGTGCGCAGGTTTGGAAAGGGGGAAAGCAGGTTTGAAAACTGGATGTTATAATCCCAGACCAGAATATTATCTGTCAACTTACCCCAACCCTTCAGGTCTTCGCTGAAGGCCCGGTCTCCTGTTTCGAGAGGTTCATTGCGCGTACTTTCAATGCTGCAAAGCATGATGTTTACATTTTTGGCCGGGACCAAATCCTTGGGCGGTACACGGGTGTATTGATAGGCCAGGGTAGAAATGATTTTATCCGGAAACCTCTCTGCCACTTTATTGACAAAGGTAAGCATGGAACCCATCCCCAGAGCGGGATATTCACTACCATGAGTTTCGTATAGCTTTTGCTCCGGTGCAAAAGCAGCATGTTGGGCATCCAAGGCTGCACAGTGTTCGCAGCGGCAATAATTGACATTGTCATTCTGACTCACCGACCAGTATTTTGCTTCCGGATTCTCATCAATTGCTTTTTGCAGGTTTTCGCAGACGATTTCCAACACCTCGGGATTGGTCAGGCAAAGTTGGGACTCAGGTTGTACACTCTTCCCATCCCAGGAGGGCACCAGACCTGCATGTCGCCCTCCCTCATAAAAGCTGAAATATTCCGGGTGGGATTCCCCATATTCTTTTGGGTCCAGAAGTTGGTGAAAGGTATGCACCCAATACCCCCAGGCAGTGGGGGAGGAACCTTTGCCGGAAAAGGAATGTAATCTGTGCCAGTCCATGAATTCGGGGTCATAAACGTCATTGTAAAAGACCTCCCTGTAAGAGAAAACCGGAATTTCCATCTCATCAATCTGCCCCAGGTGAATGGTTGATCGGCGGGGAATATGATCGACATTGGAGCTGTATTTTTTGCAGCCCAGGTAATTTTCCAGAAAGGCATATACCCCATAGATCACGCCTTTCTCAGGCCCGCCCAGGATGATCAGTTTTTGGTCACGGGTCCCTATATAATGGCCTTCCGGTCCAAGTTCTTCAAGAGATACACCACTCACCTCAGGCCTGTTTACTTTTCCAATGAGGATTTCCAGGTCGGCAATATTTCCATCATCGTGATGTACCGGAATAGTGGCATCTGAAATGCGTTGCAAATAATCCTGCAACACCATGGCCGCCTGAATCTCCTGGACACTCGCATCCTCCGGTAGCACGATTTGGAATTCGCTCGTTCCATTCTCCACTAATTTCAAATCCTGAGCCAGAGACATGCCTCCGGAACAAACAGCGGCAAGCAGATAAATGATGGCAATATGAGATACTTTGGTATTCATGACAAATTGGGTTTAACGTTTATTGATAAAAAAGCACGAACCTTGCCTCAAGGACTTAGCTTGTCAAAATAGCTTACCGCATGCCGGACATCTTTCAGGTTATCCTCCATATTATGCTCGCACTCCACATAGACCTCCCCATCAAATTCCTGCCTATCGAGTTCGGCAACCACTGCTTCAAAATCAATTATTCCTTCGCCTACCATCCGGTCCTTGGCAGATTGGCCGTAAGCATCCAGATCCTTGAGGTGGATACTCATCAGGTAGCCGTCAAGCTTTTTCAAACTTGCTACGGGATTAAGCCCGCTTCTGACCCAATGTCCCAGATCTCCACAAGCTCCGAAATTGGGGTGATTTTTGACCGCCGACAATACCGAATCGGGATGCCAGTAAATACTTCCGGCCTCTCTGAAATGCTGGTGAAGCGCAACTTTGATACTGAACTCTCCCGCAAGCTGATCCACTATGTCCCAGTGGGCTCTTTTGGGTTCAGCTACCAGGTATTGTACTTTTAAAGATTTGGCCAGTTCAAAGGCTTTGCGCCAGTCGGCTTCAGTCTGGGCTGTTCCCACGTACATGGATCTCATTTTTAACCCATTGTCCTTCAACAGCATCTTTACTGTCTTTGCCTCTGAGGGGCTAAGATCGGTCATGGCTTTGTCGCCAAAATCGCCACCCATATTATGAAAATCAAATCCTTCAACGTATTTTGCCCCAGCAGCTATCACTTTTTCTAAGGAGCTGGAAAAAGGAAACCGGTTAAAGGAGTACAAAGCTACGCCCATGCGCCAGTCGCCTTTTTTCAGCGACAATTCACGAATGGGGCCTTTTACCATGCTAGCCATACCCAGCAAGAGTACTGGTAAGGCTACGAATACCCACATTTTCTTTCCCATAGTATGTTTATTTGGTTAATGATGTATTTTTTTCAATTACCTGAATGGATTGGTACCCCATTCGTACCTTTTGACCGGGTCAAAATCAGGATTAGGAACAGGGTTTTGGGCCTTGGTCTCCATTTGCCATTTTTTTAATGCGGACTTCATTTCAGCCAACTTTTCGGGATAACTAAATTTAAGGTCGGTCATTTCGTTGACATCATACCGCAGGTTATACAAGTCAAACTCTCCGGAAACCAGGTTTTCTATGATTTTCCAGGAGCCTTTTCTCAAAGCCGACATGGGCTGCTCATGATGGTACACGGGATAATGGGTGAACACTTCCCGTTCCGGGTCAAACCTGTTTTCTGTCAGGGAAGGCACCATAGAATACCCGTCAAGCACCTGATCTGGCGGTCGTTCACCCTTTCCCAGGTCCAAAAAAGTAGGGTAAAAGTCTACACTGGAAACAATTGCTTCAGAAGTACTCCCAGCTTCTACCTTTTCCGGCCAGCGAACGATCAACGGAACACGGACCCCTCCTTCATAAAGCGTTCCCTTTCCTGCGCGCAGCGGCGCATTGTTTGTGGCAATATAGCGGAGGGGATGACCTTCCGGATAAACGTCTTTGCTGTCGCCTCCCAGGAGTGGGACATTGTCAAACCGGTTATCCACTCCTCCGTTATCGGAATAGAAAATAAATACCGTATTGTCCGCCAGGCCCATTTCATCAATGGCTTCCATGACCGCACCTACACTTTGGTCCACATGGGAAATCATCGCCGCATACACGGCATTGCTGGCATAATCCGGATCCTTTGGTTTGTTGAGGAATTTTTCAACCAGGTCCTTGTCTGCGTCCAACTGAACGTGCACATCGTAATGAGAGATAAAAAGAAAAAAAGGGTTTTCTTTATTCTCAGCAATGAAATCAACCCCCATGCTGGTGAGGGTTTCACTCAGTCGGGCCCCTTCAGCGGACGTATATTCGGGAACAAATCGGGGCTGGTAGAAACCACCACCTGCATACATATAGGCCTTATCGTATCCCCTGTTGTGGGGCAAGTGCTCTGGGTTATTTCCCAAATGCCATTTGCCAAAATAACCGGTGGTATAGCCTGCCGATTGCATGGCATTGCCGATAGTAACAATCTTATCTGGCAGGTGCTGAACCTGGTGGTGGGGAACGGTCACCTCTTCGTATGGACGCCAATGACCGGGAATAAAGTCGAATATACCTACTCTGGCAGGATATTGACCAGCTTGTATACTGGCCCGGGTTGGCGAACAAACCGGTGCCGCATAGGCATTGTGATAGCGCATTCCCTGACTGACTAATTTGTCAATATTGGGGGTCTCGTTGAATCGGTTTCCATAGGCTGGCAGATCTCTGCCGCCGAGGTCATCTGCCATAATCAGCACGATATTGGGCCGCTCCTGGGACAGAACGGTAAAGGAAAGCAACATAAAGCAACTGGATAGAAAGGGAATTATCAGGTTTTTCATGGGCATAGAATAAGGGAAATTAATTACTGAAAATTATCGTTATACAAAATAAATTTACTCCATCTTTAGTTATATCGGTTTGCCAGGTTAAAGCGACAACCATGAAGCGGTAAAAAGCAGGCATGGGGTAAAAGGCGATGCAATTACCCAAGTACAAAACCCGCCAGTAATTTTTGTACTTCATATACATCCACCGATTTATTAAACTTCTTACTCACCGTCGGCTGCGGGTCACTGGAAATCCAAATTTTTAATTCTGCATCCAAATCAAACGTTCCTGCCGTCTCTATACTAAAGCGGGAAATGCTCTTGTAGGGCAAGGAAAGGTATTCGGATTTTCTTCCCGTAAGCCCTTGCTTGTCCACCAGGACCAGTCGTTTATTGGTAAAAATGAATGTATCTCTGAAAAGCTTAAACCCCGTTTCTATTTGCTCTTCTGCGGTCAGTATTCTTCCGTAATCCCTTTGGAGGGTTTCTTTATTTACTGCACCTGCATTGCCTAATATTGAATTAATTATTCCCATAACCTTGGTTACCAGCCTACCTGAATAGATTTTATAACAAGAATAAATCTACTCATTTTTATGGGAAAAATTGTTTTCTCAAAGGGAATTAACAGAAAACCACCAGGCGAAAAATAAAAAAGCCAGACCCAAGGATCTGGCTTTCTATAAAGTTGATTTTTAACCCAAATAGGTAATCCTTAAGAAGTCACACCTCATTGGTAGATCAGGTCAAATCGATCAAGCTTCATCACCGTGTCCCAGGCGGAAACGAAGTCTGTGACAAATTTTTCTTTAGATGTTTCGCTTGCATATACTTCTGCCAAAGCCCTCAATTCAGAATTGGAACCAAATATCAAATCTGCTCGGGTAGCTGTCCACTTCAATTCACCTGTCTTTCTATCCCTGCCCTCAAAGGTTTCTTTGGTGTCCGAATTGGCTTTCCATTCGGTACTCATGTCCAACAGGTGTACAAAAAATTCGTTGGAAAGCGTCTCTTTTTTGTCTGAAAAAATCCCATGTCCGGAACCATCAAAGTTGGCATTTAGCGCACGCATCCCACCCACCAGCACTGTCATTTCGGGAGCTGTAAGGGTCAGTAGCTGTGCCTTGTCTAACAGCAACTCTTCCGTTGAAATGGTGTATTGGGTTTTTAAATAATTCCGAAAACCATCCGCCATGGGCTCAAGCAAGGCAAAAGATTCCATATCGGTTTGCTCCTGTGTAGCATCCATGCGACCAGGAATAAAAGGCACTTTCACGGAATAACCTGCATTGGCCGCTGCTTTTTCCACCGCTGCATTGCCTGCAAGGACAATCAAATCTGCCAGGGATACTTTTCTATTTGCCGATTTTTCATTGAAATCACCCTGAATTTCTTCAAGCACACCCAACACCTTCTGTAATTGTTCCGGATTGTTTACTTCCCAGTCTTTTTGAGGAGCCAGACGAATGCGGGCACCATTGGCTCCTCCCCTCCTATCCGAACCCCGGTAGGTAGAGGCGGATGCCCAGGCAGTACTCACCATCTCGCTTATCGACAAACCGGAATTCAAAAGGCTCGTTTTCAAAGCCACAATATCCTGATCATTGATTAGTGTATGGTTTACGGCAGGAATGGGATCCTGCCAGATTAAATCTTCTGTGGGTGCCTCAGGGCCTAAATAGGTGGTCTTTGGACCCATATCTCTATGCGTAAGTTTAAACCAGGCACGGGCGAAGGCATCGTTAAATTTTTCCGGATTTTCATAAAAGCTCCTGGAGATCTTTTCATATACCGGATCAAACCGCAACGACAAATCGGTGGTCAACATGGTTGGTTTGTGTTCTTTTTCTGGATCAAAGGCATCCGGAACCATCATTTTTGGGTCTTTGGCCACCCACTGATGGGCTCCCGCCGGACTTTTTGTCAACTCCCATTCGTTTTCAAACAAATTGAAAAAGAATAAATGACTCCATTTTGCAGGAGTGGAGGTCCAGATTACTTCCAAACCGGAGGTAATGGCATCAGGACCTTTGCCCGATTTATAGGTGCTTTTCCATCCCAAACCCTGTGCTTCAATACTTTCCGCTTCAGGCTCAGGTCCTACATTAGATGCATCCCCTGCCCCGTGGGTTTTTCCCAGGGTATGCCCACCTGCGATCAGGGCGACTGTTTCTTCATCGTTCATACCCATCCTTCCGAAAGTTTCACGAATGTCATGTGCAGCAAGTTCCGGATCCGGATTACCATTGGGCCCTTCCGGATTGACATAGATCAGGCCCATTTGTACAGCAGCTAGTGGGTTTTCCAATTCCCTTTCTCCTGTATAGCGTTTTTCATCACCCAACCATTTGTTCTCAGCTCCCCAATACACGTCCAGTTCCGGTTCGTAAACGTCTTCCCTGCCCCCGGCAAAGCCAAAAGTTTTAAATCCCATGGATTCCAGAGCGACATTACCCGTAAGGACCATTAAATCTGCCCAGGAAATTTTGTCCCCATATTTTTGTTTTATAGGCCACAGCAAGCGTCTTGCCTTATCCAAATTGGCATTATCAGGCCAGCTATTAAGCGGTGCAAAGCGCTGTTGCCCGGAACGGGAACCACCGCGACCGTCACCGGTCCTGTATGTGCCGGCGCTATGCCAGGCCATTCGAATAAATAAACCTCCATAGTGACCGTAATCTGCCGGCCACCAATCCTGTGATTCAGTCATCACCGCTTCAATGTCCTTTTTCAGGGCTTCATAATCCAGACTTTTAAATTCTTCTACATAATTAAAATCCTCTCCCATTGGGTTGGATAATGAAGAGTTATGTCTAAGAATACTCAGGTTCAATTGATTGGGCCACCAATCACTGTTGCTGGTAGCCATTCGATTGGAATTGCTTTTCTGGGTAGCACCGGAATACCCATCCGTCTGATTCTCTTGTTCTTTACTATTCTCGCATCCTGAAAATAGGATTCCTATTAACAGAAGTAAACTATATACCATTGATTTCTTCATACTTTATGCCTGTTTGTCGCTTATTAATGTCCAAAGATAGTATCTATGATCTAATTTTTATCATAGATTTTTTCAATAGGTGTTTGAAAAAAACAATAACTATTCAAAAGAATTTGTTGAAATGAGGGGATATACCAAAATTTTTATCCAAAACTAAATCATAATTACCAAATATTCAGACGGCAATGAACCAATAAACTAACAACGGTCCTTTCCCATGCATCCCCCAAAAAGAATCAGATACAAAATAATATTACACCCTAGGCATCGATTTATTTCATACCAAAATTTATTTTTTCTGCCCAGGATACCGAAGCTTAGTTACCAGCAGTAAAAAGACATGAATTAAAGATGATTTTGATCCAAAAGAAGTCCTCCAAAAGGTCTAGGGATTCCTGGTATCAGGAATAATAATTGGGGCATCGCCCTCATTCAGGCCCTCTGGAAGAATTTGCGTCTTCCCACCTATTATGGGCATGTTGGAGGGATAATCCGCTGGAAATTTTTTAATGGGCAAATTGGAAGAAAATCCTTTGGAAAGGTCAATAATGGGCATGTTGGCTTTTTCCCGCAAAGGCATTTTATTGACATCAATTGGCCTGAACCTATTGATATTTGCCACAAGCAGTTCATTACCAGCTAATATCTCAGTTCCGGGTTTGGGCAAGGGATTTGGTATCCAGGCTAAACCGGGAATAACAAAACCAGATAGGACGGGAAATTTGGGTAAGTGAGCCATACCAAAGGTATGAGGCTTGAATTTAAATAAATTTTGCCCGAATGAAGTACTTGAGTATAAAATGATTCCAATGAATACAAGTAGTATTTTTTTCATGGCCGGGGAATTTCAATTGAAAACAGAACTTTCTCAGTAGAACGTATTTAAGGATAATTGGTTACTAAAAATTTAAATCCTGAATAGGGGAGAAAACCCCTCAAGTTGTCTTTACTGGGAAAGAAAACCTTGCGCCATGAACTCAATTTTAAGGCAAGCAGGGAATGGACCATGAACGTGGGGATGCATTACCGGCAACTCCTATTGAATCATTCTAACTCCATAGAACCGAGATTGAGTGCTTCTTATGCGATGGGTGATAAACAACGGCTAAGTCTGGGGTATGGCCTGCACAGCCAGGTGCAGCCATTGTGAACCTATTTTGAGCCCATGGATGGAGCCCTCAAAACTGCCTAACAATCCCCTTTAATTCCATTAATCAGTTACCGTATAGAGTTTTAGCGGGAAGAGGGAGATTTTATTTACAGGACAATCCATAAAACACAGCCGGCAGAGATCGTAGTTTTTACCTGAAATAAATTTTTCCAGGATGCATCCTATGCCGGTGACATAAGATGGCAGTTTTTTCTGAGGGAAGCTTAAAAAATATTTTGTTCAACCTTTGCAGAAAAACTGGATTTGATTTAACTTTGAATTTAAAAGTACTTTTAAATGAAAAATAACCTGGATTATATACGTGACCTATCTGAGATTCGGTCCATGATGGAGCGCTCCTCCAAATTCATGTCACTATCCGGTTGGGTAGGTATTTTGGCAGGCACCTATGCCCTGATCGGTGCCTGGATCGCATATAAGGTACTTTATTTTAATCCGGCGACTATCTCTGACGATGCTTTTCTTACCGGTAATTCAGGCCTGCCGCATTTGATGGGTTTGGCCTTAATAATCCTGATCCTGGCCACCGGAACGGCGATTTTTTTCTCCTACAAGAGGTCCGTGCACAGAGGTGAAAAGCCCTGGAACCTTACCGCTAAACGATTGTTGATCAACATGGCTGTTCCCCTGGTCACTGGAGGCCTGTTGATCCTTATGCTGATTTCAAAGGGTTTATTTGGACTTTTGGCCCCCTTTTCTTTATTGTTTTATGGTCTGGCGTTATATAATGCTGGAAACTTTACATTTAGGGAAGTTAAAATTTTGGGGCTTGTTCAGTTGGGTTTGGGGCTGATCAGCTCCTGGTTCATTGGCTACGGGCTTTTGCTTTGGGCAGTGGGATTTGGACTGGCACATATTGTTTACGGAATCTATATGCACTTCAGGTACGAAAGGTGAAAATATCAATCGATGGGTTACATAAAGCGTTTGAAAGCCGGATCAGGCTCGGAATCATGTCCTCCCTGGCTGTAAACGATCAAATGGATTTCAATGCTCTGAAAACCTTTCTTGATTTGACGGACGGAAACCTGGCAAGCCACCTAAAGGCCCTGGAAAAAGAAGCATTTATTGGAGTGAAAAAATCCTTTGTGGGAAGAAAACCCAATACCAAATATTTCATGACCAAAACCGGAAAAAAGGCTTTTGATGCACATCTGGCGGCATTGGAAAAACTGATACAGGGACTTTCGGAATAAAGAGACCTACTAATACCCCATTGCTAAAACTATTCAGGAGCCAAACTAAAACGTATGGCCTTAAAAAACATGACGAGAATAAAAAGGCGTACATACTTTGAAATACAAAGTTCTTTTAAAATACCAATTGGCCTGTTAAACCTTGGTATTCAGGCTAACCTCTTTTTATTGGTTTCAGCCATTCCATTGCTTCATCACATTCAACGATAAATTCATGAAAAAATCAATCATTGACCACTTAAACGATCCCGGACAACTTGAAAAGCTCTACCGGTCCAACAAAACAGTTTTTAAACAGACATTCAATTCCCTTTACCCTGAAATTAAAGGTAACCCAATGGCAGCATACTGGAATGAAAGGTTAAATTATACAGAACCTGAGTTTGGTTGGGGTACAAGGAAGGACATGTTGTTCCTGATCATGGTCTCAGCTATAGCTGGCCTTATTGCCAAATTACCTGCCATTCTACACCTGGAAGAAGATTACTTCTATGCCAGAAATATAGGATTCATCATTTTTCCGGGCTTAACGGCCTATTTTATCCGAAAACACCAGTTGCCTTTAAAGAAAATTTTACCCATGGCATTGGCTTCCCTGCTGGGGTTGGTTTTTATCAATCTTTTTCCCGATTTGCCGGAAAGCGATACCCTGCTACTTTCCAGTATGCACCTGCTTCTATTTCTATGGGTGATTTTGGGGTGGGCTTTTATGGGTGGAAATGGCAACCATCCCCGGAAATGGCTAGGATACATGAGGTATAATGGTGAAACCGTCATCATGACTACCCTCATACTGATGGGAGGGGGACTTTTGACTGCCCTGACCATTGGGCTTTTTGCTGCTATTGACATTCAAATTGAAAAATTTTATTTTGATTATATTGGTATTTTCGGGCTCTGTGCAGCCCCCATAGCTGGGACCTATCTCACTCAGGCCAATCCCCAGTTGGTCGGGAAGGTTTCTCCTGTTATCGCCAAAATCTTCTCTCCTTTGGTATTGGGTATGCTGCTGATGTATTTGCTGGCCATGAGCTTTACAGGAAAAGACCCCTATAATGACCGAGAGTTTTTGTTGACTTTCAATGGGCTTTTGATTGGTGTAATGGCCATCATATTGTTTTCTGTCTCTGAAATAGCCGACATCAGTAACCACAAAAGGGAAATCTGGGTACTTTTGCTGTTATCAGTGCTCACCCTGATTGTAAACGGAATCGCAGTTTCCGCCATCCTTTTCCGCATCTCCGAATGGGGCATGAGCCCAAACAGGGCTGCTGTTTTGGGAGGAAATGTATTGATTTTAATCCATCTTGTGATGGTGACTTTTCAACTCTATCAGGTCACTTTAAAGCAGGGGGAAATTACCCGGGTAGGGGAAACCATTGGGCTATATCTTCCGGTATATTTTATCTGGAGCATTTTTGTGACCTTTCTTTTCCCCTTTTTGTTTGGATTTGCCTGATCCGGATGGGGGACAAGAAACCCCTAAAGACGGGCCAATGAAATACAGGCAATTTATACGACTTGCTTTTTATTGGCTGGCAGATCTATTTTGGAACTGTTTTTTAACCAGGATAAGGCCTGCGATTTTTCAGAAGTGTCATAATAACGGGTCGCTTTGAAACCAAATTTGGTGACAATTTCCATCCTGGATGTTTTCCAATCAGTGCTTCCTATCAGCGCTATTTTACTGAAATTACAGAAGTGACTGGTATCAAATTTCATCTCTTCCCAAAATGCATGAAAAGCCTCCAGATCAAACTCCTCCATCTCCATGTAAAAATAAGCCTCTCCATTGGAATTGATTTTATTGTTCAAAAGAGGCAAAAGCTTTCCATAATCCTCATGGGTAATTTTTTCCATGACTTTTACTGCAATAATTTTTCCTTGGGTGGGTCCTAATATTAATAACATGTCTTGTAGTTCTGATTTTAGATGTGGCAGATTTAAACTGAATCTTTAAAAATTATTTTCGTATGGTGAACAGCATAAATGAGATTAATTATTAAAGGTATGGTGGCAGGGGTAGCCTTTATCATCGGCTAATAATCAGAAATAAAACTCCTCCACGAATGGTGAAGAACAAAAAGTAAGACATGTCTACGGTTAAAATAGCTGTCTTCCAGCTGTTTGAGGGAGAACAAATAGATGGTATTCCCGTTTTCTGAAACATAGTGTACACCACCAAAACCGTAGAAACTCTCCCAATTCTGCTCATCCGGACTGTCTCTCTGGTCTTCTTCTCCTACCGGGGATGAATCACTATTGTCTGGGTCTTGGATAGGGCTTCGTTCTGAATCGCTTTTGCTGACTTTGGTTTCCATTGTTTCCCGGCTGTTTCCAGACCAGCTCTGGTAAACAGTCAGGTTCAAAAAGAACAATAAAAACCCAAATAAAATACCGATTGAAAATCGATGGTTTCTGTTAATATGTTGAATGAAGCGATTCACTAAGGTTATTTATGGGGTATAAATCAATTCTGTATTATAAATGTAATTTTATTTCTCTATTCCATAAAGAAATTTACGATTTTTAGAGGTTAATCATTCAAGTTTTTCCCTTAGAAAAAGAGTCTTCCTCCACATAGCAAAAATAAATCTTTAAAAACCCAATGGTACCTACCATTGGGTTTTTAAAGATTCTTCTTTTTCATTTTTGGATCATTTTTGATCCTAAATGGGAAATTGAAACCACACCCTGCAAATGTATTTATCCATTATGCTCTGAAAATCCAGATTGGTCTATGCCTTAAGCATGATTTTTCCCGGGGAATTTAACGATCAACTGCCGGCCTGAATCACTCCACAGGCTACCCTTGCACCGGCTGCACCTGAAGGCTGGGAAGTAAAGTCATCGGCATCAGCATGGATAATCACCGCCTTGTTGAGGATATCACTATTTGCTCCATCGCCTATGGTCCAACCTTCAACTTCCATCTCGACGGTACCTACCCCGTCTTCCCCAACGATCATATTGTCAATATCACCACTGTGGTACTCATTTTCTCCCCGTTTTCCATGGGGATCATCTGTTGGATTCCAATGCCCGCCTGCCGAAGTAGCATCTGCTGCACTGCAATCACCATTTTCATGAAGGTGGAGCGCATGTTCTCCCTCAGAAAGATTTTCTACATGGATCACCAGGCTGACCTTTCCATTTTCCAATTCCGTGAATGTTGCCGATCCGCTAACATTACTTCCGCTTGCTCCGGAAATTACAGCTACTGCTGATTCGGGTTCCGGTGTTTCAGGCTCGGTTTCCATATCGATCATTTCCTCGTCAGAACTCATTTCTTCATTGGTATTGTTGCTTCCGGAACCGCAGGCAAATGCAAATGTTGCCATGCCTATAGTAAGTAGTATGAGATTTAATTTCTTTAACATAATCAAAATTTTTATTTTTTGTTGGTTAACAGTAACTACCGAAAAAAATGTGCCAATTCTTTGAAAATTTGAATAAACCACAAAATAAATTGGCTGACCGGGCGAAAGGGCGCTAGGTAATTTTTCTTATGGAAAAGTACCCGGAAATTTTGTCGTTCTTTAAGAAGTTTCAGAAATGACTCAGCGAAAACAGCATTCTAATATTTATCAATCAAAATATCTTATGGTCTTGCCTAAATAAAAATTAAACCTATTAACCTAATACTACACCCAATAAACGTAAATCAGACTTTCAGAAAAAACACAGGTTCTCAAAATACCTTATTGCTGGATTCTTTTTTTACTTTTTTTTAACTAAATTCAATTGATCAATTTACTTACAGGCCAAATTCTTCAATAAATGTACCTGCTGTATTTCCTTTTGGTGTTGTTTGGCAAAATACATTTTTTTAATACCCAGGCACTTTCGTCCCAAACATTAGGTGATGCCTTATCGATAAAAGAGGATTTTAACCAGACTTGTTTGGAGGGTATTCCACAAGGTTGGTATATTATCGGGGTTGCCGGCAATCAACAATGGGCCTGTACTACTTTTGGCCATAAGGACATCCATACGAAAAGCGGTCAATCAAATGCCCTACAGATCAATGGCTACGCAGGTACCGCACTGAAAAATGAAAATTGGTTGATCAGTCCGGAGTATGACCTGCGAAATTTCCAGTATCCACTACTCTCCTTTTACAGCAGGGTGGCCTTTGATGGGCCGCGGCCTAAACTATTTGTTTCAACAGATTATGATACCGGCGACCCTACAAGCTCTCAGTGGATTCCTCTCGGAGACAGATTTGCCCTGGGGAATGAATGGACCTACTCAGGAAAAATCAACCTTGCCCCATTTAAAACCCACCCAATACGGCTGGCAATAGTCTATTTTTCTTCTCCCGAAGAGGGTGCCGCCCGTTGGACATTAGACGATTGGACCATCACCAATGCTGACAAACCACCAAAACCCTTCCTTAGCACTAATCTGGGAAATACTGACTACATGCATTTTGGAACGGTGCCTTTGGGGCAGGCCAGTACTGAAGTCAAAGGTTTTGAATTCTTATTGGCTGACCCTGTCGGGGAGCTCAACATTCAGGTAACGGAAGGTTTTGGCATTTCCAAAACACCCAATGGATTCACCCAAAGCCTTTCCTATACCGCTGAAGAGGCTGGCAAAAACAATAGGCTATGGATACGTTTCGAGCCTCAATCAGATGGGGCTTTCCATGGTCCGGTTTCCTTCTCCTTCGCAGATACCATACAACAGGTTTCATTTCTTTCCGGGTCTACTCAAAGTCAGGAAAAAACCCTGGATATTGTCACCTGGAATTTGTTCTGGTTTGGCTCGGACCTCCCCTATCAGGGTCCCCCCGATCCCGGACTGCAGTTAAAAAATGTAAGCCGGTTGATTCAATCCATTAATGCCGATATCTATGCCTTGCAGGAAATCACCAACCTCAATCAATTTGATAAGCTGCTGGCAACATTGGAAGGCTATGAAGCAGTGATTTCTCCGGCTGTCTCCTATGGACCGGAGGCCTTTGATTCTGCCCAAAAGCTGGCTTTCCTTTACAAAACCGCTACCGTAAAGCCCTTATCCTCAAGGGTACTTTTGCAAGGAGTCACGTCAGAGGTGCTTGAGGAATACCCCTCTGACCCCAACCGCTTTTGGGCCAGTGGCCGACTTCCTTTTTTAATGGAAGCAGAAACCCGGGTGGATGGTATCCAACAAACCATTTCTCTGGTCAATCTGCATGCCCGATCCAATGGCGGTGGGGAAAGTGCCACCAATCCAAGGTATGCCATGAGGAAATATGACCTGGCGGTACTAAAGGATTCTTTGGACAATTATTATGGAGAAGAGCCCCTGCTTATCCTTGGAGATTTTAATGATGACCTGGACAAAACCATTGCGGATACCAGTGCCTCTACTGTATCCGGTTCCGAAACTTCATTTATCCATTTTATGCTGGATCAGGAAAACTATTTCCCGGTTACGCTTGCCCTGTCCCAGGCGGGGTTAAGGTCTTACATTCTTTCGGAGGATATCATTGATCACATGATCCTCAGCCATGAACTGGCTGAAAGCTACCTTTCACAATCTGCAAGGATATTAGCACCCAATGGTGGCAGAACTAACTTTCTGACCAATACCTCTGATCACCTGCCAGTAAAAATACGGCTGGACCCAAAAAAGCTCCTGGCCAAAAGCCTGATTTTGGGAGTCTCTGATGCGCATGATTCAGATGATATCCAAATATATCCCAATCCGGCCAACCAAATTTTATTCGTTCATCAAATCGGACCCTCTCATTCGGTGAGCCTGATCAATCAATGGGGCCAAACAATGGAGACCCGGAACAGCCGGGAGGGAACGGTATTTTTTGATGTTTCCAACCTGGCTGAGGGAGTTTATCTGATACATGTTCAACGAAAGCAGGCCCATGATATCTTTAAAAAAGTCATTATACAAAAGTAAGATGGGACCAGCAGGCAATTCTTTTTCTATAAAAAAACCGGCCACTCATACTTCCTATGAATGGCCGGTCCGAACCAACAAATAAACCAATAAAAAAATCAGGAAAATGCTTTGGCTTTTTCCATTTTAAAAGACTTCCAGAGTAAATATACAAATCCCAGTTGAGGGACTACCAATAGCAACGTCTGTGGAAACACCGCTCCAGACCCCAATGCCAGGTTCACATTCAAAAGCTGTGAAATAGCAAGAATCACCAACACAGAGACCAAAGCAAACAAATTGGCCAAAATTAATTTCGATTGATTTTTCATAACATATAAAAGTTAAAAATTTAACAATTCAACAGGTTTTTCTATCCTTTCATTACCTATCTAAAACCAAAGTTGAGGACAAAAAAGGATATTTCCAAACCTGTAAAAGTCATGAAAATCAATAGATTACGGCGCCCTTGATTACGAGAAATAATAAATGTAAATCGTTTTAAGGAAAGTGCATTTGGGCTCGAAAAACCTCCTTAAAAAAAAATTAAGAAATTTTCGACCAGATTAAAGACCAGAAAAAAGGGATGTCATTTCCTGTAAACATAGCCGCCAATTACCCAACTGATAATAACTGGTTACCGTATCCCAATTTGAACTTCTCGCTAAAAAATAGAATTAAATTTCGTATATTTACTTTACTATCCCATAAAAATCATTATGTAAGGGATAGTATAGAATTTTCGACTGATAAAAAATGAGGTTTGTCATTAGAATATTGTTTTTGACATGCCTGGTAATGGGTTTAGCCCTTGGTGGATTTGCTCAAAATCAGGATGATTTACTAGATCTCAGGGATTGTGAGGGGTCTTGCACCTCCAACAACTATACCATAGAATCTGTTTACCTGAGTGATCTGGACGGCAACCCCATCACCAGCTCCCTGTTGACCTGTACGCCGGGAATGGAGCAAACTACCTATATTTCCTTTGTTTACCAGACGAGTTCAAGTAGTGGGGTAAGCAATGGGCGTTTATTAGCTGACCTGTCGGTGGGTGGCAATACCATGTTTCTGAATTATTATTTTGGAATTATTCCACCAGCCAAAACCACAGCTGACACCCTGACCCTGACTGCATTTCCCTTAAACTGGGTCTGTGGAGAGGAAGTGGTCTTAAGTAATTCACTGCTGGCATGGACTACCAGTGGATCAGGGGACTTCTCAGAGGAGTACATATGTAATGATTACCCTAAAGGTCAATGCCAGTTAACTTCGGACATCGTCGTGGATGCTCCGCTGGCGGTTCAGTTTGAATACAGTTATGATTGCCCAACTGATGGGACAAGTACTGTGTACTTCACAAGCACCACAAATGGTGGAAGGGAAACTTATCAATACGATTGGAGTTTTACCAATGCCACCGTCAGTAGCTCAACCCAGGCCAATCCCATCGTGGATTATAACGGATCCGGAACAGCTGAACTTACGGTTACTGACGCCAATGGCACCGAAAACACCTACAATTTATCCGTTCAAGTCCCTGAGGAAATTGATTTGACGGGAACAACCACAGACCATACAGATGACGAAAACCCCAATGGGGCCATCAGCCTGGACATCCACAGTACTGGAGATTACACCCTTGCCTGGACTGGACCTGATGGTTTCACGAGTGACCAGCAAAACCTCACGGAACTTGTAGCAGGTGATTATTTCCTTACCGTCACCGACAGTTTTGGCTGCTCCAGTGAGTGGACATTTGAAGTGTTGTATTTTGGGGCATTGCCTATCACCTGGGGAAAAATGAAAGTTTCATTCAATCATGATCAGTCGACAGCCATTTTGAATTGGTCTACCTACAAGGAAACAGCGTCCAGCCATTTTGTCATTCAAAAATCCATCGGGTCCATAAACAATTTTGAGGCTATAGGAGAGGTCAAAAGTGTGGAAAACAGCCAAGTTACCAGTCATTATACTTTCAAGGATAAATTTCTGCCAGAAAATGGGCAAAGGATATATTACCGGATCCGGCAGTTCAACCTGGACGGAAGCAGTGAATACAGTGAAACAATTTCTGCGACGGTACCGGAGAGACCCCAAGATGCTCCTGATTGGAAAATTTATCCCAACCCCTATAAAGAAAAGGCCCTCTGGTTACACTATGTAGGACCTGTTATTCCTGAATTCCAAACAGTGAAAATAAGGTTTATTTCTCCAGCAGTAACTTTCAGCAGAGAAAAGGAATGGAACAAAAACATCATTGACCTGAACGAGGAAATGAAAAACTTACCGAAAGGACTGTTGATTCTTGAAATCCATTATGAAAAAAAGTCCAACGGTTGAAATTAATCGTCAGGTAAGTTTGGGGAGAAACTGACGCTATCCGGTCAACTAATGGGGGTTTGATGATTTTGGGGCCAAACTGCCAATGTCACCAATACCTACGGGTATCCATTTTTTCGGCCTACCGGTTTCTTTCCCAATATTTGCTCTTATTTTTGTGCTTTGAAAAGCGTCTCATGGCATACCAAATCAAGGAATTAAAAAACGGGATCAGAATCGTTCATCAGGAGGTAAATAGTACCAGGTTGGTGCACTGTGGATTTGTGCTGGATATTGGCAGCAGGGATGAATTGTATTCCCAGCAGGGATTGGCCCATTTCTGGGAACACATGGCATTCAAGGGTACTGAAAAAAGAAAGGCCTTTCATATAATCAATCGACTGGATTCTGTAGGAGGCGAGTTGAATGCGTACACCACAAAGGAAAAAATCTGCTTTTACGCTACCGTACTCCGCCAGCATTGGGACAAGGCAGCTGACCTGCTGTGTGACATTACTTTCCATAGTATTTTCCCCCCAAAGCAAATAGACAAAGAAAGACAGGTCATTTTGGAAGAAATGGCCATGTACAGGGATTCACCTGAAGATTCATTACAGGATGAATTTGATGCCCTTTTATTTCCGGACCATTCCCTGGGATACAACATCCTGGGTACGGAAGAAACTGTGAGCAGTTTCAGCCAGGTGGATTTCATACAGTTTATACAAAAGCACATGGACACCTCCAGGATTGTCTGTTCGGTGGTTGGCAATATCAGCTTTAAAAAGGCCCTGAAAAGGCTCGAACCATTACTGGAAGAAATCCCTAGGAAGCAAAGTCTTGCGGTAAGACAATCCACCAATGGCTACCAGCCCAAAACCAACATCTACTACAAGGAACTGACCCAAACCCATTGTGCCATAGGCAAACCAGCGCTTTCCATCAAAGATGACAGGCGTTTTCAGCTTTACCTGCTGAATAATATCCTGGGGGGACCGAGCATGAATTCCAGACTCAATATGGCCCTGAGGGAAAAACATGGCCTGGCTTACAGCATAGAATCCATCTATCAGGCCTTTACTGACACGGGTTTTATAGGTATTTATTATGGGACCGAAGAAAAAACTGCTGCCAAGGCAAGAAGAATCGTTCTCAGGGAAATCAAAAAAATCTGCGAAAAAAAGCTGGGCACCATGCAATTGCATATGGGAAAGGAACAAACCATTGGGCAAATGGCCATGGCAGAGGAAAATTATTCCGGATTGATGCTTGTATACGGCAAAAGCCTGCTGGATAAAGGCAGGATTGAATCGTTGGAAGATATATTTTCCAAAATCCGTTCCTGCACTGCAGAAGAGCTGCAAGACCTGGCTAACGAGGTTTATGATGATGAAAAATTCAGTTTTCTCACCTATTTACCCAAAGGATAATGATCAGTGAAGATTTATTCGCTTACTGTCTCCAACATAGTACTCAGGAAGATGAATTGCTGGCCCATATCAGCCGGCAAACACATTTGAAAGTACTCAAACCTCGCATGCTTTCAGGTCCCCTGCAGGGTAAATTACTGGAAATGCTGGTCAGGTTAAGTGGTGCCAAACGGGTGTTGGAAATTGGTACTTTTACCGGCTACGCCACCATTTGTATGGCAAGAGGTCTTGGAGAAGAGGGAAAAATCCTAAGCCTGGACATTAACGAAGAGTTGGAAACCATGGTCAGGGGCTTTTTTTCCAGGTCGGAATTGGCTGCTAAAATAGATTACCGCATAGGGAATGCCCTGGAGTTACTGCCAGAGTTTAAGCAGCCTTTTGATTTCGTTTTTATTGACGCAGACAAGCGAAACTATGTCAATTATTACGATCTTGTCGTTCAGGATATGGAGCCGGGTGGATTGATCCTTGCTGACAATATCCTCTGGTCTGGAAAAGTACTGGCCCAAAACCGTAAAAAACTGGACAAAGATACTGCTGCCATATTGGCATTTAATGAAAAAGTCCAGGCAGATCCAAGGGTAGAAAATATTGTTTTGCCGATCAGAGATGGTATCATGTTGGCAAGAAAGCTGTAAGCAAAAATGATCAGAATAACCATAAGCAGTTTAGTTGTTTTACTATTAAGTTTGTCTGCTGTATCAGGTCAGGTGCCTCAGGTGCCCAAAACCATTCATTTTGCAGGCATGACCCTACGCCTCAATGCTGCTGCCCAAAAGGAAATACAGGAAGATGTAGCTGCCCAATACAGGAGTAATACCCATTTTCAGGTCAAATTGGACAGGATCAACCTCTACCTTCCTATTGTGGAGCGTGTCTTGCGGGAAGAAGGCGTGCCGGAGGATTTTAAATTTCTGGTCATTCAGGAAAGCAGCCTGATTTCGGATGCCGTCTCCACGTCAAATGCTGTTGGTTTCTGGCAATTTAAAAAAGCTACCGCTGAAGAAGTTAACCTCCGGGTAGACCAGGAGATTGACGAAAGGAAAAGTATCGTTTCGGCCACCAGGGGTGCAGCAACCTACCTCAAAAAGCACCAAAGTTACCTTGACAACTGGGCCATCACACTGGTCTCCTACCAAATGGGTCTGGGCGGTGCCAGAAACTACTACAAGGACAGGTACAGGGGGCAGCAAACCATGGACATAGACCGATCGACCTACTGGTACCTGAAAAAATTCCTGGCCCACAAAATTGCTTACGAACAACAGGTTAACCAATTGGTGAGTAATGAGGAATACCTACATGAGTACCCTGTAACAGGACCTACAGACCTAAAAGCTGTATCAAAAATTCTGGGAGTGAGTGAAAACCACCTGAAGGAGTATAACAAATGGGCAATCAGGGGCAAGGTACCCGGAGACCGGACCTATGTCGTTACCTATATCCTCCAGGGGATTGTTCCTGAAAGGCCCGTCCTGGCCAGTAATGCTCCCGTAGCCACTGATGAGGGGTTATCACCACTTAAAAAAAATACCCTGGGCTACCCCCGGGTAGAGGGGAATATCAATAAAGCCAGACAACCCGACCAGATTCGAATCAATGGTGTCAGAGGAATATTGGCATCCGGCAACAATCAAAGCCAGGTGGCTCAACAGGCCAATATCAGTGTGAGAAAATTGAGGCGGTCAAACGACCTGAAGCCGGCTGATCCGGTACAAAGTGGGAAGTATTATTATACCCGGAGAAAAAAAGGCAAGGCAAAGGAAGAGGAACATGTTGTGCAACCTGGTGAATCACTTTGGGGCATAGCACAACTATATGGAATCCGCCTGCACTCCCTTATGGCCAAAAACCGCATTTATAAAGACAAGCAGCTCCTCCCGGGAATGGTACTGCGTCTGAGAAAATACTACAAAAGAAATGAACCGGTTGCCAGGGTAAAATTGATCCCCGCCAAACCCAAACAGCAGGCGGCTTCAATCCCAGTTGAAAAACAGGAAATCAATACGCCGGAAAAATCCGAGACCAGAGAAATTCTGGTCAGGGAAAACAGGGAGGAGAAAAAAAAGGTGGATCCGCTTTATCATCAGGTCCAGCCCGGAGACACGCTCTATGCCATTTCCAATAAATATGGCGTCTCTATCAAGGAGCTAAAAGACTGGAACAATATCGGACCTGACAACCTCCTTTCAGTAGGACAAAAACTTGAAATCAGAAAATAAATAAACGAATTGACTGTATATTTGCCCCAAAGCTAAAGACAAACATGCCCGGTAGGATTATTTTCTTTTTGATTTTATTTGTGGTTACCAAAACCGGATTTTCTCAGGATATTTCCAAGGCTGATACGGTTATCATTGGCGGAGATACTCTGGTAATGCAAGGCGATTCATTGATTTTTACCACCGAAGCGCCTCCCATATATTGGAAAAAAGGCGGGAATTTTAATTTCAGTCTGCAACAGGTAAGCTTAAGTAACTGGGCAGCAGGAGGAGCGAGCTCTTTTGCCCTGAATACAGGTGTTCAGCTTTTTGCCAATTACGAAAAAGAAAATATCATCTGGGACACGAAACTTTCCATTAACTATGGAATAAACCGACAAACGGGAAGGGCCTATCCCACCCGGAAATCAAATGACAACTTTAATTTTTCAAGTAAATACGGGAGACAGTTGAGTGAGAAAGTTTACTTGTCCACTCAAATTGATGCACGGACCCAACTCCTGGAAGGTTACAGGTATTTCCGGCCCTCTGGCGCAGAAAGAGACAGTCGCAACAGGATCTCAGACTTTCTAAGTCCAGGCTATATACAATCCTCTACCGGTTTAAATTACCAAACCTCTTTAGAAAACGATGGAAAATTTTCAACCATTATCTCTCCATTTACCGGTAGGTTTACCATTGTTTTGGATGATTCCCTCAGCCAGGCAGGTGCTTTTGGTGTAATCCCGGGAGAAAAAGTAAGGCCTGAGGCAGGTGTCTCTATGGGCACTACAGCTGACATTCAGGTAATGGAAAACATCCGGTGGAAAACAGATCTCAATCTCTTTTCAAATTATGAGAAACTCGGAAACATGGTAGTCAATTTCAATTCGGTCATCAGCCTCAAGGTAAACAGGTACATTACTACCAGAATTGAAACCATCCTGATTTACGACGAAAGTGTTTTTATTGAACAGGATGACGGCAGCTCTTCCCGGGCCATACAGCTACAAAACCTCATTAATTTTGGAATCGGGCTGGACTTCTAAAAATCTGTTTCCAGGCCAAAACGGTTTTTCAGTTCTTTCAAGGCGGGTGATTTTTTTAAAAGGAATTCCAACTTCTCACTGGATGTATACAGGTTTTTTGAGGGATCAATGGCCTCTTCCCTGACCTCAAAACTTACTTCCAATTCGGGGTTGTTAAATTTTCTGCGCAGGATACCGGTGAGTTCAGGTTTGAGTTTGGAAAACAAATCCTCCTGCAGCCCCTTACTTAGAAAAAATACCACCTGATAGTCTCTGACTTCAAAGGGTTGTTTCAACAGGGCCATTTCCATGTTTTTGTGGTCTTCACTGAAAACCATCTTTACCTCCTCCAGCATGTCCTTTACACCCTGCTCCGTGAGTGCCTCCTGAAGTTGGCCGCCTGTTTCTTTGGGTGGTGCCTGCTTTTTTTCTTCCTCCCCGACCGGTTTATCTACCGGTCTGGCTTTCATTTGATTTCTGACATCCGTCAGACTTGCGGGTATGGAAATGGTCTTTTTTACAGTCGATCCTTCTCTTGCCTGACCAGGTCCGGTTGGGGGCGGGGGTAGTTCTTGTCCAGGATTTTTGTCCTCATTTGCTATACTTTTTTTTTTGAATCTGCTTCAGATACAGCCGCAAGATTGATTGCGTGGGGCAATTTTGCCAGTTTCATCAAAAGCAGTTCTACATGTAGCCGTTGGTTCTTACTGCTTTTGTATGCCATGTCTGCCTGATTACAAATATTCAGGGCCGATAAAAGAAAAGAAAGCGGTGCTTTGGCGGCCTGGGTGGTGTAGCGACTTTTTACTGCCTCCGAAACCTGTAGCAATTGAACGGTATCCGGGTCTTTACAAACCATCAATTCCCGGAAATGCTCGCTCAATCCGATCAAAAAATTATGCCCGTCAAATCCTTTTTTCAAAATTTCATCAAATATCAACAGGGCCCTGGAAATGCTTTCCTCCAGCAAGACTTCCGTAACTTGAAAATAATAGTCGTAATCCAGTATATGAAGGTTGTTGATGGTCTCCTGATAGGTAACTTTATTACCCGCAGAAAAAGTAACAATCAGGTCAAAAATGGATAAGGCATCTCTAAGTGCCCCGTCAGCTTTCGTGGCTATCAGCCTAAGGGCCTCTTCTTCATAATCGATTTCCTCTTCTTTGGCAATATAAGCCAGGTGCTGGCTGATGTCCTGAATTTGAATCCTGTTGAAGTCAAATATTTGACACCTGGAAAGAATCGTAGGAAGAATTTTGTGTTTTTCGGTAGTGGCAAGTATAAATATAGCATGCTTGGGGGGTTCTTCCAGCGTCTTTAAAAAAGCATTGAAAGCGGAAGTACTGAGCATGTGGACCTCGTCTATGATATACACTTTGTATTTGCCTTTCTGAGGCACATACCTCACCTGCTCCACCAGGTTACGAATCTCTTCTACTGTATTGTTAGACGCAGCATCCAGTTCATGTACATTAAAGGAACTATTGGAATTAAATGCCTCGCATGAGCTGCATGAATTGCAGGCTTCCCCACTATCCTGCCTGGATTCACAGTTGATTGTTTTGGCCAGAATTCTGGCACATGTGGTCTTACCTACTCCTCTCGGGCCACAAAATAAAAAAGCCTGTGCCAGGTGGTTGTTTTTTATGGCATTTTTCAGGGTAGTGGTAATATGACCTTGCCCCACCACACTTTTAAAGTCGGAGGGCCTGTATTTTCTGGCAGAAACAACAAAATTTTCCATCACCGCAATTTATAAAATTAATTGAACTTAAATCTCCTCATCTTTCCTTTTTACCCCTTACCAAAAGTTAAGGCACTGAAAATTTGCCCTTTAAAATAAAGTGTACGCCATAAAAATCCAAAAACTATCCTACCCGTAAACCTCATCCCAGTTCAGGCCCTGCCATAAGATAATATTTTTCCGGAATGCCTGGGCAGGCATTGGTGCGTAAATACATTCTGATCAGCTCTCTTTGCACTTCAAAGCCTTGTTGCTCCAGCCAGGTTTTCATTTCGCTGCGGTTAGCGGCCATGTCCAATACCACTTCCTTTTCACCCAACTGCATCAGGGCCTGGTGGAGAAGGGCCTTAGCTATGGTGTCATTTTCTGCTACCATAGGACCCAGTTGTACATATCGACTACCTTTTCGGCACAACAGGAAGCCTTTTACCCCACCCTGCTCCCTGCATACAAATGCTCCCTCGGGTAAGGAACGACATATATGCCTGAGCACCAATTCCCTGTTGGCACCAAATACCTGCGCATCAAGCTCCATTAAATCCCTGAGCTCTAAAATACCCAATTTGAAAACCGGCGGGGAAAGGTCGTTATTGGGCAGCAAAGAAACTGGTTTTCTGATCCATCTGAAAAGAGAATACTCCTTCTTGAAACCTAATTTCTCATATACAAATTGTCCTGCAGGCGTAGCATCCAATTTGATGGTAGGGCAGAAACTCAACCTGTCCATCAGTTCAAGTATCAAGCGTTTACTGATCCCCTTCCTCCGGAACCGGGGATTCACAAGCATCATCCCAATCCAGGCCAATTTATCTTCATACACAAAGGCCGTCACCGTACCCACTGTTTTTCCTTCTGCCTTGGCCACCAGACAAAGTCGGGGATGCTGGGTCAGGAACAAGTCCCAATCTGCCTTTGTTTGATTCCAACCTTCAGCTGTCTTTAAATCCATGGCAGCTTCCAGGTCTTCTTGCTGCATGTTCCTTAAGAAAATTTCTGAATCCATAGGCTTGAGTATTCTTCCAAAGATGTAATATTTAACAGTAAACAGGAAATATTTAACAGCAGTTGTTAAATTTTTTATATTTTAGAAATTGTATTTTGATTCGTTTGGAATAGGCGACAATAAAACCCAATAACTAAATGGTGAAAAACCTGATAAAACTGGAAATATTAAAAAGGGTAAGGAGTACTTCCTTTGCCAGAAGCCTCGCTATTGGGATTTTCGTGTTTTTTATCGGTATTTTTCTATTGGGTTATCTTTTTCTATTTGGCCTGGTATTGAATAAACTGGTCAAAGATGTACTGGGAAAAGACGATGCTGTGTTATTCATCAACAGTTGCCTGCTTTATTTTTTCCTTTTAGAGCTCATATACCGGTACTTCATACAGCAATTACCCGTCATCAGCCTCGGCAGCTTTCTGCACCTGCCCCTCTCCAAATCGAGGATCATTCATTTCCTACTTGGAAGTAGTTTTATATCCCCCTTAAATATCATCTCATTACTGGTTTTCGGCCCTTTTGCATTTCTCGAGATTCAGCCCCTATATGGGACATTGCCTGCCGGAATTTGGTTGACAGCGGTAGTACTTACCAGCTGGTCCATACACTGGTTTATCCTTTGGTTCAAGCAACGGTTTGAAGACAGCATGACAGGAACTATAGCCGTTTTCACTACGCTGCTGATTAGCCTTGGAGCTAATTATCTGGGTATTTATGATATGGGGGCTTTCTTTGAGCCCGTTTTTACCTTTGCCCTTGAAAGCCCGGTACCCATTTTTCTGCTTTTGACAGTGTTGATCCTCAGCTATTTTCTTTGCTTTGCATTCTACCGCCAAAATGCCTATTTGGAGGAACTCAGTGAAGGGGAACACCTGCAGTTTGCCAATAAAAACCTGGGTTTTTTGTCAAAATTCGGACTTGCCGGGGAAATGGCCAATTTGGAATGGAAACTGATTATCCGGCATAAAAAAAGCCGAACCTATCTGATGTTGTGCCTGATCTTCCTACTGTACGGCCTGATCTTTTACAACAACCCGGCCTATCAGACCACATCCGGCTTTAGTTATGAATTCATCTTTGTAGGAACTTTTATCACCGGCATTTTTATGTTGCAATACGGACAACTTTTTTTGAGTTGGAATTCCCCTGCTTTTGATTTCTATGTTCACCAGAAAAATGGATTGAAAGCCCTGGTCAGGGGAAAGTACCTGTTATTTACAGGTATTTCCCTACTGTGTTTCATACTCTCAGTACCTTATGTCTATTTTGGATGGGATGTTTTGCTGATCCACCTGGCCACCTTTTTATTCAATATTGGGGTAACCATGCACCTGGTCATTTACCTGGCGCTATGGAAACCCAAACCAATGGACCTGAATAAAGGTTCTATGTTCAATTATGAAGGGATGGGAATATCCCAGTTTCTCATGTTTATTCCACTGATAGCTGCACCATACGCTGTATTTCTACCATTTGCCTATTTATTTGGCGATTACGCAGGATTGTTGGCCATGAGCATAACCGGATCTTTTGGGATTCTGGTATTTCGTCGCATATCTGCTTCTATTGCTGAGAAAATCATTCAGAATAAGTATGAGATTTCCTCCTCATTTCGACAGGAATTATGATAAAAATAAATGCATTGAAGAAAATTTACGGCGAAACTACGGTGCTTAATATCCCGGAGCTAGGCATCCCTAAAAGCCAGTGTTTCGGTTTGGTAGGAAACAATGGTGCGGGCAAAACTACCTTGTTCCGTATCATGCTGGATCTGGTTAGGGCTACCGAGGGGGAAGTAAGGGTCGATGAAGAGGATGTAAGTAAAGGGGAACAATGGAAAACAAAAGTAGGCGCTTACCTGGATGAAAACATGTTGCTCTCCTTTTTGAGTCCTGAGGAGTATTTTACTGCCTTAAGAAAAATATACCAACTTTCCGAACAGGACCTGAGCCTGCACCTGGAGAAATTCAGTGATTTTTTCAATGGTGAAATTCTGGGTAAAAAAAAGTACATCCGTGATCTTTCAAAGGGGAACATCAAAAAGGTGGGGATCGCTGCCGCCATGTTGGGAAACCCGGAAGCCGTTCTTCTGGATGAACCATTTGAAAACCTGGACCCCAGCTCTCAGATCCGGCTGAAAAAATTAATCCTGAAGGAAAAGGCCGACCATCAGGTGACCTTTTTAATTTCCAGCCATGATCTCAACCATGTCATAGAAATATGTGACCGCCTCGTCCTGTTGGAAAAAGGAGAAATGATCAAGGACCTTCAGGAAAAATACGATATGACAGCAGAATTAAATGCTTATTTCAATGTGGGTTGAAACAGTCCCGGTAAATGTACAGTTTTAGTATTGAAAAAATCGTCCAAAAGGGCTAATTTGCTTTAAAAAAATTAACCAAATATGAAAAACCCTTCCAACAGAAGACATTTCATTAAAAGAACGACACTGAGCTCATTGGGAGCACTTTTGGGTGCTGAAATAGTATATGCCCTTCCAGAAGGCTACCTCCCCCTGGCTTTATCGCAGGAAAAAGATCCCGCCACACCCTTTGGGAAACATGAAGAAATGGTGGTCCTCAACGACCAGCCATGGAATGTGGAGGCCCAGGCACATTTGCTCGATGATGTCGTTACTCCGGCCGATAAAATGTTTATCCGAAACAATGGGATAATTCCCGAAAACATAGCTGTCGATAAATGGACCCTGACCATCAAAGGTGAATCCTCCAGGCAGGAGAAAACGTATTCCCTGGAAGAGCTGAAAACAAAATTTAGCCAACACAGCTACCACCTGGTTTTGGAGTGTGGCGGAAATGGGAGAAGCGAATTCTATCCTCCTGCTGATGGTAATCAATGGACTGTAGGAGCGGTTTCTTGTGCCAAATGGACAGGAGTTAGGTTAAGAGATGTTCTTCAAGACGTAGGTATACAGGACAATGCGGTCTACATCGGATATTATGGTGCAGATACACACCTCAGCAGGGACCCTAACAAAAACCCCATTTCTAGGGGAATCCCCATTTCCAAAGCCATGGAAGATCAGACCCTTTTGGCTTTTGCCATGAATGATCAGGATATCCCCATTGCCCATGGGCATCCATTGCGACTGATCGCTTCGGGATTTCCAGCCTCCGTTTCTGGAAAGTGGATTCACACCCTGGCGGTAAGGGATAGGGTACACGATGGAGAAAAAATGGCTCCACCCTCCTATGCTGTTCCTTGTGAGCCCGTAGAACCCGGAACAAATGTTGCTAATGAGAACATGTGCACCATTGAAAAAATGCCTGTAAAATCTCTGATCACTTATCCGAAATCCGGGGCCATCCTTAGGGAAAACCAAAAATTAAATATACGGGGACATGCCTGGACAGGCTCGCAAAATATCAGTAAAATGGCGTATTCTATTGACTTCGGAGCAACCTGGCAATCCTGTAACCTGCGTTCTGCAGTCAACCCTTATGCCTGGCAACAATTTGAAGCCGAAATCGACTTTCCTCAGAAGGGCTACTATGAAGTCTGGGCAAAAGCAACAGACAATGAAGGAAACAGTCAACCCATGCTTCCCCCCGGATGGAATCCCAAAGGTTACCTCAATAATGCCTGCCACCGAATAGCCATAAAAGTATCCTGAAAGCATGCAACATTTACCTGGTAATTTAAGATTATTGATGGGAGCGGGACTGCTGGTGCTGATGCTGATAGGTTTCGGCATTTATTTCCAGTCCTTCACTGAGGCTCCCCCGGCCGACGGAGAAATAAGAAATGCCGATAAGCCCCTGGCCGTAGAAGGTGTGGGAAATGAAATCAAAGACGGAATACATGAACCAACGGGATTCATTGCCAGTGAAGGATTGGATCTGGTCATTGCTCATTGTACTGCCTGCCATTCTGCCAAACTGGTTACCCAAAACCGGGCAGACCGGGAGGGCTGGAAAAAGATGATCAGGTGGATGCAAGCTACCCAAAATCTCTGGGAACTGGGAGAACAGGAAGAAGCCATCCTGGATTATTTGTCCGAAAATTACGCCCCGGTAAAAACTGGTCGTCGTCCTCCGCTTACGGATATCGAATGGTATGAACTGAAAGAATGAATCATGGCCTTTCAGAGATAAATACCTGAACGAATCCCTCTACCTCCCTATTGAAAGCCAGCCGGCTGCCATCGCCGGAATAAACCAATGAAAAGGGGGCTGTTTCGAATTCATTACTGATCCTGATCGGATTCCCTGGGTTACCCTGACCATCCAGCCGGTTAATGTAAAGCGCATTGTCGCAGACATAGGCAAATTCCCTGGTTTCAGGATGCCAGCGAACCATGCTTTGGACCGGGGTATCATGGAAACTTACCTGCATGGACTCCCCTCCCAAAGTCGGCACCAAAAACACCTGCACAACTCCCTTATTATCTTTGGCCAGATAACTTACAAAGGCACCATCCATGGAGGAACTCACCCAATGCCTCGGTGCTGCAGCTACTCCGGGATATTTCTTGTCTTCGGTATAAGTCAACCTTCTCCATTCGGTATTCCCGGGAGGCGTGGGCATGCTGGTGTGGCTCCCTTCCAGCGGTCCGGCATCGCCGGCTTTGTGAATGTCCTCCGGTATATCAACGATAAAAACCTCGGTCAGCTTCCTTCCATTCCGATCTACCAAATCTCCCAAAAATGCCCTTGAAAGCTGCCAGGAGCCATCTTCCTTTTGATAGCCTTTATTTCCCACCCACCAGTCACTATAGGCCCGGCTGATTTCCTGGCTACCAGGTACAGGTGCAGCAACCACCTGGACCAACAATACGGAAAACCAACTCCCCTGAATGTTTTCTCCAGGCTGATCCAAATCTACCTTTACCTCAGGGGCTTGCTTTTTTGCCACACCGACTGTTCGCAAGTCATGGACCTTACCTGTTTCTTCCTCCATAGCTACCATCAAGGCGTCGTTATAGGTAAAGCCCAGCCAGTTCCCATCTCCACTCCACTGGTGGCGGTGGGTGCCTCCCCGCAAAGCTCCTGCGGTAAACGGGGCTGAAATATCCCTGCTATCCATCCAATACGATTGGTTTCCTGAAGATTCATCCACAATCATTCCCAGGCGCCTGTGGCCCGCATATGGCCTGTCTGCATCGGAATCACGCAGGCCATGAATGAAAACCACCTGATTAAGGAAAGGATGATAACTCACCGCTCCTACTCCCGGACCAAAGGGAGTTGGGGATTCGACCTGATAAAGAATTTTCGTGTTTCCATTGTCCACATGCACCTTTTCAATCCGATTATTCAAGGCAATTCCAGCAGGATTAGGTCGGGTATCATATACTATCCACTGATTATCGGGAGAAAAATTCTGGTTATGGTCCAACTCATGATTTTGTGCTTTAAAGGTCAATTGCCTTTCACTCCATAAATCCTGCGAGGACGACGGCTTTACCAAGAACTGCATAAAGGCCATAAAAAGACAAAATTTAAATAAGACAGTATCCATGAAGGCTTACCAATTGGTTTTTAAATATACTTACATACCACCCATTCCTACCATTTATCACAGTCATATTACGTATGGTTTTCAAAATCCGATTTTTTTCTGAATATTACCTGCTCCAAAATATTTTCCAAACATGAAAAATTCCATATGCAGCTTATTTTTATTTATTGGATCGTTGGTTTTTTCCTTCGGTCAGGAAATCCAATGGGAGCCTATCGCCCCTGGAATCTGGAAAGGATCCACTGGGGAGCCTGAAAGCTATGATCTTTTATCCGCTGCGGCTCCTGACACCAAAATGGCTGCTCTAGAAAAATTGGGAGAGGCAACATTCCCGCTGGATAAAAATGAGATAGCGGCCCTGCAAAAAGGTGGCAAGACCTATTTGAAATTTCCCCTGAAAAGGGAGGAACAACTTTTCGGATTTGGTTTGAATTTCAAAACAGTACATCAAAGAGGCCGGATATTGAGACTCCATGTGGATCATTATGGTGGGGCTGATAATGGGAGGACACATGCTCCGGTGCCTTTCTATGTTTCAGACCGGGGGTACGGAATTTTCATCAACTCCGCCAGGTACCTCGATGTTTATGCAGGCTCTGCATCCCGGCTGGACAGCAAGGATCCTGCGGTGGCAAGAGACCGCAATACCGATGCCCAATGGACAGCCAGCCCGTACTCCGATGGGGTGGAAATTCTTGTCCCCGCCAATGGGGTGGACTTCTATTTGTTTGCAGGCCCCACACCGCTAGAAGCTGTGCAAAGGTTTAACTTATTCAATGGAGGAGGCCCCTTGCCTCCACGCTGGGGTCTGGGTTTCACCCAAAGGGTTCACCGGCTGTATAATCAGGAGGATGTTATTTCAGAAGTAGACGAATTTGAAAAGAGGGGTTTTCCCCTGGACTTCATAGGTCTGGAACCTGGATGGCTGAGTAAATCCTACCCCAATACCTTTGACTGGGACCCCGGAAGGTTTCCGGATCCCGCAGCACTGGCAGCCAGCCTTAAAAATAAAGGTGTGGGATTAAACCTGTGGATCAACCCTTATGTATCACCAGAGGCTGAGTTTTATGAAGAGCTGAAACCTTATTATGGCAGCCACACGGTCTGGGCAGGAGCAGTGCCTGATTTGAGCATGAAAAATGCCCGCACGATTTATTGGGAAAAATTCAAAAAAGACCATATCGACATGGGAGTGGGCGGATATAAGATCGATGAGGTAGATGGGTATGACCGCTGGCTGTGGCCGGATGTAGCCACTTTCCCTTCAGGTCTGGCAGCAGAACAGTTGCGACAAACCTACGGATTACTTGTACAGCAGCAGAGTGCCCAACTTTTTCGGGAAAAGGACCGTCGAACTTACGGACTGGCGAGGGCCTCCAATGGTGGTGGGGTTTCCTTTCCCTATGTGCTTTACAATGATTATTACAACCACCGGGATTTCATTACCGCACTCATCAACAGCGGCTATGCAGGAATTTTATGGACACCTGAAGCCAGGGCCTCTGATACCGCTGAGGAATGGTTGAGGAGGTTTCAAACGGTGGTATTTTCTCCCATGGCCATGATCAATGCCTGGGCCAGTGGCACCAAACCCTGGACCTACCCTGAGGTGGAAGAGGAAGTAAAAGCCATGGCAGTATTACGCATGCAAATGATGCCCTATTGGTACAGTAGCTTTGCCCACTACCATTTTGAAGGCATACCCCCTTTCAGAGGCATGGACCTGGAACCGGGATTTGAAGAGAAAGAACAAAAAGAAGATCCCAAAGCTTCCGACCTGGAATCCAACCCTTATCAGGAAGCGATGAAGAAGGAGATCAAAGACCAATACATGGCAGGTCCCTCTCTTTTGGTTGCCCCTTTTTTTGCGGGTGAAACTCAGCGGGAAGTGGTACTACCAAAAGGCAATTGGTACGATTTCTATGACGGAAGCTTTGTCGGTAATGGGGAAATCATCTCTATAGCGTCAAGGTTGGACCAGATTCCGGTTTTTGTCAAAAATGGGGGAATTATCCCTATGATGGAACCCATGCTTCATGCTCCTGAAAAGGGGCAGACTTTTGATCTCGAAATCAGGCATTATGGTGAGCTTTCCGCCACCTATTTGCTTTACGACGATGATGGGGTTTCCTTCGCCTACGAAAATGGAGATTTTTCATGGAGGGAAATTAAGGTTGAAAAAGACAGGAGGGGCAATTGGAAAGGAAGTATATCCAAAGCGGAAAAAGGCAAACCTGATCACATTGGAACGGTCAGCTGGAAATTTATGACCCATCCATAATGTCTGGAAAAGCTATGGTCCATTCCGGGTGTTTAAAAACACAAAAACATTCATTTAAAATAACTATATTTAATGGAATCTGTTACGCATTCAGGTGTGTTGACAGAAACCATCAAAAGTTTTTACTTTTAAATATCCTTACCAAAAACATTATGAAAAGCATGACCCAATTCTCAAAAGCAAATGCATTTATCTTTCTTCTATTTTTGGTATTCGGCGGGTTTACTGCCTGCTCCACCAAAATCACTTTTCCCGTATCAGCCGTGGTACCTGCTGCTGAGCCTTCTGCCAAAATCAGTAAAAATAAAGAGGGAGCCTATGAGGTGGAATTAAATGTAAATAACCTGGCCTTACCTGAAAGGCTATCTCCGCCTAAAAAACACTATTTGGTTTGGATAGATACCGATCAGGGAATAAAAAAACTGGGAGAAATAGCCAATAACAGTGGGATTTTCAGAAACAGGGGAAAAGCAGCCTTTGAAGCGACTACCCGAAACAAACCTGTAATGATCCTTGTGACTGCTGAAAATGATTTGGAAATAGATTTTCCCGGCAGCCATGTGGTATTAAAAAGCCGCCCTTTTGAGGTGAAATAAATAAAATATCGATTTTTATAGGATGTTAGCATTGAAAAACGCTTTCTAATCCGTTTTTTCTAAAGTTTAGTTAACAATTAAACCTACTTTAATCAAATTCATGATACATTTAATATTTTAAGTTAAAATTAGTACCAACTATTATTTATTTTACCTAATATTTATATTTTTAGGTTTAAAAAAATACCCTATTTTTAATTAATATATTTTTTCTATTGAAAATATGCTTTATATTTACCCGAGATTTATGATAAACTTAAAACAGTATCTATCAGGCAAATAGTGAAACCGATTGCCTGAAGTATATCGACAGCTTATTCCTTCATGTATTTTTTTCAGGATCAATTAAGGCTTGATAAAAAATGCATTGAATTCAGACATTTCTCTTTCAGCACCCATTTTTTTTAAATTTCCCTTTCCCTGGTTGATGATTTATTGAGCCATTGCTTGAATCGTTAATGGTACTGATTTCTCATAAGAGAAATGCAGACCTGCAAACTATTTCAAAAAAAGATAGCTCCTTTCCCAAATAACCGCACGGACAAATCCGTCCACTTGACCAGCTTTTCGGCTTGCCGAAATTCGGGTTTATTTCATCACTTAACCACTAAATGTTACAAGCATGTTTAATCATTTACCAAATTACTCCATCAAACAAGTCTGTTGTATTTGTTTGTTGACCCTATGCCCATTAATGAGCTCCTGGGCCCAGCAAAAAAACATCAATGGAACCATAAGCGACGAAAATGGTCAGGGCATTCCCGGTGCCAGTGTAGTGATCAAGGGAACCCAAACCGGTAGCATTTCGGATATGGATGGAAAGTACGCCATAAATGTTCCCGAAGACAAAAACACCCTGGTATTTTCTTTTATTGGCTTTTTGAAGAGTGAGATTGAAATAGGCGCTTCCAATACCATTGATGTGACCATGAAAGAAGAGACAAAATTACTGGGAGAAATAGTAGTAACGGCACTTAACTTTGAAGAAGACCCAGACAACCTTGCTGCCACGAGTTCAAAAATAACTTCAGAAAGCGTAGTAAAATCCGGAGAAGCGAGCTTGATCTCCGGAATGGCGGGAAAGGCATCCGGGCTTCAAATCTCTGCTCAGGGGGCGGACCCGGGTGCCGGAGCCCTGATTCAAATACGGGGACAAAGCACTATCACCGGAAACACGCAACCTTTGATCATTCTGGATGGAATTCCCATCAGTAATTCCATAGAAGGGGAATATGGTAAGCCTGATTCAAAGCAATTATGGAGGAATGGGATCAGGAATGGTGCCTACCGGATTGGGATTTGGTTTACATAACAGGGGGCAAATGTTCAATGTAAGAGATATTGAGCATTTCAATGCCTTCGAACCTGGAAAAAGACCTTTTCATACCATTATACCTGCATTTATCACAAAGGATGGAAAACCATTCATGAGTTTTGGCCTGATGGGGGGAGCGATTCAACCCCAGGGACATGCCCAAATCGTTATCAATATCATCGATTTTGATATGAATGTACAGGAAGCTGGTGATGCGCCCAGGATCAACCATACCGGCTCTTCCGAACCTACAGGAAGTATCATGGAAGATGGTGGTACGCTTTACCTGGAATATGGTTTTGGGTACGAAGAAATCAGAAGCTTATCCAAATTGGGACATGATGTCAAATATGGCAGGCCGGATGGATTTGGAGGTTACCAGGGAATCATGGTTGATTATGAAAACAAGGTGTACTATGGCGCATCTGAATCACGAAAAGACGGTTATGCTGGTGGCTTCTAAATATTTATGCGCCGCCTTATCTCGGGTCTCCCTTGGAGCGCAGGGCATCGTGAATGATGCCTGAAGAATGAGTTTTGTCAGTGCTGTTCAGGTGAAATACTTTTGAAGTTAAAGACAGGTATACCCGTTTGATTTACAAATTGGTATACCTGTAATTTTATTTCAGTTTTTTTCATACAATTAATTCATTTTCTGAAAGTAAGCAAATGCGCCTCATACAGGAAATTTACCCCATTCCAGTAAAATTTTTGGTCCTGGTTGAAAATTCAAAACGTTAAAATCCAATCATTTCAATATATTTTCTAAATAAAATTCATACTTTTGCACCTTAATTCAATTACACATGCAGAGTATCCGTAATATTGCGATCATCGCACACGTTGACCATGGCAAAACTACCCTGGTTGACAAAATCATTCATGCCTCAAAAATCTTCAGAGAAAACCAGCAATTTGAGGACCTTATCCTGGACAACAATGACCTGGAAAGGGAAAGAGGCATTACCATTCTTTCCAAGAATGTTTCCGTCCGGTATCAGGACATCAAAATTAATATCATAGACACTCCGGGTCACGCAGACTTTGGGGGAGAGGTGGAACGGGTTTTAAAGATGGCTGATGGCGTCATACTATTAGTAGATGCCTTTGAAGGACCCATGCCCCAAACACGCTTCGTTTTAGGAAAAGCACTTGAATTAGGCCTTACTCCTATTGTGGTAGTCAACAAGGTGGATAAAGAAAACTGCCGGCCTGACGAAGTACAGGAAGCAGTTTTTGAACTGATGTTTAATCTGGACGCAACCGAAGAGCAATTGGAATTCCATACCCTTTATGGCTCTGCCAAGAACAACTGGATGGGGCCTGACTGGAAGCAACCAACCGACTCCATTATTCCTCTTTTGGATGCCATTGTCAAATACATTCCTGAACCAAAAATTGATGAAGGAACTACCCAAATGCAAATAACCTCTTTGGACTACTCCAACTTTGTGGGCAGAATTGCCATTGGAAGGGTAAAAAGAGGCAAAATCATAGAAGGGCAGCAGTATGCACTTTGCAAAGCCGACGGCAGTACCAAAAGAATCAAAGTAAAAGAAGTACATGTCTTTGAAGGCCTGGGTAAAAACAAGGTCACTGAAGTACAGCCGGGAGATATTTGTGCCATCACTGGCATAGAAGGTTTTGATATAGGAGATACGGTGGCAGACCTGGAGAATCCGGAGCCCTTACCCAGGATCTCCATTGACGAGCCTACCATGAACATGCTTTTCACCATCAATAACTCTCCGTTTTTCGGAAAAGAAGGCAAGTTTGTAACCTCAAGGCACCTGAGGGACAGGCTCATGAAAGAAACAGAGAAAAATCTTGCTTTGCGTGTTGAATCCACGGACAGTGAGGACAAGTTTTTGGTTTATGGAAGGGGTATCCTTCACTTGTCTGTACTGATAGAAACCATGCGCAGGGAAGGGTATGAAATACAGGTAGGCCAACCTCAGGTAATCTACAAAACCATCGATGGAGAAAAACATGAACCCATTGAAACCCTGGTAGTAGATGTACCCGATAGTGCTGCCGGTAAAGTAATCGAGTTGGCTACCCAAAGAAAAGGTGAGCTACTGGTCATGGAGCCAAAAGGCGATTTGCAGCACCTTGAATTTAAAATTCCTTCCAGGGGATTGATTGGATTGAGAAACAATGTTTTGACCGCAACGCAGGGAGAGGCCATCATGAATCACCGGTTTTCTGCTTACGAACCTTTTAAGGGAACAATCCCGGGAAGAATCAATGGTTCTCTGATTTCAATGGAGGGTGGTGCCTGCACGGCATATGCCATTGACAAGTTACAGGACAGGGGATTCTTTTTTGTAGACCCGGGAGAAGAGCTATATGCCGGACAGGTAATTGGTGAACACTCTCGTGACAATGACATTGTCGTCAATGTGCAGAAAGGAAAACAGCTCACCAACATGAGGGCTTCCGGATCAGATACAAATACAAAAATTGCTCCTGCCAGGAAGTTTTCCCTGGAAGAAGCCATGGAATATATTCAAAAAGATGAATACCTCGAAGTCACGCCTAAGAGTATCAGGATGAGGAAAATTCACCTGAATGAAAATGAAAGGAATAAAGCTGCAAAAATGCAGGGAGCATAAGATTACTGAAAGGATGGAAATATTTTTCCATCCTTTTTTTAATTCGTGCGGAGCGATTGAGGTTATTTCCTTAATTTTATAAGCTCATTCAAATTATTGATACCATAAGGAAAACATCTTGTTTTTTCACTATTAGGTTTCCATATATTACAGAACAATACTATGAAAAAAATTGCAGTATTTACATCAGGAGGGGATTCTCCCGGAATGAATGCCTGTATCAGGGCTGTAGTCAGAACCGGTATTTACCACGAGATTGATGTTTATGGCATCATGTATGGCTATGATGGAATGATTCATGGGAACATTAAAAAAATGCAATCCCACTCTGTAAGCAATATCCTTCAAAGAGGTGGAACCATATTGAAATCAGCCAGAAGTGAGGATTTCCGGACCAAAGACGGTAGGAAAAAGGCTTTTGAGGAATTGGGGAAACATGGCATAGAAGGTTTGGTAGCCATCGGAGGGGATGGTACTTTCACAGGGGCCAAAAAATTTTATGAAGAATATGGCGTACCTACCGTAGGGTGTCCAGGCACCATTGACAATGATATATTTGGTACCGATTACACCATTGGTTTTGATACAGCAGTAAACACAGCTTTGGAAGCCATAGACAAGATCCGGGATACGGCTGCAGCCCATGACCGCATCTTTTTTATTGAAGTAATGGGAAGGGATAGCGGATATATCGCTATAGAATGTGGCATTGGCGGTGGAGCTGAACTCGTCATGGTCCCTGAAACCACTACCACCATCGAAGATGTGGTAAAGTCCCTGAAGGGGCTTAGGAAATCCAAGACTTCAAGTATTGTGGTGGTAGCCGAAGGTGATGAAGAAGGCGGAGCTGCTCAAATCATGGATCGGGTAAAATCCCAGTTTAAGGGGGATGACAAGGAATTCAAAGTGACCACCCTTGGACACATCCAAAGAGGCGGGAGCCCTACCGCCAAGGACAGAATATTGGGGAGCAGAAGTGGTATGGCAGCCGTGGAAGGATTACTGAAAGGTGAATCAAACTGCATGGCAGGTATCATCAATGATCAGGTTGTTTACTCTCCGTTTGAAGACTGTATCAGCAAAAGCAAACCCCTGAAAGAGGAATACCTCAGGCTTCAGGAATTGTTGAGCATTTGACATGGGATTTATACCGATTTTCATTTCTCTAGGAGGGTTCGTCTTTTTGTTTGCCATACTGGTACATTATAACTTGCTACAAAAAAGAAAAAGCATGCAGGCAGGATTGATGGATATCTTCGGGCTTTTGGATCAACTAAATACTGATCCGGCACAGAAAGATCAACCTCCCGGGGCTGACTTTGAACTGACCCTGGCGGAGCAGCAATTCAGTAAAATCCGGAAATCATCTCAGGAAAACCATGACCCCGAAAAAATCGCTCTTCTGGGAGAAAAGATCCTTCAAGCAAAAAGGATCAGGTATGAACACAATAAGCTCATAAAAACAAAGCCTTACGCCTTTGTTGCCAGGCTGCTGGGTCACCGTGCCATATGAGCCAACACCCAGGCCAGTATTTCTGGGTATGAATCCGGATGAAACCAGGTATAATCCGGATCCTTCCGTAACCAGGTCAACTGCCGTTTGGCATACCTCCTGGAATTCCTTTTCAGTAGCCTAATGGCCTCCTTCTTATCGTATTCACCATCCAGGTACCCAAATATTTCTTTATAACCTACCGTCTGAAGGGCATTCAATTCCCGATAGGGGTACAGTTGAGCTGCTTCTTCAAAAAGGCCATGTTGGATCATTTCATCCATTCTTTGGTCAATTCTGTCATAAAGCTCCCCTCTATCCCTGTTAAGTGCTATTTTCAATGCCTGGAATGGCCTGTATTTTTTCCTTTTTATCCTGAATCGGCTGAAAGTCTCACCCGTACTCAGGCAGACTTCAAGCGCCCTGATCAGGCGTTGGGGGTTGTTGAGATCAACCTGCCGATAATAATCAGGATCCAGATCCAATAGTTTTTTTTGCAATTCAGGCAGGCCATTCTTGCGGTATTCCAGGTTAAGTTTTTCCCTGATTGGCAAATCAATCGCTGGCATTTCATCCAGCCCATCCACCACCGCATCAATATACAAACCGGAGCCTCCGGTCATGATCAGCAGGTCCTGGTCCAGGAAAAGTCTGTTCAGCAGATCCATTGCCTCTTTTTCAAATGCTTTTACATCATAGGCCTCATGAATAGATTTGTTATTTATAAAATAATGGGGGACTTGATGCAAATCCTTTTTATCTGGTTTGGCGGTACCTACATTCATTTCCCGAAAAAATTGTCTACTATCCGAGGAAATAATAGCAGTATTAAATTTTTTGGCTAAATTTATGCACAAATCAGTTTTGCCTACAGCAGTTGGACCGGCGACGACTAAAAGTATTTTGTTGATGGGAGTCAAATTTTGTGAAACCTAAAATAGAATCCCGAAGTTAAGGAATTTCAGCCATGAAAAACAAAAAAGTCCTGATCGTAGATGACAATGCGCTAAACCGCAGGGTTTTTGAAAATGTAATTGGACACAACTATTTTTTTGAATCGGCTTCTGATGGCATGGAAGCCATTGAAATGCTTAAAAAAACCAATTTCGACATTGTTTTGATGGATATTCAAATGCCCAAGCTGGATGGTATATCCTGCCTTAAAATCATCAAAGAAGAAGAAATCACCAACATTCCCATCATTGCCATTTCGGCCTATTCCAATCAGGGGGACCGGGAATATTTTTTATCAACGGGATTCGATGATTTCATTGCCAAACCCGTCAAACCCAAAGACCTTTTGGAAACGATTCATTATCATTTACAACCCGGTATAAATACCCCCCTGAACCCAGAGAATGAGCAGGAAAAAGAAGCGGATCTAAACGAATCCGTCATTCAGCAACTTTTGAAATACCATAACCTGGAAAACATTAAATCAGTATATCGTGACTTTTTGGAAGAAGCGGAAAGCCTCACTGAAGAAATAAAAAAATTGGCAGATTTGAAAAATTTTGAGGAAATTGGAGAAAAACTTCACATATTGAAAGGCAATTCGGGTACATTGGGCGTTATTGTCATCCATAATGCTACAGCCAGATTTGAAAAAAAAATCAAACAGTTTGATCATACGGAAATACACAAGGACATAGAAAAGTTGGAAGAGGGTCTTAAAACCTATCAAAAGATTATTGAAAACAATAAAATATTTACTAAATATGAGTGACCCCAAAAAAGTACTGGTGGCAGAGGATAGTTCTGTAATAATCAATTTAACAAAAAACGTTTTGCTTTTTGAAAATTTTCATATTACAGCAGTTAAAAATGGTCAACAGGTGTTGGATAAGCTGGGTAAGGAGGACTTTGACCTGATATTGATGGACATCAACATGCCTGTCATGGATGGCATTGCCTGTACCAAAGCCATCAGAAAGCTCCCTGATCCAAAAAAATCAGAAATCCCTATCATAGCCATCACCGGAAATTATAAAAATTTCACGCTGGATGATTTTAAAAAGGCGGGTCTTGATGATTATGTACAAAAACCATTGGATTATGATCTACTGCTATCAACTGTAAAAAAACATATTTTCAAGTAAAATGCCCATCAGGTACACCAAAAGTTATTTGGACAAACTGGAAAATATTTTTGCTGTCTCCGAATACCACCTCAGGTATGAAAAAGGCAATTTTAAATCAGGTTATTGTATCCTAAAAGACACCAAAATCGTTATCATCAATAAGTATTTTACGCTGGAAGGCAAAATAAACGCTTTGTTGGAAATCTTAAAAACCCTCGATTTTAACCCCCAATCTTTTGAAGACCAAAAGCAGCAAGATTTCCTGATTGAACTTAAACAAACTGAATTGAAGCTTTGAATATAACATTTTTAGGGACTGGAACTTCTCAAGGCGTACCTGTCATTGGTTGTACTTGTGAGGTCTGCCGTTCTTTGGATTTTCGGGATAAAAGGCTTAGGACATCTCTACATATCCAGCAGCAGGATACAAGCATAGTCATAGATACTGGTCCCGACTTCAGAATGCAAATGCTGCAAAACAAAATTTCCAGACTTGATGCTGTGGTTTACACCCATGAACACAAAGACCATACTGCCGGTCTCGATGATATCAGGCCCTATAACTTCAAGCAGCAAACTGATATCCCGCTATTTGGCACCCCGCAGGTACTGAATCAGATCAAGGCAGAATTTTCCTACATATTTGCGAAAAATCAATACCCGGGAATACCCCGGGTAAAACTCAGGGAAATTAGCAACCTCCCTTTTGAGGTGGTGGGAATCAACTTCACTCCTATTCAGGTCATGCACCACAAACTACCCGTTTTTGGGTTCAGAATTGGCGATTTTACCTACATTACGGATGCCAATTATATTCCTCCACTTGAAATTGAAAAAATTAAAGGGACAAAAATACTGGTATTAAATGCCCTGCAAATAAAACCCCATATCTCTCACTTTACCCTGGAAGAAGCCCTGGCATTCATTGAAGAAATCCAGCCCGAAAAAGCCTACCTGACACATATCAGCCACAAGCTGGGATTGCACCAAACGGTACAAAGCAACCTACCCGATAATGTGGCCCTGGCATTTGACGGCTTACAAATCAGCACCTGACATGCACCTGAATTACCATTTCTTCCGATTTCTTTGTCCTGCACTGGAAAACAAAATTCATGGAAGCAGGGTAGTGACCTGCTTTTCCCAGAATAAAGAAGAGCTGATCATAGAATTTCAAAATGAAAAAGACACACCTTTTTTTATCCGGGCACTCCTGCTCCCATCTAATTCCAGCTTGAGTTTTCCGAGAGATTTTAAAAGAAGCAAAAAAAACAGCGTTGACCTGTTTCCTGAAATTGTGAACCATAAAGTAACAAACCTTCACCTGCTGGCATTTGAAAGGGCTTTTTTTCTGGAACTAGACAATAGTTTGTTGCTGCTGTTCAAAATGCATGGAAGCCGTTCCAACATCATGCTTTATCCTTCCAAAGAGGGATTTCCTACACGCTTATTTAGAAAAGATCTTCAGGAAGACATGGGTATTACCATTGCATCCCTGGAAAAACCCCTGGATCTAAGTTGGGATAGATTCAAGCAATTGGAAGGGAATGCCAGCCAGTATCTACCTACATTGGGAAAGCTTCCCAGGGCATGGTTGAAAAAACAGGGTTATCTGGAAGCAGGAATTGAACGGAGATACCATTTGACACAGGAGGTGCTGGACATGATGGACAGCCCCTTGTTTTCGGTTTTTCAGCAAGAGGGGAAATACCTGCTAACCCTCCTCCCATGTCCCGATGCCCTTACATCTAGTACTGATCCCCTGGAAGCTGCCAATAATTACTACCAAAAAGCAGTCGTCCAACAAGCCTTTGACAACCAGAAACAGGCGCTATTGAGGTCTTTAACCGATCAGAGAAAAAAAACAGAGAATTATCTTCAGAAAACCCGGGAGAAACTCCAAACCATGGAAAATGAACCTGCGCTGAGTCAGACGGCAGACATCATCATGGCCAACCTCCATCAAATACCTGCCGGATCGGAAAAAGTAAATTTATTTGATTTTTACACCAACGAGCTGAGGGAAATAAGGTTGAAAAAAGGAGTCAGTCCGCAACAACATGCAGAAAACCTGTACAAAAAAAGCAAAAACAAAAAAATTGAATTCGAACAGCTGCGTAAAAACCTTGCGGTAAAGGAAAAACAATTGGCGGAATTGAAGCTGGAGGAAGAAGAATGGCAACAAGTGGAAGATTTTCGTGACTTGAAGACAGCTATCAAGGCTGGGAAGCACCATGCTGTCAAACAGGTAGAGGTGCAGCTGCCTTATAAAAAATTTGAAATAGGCGGTTTTGAAGTCTGGGTAGGGAAATCTGCAAAATCCAATGATGAGTTGCTCCGAAGATATACCTGGAAAGAGGATATCTGGCTCCATGCCAAAGATGTGGCCGGCTCTCATGTGATCATCAAACAACAATCGGGCATGTCCCTACCAAACCCTGTATTGGAAAGGGCGGCCTCACTGGCTGCCTATTATTCCAAGAACAAAAGCAGTTCCCTGGCAGCGGTGATTTATACTTCCTGCAAATTTGTCCGCAAGGTGAAGGGCGCCCCGGCGGGGACGGTAATGGTGGATAGGGAAAAAGTAATCATGGTTTCGCCTGAGGGGCCGGAGAACCTATAAAAAAGGCAGCCCGTTTCATTTCAGGCTGCCTTTCTATATGATTACCAGCTACTTACCAAATCCACTCAAAGGGGTAATCCTATGCTGGGTAAACTATTCCACCACATGTATTTTCAGCATATTCGTTCTGCCTTTTGACTTCAAGGGCATGCTGGCGGTATTGATAATAATGTCTCCTTCAGCTACATGATTTTCATCTTTCAGCTTATCCTGAATATCCTGGAAAGTGGCATCGGTAGAAACCCTGTTGTCATAATAAAAGGCCCTGACGCCCCATACCAGGCTCAATTGGGTCAGGAGTCTTTTGTTTCTGGTAAAAACAAAAATATCCGCAGATGGCCTGTGAGAAGAAATCCTGAAAGCGGTAAATCCAGAAGTAGTGATGCCTACAATGGCCTTTGCCTTTACATTTCTTGACAGCCTGCTGGCCATCAATAGCAGGTTATTGCTGAGGTAGCTTTCTGTATCTTCAGGAATTTTATAAAGGTTATGGTAAATATCGGCATTGACCTCTATATGGTCAATGATTCTGCTCATGGATTTCACTGCAGCAATGGGGAATTTGCCAGAGGCTGTTTCTGCAGATAACATCACCGCATCTGCCCCATCCAATACTGCACTGGCCACATCATTGGTTTCCGCCCTTGTAGGTCTGGGATTGACAATCATGCTTTCCATCATTTGGGTTGCAATGATTACAGGCTTGCAGGCAATCTTGCATTTTTCGACCATTCTCTTTTGCCAAAGCGGGACAATTTCCATGGGTACTTCCACGCCTAAATCTCCCCTTGCCACCATGATGGCATCAGTTGCCTGGATAATTTCATCAATATTATCCAAAGCCTCGGGCTTTTCAATTTTGGCTACGATTTTACAATCCTTCCCAGCATTGGTAATCCGCTCCCTTAAATCCAGGATATCATCCGCTGTACGCACAAAGGAAAGAGCAATCCAATCCACTTCATTTTTCAATCCAAACTCCAGATCAATCAGGTCTTTTTCTGTAAGGGAGGGAGCACTGATCTTGGTATTGGGAAGGTTGATTCCTTTTCGGGATTTTAAAATGCCACCATGTACCACGGTACAATCGACATTTTTACCATCCGTCTTTAAAACGACTAACTCCAGGTTACCATCATCGATCAGGATACGATCGCCCTGTGCCACATCATTAGGAAGGTTCTGATAAACGGTACTTACCAATGATGCCGTACCCATTACCGGATCGTTGGTAATGGTAATAGGGTCTCCTTGTTTGATGAGCACGCCATTATTTTCCACTTCTCCTACCCGTATCTTTGGCCCTTGAAGATCCTGGAGGATACCTATATTAAAATCCAACGTTTCATTTACCTCGCGAATGGTCTTGACCACCTCAGCATGAATCGAATGATCTCCATGGGAGAAGTTTAACCTAAAGATATCAGCTCCGGCCATTACCAATTCGGTGATGGTTTCTCTGGTGTTGCTGGCTGGACCAACGGTAGCTAATATTTTGGTTTTATTAAAAATAGGTACTCTCATTTTTATATATTATTTAATATGTTAACAGGTTTTCTTTTGATTTTAATTTGTTGATATCAATTTTCACAATGCTATGGATCCCATTTACTCTGGAAAGGCCGTCAATATACGTATTAAAATCCACTTCGTAAGTAAAGTCCTGGCAGAGTAAAAAGTAATCCATGCTCCGGAGTTCCGGGACCAGAAATCTGGAGTGCCCCCTTACCGGATAAGACTTATTTCTCAATAATTGTATGTAGCCATGTTCTTTTTCTAATATAAATTGAGAAATAATTAAATCCGGCTGATGGAGAAATTCCATCTGATAATCTGTCGATTTTTTTAAATTAATCCCAAGTGAACGGTTGATCAGCCAGGCCAGTTTATAGTCCTTTAGAGGGGCTACAAGGCCTAAAAGATCAAAATCAAATACCGTTTCAACATGAAGTTTGTTTTTCTTCATTTAGGAAGAATTTAAAAAAACAAAGTTAAAAATTTTATTCCAACTTCTATCTCTGATGGAAAGTTCTTAATTTAGTTTGCCTTTTTTTTTGACATTAAGGTATTAAATAATTTTCTTTGCGGAGTGTTTAAACTAAACTGATCACAAAATGTCTGAAATTGCACAAAAAGTAAAAGCCATTATCGTTGATAAGTTAGGCGTCGAAGAATCTGAAGTTACTCCCGAAGCGAGCTTTACCAATGACCTTGGTGCTGATTCTTTGGATACTGTAGAACTTATTATGGAATTCGAAAAAGAATTCAACATTTCCATTCCGGATGACCAGGCTGAACAGATCGGTACGGTTGGCCAGGCGGTTAGCTATTTGGAAGCTAACGTAAAATAACCCATACTTAAAATCATTTATGAATTTAAGAAGAGTTGTAGTAACAGGTTTAGGTGCCCTTACACCAATTGGAAATACCGTTGACGAATATTGGAACGGTTTGACAAATGGTGTAAGTGGTGCTGCGCCTATTACCCGTTTTGACGCCTCAAAATTCAAAACCCAATTTGCCTGCGAAGTAAAAAATCTTGATATATCGCAATTTATAGATAGAAAGGAAGCAAGAAAAATTGATCCATATACCCAGTATGCCATGGTGGCTGTAGAGGAGGCCATGAATGATTCAGGTTTAAACCTGGAAAAGATTGACCTTAGCAGAGCAGGCGTTATTTGGGGATCTGGAATTGGTGGCCTAAAAACCTTTCAGGATGAAGTTACCGATTTTGTCAATGGGGAAGGTACCCCAAGATTTAACCCTTTCTTTATCCCGAAGATGATTGCGGATATAGCTGCTGGGTTTATTTCAATCAAATATGGGTTTCAGGGGCCAAATTTCGCCACTGTTTCGGCTTGTGCTTCAGCCACCAATGCCCTGATAGATGCTTTTAATTATATCCGTTTGGGTAAAGCAAATATATTTATCTCGGGAGGTTCTGAAGCAGCAGTCACCGAAGCAGGTGTAGGAGGCTTTAATGCCCTGAAGGCACTGTCTCAAAGAAATGATGACCCGGCCACAGCTTCCAGACCCTTTGATAAAGACAGGGATGGATTCGTTTTGGGAGAAGGTGCAGGAGCCCTTATTCTGGAAGAGTATGAACATGCCAAAGCCAGGGGAGCTAAGATCTATGCCGAATTGATTGGGGGAGGAATGACTGGAGATGCCTATCATATCACCGCCCCACATCCTGAAGGCAGAGGAGCCGCCAACGTTATGAAATTTGCCCTGGAAGATGCAGGGATTTCTGCAGAAGACATTGACTATATCAATGTTCACGGTACTTCAACTCCCCTGGGAGATTTGAGTGAAGTGAAAGCCATACAAAAAATCTTTGGTGATCATGCCTATAAGATGAATATCAGTAGCACCAAGTCCATGACAGGACACCTATTGGGTGCAGCAGGGGCAGTGGAAGCCATCGCTTCCATACTGGCCATGAAACATAACCTGGTCCCTCCTACCATTAACCATTTTACGGATGATGAAGAAGTGGACAGCAAATTGAACCTTACTTTCAATAAAGCACAGGAGCGGGAAGTAAATATAGCGCTAAGCAACACTTTTGGATTTGGCGGCCACAACTGTTCCATCATTTTCAAAAAAACCAAGGATTAAATTTGAAATTACTTCGGTTGCTCAGGGTTCAGGAGCTAACTTACAACCAGAAAGAAAAAAGGCTTGCTTCCGCTATCAAAAACATAGTGGGTAGCAAGCCTTTAAATTTATCCCTCTACAGGCTGGCTTTCCGACACGTATCGGTATCTAAAGAATTCAAATCCGGAGTTAAAATCAGTAATGAACGACTGGAATACCTGGGTGATGCTGTCCTGGGAACTATAGTGGCCGAGTACCTTTTCCAAAAGTTCCCCTACCGGAATGAGGGTTTCCTTACCGAAACCCGTTCCCGAATCGTCAACAGGGAAGCTTTAAATCAGGTAGGTCAGAAAATAGGACTGCCCAAAATAGTGGAATCAGAAATGGATGGTAAGGTCCCCAATTCATTCAAATCTCTCTACGGGGACACCCTGGAAGCACTTATAGGAGCCATCTACCTGGACCGGGGCTATTATTTCTGTAAAAAATTCATCAATAAAAGATTGATTAACCCTTTCTTTGACCTGGACAACATCATTACCACCACTACTAATTTTAAAAGTAAAATCATAGAATGGTCCCAAAAAGATAACAAGGAGATTGATTTTGAGTTAAAATCCGTAGATGGCAATCAAAGATTCAAGGAATTTACCGTGGTATTGAATATTGAAGGGGCCTCCTTCTCGGAAGGAAAAGGACCTACCAAGAAAAAAGCCGAACAGGAAGCTGCCAGAATAGCCTGCGAAAAATTACAAATTATCTTTTAACAGGGCGTTCATTAATTTGAATGAAAATTTAACTTTATGTCTTCTCTTATTCTTGCAGGTGCCACATTGAATCAAACCCCCCTGGATTGGGACGGGAATTTCAACCATATCCTGCAATCCATTCAAAAGGCAAAAGAGCAAAAGGTGGATTTGCTCTGTTTTCCGGAGCTGAGCCTTACCGGATATGGAAGTGAAGACCTTTTCCTCAGCTATTGGTATCCCAAAAAAGCACTGACCTACCTTAAAAAAGTTCAGCCTTTCACCAAAGGAATTACGGTTTGCCTGGGATTACCCTGTCGGGTCAATCAAAAAGTATATAACTGCATGGCCGTCCTGGAAAATGGTCATGTCCTTGGCTTTGTTCCCAAGCAGTTTTTAGCCATTGATGGCGTGCACTACGAGTGCCGCTGGTTTACAGCCTGGAAAGCCGGAGAGATGACTACCCTTGATTTTGATGGGGTTTCCGTTCCTTTTGGCGACATGATCTTTGAAAAAAAAGGCATTAAATATGGGTTTGAAATCTGTGAAGATGCCTGGCGAGGGGATGATCGCCCCGGATACCGACTCAAAGACAGAAAAACAGAACTTATCCTAAACCCCAGTGCCAGCCACTTCGCCATGGGAAAAAGCGAACAAAGGGAAATTCTGGTGACCACAAGTTCTGAAGATTTGAATGCTGCCTATTTCTATGTGAACCTGCTCGGCAATGAAAGTGGGAGGATGATTTTCGATGGGGAGATGCTTTTTGCACACAAGGGAAGGCTCCTTTTTCAAAACCCCTTGCTGTCTTTTCAGGATTACCAGCTGGTAAGCTTTAACTACCCCTTAAATGACCCGATAAGTATTCCGGAAAAAAATCCAAGGGACACCAAAAATGAGGAATTTGCAGCAGCAGTATCACTGGCTTTGTTTGATTACCTCCGAAAAAGCAAGAGCAAAGGCTTTGTCCTCTCCCTGAGTGGGGGGGCGGATTCTTCTACCATAGCCGTTTTGGTAGCAGAAATGGTGAGTAGAGGGGTTCAATGCCTGGGTACCCCACTTTTTTTGGAGAAAATTCACCGGTCTTCAGATATTGATCCTAAAAGCAGCATCAGGGACATTACCGGAAAGTTGCTCACCACCGCCTATCAAGGCAGCCGAAACTCCTCTCCGGACACCTTAAACAGTGCGAAAACGCTTGCGGAAAGCATCGGGGCCATGTTCTATCAATGGTCAATTGATGAGGAGGTAGCTTCCTATACGGGAAAGATCGAAACGGCCCTGGGAAGAAAGCTGGAATGGGAAGGAGACGACATTGCCCTGCAAAATATACAGGCCAGAGCACGATCACCCATCATTTGGATGCTGGCCAACATCAACCAGTCCCTGCTTTTAAGCACCTCCAACAGGAGTGAAGGGGATGTGGGTTACACCACCATGGATGGGGATACCAGTGGCAGTATTTCACCCATTGCAGCAGTTTCCAAAGATTTTATTCTACAATGGCTTCAGTGGGCAGAGAAGGCATTGGGCTATGCGGGCCTTAAGGCAGTCAATTCCTTACAGCCCACCGCTGAACTGAGACCGTTGGAAAGGAAACAAACTGATGAAGAGGACCTGATGCCCTATCGGATCCTTACAGCCATTGAACAGCTGGCAATACGGGACAAACGCTCGCCAGTTGACATCTACCTGAACCTGAAAGAGGAACTTTCTCTTGAACCATCTATTTTAAAAAGTTACATTGCCAAATTCTTTAGGCTGTGGTCCAGAAACCAGTGGAAAAGGGAAAGACTTGCCCCATCTTTTCATCTGGATGAGTTTAATGTAGACCCCAAAACCTGGTATCGTTTCCCCATTTTGTCCGGGGGATATCAGGAGGAATTAAAGGAAATGGAAAATTTAGAGGAATTACTTTAGGCAAATAGCGAAAAAATCAGAAGCAATGATCAACAGTATTTTGTATTACGTGGTTTGGAGTCCCAACCCTGCCGTTTTTTCAGGTTTTGACAGACTCCGCTGGTACAGTCTTCTTTTCGCCATGGGATTTATCATCTCTCAACAAATCATGGTACACTTCTTCAAAAAGGAAGGTCAGGATGAAAACCTGGTAGACCGATTGACCATCTACATGGTTTTGGCTACCATTATCGGTGCACGTTTGGGACACGTACTCTTCTATGAACCTGCCAGGTACCTGAGTAATCCCGTTGACATCCTCAAGGTATGGGAAGGCGGACTTGCCAGCCATGGGGCAGCTATAGGGATTCTTTTTGCCCTTTGGCTGTATGCCAAAAAGACTCCTGGCCAATCTTACCTTTGGGTGGTGGACCGGATAGTAATAGTGGTCGCCCTCACAGGGGCGCTGATCAGGTTCGGCAACCTTATGAATTCAGAAATCGGAGGCAAAGCTACCGGCACAGATTCAGGCTTTGTCTTTGCCAGAGATACTGAGGAAATACTCCAAACCATGAACCTCCCCATTGAGTCTATTTCGGCATATAAACCTTCGGACAGAAACGAAGAGCTAAACGGATCCGGCCAGGTTCCAGTCAACATAGACATTCAGATCAGCAAGGGAGGTTTTGATGAGGCTGACCTGAGAGGAGTGCTGGAAAGAGACATAAAGTATGCGCTAACCCGGTTCAGCAGTTCCAAAAAATACATGGCGGAGGATCCGGAAGCTCCCCTGAATATGGAAATCCTTGACCAGGGCAGCCATTATCTTGCCGTGGTCAAAACCTTTGGGATAACCAAGCATCCGACCCAAATCTACGAATCAATCACCTACCTGTTGATATTTATTTTCCTGTTTCTGGGATGGAAAAAATACACTTCTACTATTCCTGAAGGTTTATTCCTGGGACTATTCCTGATTTCCGTATTTGGGATGCGGTTCGTTTGGGAGTTTTTCAAGGAAAATCAGGTGGAGTTTGAGGACAACCTGGCCTTCAATATGGGTCAGGCGCTGAGCATTCCGTTGGTCCTTGCCGGAATCGGATTGGTGTTTTATGCCTTAAAATACGGAAAGAAAAAAACTGTTGGTGAGTAAATCAAGGGACAGGATCATGTCCCTGCCCTCCCCAGGGATGGCACCTGCTTATTCGTTTTAGGCCCAGCCATCCTCCTTTAAAAACCCCATGTTTCAAAATGGCTTCTTTCATGTATTGGCTACAAGTCGGATAATACCTGCAAGACCTAGGAAACAAGGGAGATATGAGATATTGATATACCAAGATGGGAAATACTGCGATTTTCTTGACTATTTGCTTCACTTTTATCGTATTTATAGCATATAAGATAAAAAATAGCGTTAAAGTTCTCTATCCACCTATCAACTTACGGGTCATATTGACAAATCAATCTTTATTTTCTCTTTTCTTCCTATTGGTTTCATGTTTTTTGATAACCGGCCGGGGACTGGCTCAGGACAACCCTGTCATGGATTCTCTGGGGCAATCCAACCCTCCGGAACGGGTGACCGTGAATAATATTTTTGTCGTAGGAAATGAAAAAACCCAAAGAAGGATCATTTTAAGGGAAATGGATATTGAGGAAGGGGCAGTCTACGAATGGAATGACTTTGTGGAACTGCTTCTGGAAGATCAAAAAAAAGTTTATAACCTACAGCTCTTTACTACCGTTTCCCTTACTCCACTTTTTATGGAAGATGATCAGGTAGAATTATTGATTTCCCTGAAAGAAAGGTGGTACATTCTACCCAGCATCATTTTTAACCTGGCTGACAGAAACTTTTCAGAATGGTGGATCAATCAGAACAGGGATTTTTCAAGGGTAAACTACGGCATCAAGCTGGACCACAATAACGTAGGTGGCAGAAATGAAAAACTCCGGATCATTGGACAATTGGGGTTTACACAAGCCATTGATTTGAATTACAGCATTCCTTATTTTGATAAAAACCAGGTCCACGGACTGGCCGCCAAATTCAATTATTATACCAATAAAAATATTCCCATAAGATCGGTAGATAACAAACAGTTTTTTTACAGAAACCAGCAGGAGGATGTGCTACGCAAAACCATCAATGCTTTTTTAACCTATAACTTCCGGGGAAGTTTTTACAATACCCATTTCCTTACAATAGGTTTTCACAATACCCGTATTCATGAAGATGTCCTGGACCAAAACCCTGATTATTTCACGCATGAAAGCCAAAGACTGAAATATTTTCAGGCCACGTACCGATACAGGCATGACAACCGGGATAATGTGGCTTATGCAACTCAGGGTACATTATTGGATATGAGCCTGTCCCAGTATGGTCTCTTTTCAGGAGATGATATTGGAGAAACTGAATTCTCCATTCAGGCCAGCAAATATTCCCCTCTGGGTGGGAAATTCTTTTTTGCCTCAGGAATTTCAGGTTCCGCATTTTTCAGTCAAAGGCAACCTTATACCCTTGTCAGGGGCATTGGCTATAAACCAGATTTTATCAGAGGTTATGAAGTTAATGTGATCGAGGGTCAGCAAACCTTTGTGCATAAAAACAGTCTGCGCTATGAGTTACTGAACGTAGCCTTCGATATATCTGATTTTATGCCAATAGAAGAATTTTCAATCTTTCCCTTTCAACTTTACCTCAGTGCAAACTTTGACCAGGGCTATGTTAGGGATGCCAACCGGCTGCCGGAAAATGCCCGATTGACCAACCGTTACCTGTCAGGTTTTGGTCTGGGCCTCGACCTTATCGGTATCTATGATGCCGTATTCCGCTTTGAATATTCATTTACCAATACCGGCCCGGGGAATTTTTTCATCAATGTAAGGGCTCCTTTATAAACCTTCAATTTGTTTTAAAAATACATTTTTTTGTATTATATTACTTTCCGGATTTATTTTTCCCCAATTTTTTTGATCATGGAGAAATGGATTTTGAGTACAACACTTTTATTTGCCCTGCAAGTTGAGCATGCCTGGGCGCAAAACAGTATGGACCATTTTCCAAAAGGTGCCCAGAGTATGGGGCTGGGAAATGCCAGTCTCACCATCAATGATCCCTGGGCAGTTTTCAACAATATTGGTGCCCTGGGCACGGCTCCTGAACAGCTTACTGCATTTGCAGGATACGACCACCGTTTGGGATTAAACGAATTGACCACCATTGCGGCAGGTTTGACCATCCCAACAGAGAATACGGGAAACATAGGAGTCGGTCTTTCCAGCTTTGGAGGTGCCTTGTTTAACCAGCAACAAATCGGAATAGGAATAGCCAATCAACTGGGGTTAGCCAGCCTTGGAGTCAAACTCAGCTATTTTCAGACAAACATTGAAGGTTTTGGCCGAAGTGCCCGTCCTGTTGTTGAATTTGGGGGAACAGCAGAGCTTATTCCAGGCTTGTTTTTTGGTGCCCACATGTATAATGTGACCCGATCAGCTGTGAGCAAGGCCAGCGGCGATTATTTACCCACCACCATGAAAGCAGGCCTCTCTTACCGGCCTTCAGACCACCTGATGGTCAACCTGGAAACAGAGAAAGAATTACAATCTCCTGCACAGTTCAAGGCAGGATTGGCCTACAACTTTGATCAAAAGTTTTGGGCAAGGACAGGTATCAATACCCAACCCAACAACTTGTTTTTTGGTATTGGTTTCAAACCCCAAAGGTACCAGATCGACTATGCCATGAGCCGCAATTACCTGCTGGGTTTTACCCATCATTTCTCCTTCAACTATAACCTTTCGGCACCTTGAAACCTTTGGTTTTTACAAGTTTTCTATCCATGGTGATCCTCTTCCGCCTTCCAGCACAAAATACAGGAGACCTGGATTTGGAAAGCTTCGTAGAGGAGCGCTTTTCCTTCCAGGAAGAAGACATTGCCTATGAGGACCTTTATGAGAGTCTTTTGCAGGTACACTTAAACCCACTGGACCTGCAACAGGCCACGGCCGAACAGCTCCGCTCATTGTATATCCTGAGTCCCATACAAATTGCATCCCTATTGGAATACAGAAAGAATTTTGGCCCTTTCATTTCTATTTACGAGCTGCAGGCCGTTCCCGAATGGAACCTGGAAACCATAGCAAACATCCTCCCTTTTGTCCAACTACAAACACAATCAGCGCATCCTGAAATTCCAGGGTTTCAACGTCTCAAGGAAGCAGAAAATGCCTACCTGATATTCAGACATCGCCGGGTTTGGCAAACCAGAAAAGGGTTTACTCCGCCAGACACCCTCAGCAACGGGCAACTCAGTAGCCGATATCTCGGAAGCCCGGATGATTTGTATGCCAGGTTCAGGCTACAACAAGCCGGGGATTTCAGTATAGGATTAACAGCAGACAAAGATGCCGGCGAACCATTCATTTTGGAGCCCAAATCCCGTAGGTATGGTTTTGATTTCATGTCCTTTCATTTCGTACTCTATGACAAAGGGCCCTGGAAAACCCTGGCCTTAGGTGATTATCAACTTCAGTTTGGTCAGGGACTGGTATTTGGTTCCGGATTTTCTGTTGGAAAAGGGGCAGAAACCATCGCCACAGTAAGGAGAAGCTCATTGGGATTAAGGCCCTATACCTCTGTACTTGAAGCAGGCTTTTTCAGAGGTGCAGCGGTTACTTTTCAAAAAGACAATTGGGAATGGACTGGCATGTATTCCAATGCTCCAAGAGATGCCAATGTTCAGCTGATCTCCGACAGCCTGGAGACCGCTGAAAGTTATTTATCCTCCTTGCTCAATTCAGGACTCCACCGCACCCAAAACGAAATAGAAAGAAAAGGCCAGGCCGGGGAGCAAAATATTGGTACCAACCTGCAATACAGAAGTAGCGGCAATGGCCTACAATTGGGCGCCAATTTTTTGCATACCAGATACAGCCAATCCATACTGCCGGCGGAAAGGGTCTACAACCAATTTGAATTCAGGGGAAGAAATAATTTTACCGGCAGCATTTATCTTTCCTATAATTTTTCCAACCATTACTTCTTTGCAGAATCCGCCCTGTCAAAAAGCCGGGGAAAAGGTCACGTGATTGGAATCATGAGCAGTTTAAACCACCACTTCGACCTCTCTCTGGTATGGAGGAGATTTGACAGAAATTTCCATTCTTTCTATGGAAATGCTTTTTCTGAAGGGTCCAGGCCTATAAATGAAGAAGGATTATACCTGGGATTCAATTTCAAACCCAACAGAAAAATAAACTGGTCGGTCTATTACGATTACTTTACCTTTCCCTGGTTGCGCTTCCGGGTATATGCTCCTTCTGCAGGAAATGAATGGCTCAGCCGCTTCAGCTACAAGCCAAACAAAAAACTTACAGCCTTTTTTCAATGGAGGGAGGAAACCAAAAGCAGGAACCTGCTTTCGGAAGAGCAAACTACCAACCAGTATAGGATTGCCTCAGGGAAGCGAAAAAATTTCGTCTGGAGCCTTGCTTACCAGCCCAACCAATGGTGGCAATTTAAATCCAGGGTTCAGCAGAGTTCATTTGAAATCAACGGAAAAAAAAGCAATGGTTTTGCCATTATGCAAGATCTTACTGCCAACATGGGTAGCTGGAAAATCAGCGGAAGAGTTGCCCTTTTTGATACCGATGACTTTGAAAACAGGCAATTCCTCTATGAAAGAAATGTGCTGTGGGCATTTTCTATCCCCAGCTTATATGGGCAAGGATACCGGTATTACCTGTTGGGACAATACAAGGTTAACCAACGAATCACCTTTTGGCTGAGATGGGCTAAAACCATTTATACCAACAGGGAAACCATTGCGTCAGGACTTCAGGAAATCAGGGGAAATGAAATAACAGAAACTACCTTTCAACTGCGGTACCAATTTAACCGGTAAGAGGCCCTTGATTAACCTCCTACCGGTTACTATTTCAAGCCATCAATCCTGTTTTTTTAACAGGTCTCTGATCTCTTCCAACAACACTTCCGTTTTATTTACTGTGGGTGGAGGAGGGGTAGGTGCCGCTTCTTCCTTCCTCTTCAGGTTATTGATCAACTTAACGATCATAAAGACAGCAAATGCGACTATCGAAAAATCCACAACAAACTGAAGAAAATTACCATAATTCATGGTCACAGCAGCGATTTCTGCCCCTTCCGGATCCAGGTACGATTCCTTAAGCACGATCACCAGATCGGTAAAATCAACCCCACCGACCAATAGCCCAATCGGAGGCATGATGATGTCATTTACCAATGAAGAAACCACTTTTCCGAAAGCGGCTCCGATGATCACGGCTACAGCCAGGTCTACGACATTGCCTCTGACAGCAAAATCCTTGAATTCTTTAATCAATCCCATACTTTTGTTGGTTGAAGTAAATAAAGGTTTTAGTAAAACAAAGTTTGAAAACCCTTCAATATAGCAATAAATTAAAAACATCTAAAAAATTCTACGGAAATACCAATTAAAAAATTCAATTTGGCAAAATGGCAAAACAGAAAAATACAGCCCCGACTACAGCAAAAATATTACCCACAGACCTTGTGTTTCATCAACATACCCGATCCGACAATTATTATTGGATGAAAGAACGGGAGGACCCGGAAGTAATAGATTATCTCAATCAGGAGAACCAAAATACAGAAAAATGCCTGCTGCCGACCAAAACCTTGCAGTCAAGGCTTTTTGAGGAAATGAAAAGCAGGATAAAGGAGGACGATTCCAGCGTTCCCTATTTCAAAAATGGGTTTTACTACTACCAAAAGTATAAAAGGGGCAAAGAATACCCCATTCATTGCCGTAAGGAAGGGGATCTGTCAGCCAAAGAAAGTATATTATTGGATGTCAATCAACTGGCCAAAGGCAAAACCTATATGAATGTCAATGCCCTGGCAGTCTCTCCGGACACGACTTTGCTCGCCTACGCAGCAGATGCTGTGGGTAGGAGGATCTATACCATTTATTTTAAAAACCTGCAGTCCGGCAAATTGCTGGAGGATAAACTTTATTCAGTAACTGGCAACATGGTCTGGGCCAATGATAATAAAACATTATTCTACAGCAGGCAAGACCCTCAGTCCCTTCGGCCGTTCCAGGTTTACAAACATGTAATGGGTGATGATCAGGCTTCGGACAGCCTGATTTATGAAGAAAAGGATGATACATTTACGGTAACCGTGCGAAAATCCAAATCCGCTAAATACCTGTTCATTGCCAGTCAGAGCACGGTTTCAACGGAATACAGGTACCTGCCTGCCGAAGAGGCAGAAGGGGACTGGAAAATTATCCAAAAAAGGGAAAGAGACCTGGAATATGAGGTGGATCACCATGAGGAACATTTTATCATCCTCACCAATGCCGATAGGGCTAAAAATTTCAAATTGGTAAAAACACCGATTGAAGCCCCTGAAAAACAAAATTGGGAGGACCTGGTTCCGGTCCGGGAAAATGTATTGCTCGAAGCCTTCGAGGTTTTCAGGCATCATCTGGTAATCAGCAACCGCTTCAACGGTTTGAGCCGCCTGGAAATCCGGTCATGGGATGGCCGGAAAGATCACAGCATCAGCATGCAGGACCCTACCTACTCGGTTTGGGTAGGAAACAATCCCCAATACTATACAGATGTGCTCCGTTATGGCTACAACTCCCTGACTACCCCTTCGTCCATTTACGATTACCACATGGACAGCCGGGAGAAAACCCTGATGAAGCGACAAGAAGTAGTAGGCGGTCACGATCCTGAGGCTTATCAATCCGAAAGGATCTGGGCGAGGGCAACAGATGGTCAGGAAATACCCATTTCATTGGTTTATAAAAAGGATCTGTTTTCCAAAACAGGTAGAAACCCCCTTTTATTGTATGGATATGGGGCTTATGGCCTGAGTACAGACCCCTATTTCAGTACCAACCGGCTGAGTCTGCTAAACCGGGGGATAGTTTTTGCAATGGCGCATGTCAGGGGTGGTCAGGAAATGGGAAGGCACTGGTATGAAGAGGGGAAAATGCTTCACAAGAAAAATACTTTCACCGATTTCATTGCCTGTGCAGATCATTTGGTCGAACAAAAATATGTTCACCCGAAAAAGTTATTCGCCATGGGAGGCAGTGCCGGGGGATTATTGGTAGGTGCTGTCATCAACATGCGCCCGGACCTTTTCCATGGGGTAATTGCTGCTGTGCCCTTTGTAGATGTGGTGACTACCATGCTGGATGAAAGCATTCCACTTACCACTGGGGAATTTGATGAGTGGGGCAATCCCAAGGACAAGCTTTACTATGATTACATCCTTTCCTACTCACCCTATGACAATGTAAAGCCGCAAGCCTACCCCCATCTGCTGGTCACATCGGGATTTCATGATAGTCAGGTACAATATTGGGAGCCTACGAAATGGGTAGCAAAATTAAGAGCCTTAAGAACCAATGACAACCTGTTACTCCTGCATACCAATATGGAAGCAGGCCATGGCGGTGCTTCGGGCAGGTTCAGGGCATTGAAAGAATTGGCCATGGAATATGCCTTCATTCTCTGGTTATCAAAAGCAGAAAACCTACCTTGAAATTTGACCTATTTGGCATTAAAATGAAAAAAATGATTTAAATTTTGCCCGTAAAACACCATGATTTGGCCTAAAAAATTGTAGTTTTAAAAATATTTGATTAAATTTTTAAGCTATTATTTTAAATCTACTATTGATAAATTCATTTTAAAAAACCGAGATGAAGGTAATCCACAACGACCAGCAGGCCTTTTATGATGAAATGTACCATGGAAACCAGGCGATCAGGGAGCATTACAAGAGCTTTGGAGAACTCATAAAAACCAGTTCTGCAAAAAAACTAAGCCATCTCCAATATTCGGCAGACAAAGCCCAAATGGCCATGGGCATGACCTTTAATGTCTACCATGACAAAGCCGGTCAGGAAAAAATCCTGCACCTGGACATCATCCCCAGGGTTATTCCGGCCCATGAATGGCAGGTCCTGGAAGATGGGCTCAAACAAAGGATCGAAGCTTTAAATCTTTTCCTGCACGACATCTATAACGAACAAAAGATCTTTAAGGACAACATCATTCCAAAGGAATTGATAGTGGAGAGTAAAGATTTCCTCGAACCCTGTCTGGGACTCACTCCGCCCAAGGGGATTTGGTGTCACATTACCGGTACAGACCTGGTGAGGGATAAGGATGGTGAATTTTACGTTTTAGAGGATAACCTGAGGTGCCCGTCAGGGGTATCTTACATGCTGGAAAGCAGGGAAATCATCAAGCGGGCTTTTCCTGAACTTTTCAATAAGCTGGGGGTGAGGCCTGTTTCGGATTACAGTACCAAACTGCTGGACATGCTACAATACCTTTCCGATAAGCCCAAACCCGTCATAGGCGTTTTGACACCGGGGGTCTACAACTCCGCCTACTTTGAACATTCTTACCTGGCCCAGCAAATGGGGGCAGAATTGGTTTCAGGCCTGGACCTGCTCGTGGTAGATAAAAAAGTATACATGCAAACCACCAAAGGGCTGGAGCAAATTGATGTATTGTACCGCAGGATCGACGACACCTTTCTGGATCCCCTGGCTTTTAATCCGGACTCCATGCTGGGAGTCCCCGGGCTTTTCGAAGCCTATAAGGCGGGCAATATTGCCCTGGCCAATGCGCCGGGAACCGGGGTAGCAGATGACAAGGCAGTTTATGCCTATGTACCGCGGATCATCAAATATTACCTGAACCAGGAACCCATTTTAAAAAATGTCCCTACCTACCTCTGCAGGGAAGAAAAAGACAGGAAGTACGTTTTGGAAAATATCGCCAGTCTGGTGGTCAAGGAAACCAATGCAGCCGGAGGATATGGCATGCTGATCGGCCCCAAATCCGAGGCAGCAGAACACGAAAAATTCAGGCAACTGATCAAGGCCAATCCAAATAATTACATTGCTCAACCCACCCTATCCCTATCTACCGTGCCTTCCATCATAGATAACAAAGCCATTGAGGGACGGCATGTAGATTTAAGACCTTATATTCTTTATGGCAAAGATATAGAAGTAATCCCAGGCGCACTCACCAGGGTAGCCCTGAAAAAAGGCTCACTCGTGGTCAACAGCTCCCAGGGAGGTGGCAGTAAGGATACCTGGGTATTGTATTAACCAAGAACAACCAATATGTTAAGTAGAGTAGCAAATTCGATTTACTGGCTGGGCAGGTACCTGGAAAGGGCCGAAAATTATGCCCGGTTTATTGATGTCAATTTCAACCTGATGCTGGACCTTCCGGGAGATTTGAAAGAACAGTGGGAACCATTGGTCATGGCTACGGGGGATAAAGCACTTTACCAGGCCTCAAACCAATCCTACGACATGCAGGAGGTCATTTATTTTCTGGCCTTCAATGAGGAAAATCCCAACTCCCTGATTAGTTCTATTTCAAAAGCCAGAGAAAATGCCAGGATGGTAAGAGAAAACCTCAGCAAGGAAACCTGGGAAAAGCTGAATGAAACGTATCATTTCGTAAAGAAAGCTTCAGAAAACAAAACCTGGAAAAAAGAAGACCCCAGGAGCTTCTTCGAAAGTGTGAAGTCCCAAATCCTGTTGTTATATGGAATCGCAGACAGCACGGTAGCAAGAACAGAGGGATGGTATTTCAGACAGCTGGGTCAATACCTGGAAAGGGCAGACAAAACCTCCAGGATACTGGACGTAAAATACCACATCCTGCTTCCCTCCCCGAAAGAGGTGGGTTCTCCGCTGGATTTCCTGCACTGGATGGCCTTACTGAAATCCGTTACGGCATTTAACACCTACCGGAGGCTCTATGGCAACATCGATCCATCCGGGGTGGTAGAGTTTCTGGTGCTCAATAAATATTTTCCCCGTTCTGTTTTTTTCTGTCTCAAAGAAGCCGAACAGAGCTTGTTCAAAATATCCGGCACCAACGGTTACGGCTATTCCAACAGCGCTGAAAAATCCATGGGAGAGCTTCGTTCCAAGTTGGAATTTGATGATGTCAACGATATCATTGCAACAGGCCTTCATGAATACCTGGAACACCTTCAAGTCAAAATCAATCACATATCCAATCAAATAAACGACAATTATTTCCAAATAAAAGATAACTTTGTAAGCCAAACCATGGAGCAAGGATGACATTTTGTATTGGAATAAAAACGAAACACGGGATCGTTGGTTTATCAGACACCAGAATAACCTCAGGCAATGAGACTACCACCTCTAAAAAATTATATACTGTCAATAGAAAAAAGCACGCTTTCTTTATCATGACCTCCGGTCTTCGGTCCGTAAGGGACAAAGCCATCACCTATTTTGGTGAACTGATTGAGAAAGAGGATGCCTCTTACGATAAATTATACAAAGCGGTAAATGGTTTTGCCGATCAGGTAAAACGGGTAGCGGAGGAAGACATGCATTCACTTGAAAAATCAGGTTTCTCATTTAACCTTTTTTCCATTATTGGGGGTCAACTGGAAGAAGACAAGGAACCAAAGCTTTACCTCCTGTACCCTCAGGGCAACTGGATAGAAATCCGGCAGGGAACTCCCTTTGTCATCATTGGAAATACGGGGTTCGGGAATCCTGTACTCAGGAGATCACTGAAATACGATGCGCCGCTTTATTTTGCACTGAAAAGCGCTTTCCTGGCCTTTGATGCTACACGGATCAGTTCCAATGATGTAGATTATCCCGTTGATACAGTTGTCATGGAAAATGACAGTTACAATATCGTTGAAAACCGGTTTGAGCAGCATGAATTAAATCACCTGTCTGAATTCTGGAACGATACCTTAAAAGAAACCATTAATAACTTACCGGCTGACATTCTGAAAAAAGCCTTTTCTCATGTAGAATTAGAAGAAAGTGAATAGCTGCCACACCATTTGAAAACAACTGATGCGGGGTTTCCATTTTAAATTAAATCTTAAACCATGCGTCTGAAAATCCAACACCATACCATTTATGATTACCACAGGTCTGTAGGGCTAAATCCCCACAGCATTTTCATGAAACCCCTTACCAGAAATTACCTGGAGGTAAGAAATTACCGTTTACATATTCAACCTGAACCGGAAGGACTAAATGAAAGGTATAGCATAGAGGGGAATCCCTATTTTCAGGCCTGGTTCACCGGAGAGACAAACATGCTTTCCATTAAGGTGTCCTTTGAAACCGTACATACCAAATTTAATCCTTTTTTGTTTTTGGTAGATCAGTGGTTTATCAAAAAGCTCGATTTATCTGCTGAAACACCTTTTCAATACTTGGAAGAAGACCTTCCCATACTCAGGGCCTACCTGGACCACAGCAACAACCCCTTGCTTAGAAAGTACGGTAAGGACAAATTGACCACCAAGGATCCCATACAGTTTCTGACCCAACTGAATGCGGCCATTCATGCCGACTGGAAACACATCATCCGGGAAGAAGAGAATCTCTGGCCTGCTACCAAAACCTTTGCTGCAGGGAGAGGATCATGCAGGGATCTGTCCTGGATGCTCATTGAGGTCATCAGGCATCTCGGTCTGGCAGCACGATTCGTAAGTGGCTATGCCTTTAATCCTGAACTGGACGAAGGACACGAGCTTCATGCATGGGTGGAAACTTTCCTTCCGGGAGCCGGCTGGGTAGGACTGGATCCAAGCCTGGGTTTGATGACAGATGAACATTACATTCCATTGGCATGCAGTTTTCTTCCTCAGAAAACCTTGCCTGTGCATGGTACTTACGGAGGAGAAAACCTGCAGCCTGCTACCTTGTCGGCTACAGTAAATATCGAAGCATTTTAAGTAATCCAGGTTCTTTTTTAATTTAATCCATTTTTTTACCTGGAAATCAAACCTTTTCCAATGGTTTGCGATTAATCAGGGTAGCAAAAAAAACAATGACAAAAGTGGGAGGCACCATATTCATCATCATTTTAATGGCCGTATTGTTTTTCCTGAACTGGTACGTCTACCAGGGAGTCAAAACCGTGCTTCCTACCCATTTCCTGCCAACCGGTAAAATCATCTATTGGATTGTGGCTGCCGGCATCAGCCTATGGATAGGCTTTACTTTTTTTACCATCATGCAGGAGGGTAAAATTACTACCAGCTCCCAAAAGTCTCTGAATCTTTTTCTAACTATTTCGGTGACACAGCTTTCAGTGATTCTCATCCTTTTCGGGGAGGATATATTCCGTTCTATGAGTTCCTTGTTTTCCTATTTCACATCCTCCGAGACGGGAAGCAATATGCCCTCCCGAAGGAAGTTCGTGAGCCAATTGGCCTTTACCCTGGCCGCCATCCCTTTTACAGGATTTGTGTATGGGATATTCAAAGGGAAATATGATTTCAGGACCATCCGTAAAACGGTTTATTTTAAAGACCTGCCGGAAGCCTTTGATGGATTCACCATCACCCAGTTGTCTGATATTCATGCCGGAAGTTTTACAGACTTCGATGCTGTAAAAAGAGGTGCCGACCTGGCTGTTGCCCAACAATCCGACCTTTTCGTTTTCACGGGAGACCTGGTCAACCACAAGGCAGACGAAATCGACCCGATGCTAAGCTCCTTTGCTCAAATAAAAGCTCCTTTTGGTCAGTTTTCTATCCTAGGGAACCACGATTACGGAGATTATACCTCTTGGTCAAGTCCGGAAGCCAAAAAAGCGAATTTTGAAAGTCTGAAGGATAAACATAAAAAGCTAGGCTATGACCTTTTGCTGGATGAAAGCAGACTGATCGAAAAAGATGGCCAGAAAATCCGTCTCCTTGGAGTAGAAAATTGGGGCGTAGGCTTTCATGCCAAAGGGGATCTGGAAAAATCCCTGGAAAATGTGGATCATACTGAATTCAAAATTTTGCTTTCCCATGACCCTTCCCATTGGGATGAGCAGGTAAAAAAGCACCCTAAAAACATTCACCTGACCTTGAGTGGCCATACCCATGGCATGCAATTCGGAATAGAAACCCCCATTATCCGCTGGTCTCCGGCCCAGTACCGGTACCCCAACTGGGCAGGCCTGGCCGAGGATGCCGGCAAGTTCCTCTATGTCAACCGGGGATTTGGTTTCCATGCTTTTTCCGGAAGAGTAGGTATATGGCCTGAAATTACGGTCATTGAATTAAGGAGGGGTTAATGCCCAACCCATTTTCAGGCATAAACCTTCTTAAATTTCCAGCCCCGAGCCAAAAACCAATAAGCCAAAGGCACAAAATACAATGCTGTAAAAGTACCAATGGTGAGCCCTCCAATTACAGAAAACACCAGAGGGCGCTGCAAATCCGCTCCCAGGCCGGCGCTAAAAACAACCGGAAGCAAGGCCAGAATGGTAGTTACCGAAGTCATTACAATGGGCTTTAACCTGATTTCCCCCGCCATATAAAGGGCTTTTTCCAGGGAATCAGCCAATCCTGATCCTACCTCCTCATAACGATCCCTTAACCGGTTGATGGTGTCAATCTTCAATATGGCATCATTGACCATGATTCCCAGCATGACCACCAGGCCAATGGCAGACATTACATTCAGGGAGGTGCCAGTAAGCCAAAGGACCAGAAAGGCTCCTCCAATCCCTAATGGAAGTGTGAGAATTACAATCAAGGGTTGCAGGAAATTTTCAAATTGGGCAGCCAGAATAAAGTAGAGCAATAAAATGGCTATCAGCAAAATCCCCAACAACTGCCGGATGGTTTCCTTGTCCTGAAAGAATTGCCCGGTAAAATCAATCGCTAGATTTTTATCCAGCGCCCAGTTCCTTACCTCCCTGTCATGTTGATAAGGGTCAGGACCGTCCAGCATCAACGACTGATAAATACCTGACCTGTACGCTGTTACGAATTTATAATGTTCGTCATAGGAAAACTGAATAAACTCATCCAAAGCATAAGGAACACCTTCTTCTCCATAAAGAAAATTGTTTTTCAACAAAGTCTGAAAATCAACCTGATCGTTGAGCAGCAATATTGGAGTGATCTCGCCAAATCGCTTGATATCGGTAATCAGGTAATTGCCAAAAAGTTGTTGGATTTTATCAATCAATTGCTGCACTTCTAACCCGTAAAGTGCGATTTTTTCCAGGTCAGTACGAAAAATGACCGAAGAACCTTTCTGCAAACCCGGTCCTTTGGACCAGTCTGCAACCGGAAAATCTTCCAACCAGGGATCCATGATATTGGCTGATACAGGTTTGTTGGCCCTAAGATCTTTCCACCTGACTTCATAATAAGGCCTGTCAGAGCTGAACAACTGGTCGAAGGCATTGGGTGCATCTCTCAGGTCAATACTGGCCAGGGGATATTCATTTTGTAGCTGCCAAACCATTTTTGTGCTGATGGCTTCCTTTTGCTCCCTGCTTTCAAATAAGAGGTAAAGATCCGCTTGCTGTATCGCATTTTCTCCCTCAAATAATAAAAACTGCCTCAGCCCCACATCACTTTCCGCCATCTGAAACTCACCCTCCATTTGTTCCATTAATTGCTCTATCCTTTCCCTGTTCTGGCTGGCACTGATGGGTTCATTCCAATCCATAGACAGCATGACATCAAATTTCTCAATAGGAGGTAATCCTTCCACCCTGAGCAGCCAACCGGTAGACAAAAGGAGGGGAATTAAAAGCAACAAAAAGAGCAAGGACCAACCTCTCCTGGCAAATAATCCTTTATACACCCTCTTATATCTCCCTAAAAGCCATAAAAACAGGCGGCTGTCCTGCTTCGCTGCTTGCAATGGTCTATTTTTAAAGAACAAATGGTACAAAAGTGGCAGCAAAATAAAAGCGACCAAAAGAGATACTGATAAAATTGCCGCCACAGAAACCGCCTGGTCATAAAACAAGGCTCCTGCTATTCCGCTTAGGAAAACCAGGGGGACAAACACAGCCAGTGTAGTAAGCACCGAACTGATCAGGGCAGACATGACTTCATTGACCCCGGTGACGCAAGATTCAAAAAGGGACATGCCCTCTTTGTTCTTTCTGCTGATATTGTCAAGTACAATGATGGCATTGTCAATCAGCATGCCCAGGCCCAGAGCCAAGCCACTTAAAGAAATCACATTGATGGAAATATTGAAAAAGTAAAAAACAGAAAAACTGATAACCAGGGAAGCCGGAAGGCTTATCCCAATGATAATGGGGGTCCTGTAATTACCCATAAATACAAACAAAATCCCGAAGGCAAACAAGCCTCCAAAAAACAAACTGGTCTGCAGGTTATCAATTCCCGCATTGAGTAAGGTGGACTGATCCTGGGTAAGGTCAAATTCAACCTGAGGGTAGTCTTCTTCAAATAAGGCGACAGCTTCATAGACCAGTGGCATGATTTCATTCATTTTCGCTGCTGCCTGCTTATGAATGGTCACCACCAACCCTTCCTTGCCCTGAAACAGGTGAAATCCTGTGGGTTTGGCCAGATCGTATTTGACATCTGCTACCTTTGCCAGGTTTACCGTGTAGCCGGAAGGGCTTCGAACCGGGAGATTTTTGATGTCTTCGGGAGTTTCCAGGCGAGTTGCCAGGCGCAGGTAATACCGAAACTGACCATCCTCCACACTGATCCCGGGCAATTCACTATTGCCTGCTTCTATGGCCCGGATAAGGTCAGCTTCCTGCATGCCAAGCCCTGCCAACACCGGCTTATTTGGGGTAACGACAATTACCCTTTCCTGACGGCCATTGATGTCTACCATGGCCACCCCATCCAATTGTTCCAGCCTCTTTTTGATTACATTCTCCGTCAGCAAGGATACTGCTGCAAAATCCACTCCGTCAGATGGGACCACCTGCAGCCGGACAATTGGGATGTCATTGGTATTGATTCGGACTACCTGGGGTCTGGGCATGTCTTCAGGCAGACTATTGGTCAGGCGGTCGATTTTCTCATTTACTGCAATATATGCCAGTTCCATTTGGGTTTGATAGTCAAAAGTTAACCGGACATTTCCTACCTCTGATCCGGCCTTGCTCTCCATGTCCTGCAATCCGCTCAGGGTGACCATGCCTTCCCTAATGGGACGCAGTACATTTTGCTCTATCGATTCCGGCGAAGTATTGGGATAGTTTACCTTGATTACGATCTGAGGTACATCAATGGGTGGCAATAAAGAAACCGGCAGGGTACGAAAAAGAATCAGACTGAAAATTAGAAATGCCAAAAAGGTCATGCCCACCGCTATGGGTCTGGCGAGTAAAAATCTAACCATAACTTTATTCTGTTAAAACCTGTACCGGAGCCTGGTGGGCCAGCTGTACATTGTTGCTGATGATTACTTGCTGGCTGGCTACCAGGCCATCCAGGATTTCCATCTCCCTCCCGTTGTCTTTGCCTACTTCTACATAATTCCAGATGGCCTCATTGTTATCTATGGTAAATACTACAGGCCTGCCAGAACGGTATACAACTGCCTCCTTGGGTACCACCAGACTGTTGTTTTGTGGTGCGCGGATCACAGACCTGGCATTCATACCAGGAAGCAGGCTTCCGGCTTTGTTGAGGGTAAGGGTGACCTGTACCAGTCCGCTTTCGTCTACTTTGGGGTTAATACTGGTAACGGTACCTGTAATGCCTTCTCCAGATCCTGAGACTGGGTACACTTCAGCCCTATGCCCTTTGTTTACATAGACGATATCTGATTCCAAAATCTTTACTTTCATTTCCAGGACATTGGTGCTCAAAACCAAACAAACTTCATCTCCAGCATTGACCAGACTTCCCTTTTTCAGCTGCAGGTCTGCAATGGCCCCACTGATCGGGGCTTTGATGTCTGTTTTTTCCAGATTTCGCTCAGCCTCCCTTACCGCAATCTGGGCTGACAATAAGCCACTGGAAGCCTTCCAGAATTCATCCCTATCCACATTGTCCAGGGAATCCATCAGATAGGTTTCCACATCAGCTGCAATTTTGCGACTTTGGTATTCTGCTGTAGCCGATCTCAAATCCACCTGTGACTTCTCCCAGTCCATCTGACTGTCCGTTTTATCCAGGCGGGCTATCACCTGACCAGCCTCCACCCACTGCCCTTCTTCCACTGCCACTTCCAGCAGGTAACCAGGCCTTTCTACAATAACCATCACCTCATTGGCTGCCTCTATCTTACCGGTAGCATTGATCAGGTAGTCGAAGGATTTACTTTCAGACTGACCTACCCGTACAGTGGTAGCCTTAACTTCATCTCTAAAGTTCTCCATAGGAACTTCCTGGCTTTCCGCTTCGGGTTCACTACAGGAAATCAAATGACCTAATAAAATAGGCAAAACATAAATAAAAGTGACTTTTTTCATTGTAGATGTAGATTAGCACACGTCGGTATATATTTAAAAGGGGATTTAAAGGTTAATTAACTAAATTATTAAATTATCTGCAAATGATTGATGTTAATTTTTTTTAATTATTATTCCCCGGATCTATCCTTCAACAAAATGAAGCTGTAAAATGGAATCGGAAATTAGGTATTTGGCGCAGCCCAAAATCACCAATAATTCTTTCCTTTACTACCCTATCGGAATGTTCCAACGCAACCTAACCTTTCACTTGTTTAAACGCCTGAAATTATCACAAATCACAGCAGTAGCGATGGCCACATTGAGAGATTCTGCGGCTCCAAAGGCAGGAATGGTCAGCTTTTGAGAGACCAGGGCTTTCAGGTCATCCCGAATCCCGTGAGACTCGTTGCCCATCAATAATACCCCATCAGTGCCTCCCTCCAAATCATGGATAGATACACCTTCCAGAAAAGCTCCATAAACCGGGACAGCCACATCCGACAGTTTTGACTTTAAATCCACATATTCAAAACTCATCCTGCTGAATGAACCCATGCTCGCATGCAGCACCTTTGGATTGTATACATCAGCTGTCTCCGGAGAGAGCAAGATTTTTTTAATCCCATACCAATCTGCGATTCGGATGATGGTTCCCAGGTTTCCGGGGTCCCGTATATCATCCAGGGCGAGGATCAGTTCTCCAGGTCTTATTTCCAGGGGAGCATTGGGTTTGATCCGGGCAACAGCTAGGGCCTGTTCATTACTGGAAAAAGTACCCATGCTTTTCAATGCTTTAGGCGTGGTCATTATTTTTTCTCCTTCAAACTTAGCCAACAGAGTCTGCTGCTCGGAAAGGAATTTGTCTGTAAGAAGTAAATGGGTAATGGTGAAATCTGAAAGCAGTAACTCCGTTACATTTTTGGCTCCCTCCACAAAAAAAGCCATTTCTTGCCTACGGAATTTTTTCTGTTGCAAGGATTTAATAAACTTAACTGTATTTTTGCTTAGCATTAGCCATGAGTGTTGAAGTGAGGAAAATCAAATATATAAACTTTCTTTTTTTGATCCTGTTGTTGTGGAGCTGTTCGTTGACCAGGGGGCTAAAACAAAATGAGCTGCTGCTGTATGATGTCCAAACGGAGGGTATTGAAAAAAGTGATGCAGAAGCCATCAGAAGCCTGATCCAACAAAAGCCCAATACCAGGATACCTGTCCTCAATCTCTCTCCGGGGGTAATGGTCTATCATTTGGGTACGGCCTTTTATGACAGCTCTAAGCTAAGCTCCAGGTTAGAACAAACCCAGGTGGAAGCCAGGGAACTATCACAGCTAATCAATGAAGGAAATTCCTCCAGGAAATTAGAGAAACGATATCGGAAACTTGAAAGCAGCATCAATAACCTGGAGCGGAAACTGGACTATGGCAACTGGTTTATGCGGACAGGCAATGCCAAAGTGATACTGGACAGTTCAAAAGTAGCCTCCTCCAGACAGCAAATGAATGTCTATCTCCAAAACAATGGATTTTTTGATGCGAAAGTAAAAACGCAAATTGACACTACCGGGAAAAAGGCCGAAGTGAACTACCTGATTGAAGAAAATGCAGGCTACAGGATTGATAGTATATTTACCAAATCAGATGAGCCGTCTATTTATCAATTACTCGAGAAACACCAGCGCTTCAGCCTGTTAAAGAAGGGTGAAAAATATGCCCAGGCAAACCTGACCAAAGAAAGGCAGCGGGTAGAAGACCTAATGAAAGACAATGGATATTATACCTTTTCAAAATCTTTTATTGAATACAATGTGTTTAAAGACACCCTGGATAAAAAAGTGGTCATTGAACAACTCATCAGAAATCCAGGTCAGGGTGACAACCACCGCCTCTACACCATTGATTCCATCATCTTCACCATAGCCAGCCCCAATGACATCATTCCGGATGAAAAAATTCACTCTGAATGGGACAATGTGCAATTTATCATGTACCAGGACCGGTATGCAGAAAAAATTATCCGATCACGTATATTCCAGAAAAAAGGGGATGTTTACAGTAAAAATGCAGTCATCGAAACACAGCGCCAACTGGCCAATCTGGATGTTTTCAGGTTTGTAAACATTTCTTTTGACACGTTGGATAATCGCATCCGGACGAAGATTTTTACCCGACCCAATCAAAAATTTCAAATCACCAATCAACTTGGTGCGAGTGTAACAGAGCAACTCCCCGGTCCTTTTTTCAGTCATTCCCTGCGAAACAGAAACCTTTTCCGTGGATTGGAAATCTTTGAGTTTAATTTCAGGGCTGGACTGGAAGGAGTGGCCTCAGCCACTACCGAAGGAGGTGTCTACAGAAGCCGGGAGCTGTCCACCTCTGCTTCCATTATTTATCCCCAGTTTCTGGTCCCTTTTAATTTTGGTACACTGGAAAAATTTGGTCGCTACAATCCCAGAACCAGAACCTTGCTTGGATACAGCTATGTCAATCGGCCGGAATATGTACGGGATGCCTTGAACACCATCCTGGCCTATACATGGGCCACCAGAAACCTGAAGCACCAGTTTTCTGTAAACTTACTGGATGCCAACCTTATCCGATCCAACCTGGATTCTCTATTTAGGTCCAGATTGGAAGAGTTGCAAGCCCAGGGTAATAACCTGATCAATTCCTTTCTTCCTTCCTACGTCAGCAGCATATCAGGTCAGGTCATTATCAATTTTAACCAGTATGGCCTGTACCGGAGAAATCAAGCTTCCCTTTGGCGCTTGTTTGTAGAAAGCGGCGGTACTACCTTCAACTTTGTCGATCCGGAAAGGCTGGCGGACCGGAATTTGAATTATTTCCAATTTTTAAAATTCCAATCGGACTTCAGAAGGTATATCCCCTTGACCAATAACAGCACTTTTGCTTACAGGCTTAACCTGGGCCTGGCCAAACCCTATGGGATCAGCGGAGGGGTACTACCCTATGAAAAATATTTTTTTGCAGGAGGAAGTACCAGTATCCGGGCCTGGCAACCCCGAAGGTTGGGACCAGGGAGTTTTACTCCCGAATCCCGGGAGGATGGAACTTTTGACTACCGGTTTGAACAGCCCGGAGAAATTCTTTTCGAAGCCATGTTTGAATTCAGAAGGAAATTATTTGGCTATTTTGATGGTGCCTTCTTTATAGATGCTGGCAATACCTGGACATTTGCAGTGGATCCTTCCCGGGAAGGAACCGATTTCAAGGTAAATCGATTCTATAAAGAATTGGCCATTGGAACCGGATTGGGTCTCCGGATGGATTTTGATTTCCTTGTGCTGCGCCTGGACATGGGCATAAAAGCTTATGATCCTGCCAGACCCGAGAAGGAGCGTTTTATTTTGGATAACATCTCCTTCAAACAACCCTTTGGAGAAAAAGGTCAGCAAGTATTCAATATTGGGATCGGCTATCCCTTTTAATTTTATCGATAGCAATCAGGAATGGAAAAAATCAACAAAGAAGTTATCAAAGAAAAATTCAAAACCATTCAGGACCATATCTGTGGAGAGCTGGAAGATGAAGATGGACAGGGAAGGTTTATATCTGATGAATGGCAGCGCACACAGGGAGGCGGAGGGACTACCCGGGTGATGAAAAACGGAAACATCATCGCCAAGGGTGGGGTTGCATTCAGTGCTGTCGATGGTCCTACTCCAGAAAAAATCCTAAAAAAACTTAAGCTTGAAAAAGCAGATTTTTTTGCTACCGGTGTATCCATAGTGATTCACCCCATCAGTCCACTGGTCCCGATTATTCACATGAATATCCGCTATTTTGAAATGAGCAATGGCACCTATTGGTTTGGAGGGGGCATAGACCTTAGTCCTCATTATATAGACACTGATGATGCGCAGTATTTTCACCGGCAGCTAAAGGACCTTTGCGACAGCTACCATCCAGACTATTACCCCAGGTTTAAGACATGGGCAGATGACTATTTCTATATTCCCCACCGGGAAGAAACCCGAGGTGTCGGTGGCATTTTCTTTGACAGGCTGATGGCAGATGCGGATATGCCCTTTCCAAAATTGCTTTCCTTTGTAGAAGAGGTGGGCTACCTCTTTCCGAAAATTTACCGGTATTTCATGAACAAACATTCGGCCAAACCCTATGGGGAAAAAGAGCTTCAATGGCAGGCCTTGAGAAGGGGCCGGTATGTAGAGTTTAACCTGGTCTGGGATGCAGGCACCAAGTTTGGGTTAGACACCAATGGCAGGACAGAAAGCATCCTCATGAGTATGCCCCCCCTGGCACGTTGGGAATACAATCAAACCCCAGAACCCGGATCAGCAGAGGCCCTTACCCTCGACCGGCTCAAGAAAGGTGTGGACTGGATAAACGCAGCGAAATGATTGAACAAATTAAAGATTGGGATGAGGCTTTGTTTCTCTTCCTCATCCAACTACACCTGCACTGGTTGGACCCCATCATGTTGGCCCTGACAGGGAGATTCATCTGGATACCCTTGTACTTGTATTTGTTGTATCTGATTATTAAAACCTACAAAAAAGATAGCATATGGTACATTCTCGGGCTGGTACTTGTAATCATCCTGGCAGACCAGTTGACTTCGAGCATCATGAAACCATTTTTTGAAAGGCTCCGTCCTTGCCATGATTCCAGGTGGGAGGAGGTTATTTGGAACTATTCCGGCTGTGGAGGCAGGTATGGATTTGCGTCCTCCCATGCTGCCAACACCTTTGCCCTGGCCACCTACCTATGGAAAGTGGGGCAAGATCGGATCAAATCTTTTGGCTGGTTATTTTTGTGGGCAGCCATAGTCTCCTACACCAGGATATACCTGGGCGTACACTACCCAATGGACATATTCGCAGGGGCTTTACTTGGGATCGTTCTAGCCCTTTTGGTTTGGATGCTGGTCTGCCTCTTCCGGAACATCTGGAAAAGAAAATTTGAAAGCCAAACTATTGGTATCCTTTAAGCAGCCTTTGAATATACTTTCCGATAATATCAAATTCCAGGTTTACAGCGTCACCTGGCCTGAGTAGGTGAAAATTGGTGTGCTCATAGGTATAAGGTATGATGGCCACACTAAAACCTCCTTCTCTGGAATTGAAACAGGTAAGGCTGGTACCATTGACACAAATGGAACCTTTTTCTACAGTAATGTTGCCTGCATGGCTCTTATAGGCAAAGTCAAATATCCAGCTCCCATCTTTATTACTGATGTCCAGTAAGGTACCCGTCTGATCCACATGTCCCTGAACAATGTGCCCATCAAATCTGCCATTGGCAGGCATGCACCTTTCCAAATTGAGGGCGTGCCCTTTTTCCAAAACTCCTAAATTGGTCTTTTGCAGGGTTTCTTCAATGGCCGTGACACGATAAACATCCTTATCCACAGCCACCACTGTCAGACAAACCCCATTGTGACTTACCGATTGGTCTATTTTCAATTCCCCTGCCAGGGAACTTTGTATATAAAAATGCCTATTGGTACCATCTCGTTCTACCTGTATGACCTTTCCGATGGATTCGACAATTCCTGTAAACATATTTCTATTTTTTTTGAGAAACAGTAGGTAAACGCTGAAAGAGATAATCTTGTTTGAATGACAAAGTAAGCCATTTTTAGCATTAACTTAGCTATTCAATCGGTATAAGATAAGATCAAAAACCATGTTGAGACTGGAAGACAGCTATTTACACAAAGGACAAAGGAGGACACTCACCAATACCCTACGTCAAAAGGGGATCAAAGATGAGGCGGTTTTAGAAGCCATCAACAACTTCCCACGCCATTTTTTCTTTGACTCAGCTTTGCTAAGTCATGCTTACCAGGACAAAGCATTTCCAATTGGTGAAGGACAAACCATATCTCAGCCCTATACAGTAGCTTTCCAAACGATGCTTTTAAAAGTAAAACCAGGAGAAAAAATTCTGGAAATCGGCACAGGATCAGGATATCAGGCAGGTATTTTGTACTGTATGGGAGCGAAAGTACACACCATTGAGTTCAATGAGGTGTTGTACAACAGAACCCGGAAATTTCTTCCAAAAATCGGCGTACAGGTAAACCATTACTGCGGGGATGGAAGCCAGGGGCTACCTGCTCAGGCTCCTTTCGATAAAATCATAGTTACGGCCGGAGCACCCACAGTACCCAAAACCTTATTAAAGCAGCTGGCAATTGGCGGAATGATGGTCATCCCGGTAGGAGATAGAAATACGCAGCAAATGCTGCGTTTAACCAAACAAACAGATAAAAAAATCCTGAAAGAAAATTTTGACAATTTTGCATTTGTGCCACTTCTGGGAGAAGAGGGCTGGCAATAAACTGGTGTTTTTATGGAAATGAACAAAAAACAGGTGAAGGAATCAGAGGTAATCATGACCGAAATGGTCCTTCCGAATGACACCAATACACTAAATAATTTGATGGGTGGAAAATTGATGCATTGGATGGATGTGGTAGCCGCCATAGCTGCTCAGCGCCATTCCAATTCCATAGTCGTAACCGCATCAGTAGACAATATCTCCTTTAAAAACCCCATAGCCCTGGGAAATGTCGTCACCCTCAGATCACAGGTTACCCGGGCTTTTTCCACCTCTATGGAGGTGTATATAGAGGTGTTTGCGGAAGACATTCCGGCCAATAAAAAATATGCTTCTCACAAGGCATTTTTTACTTTTGTGGCGGTGGACCAGCAAGGTAAGCCCATAAAAGTCCCGGAATTGGTCCCGAATGGTAAGAAAGAGGAAGAATTGTATGCAGGAGCGCTAAGGAGGAGACAGCTGAGACTGATTCTGGCAAATCGCATGGACCCTCAGGATGCGACGGAATTAAAATCCCTGTTTGACCTGGACGGGGTCAGCAAGAAACAATAATTTTTGTAATTTAAAGACCCATAGCTGATTTGAAATGAATAGCAAAGAATTATCCCTTTTCCTTACTGAAGACCTATATGTCATCAAGAATGAAATCCATGAAAAAATGGCTGCTGACCAATTGGTAGCCAGAATGGAATTGGCAGCCGAAACATCTAATGTAGTAGAAGAACCAAAAATTGAAGAAGCAGTCACGGAGGAGCAAGACCCTGAGCCCATACAATTTGAAGGAGCCTTCCAAAAATCGATACTGGTAATCTATCAGGGTGACCAGCTTCAGGAAAGTTCCAGAGAGTTCCTATTTAAGGTATTCAGGGCTGTAAACCTCTCACTGAAAGACATTGCATTGGTGTCTGAAAAATCACTGAAGGATTCAAACGAAGACCCTTTAATCCAGCTTGACCCCAATAAAATGATCCTTTTTGGGACCTTACACCACCCGCTGATGAAAATGAAAAAAAATAACTACCATATTTCACAGGAGCCATTTGACTATTTCTTTGCAGATGAGTTGGAAGAATTGGAAAAGAATGAGGGTTTAAAAAGAAAACTGTGGAACACGCTGCAAGTATTTTTCAACATTAAAAAACAATAACATGACAAACGAAGAAAGATTAGCCATATTAAAGCGATTCAGGATCATCAGCATCACAGAGGGTATTTCCATGCTGGTTCTGGTATTTATCGCCATGCCTTTAAAATGGATATTTGAATTACCTGACATGGTCACTTATGTAGGCTGGATCCACGGGATCCTTTTTATCCTGTATATTCTGGTCTTATTTCCCACTTCCCGAAAGTTGCGCTGGTCATTTCAGAATGCTTTGTTTGCCTTAATCGCATCCGTGCTCCCTTTTGGTCCCTTTCTGTTTGATAGAAAGCTAAGAAAACAGGAAGCCATGATAGAAGGTCGAAATTAACAACAGCGCATGGCAGTCATCAGTAAAAAGAAGATTGTATACCCCATCAGTGAAAATCTCAGACATTACCTGATCAAATATGGGCGTGAAGTGGATATTCCCATCCATTACAAAGAGCTGCTAAGGTATAGCAATTCCATCGCCCTATATGACTTTAAAGGAAATGATACCCTTTGGGAGACTGTTTTTTATGATGAGTCTGATAGGAATGAGATCCATTTTAAGGTTAAAAAAATCTATGCCCTACTGAAAGCAGACGGGGATATGAGTGTGATGCAACACCTCTATGTGGACAGGATAGACCTTTGTACCTATGGCAATACCCAGCCTTTTAGGGTAAGGATTGTCAACCGTATTAATGATAACTTTGACTACTTTTATATCAAAAATGCTGATGCTTCCCGGGTATATGGCCTGGAACTGGAGCATTTGCTTTCACCCAACAGGATCGGTTACCTGGTTTACAGAGACTCTCTGATTGAAGAACACATCGCCGGGATTCCTGGTGAGCAATTCATGAAGCAACAAATCCATGATCCATTGCTGAATCCGATAAGGCTATCCAAAGAATTTGTAAAATTCAATGAGAGGTGCTTTGTCCGTTTATTGGGAGACATGCATTCCTCCAATTTTGTCATAGATGTCACGCCTGATTTTGAGGAAACCCATTACAGGATAAGGTCTATTGACTTTGACCAACAATCCTACGAAGGAAAAAAATCCATTTACTTACCCCAATATTTTAAACAAAACAATGCTTTGATTCAGTTGGGAATCAGACACATCACTCCTGAGTCCATGGCCCAGTACCAAAAAGAGGAAAGGGCTTTGATTGCCACCCGACTAAAAAGTTCACCGAAAGAAATAGCCGATATTCTAAACAGCATGGAAAAGGATATCATCTCCACAGAAGCCAATACCAACACCCTCAAACAAGAGCTGGCAAGACATTATGACAACCCCAATTTTTTGAAATGCCGCAATATGGGCGAAATCTTGAGAATGAGCCTAAACCAGGTACTACATCGTTGATTATTATTGATGTTTATCAGGTTAATCTTCTGATTAAAGCTTGTCTTTTTTTTTAAACAGAAGTATCCGTCCGATAAACCCCATCTTCCAGGATTGCCCATTCGTGACTAAACTTGCGCTATGAAAAGACAGAGCGAACAAGAAATGAAAAAGATGTATCAGGAATGGTTGGAATCTGGCAA
>Ga0008836_100055_pt1 | contig 127991 bp, 106 predicted proteins | sample HotLakConsUCCR28_FD_62214 | JGI IMG/M metagenome (GOLD analysis project Ga0008836, IMG submission 62214) | Hypersaline microbial mat communities from Hot Lake, Washington, USA - Hot Lake Consortium UCC-R28 (Hybrid Assembly) ... | reverse complement strand
TGCGCCTTCCAGTTTCTTCCAGAAAGCATGCAGACATCGATACCGTGGTACAGCCCGACCTCTGTGTGGTTTGCGACCCGGATAAGTTGGATGATTTAGGCTGTGTAGGTGCTCCGGACCTGATTGTGGAGATTCTGTCTCCGGGAAATAACAAGAAAGAGCTGCAATTGAAATATGAGGTGTACGAAGCCTCTGGTGTAAAGGAATACTGGGTGGTGCACCCCGACGAGCGTACCTTGCTGATCTATACCCTGGAATCCGGAAAATACCGTCCCTCCCGGTTATTTACGTTGGGAGACGAAGTAAAGTCTCAAGTTCTTTCAGGTTTCGTCCTGGATTTGGATGAGGTGTTTGGGGAGTTGTAAGCTTAGGCTTTCAGTGATGCGTCTTTGAATATTGATTGGCTTAAAAAAATAGTGTCAAGGGACGAGTTTTGTCGAATGGATTGTCCTACCTTTTTCGTTGCTCCCGTCTTTTCCGTAGCGAGGTCATAACAAAAAGCTTCCTTACATTGTCAAAAATATTCATTATCAGTATTTTATGGGTAGAAAATATCAATATATTTGTAATATTTGATTGTGGCAAAACCCAAAAATGCCTTGTTACACTATCAAATTGCGTAAATTTCAATCAAGGATGAATCCAAATGACATTCATTGTGAAAATTTGATTTTCAGTGATCATGCCATAAATCAGATGTTCAAACGGGATATTTCTGTTGAAAATAGTCGAATGATCGTCAATTTTGGGGAAGTCATCCAAGAGTATAGGAACGATAAGCCCTTTCCTAGTTGTTTATTATTGGGATTTATTTCGAGAAGACCGATTCATCTCGTTGTCGGCGTAAATAAAAGAATTGTGTTATCATTACAGTCTATGAGCCTGATCCTAAATTGTGGGATGAAAATTTTAAAAAGAAAAACTAATAACTATGGAATGCTCCTTATGTAAAAATGGCACCACGGAAAAGGGTTATGTAACAGTTACGCTGGAAAAAGGTGAAACCATCGTGTTGATTAAAAGCGTGCCTGCAGAAGTTTGCACCAATTGTGGGCATTACTATCTTTCCGAGGAAACGACACAATTAGTTTTAGACAAAAGAAAGGAAGCTTACAGCAAAGGTACCGAACTGGAAGTAGTGAAACTTCAAGTGGCCTGACTGGAAGTCGGTAAGTTTAATCAATTATGAGGTTGAAACACAACAAATAGGATTAACAAACTACTTCAAATCAAATTTGCGGTAAGCCCTACCTGACCTTTAATACTTCAACTTTTCCGAAACGGTCATTCCGAGCATTTCTTTTGCAGCGGACACAATCCCCTCCGGATCGAATCCGCACTCCCGGTGCAATTCTATCTGCTCTCCATGCTCAATGACTTCGTCAGGAATTCCCAATCTTTTTACTTTAGCCTGGTACCCCTGGTCCACCATCCATTCTACAACGGCGCTGCCAAATCCACCCATCAGACAGCCATCCTCGATGGTAATGACCTTATCAAATTTATTAAAAACCTCATGCAGCATGGATTCGTCCAAAGGTTTGACAAACCGCATGTCGTAATGCGCCAGGTCGATGCCTTTATTCTGGAGTTTTTCTGCCGCTTCCAATGCATAGTTCCCCACATGACCAATGCTCAAAATGGCCAGGTCTTTTCCTTCCCTCACGATTCTACCTTGACCGGTAGGAATTTTCCGGAGGGCTTGCTTCCAGTCGGGCATTACGCCCTGCCCCCTTGGATACCGGATGGAATAGGGACCGTTGTGCTCGGAGGCTGAAAACATAAGGTTTCGGAGCTCCTCTTCGTTCATGGGAGCACTAACCACCAGATTGGGCAAACACCTGAAAAAAGCCAAATCATAGGCACCGTGATGCGTGGGGCCATCTGCTCCGGCAAAACCGGCCCGGTCCAGGCAAAAGACTACCGGCAGGTTTTGAAGGCATACGTCATGGATCACCTGATCATAGGCCCGTTGCATAAACGTGCTGTAAATATTGCAGAAAGGCGTAAGCCCCTGGGTTGCCAAGCCGGCGGAAAAGGTAACGGCGTGTTGTTCGGCGATGCCTACATCATAGGACCTTTCCGGAAAGGCCTTCATCATGATGTTCATGGAGGAGCCGGAAGGCATGGCTGGGGTAACACCTACTATCTTATCGTCTTTTTCTGCCAGTTCCACCAGGGTATGTCCAAAGACATCCTGATACTTTGGCGCTTGTGGGGAGGTGGGTATTTTCTTGGCAATTTCCCCGGTAATTTTATCAAATTTTCCGGGAGCATGCCATTTGGTTTGATCTTTTTCTGCCGGTGCAAAGCCTTTGCCTTTTACCGTGATGCAATGAAGGATTTTCGGACCGGGAATATGTTTCAGGTCATTGAGGATTTCTACCAGGTGATTGACATCATGTCCATCCACCGGGCCAAAATACCGCAAATTAAGGGATTCAAAGAGATTGCTTTGTTTGAGCAGGGCGGATTTGATGGCCCCTTCTACCTTGGAGACCACATCCTGAGCACTAAAACCAAATTTACTGATCTTTCCCAGCAGGTTCCATACCTCATCTTTAACCTTATTATAGGTATGTGAGGTGGTAATGTCAGTAAGGTAATCCTTCAGCGCACCGACGTTCGGATCGATGGACATGCAATTATCATTGAGGATTATCAACAGATTGGAATCCGAGACCCCGGCATGGTTCATGGCTTCAAAGGCCATCCCTCCGGTCATGGCACCATCACCGATTACAGCCACATGCTGTCTATGGCCTTCTCCCTTGTACCTGGAAGCCATTGCCATACCCAAAGCAGCAGAAATAGAGGTGCTTGAATGTCCCACACCGAAAGCATCATAAGGACTTTCTTTTCTCTTGGGGAAACCTGACAAGCCTTTGTATAATCGGTTGGTATGGAATTGTTCCCTGCGACCGGTAAGAATTTTATGACCATAAGCCTGATGGCCAACATCCCAGACAAGCTGATCATCAGGAGTGTTGAGAACATAGTGCAATGCTACTGTTAATTCCACCACACCCAGGCCGGCACCAAAATGACCTCCATATATAGACACATGGTCAATGATAAATTGCCTCAATTCGTCACAGATTTGAACCAATTGGTCTTTATGGAAGTTTTTTAGGTCGTCCGGATATTGGATTTCCCTGAGTAATTTTCCAGGTTCTATTTGCATATGCAGCGTATCTTTATAAAAATTAACAACCCCAGTGCCTGTATAATGTTTAATAATACCAATAATTATTCAAGACGCCATGGTTTTGGGGAAATTATTCGGATGCCTATTGATTTAAAAAGATAAGTAATATCTTTGATCGCAACAGGAAATGCAAAAATAACAAAAAATAATCGTATCCAGTGAGTTTTGAAATCAAATTACCTTTATTCGAAGGACCATTTGATCTGATGCTTTTCTTTATCGAAAGGGATGAGCTGGATATTTATGATATTCCCATTTCCAAGATCACCCGGGATTTTCTGGATTATATCCATCATCTGGAAAAGATGGAAATTGAAATAGCAAGTGAATTTATCTTGTTTGCTGCCACCTTGATGAAGATCAAATCAAAAATGCTTTTGCCCAGACCGGAATTGAATGAGGAGGGGGAGGAAATAGATCCACGCGAGGAACTGATCAGGCATTTGTTGGAATATAAAAAGTACAAGTCGGTGATCGCAGAACTTTCTGAAATGGAGAAAGACAGGATGGCGAAATTTTCCAGGGGTAATGTTTTGGATGAATTGAAGCAGATTTCAAAGGTCGACAATGTGGATGCAGAATTACAGGACTTAAATTTGTATCGTCTGTTAAAAGTGTACCAGAAAGTCATGACCAAATATGCCCATAGAAGCGATGATACCAAACATACAGTGATCCAATACCCTTACACGATCGACCAGCAAAAATCCATGATCCTGGACAGACTCGATGAAAAACCGAGAATTCCTTTTTCGGACTTTATTGTCTATAATCCGGATAAGATTTTTGTCATTTATACCTTTCTAGCCATTTTGGAATTGCTTCAGCTTGCCCTGGTGACAATAAAGATAGGAGAAGGTTTCAATAATTTTTGGGTTGAAAGACTAGCATCCATACCAGTAGAAAACACATGAAAATAGACAATAGGGAAATTTTTAAAACCTTGAATCCCAATAAGGTTTGGGTTCCTGTATTGATCGGGATTGCGATTGTGCTTGTCATGTTTTATATGGACCCTACCATCAATGCCCAAACCCTGAGGGGGGTTTTTGATGCCTCCGCCTGGTCCATAATGCTGGCGGTGGTTTTTATATTTATGAGGGATGCAGGTTATGTGTTCAGGATCAGGGAGCTGACAGACCGTCACCTGACCTGGGGAAGAGCCATTTTTGTTATTGTCCTTTGGGAGTTTGCCTCTGCCGTTACCCCATCCATTGTGGGGGGGACAGCGGTGGCGGTATTTATTTTAAATAAAGAAGGAATACCACTGGGCAAGGCCCTGGCTGTAACCATGCTGACGGCCATTTTGGATAACTTGTTTTTTGTGCTTGGGGCGCCGATTATCTTGTTTTTTGCTCAGGGATATATATTTCCAGACAGCAGGGTGTTGGAAATGCGCTTGGGTAACAGTCTCGAATACCTTTTTTGGGTAAGTTATTCCCTGTATACCTTGTATTCTCTACTAATGGCACTGGCCTTGTTTTTCAGACCAAGGGTGTTCAAGTGGTTGTTATTAAAGCTTTTTTCTATCAAATGGTTGAAAAAATGGAAATACCAGGCCAATATATACGGGGATCAGATCATTCAGGCCAGTAAAGAGTTCAGGGGGAAAAAGCTGAAATTCTGGATTATTGTTGTATTTACTACCATTTTCATCTGGTCCTCAAGGTACTTTATGCTGAATGCCCTTATCTCGGCATATGCCAGTATTAGCTTATTCGAACATGTGGTTATTTTTGCCCGTCAGATCATCATGTGGATTGTGATGATGATCAGTCCTACACCAGGAAGCAGCGGAACGGCGGAATTTTTCTTTGCCCAGTTTTTTAATGAATTTCTCACCGGATATACCTTTGTTACCAGCATACTCTGGAGAATGTTTTCCTATTATCCTTACTTGTTATTGGGTGCTATTTTTCTGCCCCGTTGGATCAGGCAGGTGTTTTTCAAGAAAAAAGACAAGCCTGCCAACTAATGGTTTTCCTGAACTTACATGGCATCCAGAATCAAAACCCAATCATGACCTTTTTCTCCTGAACTGGGCGGCACAAAAGTGTGATTAGGTGCCCTGCTTATAAACCCGGCCGAAGTCTGGTTTCCCGTTCTGGGATCATACCAGCTGACCTTCAGCATTTTTGATGAAAGGGTGCTGCTGTCTACAGAACTGCTTTTGCCGGTAGGAAAGTAAATCATGGCGTAGGTGCCCTCACTGTCTCTGGTAGCTATCACAAAATCTTCCTTGTCTTCCTGCTTGGTGGGGATCATTTCCTGTGCCGGAATCCGGGTAATAAAAGGCCTGCTGAGCATGAGATTTTTGAGGTGTTTCATTTGATTGGCCATGGGCAGGTCCAGTGCCACTTTCCAGGGCCTCAAAGGTCCGTTGATCCCTTCCCTTTCTGTGGTGTACATTTGCCATACCGCATGGCAGCCGTAGCTCTGTCCAAAAGCACCCGCAAAAACATTCCAATACATGATTCTTCGGATATCATCAGGTAAACTGTATCCTAATTCTCTGGAATTGAAGCAATTGGGATGATCTTCGTACAGCGGCTCTCCATCCAGGGTAGGTTTGGTAGGCTGTAAGTTATAATCATGACTTATTTTTTTGTAGGTAGGTTGATTGGCACAGTGGCCGGTTTGGTGCATGTTGAAATCCAGCCAGTCGTCGGTATGAAACCAGTTGCTGGATCCTCCGGGTCCTGCCGGCTGAGGATGGAAAGTCATCAAAGCCCGGTCCTGCCCTCCCGTTCCTTCGGTAATTCCCGAGGCCAGTGCCCTCCAAATGGCTTCGTCTGTGGTGCCTGCCCTTGGGTTTCGATCGCCTCCTATGACCCAAATGATGTTGGATTGGTCTTTGTAGCGTTCGCCTATCCATTTGCCAAAAGATCTGGCATTTTCTTCCGAAAAAACTTCCGGCCCCTTTCCCCAGGAATTGGTAAAAACCTTATCACCCCAGGTAGGAAGCAGGGCAATGTAGATGCCTTCGGCAGCTGCCATTTGCACCAGCTCATCTACATGCGTAAAATAAGCTGGGTTGGGTTGGCTGGGGTCTAGGTCCAACAACGGTTTTTCACCATAGGGATTTGGGGTCTGGAGTCCATCTATCTCAGCCAGGGCCACCGCCTGTACCACGTTAAAGCCTTGTTCGGCCCTTTTCTTCAGGTAATAAGCCGCTTCCTCCCGGTTACACCGGTGGAAGAGTTCCCAGGCGGTATCAGCCATCCAAAAAAAGGGTTTTCCATCTGCAGTCACCAGAAATCGCTGGTTTTCAGTAACCTGTAGGCGGGGCAGGCTTTCCTGGCCTGAAGTAATACAAAAAGGGAGGGCTGACAATAACAGCAATAAAAGCGGCTTTGGGTTCATGCTCAAGGGGAATAGGTAGGCATGCAATGTAAGAAAAATCAAAAATAGAGCGAAAAAAGCAGTCTGTACTTTTGGGTAAATGTTAAAAATTCATAAAAATTTCCTCCACTTCATCATTGCATCAGAAGTGGAGGAAATTGCAATTAATTTACCTGATCGAAGGCACTAAAAAAGAAATTTCCTTCAATGGAGGCATTTTCATCCGAATCGGACCCATGCACGGCATTGGCTTCTATGGAAGTGGCAAACAGTTTTCTAATGGTACCTTCTCCCGCATTCTCAGGGTTGGTTGCCCCTATAAGTTCTCTGAAATCTACCACTGCGTTTTCTTTTTCCAGAATGGCAGCTATGATAGGGCCTGAGGACATATATTGGCATAAATCAGCGTAAAAAGGTCTTTCCTGGTGAACTTTGTAAAATTCTCCGGCAAGTTCCTTACTCAGTCGGGTGGCTCTCAGGGCTATAATTTTGAAACCGGCCGCTTCGATCATTTTCAGTATTGCACCTGCGTTACCTGCACCGAAAGCGTCAGGTTTGATCATGGTAAATGTTCTATTGGTAGCCATAAATTGATATGAATGTTTGTTGAGTCTGCAAAATTAACCCTTTTCAACGAAAGGCCGAAAGTTATCGGGCATTTATGAATAATCAGTGAGTAGCTCAAAAAATGGCATTGGGAATTTCAGAAAATTATACAGAACTTTGTCGTCCGTGTTTTTTAAATACGGTATTCAAAAATTACTCATGCAGAAATTAGATCTATTTAAAGAACAGATTTCATCAGCTTCATCCAAAAAGATCATCATCACCACCCATCATAAACCTGACGCAGATGCCCTTGGGTCTTCTCTGGCTCTGGCGGCTTATCTGAAAAAGAAAAATCACCAGGTAACTGTGGTCACCCCATCAGATTATCCCTCTTTTTTACATTGGATGGAGGGCAACGATGAAGTGGTGAATTTTGAAGATCCGGAAAAGCAAAAGGAAGCCAGGGAATTGATCGCTCAGGCAGACATGATCTTTTGTCTGGATTTCTCCAACCTTGGAAGATTGCAGGGTATGGAGGAGGTGGTGAGCGAATCCAAGGCCTTCAAGGTCAATATTGATCACCATCAGGATCCGGAAGAATTTGCTGATTTTAGCTTTTGCAGTACAAAGGCAGCGGCTACCTGTGAATTGCTCTATGATTTGATGGTAAAAGTTGGTGACCGGGAATTGATAGACAAGGACATTGCAGAGTGCCTGTATTCCGGTATCATGACAGATACCGGTGGATTCAGGCACCCCAACACCACCAAAAATGTGCATTTGGTGACAGCTGAATTGATAGCTTTAGGGGCGGACAATTCGAAAATTGCCCGTTTGATCTACGATACCTATTCGGTGAACCGACTGAAATTCCTGGGCTTTGCCCTGACCAGGAGGCTCACCATTTTACCGGAACTCAATACCGCCTACTTTGGTATCAGCAAAAAAGACCTGCGAAAATACCATTCACAAACCGGGGATACGGAAGGGCTGGTCAATTATGCCCTTTCCCTGGACGGAATAAAGATCGCTGCCCTGTTTACAGAGCGGAAAGATGGTGTGAAAATATCTTTTCGCTCTTCAGAAGAAGTGGCCGTCAATAAATTTGCCGCCACTTTTTTTGAGGGGGGCGGACATAAAAATGCCTCGGGTGGCATTTCGCAACTTTCCCTGGAGGAGACCATTCAGCGATTTGAAAAATTAGTAAAAGAAAACAAACATATCTTATTCAATCAATTAGCATTAGTCGATGAAAAAAACCAATAATTTCGTTTTAGGAGCACTTTTGGTAGGCTCCGGTCTGCTTTATTCCTGTGAAAAGACACAGACCACTTCAGATGGCATAGAATACAAATACATCAACCAGGGGGACAAGGAAACCCAGGATGGAGAATTTGTCATGTATCATTTTACAGCAAAGACCGGCAGTGATTCCCTGTTTATTTCCAGTTATGATCAGCCGGTACCTCCCTATCTCCAACATTTGGATTCTGCGGAAGCCAAGACAGGTATAGATGAAATATTTCTTAACCTGAACAGTGGAGACAGTATTGTGATTAACTCTACCGCCGAGAAAATATTTACTCCTGAAGGAGTCCCTCCTTTTTTGGAAAATGATGAGGCGGTGACCATTAGTATAGGCGTTATCAATGTGCTGGAAGAAGAAGTATTTGAAGATTATTTCAATGATCTGGTAGCAGAGCAACAAAAAAAGCAAACCGAGCAAGCTGGTGTTCAGCTGGATGAAGATGTTCAAACCATAGAATCTTACATTCAGGAAAATAATCTGGATGCCAGCAAGACAGCATCGGGGCTTTATTACGTCATAGAGGAAGAAGGCTCCGGAGCTCAGGTAGAGCAAGGTGACAAAATATCCGTCAATTACACCGGATATGTACTGGATGGTACAGTGTTCGATACCAGTATAGAAAGTAAAGCCAAAGAATCCAACACTTATGACGAAAACAGGCCTTATGAGCCTTTCTCATTTGATGTGGGTCAGGGTATGGTTATTCCAGGCTGGGATGAAGGACTTCAGCTGTTGAAAGAAGGGGCAAAGGCCAAGTTTTTGATTCCTTCTCCTTTGGCTTATGGACCTAGTCAGCGGGGTGCCGTTATTGTACCTAACTCTATATTGATTTTTGATGTAGAAGTTACTGATGTAGAAAAGCAATGACCTGAATCATTGGGTGATTGAGAAATGTTTAAAAGTGTAACTACCATGAAAAAAAGTGCATTTACCTGGGGCATGCTGCCTGCAGTTGTATTGATGGCTTCCTGTATTTCCGAGGAAGAAAATGTGGACGTGGTTTTCGAGCAGGATCTGCAGAAAATCGAAGAATACATACAAACCGTGGAAACGGAATACATGCGGAGAGAAACGGTAGGTGAGACCGGTATCGTACTTTTATTTACAGAGGAGGTGGAAGAGGGAGAATTACCTGAGGCCAGGGATACCCTGTCAGTGGATTATACCGGCAGACTGCTGGATGGCACCGTATTTGACACCTCACTGGAGCAGGTGGCACAGGACAACGATGTATTCAATCCCGATCGCTCTTATGAGCCATTTGATATCATATTGGGCGTGTCCAATGTGATCAATGGCTGGCACTGGTCGCTTTCACGCATGAAGGAGGGTGAAAAGGCCATTGCCTTGATCCCTTCTTCCTATGCTTATGGAACGCAGGCCAATGGTCCTATTCCTGCCAATTCAGTACTGGTGTTTGAACTGGACGTGGTCCAGGTAAGAGCTCACCAACCCTAAACCAATAACAATGAAATTTCACCATAACATTTATATTTTTTTACTGGCCTTATTGGGTTTTTCCTGCGACAATCAGATGGGAGGTTTTGGTGGCCCTGTGTATGACAGAGAGAGCAACCTGGCCAATGATCGTGAGATCATTGCAGAATACCTGGAAACAGCCCCTTTTGATAGCTTGTACCGCATTCATGATCCTTCCGGAGTGGTAATCATTGTGGAGGAAGAGGGGGAAGGCTCCCGACCGTCTTCAGGAAATGTAGTATACACCAACTACACCGGATATCTATTGGATGGTGCCGTATTTGATTCCAACCTGGAAGATATTGCCCGGGAAAATAATATCTATGATGAAGAAAGAAATTATGATATATTTTCTTTCTTCCTTGATTTGCCTGCTTCTCAGGGTGGGGCCATAGAAGGGTTTAGCCTGGGGTTTAAGCGCTTGAGAAGTGGTGCCAAAGCTTCCATCATTATTCCTTCTCCCTACGGCTACCAGGACAATGAGAATGTGGCGAGGGTGCCTGCCAATTCAGTTTTGGTATTTGATGTGGAGTTTTTGGGATTGGATTAATGCGTTGGTCTTTCCTGAACTTATCATAAGAAAACCCCGGTATCTTTTACTACCGGGGTTTTTTATTGGCTGACTTAAAGGAGCCTTCTTTTTTATCCGGGCTTTTATTAATTTTTTACACTATAGTTTGGTGCTTCCCGGGTGATGCTGATGTCATGTGGGTGAGATTCCCTGACCCCTGCAGCGGTAACTTTTACAAATTTCCCATTTTCTTTTAAATCCTCGATGGTGGCGGTGCCGCAGTAGCCCATTCCAGCCTGAAGTCCTCCGATCAATTGGTACAACACTTCAGATACCAGGCCTTTAAAAGCTACGCGGCCGACAATACCTTCGGGAACCAGTTTTTTAATATTGTCTTCTGCATCCTGAAAATAGCGATCTTTGGAACCTGATTCCATGGCCTCCAGGGATCCCATACCCCTATAGGATTTAAACTTTCGGCCTTCAAAAATAATGATTTCCCCGGGGGCTTCTTCAGTACCGGCCAGAATGGATCCGATCATCACCGAACTGGCACCTGCTGCCAGGGCTTTGACAATATCCCCGGAATAGCGGATGCCACCGTCGGCAATTACCGGGATTCCCCTGTCTTTCAGTACCCTGGCAGTCTCCATTACCGCAGATAGCTGTGGCATGCCCACTCCGGCAATCACGCGGGTGGTACAGATACTGCCTGGGCCTACACCCACCTTAACCGCATCTGCACCGGCATCAGCAAGGGCGATCGCTGCATCAGCAGTGGCGATGTTGCCTACGATTACCTCCAGGTCTGGAAAAGCTGCTTTTATCTTTTTACAGGCATCGATGACACCCTTGGAATGCCCATGTGCCGTATCAATGGAAATCACATCCACACCTGCCGCTTTCAGGGCTTCCACCCTTTCTACAATATCTGAAGTTACTCCGACGGCGGCTCCTACCCTAAGTCTTCCAAACTCATCCTTACAGGCGTGGGGTTTGTCTTTTCTCTTTAGGATATCTTTATAGGTAATGAGGCCGGTCAACTTGTACTCCTCATCAACGATGGGCAATTTTTCTATTTTGTATTCCTGCAGGATCTCTTCCGCCTGCTCCAGACTGATGCCGGCTTTGGCCGTAAAAAGGTGGTCCTTGGTCATGATCTCCCTTACCGGGCGTTCCATGTCCTTGATAAATCTCAAGTCCCGGTTGGTGATGATGCCTTTCAGGTAACGTGCTTCATCCACAACAGGAATGCCGCCAATATTGAACTCCCTCATAATGGCCTCTGCATCTTTTACCTTGGCATTGATATCCAATGTAATGGGATCCAAAATCATCCCGCTTTGCGACCTTTTTACCCTACGGACCTGAGCAGCCTGCTTTTCGATGGACATGTTTTTATGGATAAAACCCAGTCCGCCTTCCAGGGCAATGGAAATGGCCAACTCGGCCTCTGTAACCGTATCCATAGCAGAAGAAACCAAAGGGATCTGCAGGCGAATTTTCCTGGTAAGTTGAGTGGCCGTGCTGGTGTTTCGGGGAAGTACCTCAGAATAACCGGGTACTAGAAGCACGTCATCATAGGTGAGTGCTTCGAAGAGGAATTTATTTGTATCTGGATTCATGGCAAATGGTTAGTAACCCTATTTGCCCGTCAAAGATACGATGTTTTTAATATGCAAATCAATGATTTAACAAAAAAAGTTACAGCGCTCTGACTAATTTCTTTTGATCAATGGAATTTTCTTTGGAAGACCAGGCCGGTATCATTCTCCTAAAATCTTACCTGCAATCAGGCTGGAAATGGCCTGCATGCCCTGATCGTTGGGGTGACGGGCCACGCTTTCATTGGAATATTCTTCCAGTGCCATGTAACTGTCCTGCGCACCCAACTGAGAAAGCTGCACCACCTGCCAGTTCATCTCAGCGGCGGCATGCAACAACTGATCATTGACCGCTGTATTGGGCCAAAAGGTAGTTGTCAGCAGCACCCTGGTCTGCCTGCTGCTCAGGAAAGCAGCAAATTCCCTGAGGCTCTGAGAAAAATTCCAGCCTTCAAGGTTTTCCAATGGTACATTTTCTCCCAGCCGGATTACCAGCAAATCCGCCTGAAAGTCCTTTAGATGTTCGTACATGGCAAAATCCAGTGAGGAAAACTTCCTCTCAAAGGGGTACACATTTTCTCGCATCATTTCCAGTTCAGGCAGGTGATACCTCAGGCTGTCCTCCAGCAAGGAAAAGTAATCTTTGTCCGGTGCACTGGCGGCCATACCCCAATCAGCATTCCAGCCTATCACTGCATCAGGAGGATGATAGGTGATGCTGTTTCCGATGACGAGAATTTTTTGGATGGGTTCGGATCCTTGCTCATCGGACTTGCAGCTTAAGAAACAGAAGAATAGCCCGATCCATGCAATTACTTTCATCTGTTTATAATTTGTCTTTAAGCGATCAGATGGAATCTTTGACGATTAAAATAATCATTGCCCTGTGTGATTAATGATGATTTTAATCGTGTCGATTTCATGCTTTTTTTATCATTTTGGCGATATAAAATCCATCAAAGCCACTTTCATGGGACAGTACCTGTGTTTCCTCCAGCAGGTCGAAAGATTGTCCCGCAGGACTGCTGAGAAAGGCCGCCACTTGCCTGTTGTTTTCTGATGGAAGAATGCTGCAGGTGGCATAAACCAAAATGCCTCCTGGTTTCAGCATGGAGGGGTATTGTGAAAGGATATCTCGCTGTATGCCCTGCACCTTAGCAATGGATTCCGGACTTAGCTTCCATTTGGTATCCGGATTTCTTTTAAGTACACCCAATCCCGAGCAGGGCACATCCAATAACAGGCGATCGGCACTTTCATGCAGCCGCTTGATGGTTTTGTTGCCTTCTATGGGTTTGGTTTCAATGATGGATATACCGGCTCTCCTGGCCCTTAATTTGGTATTTTTTAATTTCCAGGCTTCCAGGTCCATGGATAGAATCCTCCCTTTATTTTCCATTAAAGCAGCCAAATGCAGGGATTTTCCTCCGGCACCTGCACAGGCATCAATGACCCGCATGCCAGGCTGGACATCCAGGGCTGCGGCTACCATTTGGGATGAGGCATCCTGTACTTCAAAAAGACCCTGTTTAAATAAAGGGGTTCGAAACACATTTTTTCTCCTTTGCAAAACCAATGCATCGGGGTATCCCTTCACCACATGTGTGGCAATATCCAGCTCTTCCAGCTGTACTTTAAGTTTTGATCTGCTGGTTTTTAGGGTATTGACCCGAAGCACTACTTCAGCCTCCTTATTCAGACTTTCCAGCTCCTGTTCCCATTGGTCTCCCAATTGCTCTTCCCCCAGTTCATCCAGCCAATCTGGAATGGACTGCAACAAGGATCGCTGACTGATTTTTTCCCTTTTCTTACGTATTTTCTGGCTGTCTATTCCTTTAAATTCCTTCCAATCAGGAAGGGTTCTGCCTTGTAATGTCCAGAAAGTTCCAAACCATTGGTAATAATCCTGTCCGGGGCTCAGGTGTTGGATAAGCCGCTTCCAGCGGACAATTTCATAAACGCTTTCAGCTATAAAGGCCCGGTCCCTGGCACCCCATTTGGGATTGGATTTCAAGACCCGCTCAATGACCTTATCTGCATATTGGTTGTTATCAAAAATATCTTCCAGGGCCTTGACCACCCCATTCACCGTATTCGGGAAAAGTTTCATAAATGTTTATCGTTTGGAAATACAAATATAGGTAAATAAAAATGCGTGACAGGGGATGCTGATCCATGCAATGGGTAGAAATTTGGCAGGATTTTGGTACTTTTACAGCCATGGGAGAAAAAAAATGTCCCCATTGCGGGAAATGGTCAGAATGGAACCAGAATTTAACAGATACCTGTGAGCATTGTGGTAAAGCCCTGGGTGGGGCAGACTTGGAATTTCAGGAAAAAAGGGCCGCCCAGGAAAAGGTCCGAGAGGAGCAATGGATTTTCTACATCAAGGAAACAGACAGTGATTTTGTGAAAGGGTTGAAAAAAACCGGTAATTTCTTTTACACCATTTACATTTCCATCATAACTTTTATTGCCTGGCTGATAGCCGCTTTGCCGGGATAATGTCCGTGCTTAAAAACCCATATTTTCTATTGCCGGCCTTGCTTTTCTGGGTGAATCAATACCTGGAAAGAGTTGAGGAGATTTTTATTCCTTTTTTACACAGTTATTTTGACGACCTTTTGGCCATGCCCGTTGTTTTGGGCATTACCCTGCAGGTTTACCGCTGGATCCATCCTATGAAAAATGGCTTTGTATTTACTCCAACTCAGGTTTTGGTAGGGTTTATTTACTTTAGCCTTCTATTTGAAGGACTGCTTCCCAGCTGGTCTGCTACCTATACCAGGGATATTTGGGATATTGTCTGTTATTTTCTGGGTTCAGTTTGGTTTTATTTTTTGATTAACAAGAGAAAGAAATAAGTATTTATTTTTGTGCAGATATGAAAGAAAAATCAAGCAGAGCAGTATTTGTTGCGTATCGGGAAGCATTACAGCAATTGTATTCCAAAGAAGAGGCAGAAAGCCTGACCTACATGTTGCTGGATAAGTTCCTGGATTTGAAAAGAAGGGATTTGTTGCTGGACCGAAAGATCACCACCATTCCACCTGCTCTTGCCGAGGCCTTTGAAATCTTGTTGACCGGAAAGCCTATACAACAAATTTTCGGGGAAGCTTCTTTTTATGGCCGAACATTTTTAGTAAATCCCCAGGTCCTGATACCTAGAAATGAGACGGAAGAATTGGTGGATAGGGTCATTAAAAAGCACCCCGGTCCAAATCGCATTCTGGATATTGGTACAGGTTCAGGATGCATTGCCATTACCTTATCCCTGGAGCTTCCCGGTTCGGAAGTTTTCGCCCTGGACATCAGTAAAACTGCCCTGGAGGTGGCCGGGGAGAATGCAGTGAAGCATAAAGCAAAGGTTAATTTTTTAGTAACCGATGTTTTGACGGAGCCTTTACCTGTAGATGACCTGGACCTCATTGTCAGCAATCCCCCCTATGTGAGATCATCGGAGCAAGCAGCCATGCATCCCAATGTGCTGGAACATGAACCTCACTTGGCCCTGTTTGTAGCGGATGAGGATCCGCTGGTCTTTTATCAGGCCATTGCGGAAAAAGGCCGGCAATGCCTGAAACCCGGTGGATACCTGTATTTTGAAATCAATGAAGCCCTTGGTGGGGAGGTGAAATCACTGTTGCATTCCTTTGGGTACCGGCATGTACAGGTGGCAAAGGATTTAAATGGGAAAATACGATTTGTTTGGGGGGAGAACCCGAATGAAAACGCAATCAGGCCAGATTGATTTGGTTTTACCTCTCATTCTTCCAGAAAACAACCCACCCAAAATTGCCGGTTGCTTTTTAAGTAAAGCATTCCTTCCTCTACCTCAATGAAAGTGGCATGTTTTATTTGTAGTATATCATTTAATCCTTCGGATTGGATTTCAATAAATTGTCCCTCCTGGCCATGCAACTGGATAGATCCTTTAGCAAACCATTTTTTTATCACTCCGGTTTTTGCCGGAAAATACCTGATCGGACCATCAAAAAAAACCAGGTCCAAATGCCTTAAATACCTTTCCAACAGGGCTGTCTGTTGATGATCCCATTGCACGATATTGACGGCATGGTGGCCAAGTGACAACAGGTAATCCAGGCCTGCATCAAGGTAGGTTTTTTGGCCAATGTCTATGAATGTTACCGGATATTGTGCTTCCAGAAGCTCCCTATTGGAATACCGGAAGTCCTGGTCGGCAAGGATATGGTCTATTTTAATTCCCCAACTTGTGGATTTAAGGACCGTTTCCTGGCTTACTACTACAGTAGGAACCCATTCCAGTAACTCAGCAAGTCGGGAAAGGTGAAAATGATCGGTGTTTAAAATAAGCAGGGCCGGTTCCTGTTGTTCTTTGACAAAGTGATGGGAAGACATGGATCAATTTCAATTTTTCGATTTTCTATCAGAGATTGGTAAATACCAGGAAAAAATCAAAATTAAAGATATATTTAGCAAGATGATTTATTTCTTCATTTAAACTTCATTTTCATGTATTTACTTCACCTTTAATTAGAAAGATGTGGGGAATAAAAACGAATTTTATGGTTGATTATTCTGTAAATTTCGATAATGATATTATAAAAATTTGATTTATATGAAAAAGTTAATGTTTTTATTGTTATTTTTATTTTCCCTTCAGGACGTTTTTGGCCAATCCGGTGAAAATAAAAGTCAGGAAATTCCGGTGGTGGAGAAAACAAATCCTGAGGGGCAAAAAAAAGGCATCAGTATCAGCAGTGCCGCCAGGAGAAGAGGTGTAGTGAATCAAAAAATAGGTAAGGCGAATGAAGGTGCTTCCGAAAAATCGAAAGCAAATCCCGGAACAACAATCTCAAGTGAAGCCAGGAGTAAGCGGCCTGCGGGAGTGGGTAAACCTGCCGGAGCGGGAAAACCCTCCATTACCGTACCGGCTGCCAGGCCTACCCCACCTGTAGTCAGGCCCGTGACACCCCGGCCCAATACCCCGGGACCAAAGGGCACGCCACGAATTCCGGGAAAACCTGGGGGAATGTAAATATTTTTCATTTGGGTTTATTTTGAGGTAAAGGAAAGAATGAGAGGAGAAAGTTTTTATCGTTTTTTTGCTTTGGTAATAGTGGCAATTTTTCTGACATTGAAAGTATTTGGGCAGGAAAACGACACTTTGTCGTCCAAGCAGGCAGAAGAGACTTTTGATTTTATTATTCTCAATTCAAAAGTAAATGACCGCTTTACTTTTTTAGGCAGGGATTTCGGAAGGAGAATTCCATTGGCCAATATGGATGTGATGTATTATGCCAACACAGGATGGTACCTCAATGCTTCCGTATTTAAATTTTTGGAGCAAACGGTGCCGCTTCAATACGGCATTACAGCAGGGTACCAAACAGATTTATCCTCCAAAACGGATATGAATTTGAGCTATTCCCAGTTTTTTATATTTGAAGACAGTGATATTACCGGTATTCAGAATATGGGGCTTTTACAAGGAACCTTTGGCCTGGATTGGAATTACCTTTATTCCACCCTCCAGGCCCAGGCCTTATGGAATGAAAAACCGGATTTGTTTCTTGTATCCAAGCATTCCAGGTATTTTGAGTTTGACCAAAAACTGTTCAATGCCCTTACGGTTTCATTCGAACCCTCCATTTCTTTTACTTTTGGTACAAGCAACTTTTATTATTTGGGGGAATTTGAGGAATATCAGGTGCCAAACCCGGAGAGCCCTGAATCATTCGCTTTCCTGGGTTGGGATATGGAAATCCCCGTTAACTTTGAATTTAAAAACTGGGCGGTGGAATTGCAGGGCAGGCTGGTGGTACCAGGGAATACGCCTGATTTTGATGCCTCTGCCACCAGAATGGTGTTTGGATGTCAATTGTTTTATTTTATTCCGTTAAAGAGAAGAGGAATTTAGGATGAGGGTACTTTTAGTTGAAGATGAAAAATTACTGGCAGAGGAGCTGGTATTGTATTTAGGAAAAGAGCAAATGGTATGTGATTGGGCTTCCACCTATGCTGAAGCCTCAGAACAACTGGCCGTTAACCAGTATGATTTTATTTTTCTGGATCTTGGCCTGCCGGATGGAGATGGCCTGGACCTGTTGGCAGAAAGCAAAACCTACCAAAAACACGCTCTTGTCATCATATTGACCGCAAGGGCGGATGTTGAGGATCGGGTGAGGGGATTGGAAATGGGAGCCGATGATTATCTTTCAAAGCCATTTTCCTTTTTGGAATTAAAAGCCAGAATGCAGGCTATCCTAAGGAGAAAAAGTGGCTGGAATAAGGAGGAGATCAAAATTGGAGGTTTTGTACTTGACCTGGACAGTTGGATGGTAGCATTCCAGGGGGAAAAAATTCTTTTAACCAAAAAGGAATTCAGCCTGCTGCACTTTTTATTGATTCACCCCAACAGGGTGATTAACCGTTTTCAACTGGCCGAACACATCTGGGGAGACCATATGGAGGACGATTACCAATCCAACTATATTGATGTGCATATCAAAAACATCCGGAAGAAATTGGGCAGCTACGCTCCGGTCAAATGGCTGGAAACAGTGCGGGGGGTGGGTTATAAGATCAAAATCTGACCGTACATGTACTTATCCACCAAAATGTTATTGTATAATCTCCTGGCGAAGGGGATCATTTTACTTTTCTTTTTAATGACCGGCCCATTTTTGTTGCGGTATTTTGCCCTAGAGGATATCGATGCAGAATTGGAAGAAAAAAGGGATCAAATACTTGATATTATCAGTCAGGATGGGATGGATGAGTTTTTTGCAGGGGATGATTCTCCGGGTGGTTTTGGCAGTTACAATATTCTGAGAGAGGAATATGTGCTTTTGGAAAAAATGGAAGAACCCTTTCTTCTGGATAGTATTTTCAATGAAGAAAGAATTCTGGATAATGTCACCGTATCCTACAGGGTCTGTGCGTATGTTTTTTCATTTGAAGAAGAAATTTACCTGATGGAAATCGGTAAAAGTCTTGAAACCATCAATCGGATTATCGATCTGATATCGGGGATTATTTTGTCCTTGCTGCTGGCTTTTTTGGCCACTTCCTTTTTTCTTGACAATTTTTTCAGCAAGCGACTGATACAACCTTTCAAAAAAATAATCAGGGATAAAATAAGCCATATTAACGAGCCGCAGCAGTTTAAGCATGAGCCGGTTAAAACATCCACCAGGGATTTTAAAATGCTGGATGAGGCCATCAGCGATATGATGTGGAGAATACAAAAGGCCTTCAATCAGGAGCGCGTGTTTATTTCCCATGCATCACATGAACTCAGGACTCCGGTTTCGATATTACAAACCAAAATAGAGGCCTTTTTTGGCGATGAAAATCTGGATCCGCACGAAATGGAGCGGTTGATGGATATGCAAGAGACCATTCAGAAGTTGAAAAAGATTATCAATGCCCTGCTGCTTTTATCCAAGGTCAACAACGCACAATTTTTAAAAACAGAGACCGTTTCTCTGGATGGTTTATTGGAAGCGTTATTTGAAGAATGGCAACCTTTAGCAAAGGGGAGATCCCTTGATTTGCATTTGGAAATCCGGGATAAATTTGCCTTTAGGCAGAGTAATGCATCACTTTGTCACATCATGGTACAAAATGCCTTGTCAAATGCCCTGAAATATGCGTATGAAAACACCTGCATACAATTGACCGGAAAAATGGAGGCAGGCGAATACCAAATACATGTCATCAATGAGTGCCCTGGGATTTCCGGGGAATTGATGGAGCAGGTGGCAGCCGGCCTGGTCTTTTTAAAAGATGCCAAAAAAGAAAGTTCAGGATATGGCTTACAGATAATTTTTAAAATTGCTGCTTTTTTAGGTGTAAAAGTTCGGGTGGAATCCAATAATTCCTCCGATACCAGGTTTATTTTTTGTTTTCCGATAAATTAAAGTACTGAAAACTAGTGGTTAATATGTATTGCCCCGGTAAAGGGTCAGGACTTCATTTAAACTTCATTTTACCCTGATATACTTGTAGTGTAAAACTTAAACTTTTAAAATCATGAAAAGATTAAACATTAATTTACAGGTGGCAGCTATCCTTTCCTTTTTTATATTGGTTGGCTGTAATGAGCAGGATGGGATGATGGATGGAAATGCCAGATTAAGCGTTTCCCTGATCGATGCTCCGGCAGATTATGATGAAGTATGGGTAGAGGTGCTGGCTTTGGAGGTGCAACCCCAAGGAAGTGATGAAGACGATGCATCTGCCTGGATCAGTATTGAAAATGAATCAGAGGAGAAAAAAGTTGACCTGTTGACATTAACCGGGGGCAACGCCTTGAATTTAGGTACTGAAGAGATTCCTGCAGGCTATATTTCTCAGATCAGGCTGATATTGGGGAATGACAACTATATCATGCAGGATGGCAACAGGATAGATTTATCCACTCCAAGTGCTCAACAGTCCGGTCTGAAACTTCAACTGAATCAGGAATTACTGGCAGGGATTCAATATGATCTGGTTTTAGATTTTGATGCAGCGCAATCCATTGTTAAGGCGGGAAATTCGGGACAATATATCCTTAAGCCTGTACTCCGGGTGGTAGCAGAAGGGACTGCCAGTATCAGGGGAAAAGTATCGCCTATAGCTGCTTCCTCTACTGTTTTTGGTATCCAAAATGGAGACACTTTGGCTACTTTTACGGATGATCAGGGAGATTTCATACTGAAAGGCCTTAATCAGGGAGAATACCGCGTAGAGATTCACCCCATCGAACCGTACCTGGGAGATACCTTGTTAAATGTACCTACGCAGTTGGGCGAGGTTACCCAGCTTGAGCCTGTTGAATTGGCGGAAGAGGAATAAAAAAATAAATTTGAATTCATTTAGCATTTTCCAGCCCGGGAAAATTTTTGGGCTGGACTTTTTATTGCCTCAATTGGGGGCTGGATTTTGGCGAATTTTTATTTATTCATAGTTTTGGATGCAAAAAGTTTATTTTTGTTACCTTAATAAATCATTCATAACGAATCTGTAAAGTCATGTCCATACTCCCTCCGATTAATTTCACCAAATGGATTGAAGAAAACCGACACCTGTTAAAGCCACCGGTAGGTAACAAGCAGCTGTATCTGAAAAATGAGGATTTTATCGTTATGGTGGTTGGCGGACCCAATGCCAGAAAGGATTACCACTACAATGAGGGGGAGGAGTTTTTTTATCAGGTAGAAGGTGACATCACCCTGAAAGTGGTGGATGAGGGGGAAATGAAAGACATCTCCATCAGAGAAGGAGAGGTGTTTTTATTGCCTGCCGGAATCCCTCATAGTCCCAGGAGGCCTGCCAATACCGTGGGGCTGGTCATAGAGAGGTACCGCAAACCTGGGGAGAAGGATGGTTTTTTGTGGTTTTGTGAAAACTGTGGCCATAAGTTATATGAAGCCTACGAGCCTATCACAGATATTGTCAATCAGCTGCCTCCTATCATGGACCGGTTTTGGAACAATCCGGAACATACCACCTGCGATAAATGTGGCACCGTCATGTCCAAATAGAAATTGCCTTGTTGAAGCATTTTTTCTTCCTGAATAGCTAATTCTTTTCCCATGCTTTATGAATCTTACCCGTTTTGCTTTTAGCCTGGAGTTTGCCAAAGAAATGGATAATAAGGATCCATTGAGGGATTTTCCGGATAAATTCTATATTCCTGAAAAAAATGGCCACCCGGTTCTTTACTTTTGTGGAAATTCCCTGGGCTTGCAACCCAAATCTGTGGCCGCAAGCATCAACAGGGATTTGAAGAAATGGGCAGAGAAGGGAGTGGAAGGGCATTTTGAAGGAGCAGTGCCTTGGGTGGATGCCCGCAAGCCTTCCAAGCCTATTCTGGCCAAATTGCTTGGAGCTTTGCCGGAAGAGGTGGTAGCCATGAATAGCCTGAGCGTCAACCTTCACCTATTATTGGTTTCCTTTTACCGGCCTAAGAAAAGGAAATTTAAGATACTTACAGAGGCCGGAGCGTTCCCGTCAGATCAATATATTCTGGCTTCTCAAGTGAAGTACCATGGGTATAGCCCTGAGGAGGCCATTATAGAAATGAGTCCGCAACCAGGAGAGCACTTGCTCCGCACTAATGACATACTCGAAAAAATCAGGGAGCATCAGGATGAACTCGCCCTGGTGATGATGTCAGGCGTACAATATTATACCGGGCAGTTTTTTGATTTAGAGGCGATCAGCAGGGAAGCTTCGCTCCATGGAATTAAGGTAGGTTTTGATCTGGCCCATGCCATTGGCAATGTACCCCTGTCTCTTCACGATTGGGGAGTAGATTTTGCCACCTGGTGTAGCTACAAGTACCTGAATTCAGGTCCCGGAAATGTATCGGGAATTTTTGTCCATCAAAAGCATGCCAATGAGAAGGACATCCCCCGATTTGCCGGCTGGTGGGGGCATGATGAGGGAAGGCGATTTTTGATGGAAAAAGGATTTGATCCCATGCCCGGGGCGGATGGCTGGCTGCTGAGTAATGACCCTGTTTTGGGCCTGGCAGCACACCAGGCTTCGCTGGAAATTTTTGAAGCAGCGGGCATGGAAAAAATAAGGGCCAAGTCTGAACTATTGACCGGCTATCTGGAGTTTGTAATTCGTGAAACAATTGGTGGTCCCGGAGAGTTTGAATTGATAAGTCCTTCAAAACCAAGTGAGAGAGGCTGCCAATTGTCTTTGTTTCTCCATAAGGGGGGCAAAGCAATATTTGATTTATGGACAGAACAAGGGCTGGTGGCGGATTGGAGAAATCCAAATGTAATCAGACTCGCCCCAACGCCTTTGTACAACAGTTTTCAGGATGTGTATGCCTTTGGCAAAATGGTACAAACATCACTTGACTCCCAGCCATAAATCAGAACACCTAAAACCTATTGAATCAATGAAGAAAGAAAAAATAAATTTACTGGGGGCAGGATTGATCGGTTCCCTGCTGGCCATTTACCTGAGAAAACGGGGTTTGGATGTGGCCATTTATGAGAAAAGAGAAGATTGGCGCAACCTGGATACTTCAGGAGAAGGTCGCTCCATCAACATGGCATTGAGCTACCGGGGGTGGAAGGCATTGGAAAAAGCCGGGATCAAGGACAAGGTAATTCCCTTTACGCAGCCCATGTATGGCAGAAGGATTCATGATGAACATGGAGATACTTTTTTCCAGCCATATGGAAAAGAAAACCAGGCCATTTATTCCATCAGCAGAAATGCATTTAATAAAATACTCCTGGATGAAGCAGAGGAACAAGGAGCATCCATTCATTTTCAGCATAAGGTAGAACAGGTCAATGTGGCCAAAAGGCAGGTTTCCTTTAGCCTGGCGGATGGGGCATCCAAATCGATTCAAGCTGAAGTTCTGATCGGATCAGATGGTGCCTACTCAGCGCTCAGGAACGCTTTTCAAAGTCAGCTGCGATTTAACTTTAACCAACAGTACATTTCCCATGGTTATAAGGAGCTGAGCATTCCCCCCACTCCGGAAGGAGGTTTTGCCATGGACCCGAATGCCTTGCACATCTGGCCCAGGGGCAAATTCATGCTGATTGCACTGCCCAATCTGGACAAATCCTTTACATGTACCCTTTTTCTGCCCTTTGAGGGCTATAAAGTCAGTTTTGCCAATATCCATGATGATCAAGATGTGGAGCAGGTTTTTAAAACCCATTTTAATGACGCATACAATTTAATGCCCACTTTGCTGAAGGACTTCAAGCGTAATCCCACGGCTGCATTGATCAACACGGAATGTTATCCCTGGACAGAAAATAATACCTTGTTGATAGGAGACGCAGCACACGCCATGGTGCCCTTTTACGGACAGGGCATGAATTGCGGTTTTGAAGATTGCTCGATACTTGATGGACTGGTAGGCAAATACGGTACATCTTCCTGGGATCTGGTTTTTGAAAAATTCCAAAAAGGCAGGAAACCGGATACAGACGCCATCTGCCAGCTGGCCATGGATAACTTCGTGGAAATGAGCGATAATGTGGCAGATCCCAAATTCCTGATCCGAAAGAAAATAGAAGCCAGGCTACATGAACTTTTCCCGGAGGATTGGGTCCCTTTGTACAGTATGGTGACTTTCTCAGATATGAAATATACTGAAGCCTATGCGATAGGAAAATTGCAGGAAAAAGTAATGGACAGGGTGATGAGCGATCCGTTGATTACCCAAAACTGGGACAGGTTGGATTATGAAGACATCCTGCATCAGGTAGTCGTGTCCGGAGCGGTTTGATTCACAAGTCCGTATGGAAGCGCTGATTAAATCCACGCAGGCCCTGAAGACCTCCGGTGTGGATGGCCAGTATTCGGGTTCCCCTGGGAAAGGTATCCTGCCTGATCAGATCCAAGAGGCCAAACAGCATCTTTCCGGTATACAGGGGTTCTAAGGGGATGCCGGATGCTTTCTTTATCTCTTTTATGAATTGGATCAACTCAGGATTGAATTTGGCATAGCCCCCAAAATGGTACGCATCATGGATCTGCCAGGCACAGGCTGGCCTGATTTGATGCGCTTCCAGAAGCTTGCTGATTTCCTCATGGATGAAGGCCCCCTTTAAAGCTGGAAAGCCCAGTACCTGCTGTTTGGGTGAGGCACTTGCCAGCAAACCGGCAAAAGTACCCCCGGTGCCGATGGGAACCGCCACAATGTCCATATCTTTATCCCATGGTTCCAGAATTTCCTTACAGCCTTTGATGGCAAGGGCATTGGTTCCGCCTTCCGGAATGATGTAAACATCTCCAAACCTGGATCTGAGTTGTTGCCATATCTTCGGGTCATTTTTCTCGCGGTAGCTATTTCTGGGCATGGGGTAAAGTTTCATTCCCTGGTTTTCGGCATCGGCCAGGGTAGGGTTGAGGGGCCTGGGGATTTCGCCGCGGATCATGCCTATGACCTGCATGCCATTGTGCGCTGCTGAAAGGGCGGTAGCATGGATATGATTGGAATATGCACCCCCAAAAGTCAATAGGCTGGAATGGCCGCTTTTTATTGCGGCCTGAATGTTGTAGTGCAGTTTGTAATGCTTGTTGCCCTGTACTACAGGATGTAACAGGTCCAGTCTTTTGACCATGACCTGAACTTTCTTTTCTTCAAGCAAAGGGAGTTGAAGGTTCTGGTAATAGGGCGAAGAATTCTTTTTCAAATTAAATAAACTCAGGATTTAAAGATAATATACCGATTGTTTTTGATCAAATCCTAATTTTGTACCATGACTGAATCCATAGATGAGGAATTACCTGAAGAGGAATCCTATTTTGAACGCATAGAACTACAGGTTGATCCCGGGCAGCGCCCCTTGCGGATAGACAAGTTCATTACCGATAAAGTGGCCAATGCTTCCCGGAATAAAGTGCAGCAACGCATTACTGATGGGGAGGTGACAGTGAATGGCCTTTCTGTAAAGGCAAATTATAAAACCAAAGCAGGGGATGTCATCAGCTTTGTCATGGAGCGGAGCAGGAAGGACCCCGATGTGATTCCTGAAGCCATTCCCCTGGATATACGGTACGAAGATGAACACCTGCTGGTGGTCAATAAGCCCTCCGGTATGGTGGTGCATCCTGCTCATGGCAACTGGACCGGCACCCTGGTAAACGGTTTGGCCTATTATTTCAAAAGCCTTCCTGAATTGCCGGGAAATTCCGGCCGTCCCGGGCTGGTACACCGCATAGATAAGGATACCTCTGGTCTTTTGGTTATAGCCAAATCGGAGAAAACCATGACGCATCTCGCCAAACAGTTTTTTGACCACAGCATTAAACGCAGCTATTTGGCCCTGGTTTGGGGGGAGACAAAAGAGGAGGAAGGCACCATTGATGTACCTATAGGCCGCGGACTGAAGGACAGAAAGGTGATGCAGGCCTTTCCAGATGGTGGAGCAGGTAAATCAGCCATCACCCATTGGAAATTGATTCAAAGACTGAGGTACGTCAGCCTGATCCAATGCACTTTGGAAACCGGCAGGACCCATCAGATCAGGGTACACATGAAATACCTGGGCCATCCCTTGTTTAACGATGCGGTATACGGAGGGGACAAAATCAGAAAGGGAACGCAGTTTTCCAAATATAAATCCTTTGTCCATAATTGTTTTGAGCTTTTGCCCCGGCAGGCCTTGCATGCCAAATCTTTGGGATTTATCCACCCTGTTTCCGGGGAGGAAATGTTTTTTGATAGCGAGATTCCTGCAGATATGGCTACTGTCATCGAAAAATGGAGAAGTTATGTGCAGTATGAAAAATAGCCGGTTATTAAATTGTTAATTGGTACATAAAAAAGAAGTCACTTTTTATTAAAATATAATTATAAAAGCCAAAAAATTTTAAATATCATAAAAAAACATATTTTTTTATGAAAAAATTTCTTCAAATGGATGGATTCATTACATTTGAAGAATCAATATTTTATTTGGTTTATGTTTTTAGATAAACTGGTAAATCGGATGAAATAATGGTGCTTTATTGTAGGATGTTGAAATTGGCAGACAAGCCCTCCTGTCTCGGGGGTGGGGGATCCAGATTTATCTGGTGTACTGGATAAAGCACACATAGAGCTCAATGTGTTGCCTAACAGCTCCGTGGAGGTTCGAATCCTTCTCCTACAGCTTATTTGGTATCAGCCGGAAATTATTTGCTTGAATAATTTCCGGCTTTTTTTTTGGATAAAACTGTAATTCATCTTTTCTTTTGTTCCGCATGATTGAATAATATCCACTTTATTTTGTATTCTTGAATTGACAAATGAGTGAAGATAATTTAAATACCAGGCAGCGAAGCAACAGAAGAAAGCGATGGCTGAAGATATTGGGAATAACTGTTTTCCTGCTGCTGAGTTTGCAGGTAGGACTTTATTTTGGCAGTGATTGGTTTTTCAGGGAATATATCAAGCAGCAGGTTGAAAAGGTTTCAGAAGGCAAATATGGAGTAGACTTTGACAAGGTCTACCTTTCGCTTTTTCAACTGGGGGTATTTGTGGAAGGATTTACCCTTTACCCCACTGATCCTGATATTTTTGACCGGGAAAAAATTCCCTATTATCAGATTTCCCTTGAGCAACTGGATATCCTGGGCATAGGTTATTCCAGAAGTGATGCCAGGTTAAATATAGGCGTGCTTCGCTTAAGTGCTCCGGTTGTACAAGCAAGACAGCAGTCCGAGTTGCTGGAAAATGAGGAGGCCAGTCCGCTTCAATTGTTGGAAGCTGAAATTCAAAAATCTCTCGGAACAAAGGTTCAGGAAATTTTTGTCAGCGATTTTTATGTAGACCGGGCGAACTTATTGATAGAAAATTTCATCAGCCAAAAATCCATTTCCGCTTCCAATACCAATTTATATGTAAAAAACATTCATTTAAGCCAGGATAAGACGGAATCCACTCCATTTGGAATTGAAGGTTTCCGATTGAATTTTGACGATTTTGAAATCGTTTTGGCAGATAGCATCCACCGGGTAGCAGCTGAAAAAGTCGCTGTTTCCTCTATTGAGAAAAGTATTCGGGCCCAAATGCTACAGGTGGTGCCGGATCTGGAGAAAGCTGCTGACGTATATTATGAAATTTCCCTGGACCAATTGGAGCTGGAAGATGCAGACATCATGGAAATGTTCCAGACGGCAGAAGTTAATGTGGGCAACCTGAACCTGGAGGCACCTGATTTTGTGCTTTATACGGACAGGTCTACCCTGGAAAGTGAAAGGAGAACCACCGACTTATATGAACTGATCCGGGAAGTGCTGACCTCCATTTCGATCCAAAATCTTACCATCAACCATGGACAGTTTCTTCAAAGAGGGGTAAATTCTCCCAACAAAAACCGGATTGAAGCGGAAGATATCCGTTTTTCAATGGAAGATGTGTACATAGGTCAGGATGAGGAATTGAAACAAAACAGTTTTTTTTATTCCGAAAATGCTACTTTGGAGATCAATAAAGCCAGAATAGCCCTGGCAGATGAAATCCATTGGATATCGGGTCAGGATATATTTTTGTCCTCATTTGATGATCGCGTGTCCATCAATGAGATAGAATTAAAACCCATTGCATATGAGGACAGCCTTGCGGATATTTCTTTGTTTGAGATCAAGGTACCTCAGTTGGAGTTTGCCAACGCCAACCTCAGGAAAATTTACAATGAAAAAATCATTGATATCGGGGAGTTGATGATCAGGGCTCCGGATGTGGTGATCAAGGATATTTTGGGCAATTCCTCCCCCGATAAAACAAAGGTACCCATGACAGCCCTCCCCCAGTTGACGCAGGGCTTTTTGAAGGCCATCTATATCCAGAAGCTGGAAATGGTGGAAGGCAGCCTGGTCCTGGACAATCACCTCAGGGTGCGGCAGGATAGCCTTTCCTTTGGCAGGATTGACTTTTTACTCGAAAACTTTCAATTGGATGACCAAAATTTTACGGATTCTTCGTCCAGAATATTCCTGGCCGAAAACCTGCGGCTGGAAATAAATGATTATGCCTTAAAATTATCAGATAACCTGCACCTTTTTGCTGCAGACAGGATACTCATAGATACCAATGATGAGATGCTTTTGATCAATGGTTTCAGGCTTAAGCCCCATTCTCCGGAAGATGTCATGCCGGTACTGGAAAGGTATGGCAGGACCACCGTTTTGGACATAGAAATACCGGAATTTCTGGCTACGGGGGTGGATATCAATCAGGCTTATTTTGAGGAGCGATTATTTATCAACCATATTGATATACCAAGTCCCATCATACGCTGGTCCAAATACATACCCAGTGAGGATACCGAGCAGGCACAATTGGAAAGGGGTGATATTTTAAATCTGATTTCAAATTATTTTAAGGAGGTGGGCATTGATTCACTAAGTATAGAGGAGGGAACCTTTGTTTATGAAAATTTTGCCAACGAAACATTCAGAACCTTCGCCGAAAATGATATTGCCGTAAAAATCAGGAATTTTCACCTGGATGAAAATATAGATCCTGCTGATAACCGTACGCTTTTCGCTGAAGAAGTGGATGTAAACCTTAATAACTATTTATTCAATATTGCCAACGGAAAATACAGCATCGTGGCAGAAAGGATAGCTTTCAATTCGGCCAGAGAAGAAATCAATACCTTCAATGTCCGGCTGATGCCCAATAGTTATCTGGATTCTAAAGTAAGCATTGAAGCGGTGATCCCTGAACTCAGTTTCAGTGGGGTGGATCTGGAAGCATTTCTTTTTGACAATACCCTTTCTTTATCCCTGCTCAGGCTTTCTGATGCCGGGGTTAAACTATCGATCAACCGTGATTTTGGGGATGAAACCAATGAAGAGGAAGGTGGTCGAGGCCGTAATTTGCCCAAAACAATAGATGTGATCAGGATAGATTCCATACTTACTTCCAATGCCTCTTTTAATGTGGCCTATTACCAGGAAGGAAAGGATTTGGATTTGATTAAGACCGGTATCAACTTAGCCATCGCTGATTTTCTATTGGATTCTGCCCGGCTGTCTGAAGGAGACATTGCCAGCTTTTTTTCGAATATGAGCCTGGGAGTGGATGATTTTTCCCTGGCTTTGAGGGACAGCATCCACACCCTCAATTTTTCCAACATAGCTCTCGATTCCAGAGATGAGGAAATCATGATAGAAAACCTTAGCCTGGTTCCCAAAGATTATATTGGCATCAAGGGCGTACCCATCATCAAAGCCAGGGTACCTAAGGTTTCTATCAGCACCCGTTCATTGAAAAGCTTTCAAAAGACCGGGCAGCTGGATGTTTCCTTATTGGAACTCACAGATCCGGAGGTGACCCTTTACCTGGATGGTGAGGAAAACATGACCCTATTGAAGCCTGGAGAAGAGAAAGAAGAAGTTACCCAAAATGTTCTGGAAAGCCTTTTGGTCCAAAATTTCAAACTCAGCGGGGGCAGGCTTGCCTGGATGGACAAGGCTGATACCAGTAAAGTTACCGCCTTAAACAACCTCAGCTTGTTGCTAAGTGACCTTAATTTTGACTTTACGCAAAATCAAAAAATTAACACCGCGTTTTTTTTCAATAAGGATTTTGAGTTTGAATTAACCGACTATACACTGGATTTGCCGGATAGCCTGAATCGCCTGAGCATAGCCAGGGTGTTGATTTCGGAAAATAAACTTGTCCTGGATGATGTTCGCTTTTTCCCAAAGGTCGGGCGATACGCTTATGCCAGAATGGTTGGCGAACAGACAGATGTGGCGGAGGTGTATGTTCCCAGGCTGGTCATCGATGGTTTGGATGCAGGGAAATTTATCTCTGAGGAAAAGTTGGTAGCCAGGTCCATGCAGCTCTATGACCCCTATGCGGAAGTCTTTCGGGACAAAAGGGTGCCAGAGGATACCACCGTGGTAAAACCCATGCCCCAGCAATTGATGGAAGCAGCAGGGATGTTGCTCGACCTGGATACCCTTATTGTCTCAGGTGGTCGCCTCCGGTACAGGGAGTTTCCCGAGAAAGGGATGGTGCCCGGAGAGATGAATTTTACGAAGATGAATGCCCAAATGTATCCCTTCCGGCTGGGTGCCTTCGGTGAAGAAAGGGACAAGGCTTTTATCAGGGGATCCTTTGAGATCAATCAGGCGGCACAGCTGGAGGTGGATGTCTCGATGACTTTTGATGAGCCCTATCCCCTGCAAGTTAAAGCCAGTGTAAATTCCTTTGAGCTGCCGGTGATCAATTCCATCCTGGAATCCAATGCCTTTGTAACGGTAGAGAGAGGTACCATCAGAGATGGCAATTGGCATTTTATTGCGGATCAGGACAAGGCCATAGGGGAAATGACCCTCAAATACAATGATTTAAAGGTCAGGTTGCTGGAAGAGCGTACGCTTAAGGAGGCAGGAGGGCGGAAAGGGATACTGACTTTCGTCATCAATGCACTGGCCATGCGGAAAAACAATCCCCGTCCAATATTTAACCGGCTGGTGTCCTCTCCCATCTATATGGAGCGGATGACTCATAAATTTATTTTCAATTACATGTGGAAGGCTACCTTTTCAGGTTTGATGGGAAGTTCGGGATTGATGCAGCCCAAAATTCCCCGAAAAGAAGAAGAGGAAGCTCAATTTGAGATGAAAGAATAATTTTTACCTGATTTAAATGGTAGGTCGCCTCAATATTTTATTTTAGATTTGTGGTCTTATAAAGACCAGATTGCGCATGCAAAGCGAAAAAATAGATCAGATCAAAGCGGAAATTGCAGCAGCCAATGCCGGAACGCCGGACGAATTGGAAGCCTACCGAATGCGGTTTATCAGTAAAAAAAGCGTAGTGGGTGCGCTTTTTGCCGAAATGCGGGATATTCCAAACGAGCAGAAGAAAGCCTATGGTCAGCTGGTCAATGAGGTAAAGCAACTGGCAGAAGAAAAATTCCAGGCCCTGATCCAACAGGTGGATAGTGGGGGCCGAAAGAAGGAATACCAGGGTGTTGACCTGACCCTGCCACCTACCACCTGGCCGGTAGGAGGTATCCATCCCCTTACGGCAACCCGGCAGCGGATTGTTGAAATATTTGAAAGAATAGGATTTAACCTTTCCGAGGGGCCGGAAATAGAAGATGACTGGCACAATTTTTCTGCCTTGAATTTTCCAGATAATCATCCGGCAAGGGAAATGCAGGATACTTTCTTTATAGAGAAAAATCCCGACATTGCCTTGAGGACGCACACCTCCTCGGTACAGGTGAGGGTAATGGAAAATGAACAACCACCGATCCGAACCCTTTCCCCGGGAAGGGTATTCCGGAATGAAGCCATTTCCGCCCGGGCGCATTGTATTTTCCATCAGGTTGAAGGCCTTTATGTGGATGAGAATGTCAGTTTTGCCAATTTGAAGCAAACCCTGTATCACTTTGCCAAAGAAATGTTTGGCAAAGACACCCAGGTGCGATTCAGGCCTTCCTTTTTCCCTTTTACTGAACCCAGTGCAGAAATAGACATTTCCTGCCAACTTTGTGGAGGGAAAGGATGTAACATTTGTAAGGGGACCGGTTGGGTAGAAATTGGAGGTTCAGGCATGGTGGATCCCAATGTGCTGGAAAATTGTGGCATAGATTCAGAAAAATATACCGGATTTGCCTTTGGTATGGGCATTGAGCGGATTGCCATGCTCAAATACCAGATCAATGACCTCAGGTTGTTTACCGAAAATGACATCCGCTTTTTGCAGCAGTTTAGGGGTTTGCTTTAGGCATGATTCCCATCAGCAAAGCTCTGATGTAAATGATGAGCCTGAGGGAAAGCTAATAGAATAGGAGTTTCTGGACAGAAGGACTATGCAATCAATATTTTTGCCACTTAAGAGAAAATTACAAAGCCAGTGGAAAACCTTGCGTTTTCAGTTGAGCGCTTCCAATAACCCGGCTTTTGTGGGCTTCTACAAGTATTTGTACCAACCCGGTAAAGGGAGCCTGAGTGAATTTCTCAGTGTGTTTTCCTTGTCGGCAAAATCGGACTTTACCGTGATCCAGATAGGGGCAAATGATGGCATTACCCATGATCCTATCCATAAATTTATCAAAAGGGATGGCTGGAAAGGCGTATTGCTGGAACCGCAATCTGAGGTGTACCACCAGTTTCTGAAAAAGATCTACGCCAAAAATAAAGGGATAAAAACGGTTTGTGCGGCTATAGGGGAGGAAGATGGCACCCAATCCATTTATAAAATAGGTTTCTCCGGGATGCGTTGGGCCACTGGATTGACTTCCTTTTCCAGGGAAAAAATCGAACAGGCCTTTGAAGAGGGGATTGTGGCAAGCAATTGTGAAAAATTCGGTATTCAAATTCCGGAAGATAAAAATCAATGGATCAGTCGGGAAGAGGTGGAAGTTATTTCCCCGCAAACCCTGATGCGCCGGTATGGTATCGACCACATCGATCTCCTGCAAATCGATGCGGAGGGGTATGATCTGGAAGTGATCCGCATTTTTGATATAGCCAAGAGCCAACCGGAGGCCATCGTTTTCGAAAACGTAGGCTTGAAGGAGGCTGATTACGCTTCCTGCCTCTCCCTTTTGCAGGAAAATGAATATGGGACCCGGAAGTTTGGTCCCAATACCCTGGCCCTGAAGCGATCCAACCCGCTATTCTCCCAATTTTTTGATCGATGAAAAATCCCGTGGTTTCCGTAGTTATCCCCTGCTACAACCAGGGAAAGTACCTGCCGGAAACCCTGTATTCGGTTTTGGCATCGGATTACCGGCCCATTGAAGTGCTGATTGTCAATGATGGCTCTACCGATCATTCCCTGGAGGTAGCCCATGAGCTGGAAAAGCAGCACCAGGAGATTCGAGTCATCGACCAGCCAAACGGAGGAGTGGCCAAGGCCAGGAATACCGGGATAAAGGCAGCACAGGGAGTGATTATCTTGCCGCTGGATGGGGACGATAAAATTTCCAGGGATTACATCCGGCAGGGGGTGGCCGTTCTTCAGCAGCGTGCGGCGGTAAAAGTCGTCTATTGCCGGGCCGTTAAATTTTCTGCTGCAGGGCAAAAACCCTGGAAATTAAAACCCTTCAGCCTTCGGGCCCTGGCCAGGGACAATATGATCTTTGTGGCGGCCTTGTTCCGGAAAGCAGATGCAGAGGCTGTTGGTGGTTTTTCGGAAGACATGCACATGGGCAGGGAAGATTGGGAATTCTGGATCAAAATGCTCAAAAACGGCGGGGAGGTAGTACAACTACCATTCGTTGGTTTTTACTACCGGATGACGCCGGATAGCAAGAGGAAAAAAACCGGCACCGGCCGGAAAAAGCGGGAACGGATTGATTATTTGAATAGAAAGCACGCTGATTTTTTTCAGCAGCAGCTGAACGGTCCCCTGCGGTTTCAGCGTACCTGGTCCAGGGCATACAATACCTTGTTGAGGTGGATGGGGAGGAGCTGATATTGGAAGTTCGGCCTTCAAATGAGAAGAAATCCGTATAGGTGCCATAAGGGGAACTTTTTTTAACCCAATTGAACTAAGTTTTTTGCTGAATTCGGCAGGAATAGCCCTAGCCAAAAAGGAAGAGTAGGAACAAGTAGCTCTTGAATGGCATTCCACCTACCTTCAATCGTCAAAAGTACTTATAACTGTCAGGAATTATGAGTCTTCCAGCAAAGACAGTTGAAAGGTAAATCACTTCATTTATCAAATCCCAACCCATTTATCCAAAGTCACTGAAACTTCACCTAAACACCCTATGCCAGGAGACAAAGGTTATCAGGAAAACAAAGCACCAATAGTCCTTTCTTTTCATTTTTTGTCTAAATGCTTTAATCCGTTTTTAGTGTAATATTTTCATTTTGAATAGCTCTACAAACACAAAAAAATATTTTTACAGATTTTTTCACTACCTTTATTTAGCGTTAAAGAAAATCAAAGTCTAAATGAGGGTAAAACTCGGTGATATTGCTCAATTACATTTCGGTTTATATGCCAAACCGTCAGATCAGGGAAATGCCGTCTATTTACAGGCAAAGCACTTTGATGACCGGGGCGAGCAGACAGAAAAGGTAGATACTTTCATTCAGATCGACCAAAGGCATGAATCTCATCTGTTGGAAGACGGGGACATTATTTTAGTGGGTAAGGGAAAGAGAAACTTCGCCTGGACTTATCACAAGACTTTCGGCCCGGCCATTGCTTCTTCGATCTTCTTTGTCATCAAAGCAGATCTTTCTAAGGTGGTCCCGGAGTTTTTGACCACTTTATTTAATATGCCCCATACACAGGCATACTTTCAAACCCTGGGAGCTGGTAGCTCGATCCCTTCCATTCGAAAATCCGAATTAGAAGCTTTTACGTTCCAACTCCCCACATTGGATCTACAAGAAAAAACAATTGCCATCAAGCAAATCCATTATAAGGACATGGAATTAACCCAAAAGATCCTATCCGAAAAGCAAAAAGTCTATCAAGCAGTCATTAAAAAATTAATATATCAGAAGTATGAGTAAAAACCCGATTACACAAAGCGAGATCAACAACATTGTCTGGAAAGCATGCGACACTTTCCGGGGTGTGATCGATCCTTCGCAATACAAGGATTATATCCTCACCATGCTTTTTGTCAAGTATGTATCTGATGTATGGAAGGACAAGCAGCACTTCTATACAGAAAAGTACAATGGTGATGAAATACGGGTGCAGCGAGCATTGAGAAACGAACGTTTCCAACTACCGGACAACTGCACCTTCGACTACCTATTTGAAAACCGCAATGCTGCCAATGTGGGTGAGCTGATTAATACCGCCTTGGAAAGCATGGAAGATGCCAACCGCAGCAAATTGGAGCGTGTATTCAGAAACATTGATTTCAACTCAGAAGCTAATCTTGGTCAAACAAAGGACCGAAACAGAAGGCTTAAAAACCTCTTGGTAGATTTCTCAGCACTTGACCTGCAGCCCTCCCACTTAGAGGATAATGACGTGATCGGTGATGCTTATGAGTATCTGATTGAAAAGTTCGCCAGTGATGCCGGAAAGAAAGCTGGAGAATTTTATACGCCAGCTCAAGTATCAAAACTTTTAGCCAAACTTCTCAATCCTCAGCCGGGTGACCGTATCATAGACCCGACCTGTGGTTCAGGTTCGCTATTGATCAAACTCTCCAAAGAAGTGGGAAGTAAAAACTTCTCACTTTACGGGCAGGAAATCAATGGCAGCACCTGGGCGCTCGCTCGTATGAACATGTTTCTGCATGAAATAGATGATGCCACCATCGAATGGGGTGACACCCTGAATAATCCCAAGCTATTGGAAGAAGATAGCTTACTCAAAGGAAACATCGTTGGGGCAAATCCTCCTTTCTCTCTGGATAAGTGGGGAGCAGATGATGCTATGGCAGACCAGTTTAATCGGTTCCATCGTGGTATACCACCAAAGAGTAAAGGAGACTATGCTTTCATTACCCACATGATTGAATCTACTTACCACGATACGGGTCGAGTGGGGGTCATTCTCCCGCATGGGGTTCTCTTTAGGGGTAGCAGCGAAGGGAAAATCAGGCAGCAACTGATTGAGGAAAATTTATTGGAGGCAGTCATTGGATTACCTGCCAACTTGTTTTACGGCACAGGTATTCCCGCAACCATACTCATTTTCAATCAAGCCAAAAGAGTCACACTGAGCGGAGTCGAAGTGGAGAACAAGGATATCCTATTTATAGATGCCAGCCAAGGTTACGAATCAGGCACCAATCAAAACCGCTTGCGTGACAAGGACATTGAGAAAGTGGTGAACATGTATAGGGCTTTTCAAACCGCAACACCATTAACCACCGAAGAAGGTGTAGTTCTGGAGGAAAAATTTGCCTATCGTGCAACTATTCAAGAAGTGGAGGAAAACGAGTACAACCTGAATATTCCTCGCTATGTGGACACTTTTGAGGAAGATGAAGTAGTGGACATTCCTACAACTCAACGGAATATTACGGTATTGAAAAAGGAATTAGTGACAGTTGAGCAGCAAATGGATAATTATTTAAAAGAACTAGGGTTTTGAGCAAGTCATTGAATATATCAAATGATACGGCTAAAGACTTTAAGCTGACAGCCGTAGGATCAATTCCAATTGATTGGAATGTTCTTAGTCTAGAAGAAATAGGTGTTTTCCTTAAAGGAAAAGGTATTTCGAAAAGTGAAATTAAAGAAGAAGGTTTTCCATGTTTAACTTATGGAGAACTATACACTCGACATAATGATGTTATCAAAAAATTCACATCCTTTATTTCTGAGGAATCTGCAAAAAAAAGTACCCAGTTAAAATTTGGTGATATACTTTTTGCAGGATCAGGAGAAACATTAAAAGAAATCGGGAAAAGTTCTGCTTTTGTAAATGAGTTTCCTGCCTATGCAGGTGGGGACATTGTGATATTAAGACAAACTTCTCAAAACCCATATTTTTTAGGCTATCTACTTAACAATGGAATAGTTGCCAAACAAAAACACAGACTTGGTCAAGGTCATTCTGTTGTTCATATTTATTCTTCTAGTCTTTCAAAATTACAAATCCCTGTACCTCCACATCAAGAGCAGCAAAAAATAGCCGAGATACTCAGCAATTGGGATCAAGCCATCTCCACTACTCAAAGCCTAATCAATGAACTCAAACTTCGCAATAAAGGACTAGCTCAGCAATTGCTTACCGGAAAGAAAAGGTTGAAGGGGTTTGAGGGAGAGTGGGAGGAAACAACCATTGGAAAATATGCTCAAAATATTAACATCCGCAATAAAGGAAAACATGCATCTGAAAAACTTTTTGCTGTAACCAAAAAAGAGGGAATGATACCTATGCGAGAACAGGTCAAAGGAAAAGGTTTTGATAATTGTAAAATTGTTCGCAAGGATTGGTTCGCTTACAACCCAATGAGGGTGAATATTGGCTCAATTGCTCAATGGACAAATTCTGAAGAAGTAATGGTGAGTGCTGACTATGTGGTTTTTAAGTGTGATGAGAAAAAGCTTCTGCCTAAATATCTAAATCACTTCAGAAAAACAATCGCTTGGGAAAACTACATGCTTATTGCGGGCAATGGTAGTGTTCGGGTTAGAATTTACTTTAAAGATTTGAGTCATTTAAAACTTCGATTACCACCGATCAAAGAACAAGAATACATTCTTGAAGTATTGGACAATGCTAATAAAGAACTAACCCTTTATCGTCAACAATTAGACACCCTGAAAGAGCAAAAGAAAGGCTTAATGCAGAAGTTGTTGACTGGGGAGATTAGGGTAAAGGTCTGAACTATGATGGTAAATGATTAAATGAAAACTATGATTAAGAACGAATTTCCGCTTTCAGAGCTTACGGGCAAGATTATCGGATGTGCCATGGAAGTGCACAAAACACTTGGAAATGGTTTTCAGGAGGTTATTTACCAGCGTGCTCTGGCGCATGAGATGAATTTGCAGGGTGTGGAATTTTCCAGAGAGCATGAAATGGAAATAATGTATAAAGGGGAGCAGATAGGCACAAGGAGGGTTGATTTTTTTGTTGAAGGCCAGGTAATGGTAGAAATAAAAGCAATCATTCAATTGGAGGATGTGCATCTGGCCCAAGCCATTAACTACCTCGAAGCCTATGGATTGGATATCGGCTTACTGATCAATTTTGGGAGCCGTAGCCTTCAATTCAAGCGGGTGATGAAGCCAGGCAAGAAAACCCTTCATGGTCCATCAAATAATCAAACGAATCAAAGTTGAGACAACAAATAGACATCCTGAAAGAGCAAAAAAAAGGCTTTATGCAGAAGCTATTGTCGGGTGAAGTAAGGGTGAAAATTATGAGAGATGAATGATTAATTATGAGTAAAAAGGAAACACCTTTAGAGACTGAAAAAGAACCCACGTTCAAATATCACCGCTTTCTGGATGAAGCTGGCGATACCACCTTTTACGGTAAAGGAAGGATTCCGATAGTCAACACCAATGGGGTTTCAAATTGTTTTATATTGGGTATGCTCAAAATTAAAGAGCCATTGGAAGAAGTCAGGAAAAAGGTATTGGAATTGCAACATATTGTTTCGATTGACCCTTGGTTTGCTACTGTTCCGAGTATTTTAAAAAAGAAGGCAAAAACAGGATATTTTCTCCATGCCAAAGATGATGTGCCTGAAGTTCGCAAGATGGCTTTTGAATTAATCCAGTCGATCGACTGTAGTTTTGAATGCATCGTTGCCAGGAAGTTATACGATTTGTACGAGCGCAAACACAACGGAAAAGAAGCCGAATTTTATGCAGACCTGCTTTCACACTTGCTGAAGAATAAGTTAAATAAATACGATAATCTCGTCCTGAATATTGCCCAACGCTCTAGATGCACCACGCATACTAATTTACAAAACGGTCTTGACAAGGCACTTGAAAGGTCAAGGAAAAAGCACCCGAAAAAGAAAAATGGCTGCAGGGTAGTATTCAATGTTCAAAACCCAACCACCGAACCCTTATTGAATGTATCGGACTACTTCTGTTGGAGTATTCAACCGGTTTTTGAAAGGGGGGAAACGCGGTATTACGACTTCATTTCAGATAAAATATCTATGGTCTTGGATCTGTATGATTTTGAGAATTTCGAAAGAGGAAGGAATTACTACGGAAAAAAAAGAAATCTAACGAAGGACAATCAACTATAAAAAATGCCCGTGGGTGCACTAAGAAGGATACCCTTCAACGGCTTGGAGCCGACCTTCATGCACTACAGGCACAACAAATATACGTAGATAAATGGATAATTGTTTAATGGAGATAAAAAAACAGGTTGATAAGCTGGCAATCAGCAATCAAAATAGACTGCTTTGCAACAGCCTGCCAATTGATTCCGGCACTAAAAGCCACAGTAGAAATCCCTTAATCTTTGGTCTATTTGTTCGTATTCGTATGGTAGAGCAAGTGGGTTCAGGAATTGGACGGATCAAAGACTTTATGAAGGCAGCAGGACTTCCGCTACCTGAGTTTAAAACAGATGGGCTCTTTACCGTTGTGCTGAAACGCCCCGTAAAAAGTTCGGGGAAAAGTTCGGGGAAAGCTTCGGCTGATGATTGGCGTTCCGTAAAGGAAAAGCTCATGCAAAAAGCAACTGTGAAAATTGGCAAGAGTTCCATAAAAATCCTTGAAATGATCTATCGGAATCAATTTGTAACCATTCCGGAGATGGCAAAAAAACTAGGTATCACCGAACGCGGAGTAGAGAAAAACATTCAAAAGCTAAAAGAGCAAAAGCTACTTGAACGCAAAGAAGGAGAACGATCGGGATACTGGGAACTCATAATTCATAACTCATAACTTATCATTCAAAATGGCAATACCCTCATTCAAAGAAGACCATATATCACAGCTTCCCGCACTGAAGCTGCTTATGAATATGGGCTGGAAATATCTGACTCCAGAACAGGCTTTAGAGGCCCGTGGGGGCAGGACCTCCAATGTGTTGTTGGAAACCATTTTGAAGGATCAAATCAAGCTCATCAACACCATTGAATACAAGGGCAAGGAGTTTCCTTTTTCTGATGCCAACGTAAACAATGCTATACTCGCCATTCGTGACCTTCCTGTTCAGGATGGTTTTATTGCTGCCAATAAAGCCTTTTATGAACTCATCACTCTGGGCAGGAGCTTTGAGCAATCTGTATTAGGTGATAAAAAGAGCTTCTCCTTCCATTACATTGATTGGAAACATCCTGAAAACAATACCTACCACGTATCAGAGGAGTTTAGTGTACTTAGAAGCGGCAGTAGTGAGCATTATCGTTCTGATATTGTATTGTTTATCAATGGTATTCCGTTGGTGGTTATCGAGTGCAAAAGTCCAAAGATTAAAGACCCTATTGATAAAGCCATTGAACAACATCTAAGGAATCAGCAGGAAGACGGGATCCGGTCCTTGTATCAATACTCCAATTTGGTGGTGGGATTGGCTACCCATCAGGCAAAATATGCTACTACTGCGACACAAAAAGAGTTCTGGAGTTTCTGGAAAGAGTTATTTAAATCCAAAGCAGAGGAAAGTGCATGGCTCGACAAACTCCGGGCCCTAAAAAATCAACCACTACCTGCCAACGAAAGGACGATACTTTTTCAGGAACGGTACAAGAATGTCTGGGCATACTTCCAGCATCTTGAAAAGGAGGAACAGGCAGTAACCGAACAAGACAAGTTGCTATTCAGTTTTTGCCAGCCGGAGAGACTTTTGGACCTCTTCTTTAACTTTACCCTGTATGATGACGGCATCAAGAAAGTGACCAGGTATCAGCAGTATTTTGCTGTCCATAACACGCTTAACAAAATAGCCAAAACCGATCTGGATGGCCTGCGGAAAGGTGGTGTAATCTGGCATACTCAGGGAAGTGGCAAATCCCTCACTATGGTTATGTTGGCTCAATTGATTGCTACCCATCCTCAAATCAAGAATCCTAAAATCATCTTAGTCACAGACCGTATTGATTTGGACGATCAAATCACAGAGACCTTCAAAAAATGTCAAATACCAGTAGAGAATGCTCAAACAGGCAAGCATTTGGTAGAGCTTCTTTCCGGTACAGGCGATACGGTTATTACTACCTTGATCCACAAGTTTGAAGCGGCTGTCAACCGAGCTAAAGAAGGTTTTGACTCTCCCGACATCTTTGTGTTGGTAGACGAAGGCCACAGAAGTCAATACGGCACATTCAACATCAAAATGCAAAAGGTATTTCCAAAAGGCTGCTTTATCGCATTTACCGGAACACCGTTGATGAAGAAAGAGAAAAGTACCGCAAATCGCTTTGGTGGTTTGATAGATGTGTACTCGATCACTGATGCAGTCGAAGATGGAGCCGTAGTGCCATTGCTTTACGAGGGTCGCCACAACCTGATTGAGGTAAACGAGAAACCTTTGGACAATTACTTTGACCGGGTATCAGAACCACTCACTCCCTATGGTAAAGCAGCGCTCAAGCGTAAATTCAGCTCCACGAACCAGCTTAACAAAGCAGAGGAGGTAATCTATGCCCGTGCTTGGGACATTTCAGATCATTACGAGCAAAACGTTCAGGGTATTCTTTTTGGCAGCTTGAAGGCCAAAGGCCAACTGGTTGCACCCAATAAAACCACCGCAATCCGATACCGCGAGTTTATCAGGGAAATTGGAAAAGTCAGCTGTGAAGTCTTAATCTCAGCTCCAGATGTTCGTGAGAATTATGAGGATGCATTTGAAGAAAGTGATGATATCATATTGAAATTTTGGAAAGCCATGATGGATAAATATGGCAGCCCGGAAAACTATGAAAAGTCATTAATAAACTCATTTAAAAAGCAAGACCACCCTGAAATAATTATTGTAGTAGACAAGTTACTAACTGGCTTCGATGCTCCCAACAACTACGTTTTGTACCTCACACGTCAACTCAAAGAACATACCCTGCTTCAGGCAATTGCAAGAGTCAATCGATTAGCCCCTGGAAAAGAACACGGGATAATCATTGATTATTTTGGCAATTTGGAAAACTTAGATACTGCCTTAGAAACATATTCCGGGGCAAAAGAGTATGATTCGGATGATTTGGAAGGCACACTGACAAACATCAGCGAAGAAATCAAAAAGCTACCGCAAGCACATTCAGAAGTATGGGACATCTTCAAAGTAATAAAAAACAAGTATGATGAACCTGCCTATGAAGAGCTTTTACAGGATGAAGCTATTCGACACACTTTTTACGAAAAAGTATCTGGTTTTGCCCGTTTACTCAAGCTTGCCCTCTCTAGTTTTGAGTTTATTAGTATAACACCGGAGCAACAAATCAATAAGTACAAGCAAGACGCTAAATTCTTCCTTGGATTGAGAATCTCAGTAAAGCGCAGGTACTTTGATGATTTGGAATACAAGGAATATGAGCCTCAAGTTCAAAAGTTAATTGACAAACATATCACTACAGAAGGTGAAATTCTTCGCATCACTGATATGGTTAATATTTTCGACAAAGAACAAAGAGACCGTGAAGTTGAGAAGATAACCAGCAAAGCTGCAAAAGCAGATCACATTGCAAGCAGGACAATCAAAGCAATCAATGTAAAGATGAATGAGGACCCGGTGTATTACAAGAAGCTATCAAGGCTTATCCGTGATACTATAGAAGATTATCACCAGCACCGAATCTCAGAGGCCGATTACCTAAACAAAGCAAGAGCCTTTGAAGATCAATTCCATAATGGCAGACAGGGCAATGTACCTGAAAACCTCGCTGGAAATGACACCGGTATTGCCATCTACAACCTCATCAATGAAATTTTCAAAGGACATTTAAAGCCTGACGAAGGGTCTCAAAATATAGCTGCTATAATGGCTGAGGGAATCGATCAGGTAATCAAATCATTAGTCTTTGAAAACGGCAAGCCTATCATTGATTGGGTTAACAAATCAGATATTGAAGGCAGAATTAAGATTGATATTGATGACTATCTGTTTGACCTCAAAGCCCAGCAGGGCATTGAGTTGCCTTTTGATTTGATTGATGAATTGGTAGAAGAAGGACTTAAAGTAGCCAAGTTAAAATATGTCTGAAGCATCCACCAAAGAGTCCTTTGTGTTCGGTTCCAGGGAAATCAATTATGAGCTTTCTTTTCAAGATCGCAAAACCCTAGGCATTCGGGTTTATCCAGACTGTAAGGTGCGAGTGATTGCTCCTCTTGACACTACAGAGGAGAAATTGAAAACAAAACTCAGGGAGAAAGCACCTTGGATCATCAAGCAGCAACTTGAGTTTCTTTCCTATCATCCGCTAACACCACCCCGCCAATACATTAATGGTGAAAGCCATCTTTATTTGGGAAGGCAATACAAACTCAGAATTGAAAGGGCTGCAACCAATGAGGTGAAACTGTTTAGAGGAAGGCTATTGGTTTTGAAAAAAGACAATACAACAGCCAAAAATCTCTTGTCAGAATGGTACAGAGAAAAGGCTGCTATTCACTTTGAGGAAACCCTAAAAAAGATACTATCTCTTTTTAATCGATACAATATCGATCAGCCGGAGCTTCAAATCAGGCAGATGCCTACCCGTTGGGGAAGTTGCACACCCAAAGGGAAAGTGATTCTAAATCCTGAATTAATCAAAGCACCTAAGGGGAGTATAGAATACGTCATAATTCATGAGTTGTGTCACTTGGTACATCACAATCACACACGAGCATTCTACGACCTGCAAGAAACCATCATGCCTGACTGGAAGAAATGGAAAGAAAGACTTGAAATGACATTGAACTAAGGTAAGCTGAATAAGACGCTTTTCTAAAATGGAAATTTTAAGTGGCTAAAAGGTCATTTGACGAACAATAATTTTATTATAATAGAAGCTTGATGCCAGCTGCGAGGAAATTTGATTTGAAAAAAGATAATAAGGCATGAAATTAGGTTTTAAGATCAGGATTTCAAGGATCAGAAAACTTCTGGGCCTCGCTGCTAGTATAAAAAACAACTAATATTGCAGGATTTAATTGGAAAATAGAAACTCCCAAATTAATAGGAGCCTTAGCTACCTAGAATCTGAATTAAACTCCCAATTAATAACAAAAGAGTTGCTATTACTAAGCTGATTGGTATATCTAACCTTTCCTTTTTTAGCTTCCGTATAAATAATGCTATACAAATACTTAAAATTGGCCAAAATGCGTTGATTATTGCGCTTCTAGCAACGCCAATTTCTTTTATGGAAAAGAAAAAGAGAGTATAAGCGATAGCGAAACTCAGTATACCATGAATAATAAATGGGAGAAAAATTATTTTTTTATTATAATATTGACCTATATCTTTTTGTTTAAAAAAAACTAGTATAAACAAGGTATACAATATAGATCCGCTTAGTAATGCGACCCAAGACGCCGCTATTGGATGGCTGTCAGATATTCCCAGCTTCATAAATACCTCCCCTAAAGCCCATGAAGAGGCTGTTAGAAGTCCAATGGCTGTACCCTTTAAACTCATAATTTCTTTCTTCGAACCGATAACAAGCACCGATGTTCCAACCAGAATGAAACCTAGTGAAATTATTGTGCTGTTTGACGGGATCTCTTTGATAAAAATAGTAGCAAGGGTGAATGAAATTAGCGGCTTAACTTTGCTAAACACAGATGCAAATTCAGCTCGTTTCTTAAATAGCTCACTTGCTATGTAATAAGCACCTGTTCCAACCGGATATGTGAAAATACCTGATAATAATAAATAACAATTTATTTGAACAGGTAGGTCAAGTATAACGACAACCAGCGTTAGTAAAATTGTCCCTGATAGCAAAGCACTTAGTAATCCAATGCTGATAAATTGTAGAGAGTTCTTTCCTGGCATATTCTTCAGACCATAGTTGATAATTGGAGCAGAAGATGCCCATAAGATAGCGCTTAACAACGCAAAAATATAATTAGGCATAAAAAAGAGAAACAATGTGGACAATTATAGGTGCTGAAAATAAAAATATAATTGTAAACAATGAAAGGCCACCATATGGAAGTTTTCTATTATCTTTTGGTATTATTGGAAACCAAAATGAATAGCCAATAGAGAAAAACATGCCTATAGTTATTGATGCTAATAATTCGCTGTGGTATGAAATCCATAGAATCATAGCTAAAAACATAGTGGCTGTAGCTAGGTATCTAGGATTGAAAGTAAAGCTTTGGAAATAATATACCAGTTTGTCTCGTATCTCATTGTTTTTAAAAGTATTATATAATGTATCCAAAGAATCAACACATAGCATCAAACATACAAATGCAATGGTTACACACAACATTGCTAACCAAAGTTTGGCTTTGTCCCATGAATTGGCAACTGTATTATTTAATAATACGTAACTTATTTGGTCGAAGATCAAAATTGAAACAGCAATAAATAAAGCGATTACTATCATACTGACTTCAGCCTTTTTTTTGTAATTTTCAATTGAATTATCATTGCAGTCGCTAGGGCTTGGTGACCAGTGTAGGGAAGTCATTCCAAGTAATCTTCGTAATGTCCTCACTTTATATCTTTTGGCTTCAATTGCGGGATTATCGGAAATTTTAGAGTTAAAGTAAACTAACCACATGGATATGTAGAATATAACATAAATTAAAAAAATTATTCTATCAAAAAAGGCAATTACGGGAATTTTTAAATAATCATTTATCCAGTTAGAATAATTTTGAAAATTGATAAAAAAAATTTTTAAAGGTTCGTAAAAAAAATGGGGAAAATTTGGAATAAAATAGAAGAATAGTAGGTATAATACTAACGTCGGTAGAGAAAGTAATACGGTAGCATATAAAATCTTTATATTAGGTGATGGTAATTCTGCATAATTGGTTAAGTCTGGAACTATTTCTTTATTTTTCATAACATAATTGTTATTAAGTTGTTGTTTTTATAGATTATCAGATCGATTTTTACATTACATTTACCATGGATCGGTGCTCGCTACTAGAAGTGTTGGATTTTGAATTTTTTATAATGTCCGCATACCTCAAATTCATTTAGTTGTAAGTATTCTTATTTGAACTACATCCATTTGCCATATATGAGACGAGTGCACGTTAAATCGTGAATATAGTGTAAATAAGCAATTGTTCCAATGGAGGAATAGCTTACTCCTATTTTATCGATATCCGTTGTAGAGAGAATGCGCAGCATTTTGAGCCTGTTAGCTCAAATAATTTAAAGGGTTGTAAATGGAGGTTTGATTTGAAATTTAAGTGCGTTGGCTTGAAACGAAAAGAATCTGGTTGAGGCACTTTACTAATCGATTTCATTATAATTGAATTATAGCATTTCGTTACAAAGGTACTTTAAACTAAATATACCGTAGATGCTTTTGGATCCGGTGAAATGCGAGGGATACCTTAAATATCGAATAATCACGTATAAAGCAATTCGCTGTTTTAAGAATTGGTAGGTGAGCAATGTTTGATTCTTTTCCGTCGAAAAAAGTGACAATCAAATGTCGATTGATCTATTACTGATGAACTGATCCGAATCAAACAAAATACTAAAAAAGTAGTGGTCTACGGTACAGCCTAGCAAAACACAAAAACCCCAATTACATCCTGTAAACGGGGTTTTGTGTAGCCTCGACAGGAATCGAACCTGTATCTAAAGTTTAGGAAACTTCTATTCTATCCCCGTCCGACTGGCGTCAGCCGGGCGGGCATTGAACTACGAGGCTAAAATTTTTCTCAAGAATTGTCTTCCTCTTGAAGTTTTAAAATACTTTTCTCTGTTGATGGCCTCAGCTAAAGTTTCAAATTCCTCAAAATAAACAATCTCAAAAGGAATATAAGGTCGTATAGAAACTGTCATTCCGGAATTATGTTGAACGAGGCGTTTTTGTAAATCTCTACAATGACCCTTGTAATAATAATTGAAATGTTTACTTTTCAGTACGTAGGCGAAATAAACTTCTTTCATCTTCCCTTTCAAAAAAAGTGAAAAGAAACTCCAAATTAAGAAATTTGTAGCCTCGACAGGAATCGAACCTGTATCTAAAGTTTAGGAAACTTCTATTCTATCCATTGAACTACGAGGCCATATTTTAATTTTTTTAATATCTAATTGAATGCCCTTGTAAGGATGCTTCTATTTTATCTCTGTCCGACCGCTGTCAGCCGGGCGGGCATTGAACTACGAGGCCATGCTTTATTGATGGGCTAATTTATTGAAAAACAACACTTAAGGTTTTATTTAAGCCAAAATCAGGGACTTATCCCCTGAAAAACACCGCAATTTAAACCATTATTTTACTATTTCACAAATAAAATATAGGCTTATTATTCTTTTTGATATTAATGCCTTATCTTTGCAGTCCAAAAAATAAGGATGGACGGGTTCCATCAATTCACTAAAAGTCAATATAATATGGCAGTAAAAATCAGATTAGCACGTAGGGGCCGGAAAAAAATGGCCATCTATGATGTAGTAGTAGCTGATGCAAGGGCTCCACGGGATGGACGCTTTATTGAAAAGATCGGGTCTTATAACCCCAATACTGACCCTGCATCCATTAACATCAACAACGACCGCGCGTTGAAATGGTTGATGAATGGAGCTCAGCCCACCGATACGGTGAAAGCCATGCTTTCCTACCGGGGTGTGATGTTGAAAAAACACCTTCAAATTGGTGTGGTTAAGGGTGCCATCACCCAGGAACAGGCAGATGAAAAATTCAATGCCTGGTTAGAAACCAAGGAAAAGGCCATCGCCAGCAAGGTGGATAAAATTCAGTCTGCAAGAGATAGTGTCAAAAAGGCTGCATTGGAAGCGGAAGCTGCCAAGAATCAGGCCCGACTTGATGCCATCAAGAAGCGTGAAGACGATGCCGCCGCTGCAGTTGCAGCTGCTGAAGCTGAAGCCAGGGCCGCCGAAGCACCTAAGGAGGAAGCTCCCAAGGAAGAACCGGTAGCCGCTGAAGAACCTAAGGAAGAGGCTCCGGCACCTGCAGCAGAAGCACCTAAGGAAGAAGAAGCACCTAAAAAAGAGGAAGCACCAAAAGCCGAAACCAAAGCCACTGATGCTCCTCAGGAAGAGACTCCTTCAGCTGACAAGTCTGCTGATTCGGAAGAAGATAAAGCTTAAATTTACCACCAGCCATGAACAAAGACAATTGTTTTCAATTGGGCCATATAGCCAAGGTTCATGGATTGCACGGGGAGTTGTTGTTGGTTTTGGACGTGGATTTTCCGGAAGACTATGAGGATTTAAATCATGTTTTCGTAGAGAAATCCGACCGGTTGGTTCCTTTCATACTGGAACATATGGTACCACAACCCAACAATAGGTTCCTGGCTAAATTTGAGGAGTTTGACCATGTAGATCAGGTCAAGCCCATGGTGGGAGCGGCCCTTTTTCTTCCCCTGTCTTCCTTATCGGAACTCAATGAGGACCAATATTATTTTCATGAACTGGTAGGTTTTACCGTAATAGATGAGAATATGGGCGAATTGGGAAAGGTAAAGGTTATTTATGACCTGGATACCCAGGATCTGATAGGAATGGAATACCGGGAAAAAGAGGTGCTTATTCCCATTCAGGAAGGAATTTTACAAAAAGTAGATAAGGCAGAAAAAAAAGTTTTCTGCCGTTTGCCGGAAGGCTTACTTGACATTTATCTGGAAGATTGATATGCGGATTGATATCATTACCGTGCTACCGGGACTCCTGGAAGGACCCTTCTCCCATTCCATATTGAAAAGAGCGGAAGATAAGGGTTTGGCTGAGGTCAGGCTCCATGATTTGCGAAAGTATGGTATAGGCAAGCAGAAAAATGTGGACGATTATGCCTTTGGCGGAGGAGCCGGAATGGTCATGATGGTAGAACCCATTATCAATTGCATAGCCGACTTGAAAAAGCAGCGCCCTTATGATGAGGTCATCTACATGACTCCGGATGGGGACTGTTTCAATCAGTCCATGGCCAATAAACTCTCCCTAAAAAAAAACCTGATCATCCTTTGTGGTCATTACAAAGGCGTAGATGAGCGGGTAAGAGAACATTTGATTACCAAAGAAATCAGTATTGGTGATTTTGTGCTTTCCGGAGGAGAGTTGGCTGCAGCCGTGGTGACGGATGCCATCATCCGTTTACTTCCGGGAGTGTTGAACGATGAGACTTCCGCACTCACAGATTCCTTTCAGGACGGTCTTTTGGCCCCTCCTGTGTATACCCGACCAGCCAATTTTGAAGGCTGGAAGGTACCTGAAGTCCTGCTGTCAGGCCATGCGGCAAAAATAGAATCATGGAGATTTGAACAATCGGTTCGCCGGACCAGGGAAAGAAGACCAGATTTGATTGCTGGGGACTTTTCCTCTGAAAAAGGCGAGATTAATAAAGAACGAAACGATAATTGAGACAATCAAGGGCATCCCCCGGGTGTCCATATAAGCGAGAAGCAAAATAGTAAAGCAATGAGCGAACTACTTAAATTCGTAGAACAGGATTACAAGGACGCAAGATCGAAATTCCCGGCTTTCAAAGCCGGTGATACCGTCAATGTTCACGTGAAAATTACTGAGGGAACCAAAGAGCGTATCCAGCAGTTTCAGGGAACTGTAATTCAGAGAAAGAATGTCAATACCAACGGGGAAACTTTTACCGTAAGGAAAGTGTCCAATGGCATTGGTGTGGAAAGAATCTTTCCTATCATTTCTCCCAGTCTGGAAAAGATTGAAGTACTCCGAGAGGGTAAGGTAAGAAGGGCAAGACTTTTCTACCTGAGAGGCAGACAGGGAAAATCCGCCAAGATCAAAGAGAAAATCAGGGTAAAGAAATAAGCTTTATCTTGCATTTGAAGCAAAAAAGAGGGCCATATGGCCCTCTTTTTTGCTTTACCAGCCGTAAAATTTCCCAGCAAGCCGGAAACGGAAAATTATTTTTTACCTTCAGACCCCTCTTTCAATTGGCTGGCTTATCCTTCAGCTTAAACTTTCACAATTAAATTTTTATTTGTCAAAAACCATATAAAGCACTTTTTAATTAATTATATACCGGTATATAATTTTATTTAAGCAGGATAGTGCAGGATAGTATTCCTTTATAATATGAGTTTATTTATTGGTATGAATCAATATTAACTAAACTCAAAAGATGATGAAAAAATGTTACTATTCTGCCCTGCGAGGGTTTGGAATTGCAGTAATGGCTTTTCTGATGTTACTCACCTTTAATGGCTATGCCCAGCAGGCAGGTCAGATTACAGGAAAGGTCGTGTCAGCAGAAGATGCCGAACCCCTACCGGGGGTTTCCATCCTGGTCAAGGGTACCACCCGTGGTACGGTTACCAATATGGATGGGGATTTTGCCATACAGGCAGCTTCCGGGGAAACCCTTACCATAAGTTTTATTGGCTTCGAAACCAAAAAAGTTGCCGTTACAGGAGGGCAAACCAACTATGAAATTTCCATGGAAGCCTCTATCGGCGACCTGGGTGAGGTCGTGGTCGTAGGATACGGCTCACAAAGAAAGGCAGATATCACCTCTGCTGTCTCCGTGATTAATATGGAAAATATTGGAGAGGTACCTACTACCAATGTTTCCCGTTTGTTGCAAGGACAAGCGGCAGGGGTGCAGGTGCGGCAAAACTCCGGTAGACCTGGGGAAGAAATGGAAGTAACCATCAGGGGCATTGGGTCCCTGGGTGCTGGCAGTCAGCCGCTTTATGTGGTGGATGGGTTTCCTGTGGGAACTTCCCTGGGTCAGAACCTGAATCCGGCAGATATCGAAAGTATGACGGTACTGAAGGATGCTGCTTCTACTGCCATTTATGGTGCCAGGGGTTCCAATGGTGTAATCCTGATTACCACCAAATCTGCCAAGGAAGGAACGGTAAATCTCGATTTTGTGGTCAACCAGGGGATTCAGAACGTGCCTGATGGCCGCAGAACCCGGATGATGAACGGACCGGAGTTTGCGCAGTTCAAGCACGATAGCTTTGTAGACAGGATCCGGTATTTCGAACAAAGGGAACCTGATCTGGAAGAAATTCCCATGGAATTCAGGTTTCCGGAGCAGACCACTGTTTCTACCGATTGGTTTGAGGAAATCATGAACCAGAATGCCAGGTTTCAAAATTATAATGCCACCTTATCGGCTGGGAAAGGAGATATCCGTTCCCTGGTATCGGTCGGTTATGTGAACCAGGAGGGTGCTGTTATTGAGACAGGTTTCGAACGATTTAACGTCCGTGCCAACATCGATGGTAAGATCAATGACTTTATCAGCATGGGCTGGAACATTGCGGCATCCCATTCCCGTGAGGATTACGCATCTACCGATGGTAGAAGTGCATTGATCGGAAGATCCCTTTGGGCGGACCCAAGATATCCCGTCTATAATGAAGACGGAAGTTTCAATGACTTTATAGGAGGCACCCATGGCGTATTCGGAACCGCCAATGTGGTACAGGAACTCATGGAGATGGAACGAACCCGGAACGAAAACAACCTGCTTACCAACGGGTACCTGGAATTTTCCTTTCTGAAAAACTTTAAATTCAGGACATCGGTCAATGCCATCCTTGAGAATACAGATCAAAAGGAATTCAGGCCATCCACATTGGCCGGCACCGGATTCAATCAGGCCCCACCCAGAGAGGCTACCCTTTACCAAAGAAGAAACGAGATCCTGAATATTTCCGCAGATCAGTTGTTGTCTTACAGTAAGATTCTGGGTAATCACCGGGTGGAAGGCCTGGTGGGATTTTCAGCCCAGGAAGAAACGTTCAAATATTTGCAGGGCAATGGCGATGAGTTTGCCAACGACCAGGTGCGCTACCTGAGTGCAGCTATCCGGCAGGTATCCACTTCCGGAGAGGCAGACTGGAGCTTGTTGGCTTATTTCGCCAGGGCCAATTATTCTTTCAATGACCGGTACCTTTTTTCAGCATCCTTCAGGAGAGAGGGTAGCTCCCGATTTGGGGCCAACAACAAATGGGGAAACTTTCCGGCTTTTTCTGCAGGTTGGAGAATATCTGAAGAATCCTTTATGCCCCAGACCAACTGGATCACCGATCTGAAATTGAGGGCTAGCTATGGAATCACCGGTAACAACGCCATCGGTAATTATTCCAGTTTGTCAAATATGAGAATTTCCAACTATGTATTGGGAGGATCTATAGCCAATGGTCAGGTGCTGGCCAATTTTGCGAATGCCAACCTGGGCTGGGAGCAATCCCAACAAACAGATATCGGCCTTGATCTGGCCATGTTCGACAACCGGCTGATTTTCACCGCTGAATATTACAACCGGTTAACCGACAACATGTTGCTTTCTGTAGAAATGCCGGTCATCTCCGGTTTTACCCAATCGCTGGATAATGTGGGACAGGTACAAAATCGGGGATTGGAACTCGCATTGGATTACAGGACCCGGATCAACCAACTCAATCTGAGAAGTAACCTGAACCTGACCATCAACAGGAATAAAGTGCTTGAAATCAGGGGAGAGAATGACGAAATCTGGTCTGGAGGCTTCTACAGTACCTATAATGTTTCCAAGGTAGGTCGTCCCCTGGCCATGTTGCATGGTTTCCGAATGATGGGCATTTTCGATACTGAAGATGAAATCGAAGCCTGGCCAACCCAGGATGGAGCGATTCCAGGTACCTACAAATATTTTGATGCGAATGGTGATGGGGAGATTTCCTACGACCAGCAAGACATGATTGAGATCGGTAATCCCCATCCGGCTTATATATTGGGATTCACCCTGGGAGGAGATTACAGGAATTTTGATTTTAATTTCATGTTTACCGGAGCTTTCGACTACGATGTTTTCCGGAACATAGAAGCTACGACGATGAACATGGATGGGGTGTTTAATATCCTTCAGTCAGGTGTGAACCGCTGGCGGTCTGCCGAAAATCCCGGAGACGGCCGTGGCGCTACCACCAACACCTGGAAGTGGCAACGGGAGTCCAATTCCAGGTATGTGTACGATGCGTCACATGTGTGGTTGCGAAACATCACCCTGGGTTATAGCGTCCCTCAAAATCCGGTGATTCCCAATGCGAGGGTGTTTTTCAGTGCGGAGAATCCTTTCCTTTTCACCTCATTTCCCGGAACCAACCCGGAGATCAACCAAAGGGGAGGAATCAATATCGGGGTAGATGACGAAGCTTATCCCATGCCCAGAACCTTTACCCTGGGTGCGACCATCAGATTCTAAACATAAAACTACCGAAGAGATGAAAAAATACACGCAAATAAAAACATTTTGTTTGGGCACTTTGCTGGCCTTCACGGCTTGCGATGAAGAGTTTCTGAACAAAACCGACCCAACCGTATTGGTAGCCGAGAATTTCTACCAAACCGAGAATCAGGTTATTCAGGCAGTCAATGGGGTATACGGACAATTACGTCCATTGCACTTAAACCAGTGGCAATACACAGAATTTATTTCCGACAATACCACCCTGCATTTTAATCCTGGAAACAGAGGTTCCGGACCCTCGCTGGAAGCGCTGGAGTTTTGGCAATACAATCCCGCTACGCCTAATATTACCAACCTGTATAACAGTACCTATGGGGTCCTGGTAAATGTGAATACCACGCTTCAAAAACTTCCGGAGTCTAATGCCGGCGATGCCATCAAAAGCCGTTCGGAAGGAGAATTGAAATTTATACGGGCATATCTATATTTCCACCTGGTACAACATTTTGGAGATGTAATTGTCATTACCGAACCTGTGAGTACACCAGCGGAAGCCTTCGAATACCAGAGACAACCGGTAGAAACGGTTTACCAGCAGGTTTTTTCTGATTTGAACGCTGCGGTCAATGCACTGCCCGTCAGCTATGATGGGGATAATATAGGCCGTGTCACCAAAGGGGCTGCCTTGAGTCTTCTTGGTAAAGTTCATTTGACGAGAAAAGAATATCCTCAGGCGATTGAAGCACTGAATCAGGTCACCACACTGGGCTACGATTTATTGTCTGATTATGCAGATATTTTTGACCCCCAGAACAAAAACCACCAGGAATCTATCTGGGATATTCAGTACCAGGGAGACAATCAGTTTGGTGTAAATAGTAATTTCATTTATACTTTTGCGCCCAGGGAGTCCTTTGGAGCAGTGATTGATTTTCCAGGACAGGAAGGCGGAGGCTGGAATACGCCCAGCAATGATATCATTGCCGCATATGAAGAGGGTGACCTTAGAAAAGAGGTTTCCCTGAAAGAAGGCTATACCAATCTGGAGGGAGAATACGTAGCTGTTCCCTTTATCAATAAATACAATCATCCCCATTCGATTCGGGGTGTCACCAATGATAACTGGCCGGTGATCCGGTATGCAGATGTTTTACTGATGCTGGCGGAGGCCATTAATGAATCAGATGGTCCTACTGGAACAGCCTATGGCTACCTGAATGAGGTGAGAGAAAGAGCAGGACTGGACCCGTTAAGTGGTCTGGGGCAGGATGCTTTCCGTGAAGCCCTGATGCAGGAAAGAAGGATAGAGCTGGCATTTGAAAATCACCGCTGGTTTGACTTGAAGAGGACCATGGGTACCCAGGAGTTGGTTAATTTTCTGAATGATTATGGATTAAGAGAACGGGCAGACCCCACTACATCCAGGGAAGGCATTCCATTTTCAAACGGAGATTTTATCTTTGAGGCGCATGAAATTTTGTTTCCTATCCCTCAGGATCAAATCAGGATCAATTCGGAACTGACCCAAAATCCAGGCTATTAGGTCACAAATTAAATTCATGATTTTTGTCACCGGAAACCAAAGGTTTTGCCTTTGTTTTCCGGTGATCTTTTTTTTGCCTTTGTTTAAATTTCAGTAGTAAATTTCTTGTAGATGAAAATTTTTCGACAAAATTTTATTTATTCCATTTTTATTTCTACAAATCAAAATTAAATTTTTATTTAGAATTATTTTCCCATTATAATTATAGACTTGATAATTTTTTCAAAATGAGTATCGGAAAAAATCGTTCAGCACAGTACAGGATGGCTGTAATAAAAATATATGATTAATTTAGGGAGATTTTCACAGTTACAACTGTGAGGATGCTTGAATAAATCCATGTAAATTAACCTATGTATTATGAAAAAAGATTGTTACCCAATTTTGGATAGCAGGCGCCTGATTGTTTTTATGGCGGCCATGCTATTGACTTTCGTTTCCTATGCCCAGAGCACCGTTTCCGGTGTGGTGCGCTCTGAGGGAGACAATGAAACATTACCGGGAGTTTCCGTCCTGGTAAAAGGAACCACCCGCGGCACGGTTACCGACCTGGACGGCAAGTTTCAGGTAGAGGCAGCAGCCGGTGAGGTGCTTTCCGTAAGCTATATCGGATATACCACCCAGGAAATTCCGGTGCAGGGAGGCCAGACCGAATACGAAATCGTACTGGCTTCTTCCATGAGTGACCTGACTGAAGTGGTGGTAGTAGGCTACGGCAGCCAGTTAAAGAAGGAAATCACCGGATCGGTACAAACCGTCCAGGGAGATGACCTGATGGATATACCTGTTCCACAGATGGCCCAAAAACTTCAGGGCCAGATGGCAGGTGTTCAGATCAATCAAACCACCGGACAGCCTGGAAGAGGGATGAATGTTCGGATTAGGGGTCAGTTATCCGTATCTGCAGGTAGTTCTCCGCTATACGTAGTAGATGGTTTTCCTATTACAGGAGATATTGCCACTCTGAATCCGGACGAGATTCAGGATATCACTGTGCTGAAAGATGCTGCCTCTACCTCTTTGTACGGATCTCGTGCAGCAAACGGAGTGGTCTTAGTTACCACCAAAAGAGGAAAAGCCGGCCAATCTTCCGTTGCACTGAATGTGTATACCGGATTGCAGAATGTGCCTCATTATAACCGTCTGGAAATGATGGATGCGGTGGAATTTGCACAGTTCAAGAAAGAATATTTTGAAGATGCAGGAAGGCCTGTACCGGAAATGTTCCAGAATCCTTCACAATACGAAGGACAAACGCAGGATTGGTACGATGCACTTTTGGTAACAGCTCCGATTACCAATTATAATTTAAATATCAATACCAACACAGAAAGGTCCAGGACCTCCGTAGTTGCGGGATTCTTTGATCAGGGTGGAGTAGTCATGAATACAGATTACAAGAGGTATTCATTGAGGATCAATACCGACTACGATGCTTCGGATAAAATCACTGTAGGTTTTAATCTGGCTCCCAACTATGTGGAAGATAATGTGCCAAGATCGGATGGTGACAGGGGTACGGGAATATTGTTCAATGCCCTGCATACCTGGCCCAATATGCCCATTTATGATGATGAAGGAGAATTGACTTATTTCAATCGTTTTCCCAGTGAAACAGGTAATATTTTTGCTTACCCCAATTATTTGCGTTCGGCAAAGGAAATTACCAATGAGACCAAAAATGTTAATTTGTTAACCAATGCTTATGTGCAGTACGAACCCATAGAAGGGTTGGAAATAAAGTCTTCAATGAATGCGGAAATCAGGAATAGCAAGTATTTCTATTTCAATCCTTCCACTGCCACCCCAGGAATGAACGTGGCCATCCCTACTGTGGCATCATCGGTTAGGGATAACAGGGAAGTTTTCAGTTGGTTGAACGAAAATACAGTTACCTATACGAAATCCATTAACGATCATAATTTTCAGTTATTAGGAGGGTTTACCAATCAAAAATTCCGGTTGGATAGGACACAGGTTTCTGCCAATACCTATGCGGATGACCGGTTACCCACAGTACAAGGAGCCATCAATATCAGCAGAAGCGGTACCATTTCAGATGTACAGGAATGGGCTTTGACATCCTTCCTGAGTAGGTTAACCTATAACTATCAGGGTAAATACCTGGTCACGGCTGCCATCAGGGCAGATGGATCTTCCCGATTCGGTTCTGAGAATCGCTGGGGTGTATTCCCTTCCGTTTCTGCAGGATGGGTCATGTCCGATGAAGGATTTTTGAATACCAGCGATAAGGTATCTTTCATGAAATTGAGAGGTAGCTATGGGGTAACCGGAAACAACAATATCGGTAACTACACCCAATATGCGCTGGTCAGCAATACCATTAACCACGTTTTTGATAATTCCGTGGTCCCGGGGGCTGCAGTAAATTCCCTGCAAAACCCATTTCTGGGTTGGGAAACTACCCAGCAGTTTGATTTAGGATTGGATCTTGGTTTATTCGATGACCGTATCCAGTTCATTTATGATTTCTATTCAAAGAACACCACCAACTTATTATATAATGTGCAGATTCCTCAGGAAGCCGGATTTGGCAGTTTCACAGATAATATTGGTGAAATCAAGTTCTGGGGGCACGAATTTGCGGTTACTTCCCGTAATACGCAAGGGAGACTGGTATGGACCACCAATGCCAATATTTCCTTTAACCGGAATCGTGTAGAAGAACTTGCCGAAGGTATCGACCGCGTATATGGTACTTTCCACATCACACAGGTAGGACAGCCTTTTGGTCAATTCTACGGTTTGAGAAAACTGGGTAATTATATGAATGAAGAGGACCTGAACAGTTCACCTCAGGTACCAGGTAGGTCCACAGTGGGTTCTATCAAATTGGAGGACATTAACGGCGACGGAATCATAACCCAGGGGGGAGACAATGATGACCGGACCATTATCGGAAATCCTTTTCCCGATTTTACCTATGGCATTACCAATAATTTCAAATATGGGAAGTGGGATTTGAATATTATTGGATCCGGTTCATTTGGCAACCAGCTGATCATGAGGCATCTTTATAGTACCGCCAACCTAGATGGTGTGTTCAATATGGTAAGGAAGGTAAACGACAGATTCCGTTCTCCTGAAGATCCGGGAGAAGGGATTTTCGGAACCACCGTAGGTGGAGGAAATGTGACGGGAATCGAAAGAGATTGGATGAACAGCAACTTTGTTTGGGATGCTTCTTTCTTTAGTATCAAAAATATCACACTCGGCTACAATGCCGGTGCTATTGCCAATGTGGTGAAATCTGCCAGGTTCTATGCCTCTATTCAAAATGTTTATGTATTCACTCCCTATTGGGGTGGCTCTAACCCTGAAGCCAGCATGCAAAGCAATGGTCAGGGAGATGGCGGAAACCTGAGTCAGGGGATCGATTTGTTCGGTTATCCGGTACCCAGAACCTTTACTGTAGGAGCAAACATAACCTTCTAAAGAAGTCTTTCATCTTAACTTGATTCAACAATGAAAAAAATATATATCATCATAGCACTTTTGGGAATCATGCTGTCAGGCTGCGAAGAGTTCTTGACCATAGCCCCGGAAACTGCACTGAGCTCTGCTACCTTCTATCAGACGGAGTCAGATTTTGAACAAGCTGTGAATGCAGCTTATGTTCCCTTGCGAACCATTACCAATGACCGCTCCTGGTTATTATCTGAAATGCGTTCGGACAATACCATCTACGCACGGAATATTAACTTTGGCGCCACTGAGCAGCAGGAAGACCTTTCGGATCATGCCTTGCCTGAAGCCCAGGGAATCACATCCAATGTGCATGTGCTTAATCAGTATCGTCAGGATTACCTGATCATCGCCAGAACCAACCAGATATTGGATTTGATTGATGATGTGGAATTTGACCAGGCATCCAAAGATAACCTGAAGGGACAGGCACTTTTCCTTCGGGGATATGCCTACTATGAGTTGGCCCGTTACTTCGGTAGTGTGCCCCTTCACCTTACTCCGGTTTCTACCCGGGAAGAAGCGGCCCTGCCCTTGACACCTGAGGAGGATATTTATGCGCAACTGATTAGTGATATTCAGTCTGCGGTTGATTTATTGCCCGTCCGGTCCCAGCAGGAAGTAGGCAGGGCTTCCAAGGGTGCAGCTCAGATGCTTTTGGCAGATGTGTTTATCACCCAACAAAGGTGGGATGAAGCAGAAACTTTGTTAAAGGCCATTGTCAGCAGTGGAGAATACGAGCTGATACCCAATTACGAAGACGTATTCTCCGAAAGCGTGGGCAATAAAAACAATGCCGAGTCTTTGTTTGAAGTACAGTTTCTGGAAGGACCGGAAGGCTTGAACAGCAGCTTTTTGTATAGTTTTATGCCTCGTCCAATTTCTCAACAGGAGTTGACACCGATTACCGGTACATCCAATGCGCAACCGCTGGATGGGGAAGGCAATAACATCCCTACTCCTGACATCATAGCCGCTTACGAAGAGGGTGATTTGAGAAAGGATGTATCCATTGACTATGTGGAGATTTCAGGTAGTGACCGGGATGACAAGGTATATCCTTATATTAAAAAATATGCCAAACACCACGATTTGCATGGCAACCACGGGATAAATTGGCCCATCTATCGTTATGCTGAGGTATTGCTATTCCTGGCAGAAGCACTGAATGAGCAGGGTAAGACCGAAGAGGCTGCCGGATACTTGAATCAGATACGAAACCGTGCCGGATTGGCAGATACCAATGCATCTGGTCAGGCCGATATGAGAGAAGCCATCTTTAATGAAAGAAGAGTGGAGCTGGCTTTTGAAAACAAAAGGTGGTTTGACATCACCCGTGCCGACAGGGTACAGGAAATCATAGGCGATTTTGGACAAAGGGCTTTGGCCAACCCTCTGGATTATTATTATCCTGCCGGTGCAACTTTCCGGTCCAATGCCTTTACCAATATCACCAAATATTATGCGCTACCTGCTGCTGAAGCGGAGATTACACCTCATTTCTGATCCCCATGGCAGCATGATAATAACGGTATAACCCAGCCTTTAAGATACAGCGGAGAGCATACAGGCTTTCCGCTGTTTTTGGTTAATTATGACCAAAGGTGTAATTTTCCTATTACTGGCTTTAATTAACGGGGTATTTGGGTTAATTTTAAGCAGGTTTCTTTACAATCACTTGAATAAAGAATTGCCAATTAATGATAAACATATGTATAATAGAAATTCAATGAAAAACTGGCTGATGGCTGCCCTTATCCTGCTAATTGCAGGAGCATGTGGGGATGGGGGCAGTGGTGAGCAAAAGGATGTACATCCCAAGGTAGCCAAATTAAAATTACCGTCTGGTTTTGAGGCGGAGCACCTGTACAGCCCCGGGGCCAACGAGCAGGGATCCTGGGTCGGGATGACTTTTGATGATAAGGACAGGTTGTTAACCGTAGATCAATACGGTGCCATTTACCGGCTTGAGGTTCCAGCCATTGGTTCTGATTCCCTGAGCCCAAAGGTGGAAAAACTCATTATCGGAGAAAATGGAGACGATAAGATAGGTATGGGCTATGCCCAGGCCCTTTTATATGCCTTTAATAGCCTTTACGTGATGGTGAATCACCGGGCAAACGATGATTTCGATAAAAATACGGGCATCTACAGGCTTCAGGATACCAATGGAGACGATCAATTTGACCAGATCACTACCTTGAGGGAATTCACTGGTAGCCCTGGTGAACACGGGCCCCATAGCATGGTGGTTTCTCCTGATGGACAATCCATTTATATTGTGGTAGGAAACCACATTGATGTACCGGAAATGGATCATTACCGTATCCCCAGAGTCTGGGCGGATGATAACCTGATCCCGGAAATCAAAGATCCCAGAGGGCATGCGAATAACAGAGGTGCTCCGGGAGGATGGGTGGCTAAAATTGACCCTGAAGGGAAAGAATGGGAGCTGATCAGTGTAGGATACCGAAATCCATTTGACATTGCCTTCAATGAAGTGGGCGATCTTTTTACCTATGATTCTGACATGGAATGGGATTTTGGCATGCCCTGGTACCGGCCTACCCGTATCAACCATGTAACCAGTGGTAGTGAATATGGATGGAGAACCGGAAACAAAAAGTGGTCTCCCGACTACACCGACAACCTGCCTGCCATCCTTAATATTGGTCAGGGTTCTCCTACGAATGTGTTTTATGGCACCAATGCCAAATTTCCAGCGGACTACAGAAATTCGCTGTACGCCTTTGACTGGAGTTTTGGTATCATGTACAAAATCAACCTGGAGCCTGATGGAGGCTCCTACAAAGCTACCGGAGAGGAGTTTATTTCAGGATCTCCCCTGCCCCTTACAGATGGGGTAATTGGTCCTGATGGGGCTTTGTATTTCATGACCGGAGGGAGACGACTGGAGTCTGACCTGTACAGGGTTCATTATACAGGAGATTTAAGTGGGGATGATAATGGAGGGCTCACAGAGGCCGATTTGCCGGAAGAACACCAGATCCGCAGAAGCCTGGAGGCATACCATGATGGACCCCAGGAAGGGGCAGTAGATTTTGCCTGGCCTTACCTGAAGCATGCAGATAGGTTTGTTCAGTATGCGGCCAGGATTGCTGTAGAGCATCAGCCTATTTCAGAATGGCAAAGCAAGGCCCTCAATGAAAGCGACCCAAGAACACTGACACAAGCCATGATAGCCATGGCAAGGCACGGTAATGCCTCTCAAAGAAATGCCATGATACAGGCCTTGATGGGGATAGACTATGGGTCCCTTAATGAAGAAGATCAGTTAAATCTTTCCAGAGCCATCGAGGTAGTGATAGACCGGCATGGCAACCCAACGGGTGCTGTCAGGAATCAGCTGATCAGCTATCTGGATGAACATTTTCCTGCTGAAAGTAACAGCCTGAATCGGGTACTTGGTAAGGTAATGGTTGCCCTGGAGGCTCCATCTGCCGTACCGCAGTTGCTAAGTCTGCTTGAAAGTGCAGAGGACGATCCGAATTTCCAGAAGACCCTAACTGCCTCTTCTGACCTGATCATGAGAAACCCGCAATACGGATTGGATATTGCCAATATGTTGGCCAATGTACCTCCGGCCCAACAGACGTATTATGCTACTGTTTTGGGAGGCGCCAAAGCCGGCTGGGATGAGGAGTCTTACGAGAAATATTTTAACTGGACCCATAATGCCTTTCAGTACAAGGGTGGTAGAAGCTATGTAGGCTTTATCGACCGGGCCAGAAAAATGGCCCTTAGTACTGTTCCCCAAAGTGAATTTGACCGATATGATGAACTTTCCGGGGGCAAACTGCTGACTGGTTCAGGCAATGATATTGCCGCTACAGAAGTGGAGCCGGAAGGCCCCGGAAGACGATGGACCATGGATGAGGCCACACCACTGGTGGAGGACCTGGAAAACCGGGACCTGGAAAAAGGAAAGGCCATGTACGCCGCAGCACTTTGTAGTTCCTGCCATGCCATAGGCGGAGAAGGTGGTGCTGTAGGTCCTGACCTGACCCAGTTGGGCAACAGGTTTACTCCTAAAGATATTCTGGAGGCTACCCTTGACCCAAGTGCGGTGATCTCGGATCAATACGCAGCCATGGTTTTCGTTATGGGTGATAAATCTTCTGTAGTGGGCAGGTTGATCAGGGAAGATGATGATACTTATTATGTGTCTCAAAATCCTTTCGCACCTGAAGTGATCAAAGAAGTTCCTAAAAATGAGGTGACCAGTATCAAAGAATCTGATGTATCTGTCATGATGCCTGGTTTGGTTAACCGATTGAATGAAGAGGAGCTAAAAGATCTGATGGCTTACCTGGTCTCCGGAGGCAATCCAAACCATGAAGTTTACCAATAGCATCTCACAATAACTTAAAATTTCAGGCCAGGCAGCATTTGTTTGGCCTGAAAAATTTAAACCTAAACCAGTACCCAATGAAGAAATTTTCACAAGTAGCCTTGCTGGCTGCAATTTCCACGTTTGCATTTGCCTGTGGTTCAGGACAGCAAAATGATACCGAAACTGAAAGTGTGGCAGAGGCCTTACAAGTTCAGGACGATAATGACGGATTTGTACAGATTTTTGACGGAAGCAGCTTAAATGGCTGGGATGGTGATCCGACCTATTGGCGGGTGGAAGATGGAACCTTGGTGGGAGAAATTACTGAAGAGACCACCCTGGATAGGAACCACTTTATCATCTGGCAAGGTGGACAGCCGGCTGATTTCGAATTCAAGGCAGAATTTAAAATAACGGAAGCAGGAAATTCGGGGGTGAATTACCGCAGTGAGCCGGTAGAGGGCCTGGCCCATGCACTGAAAGGCTACCAGGCGGATATTGATGGCCAAAACAACTATACCGGGCAAAACTATGAAGAAAGAAAAAGGACTACCCTGGCCTATATCGGACAAAAAACCAAAATCAATCCCCAGGAAAAGGAGGGGGACCTGAGAGCCAATGTTGAAAGAAATGCCTGGCTTGGGCTGGAAGTAGTAGAGGAACTTGGAGATCGGGAAGAGATGAAAAAGGAGGTCAAATCCAATGACTGGAATGAAATCCATATCATCGCCAGGGGTAACAGGCTGCAGCATTTTATCAACGGTACCCTGATGAGTGACGTTACGGATGAAGATCCGGCCAACCGGACCATGGAGGGATACCTGGGCATGCAGGTACATGTAGGTCCACCCATGCAGGTTGCTTACAAAAACATCTATTTAAAGGAACTTTGATCATTTACAGCCATTTTTATGATCATTTTTTCGGGGGCAAACCCGAAAGAACAGGATGGTTGGAAAAGTTAGAATAATTAAATTGAATCCATTATTCATATTTTATGGGTGAAGGCAACAAACCATGGGAAGGAAAAGTAGGCAATGCCCAACAAATTGGAGGCATTGAAACTGCTGTTTTAGATAATGGCTCAGGTAAAGGTGTACGCATTGCCTGGATTGATACCGGAGCAGGCTTGCGATACAAGCTGGTACTTGACCGTGCCATGGATATTGCTTCGGCATCCTTTGGGGCTCATGCCTTGTCATGGATCAGCCAGGTAGGTATTACTCCCCCTTCTCCGTTCACATCGGAAGGCTTGGATTGGTTGCGTACTTTTGGCGGCGGACTGGTCACCACCTGTGGCCTGAGTCATGTAGGCGGTCCGGAGGAGGATGAGCAGGGAAAACGAGGCCTGCATGGCAGTATTTCCAATCTTCCCGCTGAAATTTGTTCTGTCAAGCAGCCGGATTTAGGCAATGGAGATTTGGACATGCACATTAGCGGTATTATCAGGGAAAGCAGCGTGTTTGGCCCTCATCTGGTATTGAGAAGGACCATTTCCGGAACCCTGGGGAGACCTTACCTTAAAATTACGGATGAGGTCACCAATGACTCCAATCTGCCGGCTCCTCACATGCTGTTGTACCATGTTAATTTTGGCTGGCCGCTGATTGACGAGGGAAGCCAGATCATTTGGAGAGGGAAATGGGAATCCAGGGATGGGGATACGAAAAATCTGATATTTAATGAAAAGAATGACTTTAAATCCTGCCCTCCTCCCCTAAAGGCCCATGCAGGTTTTGGAGAGGATGTAGCCTTCATTCAACCGGAGCCGGAATCCGAGGGCTTGTGCCGGGCAGGAATATATAATCCTGACCTGGGATTTGCCCTTCGGATGAGTTTCAGCAAAAAACAATTGCCCTGGTTGATCAATTGGCAACACTGGGGCGAAAATGAATATGTGACAGCCCTGGAGCCGGGGACGCATCCACCTATTGGTCAGCAGCAGGCCAGGAAGGATGGTAGCCTGATCATGCTCAAACCCGGAGAAAAGCGCCAATATGAGCTGCAATTCGACATCATAATGGGTCAAAAGGACATTGCATCATTTGTAAATCATAATCAATAAGCAACAACAATAAATCTAATTAGAACCTATGAGTTTGGCAAAAAAAGCATTAGAAGAGGGACAGGGCATTTTACGTTTGGCTCCTACCTGGGTGCCCAGGTCTTTTTGCGTTCCCGGAAGAAGGATAAAACTGCATCCGGATGATTATTATGTACTTGGAGGAGAAAGAGGCGGTATAGATGAGCGTTGGCTTTCTTCCACTACACCGGCTGAAAATGGCCCCCTTACCGGAAAACACGAGGGGCTGAGCAAAGTGGTAGTCGGTGCAGCTGGCAAAGAAGAGCAGCTCCTGTTGAAAGATGTCATTGATGAATTACAAGGGGAAATTATTGGAGACCGGATCTGGGGAGAACACCAAAGCTGGCCCATGTATTCCAAATTTTTTGACAATATGGGTCCTTTGCCTCATCACATCCATCACAATGATGAACATGCGGCCAAAATTGGCATGAAAGGAAAGCCGGAAGCCTACTATTTCCCACCGCAGTTAAATAACCATGGAGGTGATTTCCCTTATACATTCTTCGGTATTGCCCCAGGCACTACCAGGGAGCAAATCAAGGAATGCCTGATGAATTTCAACAAAGGGGACAACAAAATAACCAGTTTCTCCCAGGCCTTTAAACTGGATCCGGGAACGGGTTGGGATGTGCCTCCGGGCATGCTGCATGCACCTGGTAGCATGTGTACCTATGAGCCCCAAAAGGCTTCCGATGTATTTGCCATGTACCAATCATTGGTCAACGAAGCCATTATTCCGGAGGAGCTCCTATGGAAGGGCACTCCGAAAGACCGGATGGGGGATTTTGACCAGCTGATGGAAGTCATTGACTGGGATTTGAATGTGGATCCAAATATTCTGGAGACCAGATTCATGGCTCCTGTTCCTGTGAAAGATACCGCTGCGATGGAAGCAGAAGGATTTATTGAAAACTGGATATGCTATCGGTCCGATGCTTTCAGTGCCAAAGAGCTGACGGTCATGCCCGGACAAACGGTTACGATTAAGGACAATGCGGCTTATGGCATGATCATGATGCAAGGTCATGGGACCATGGGAGTTTGGGATGTAGAGACCCCTGCACTGATCCGATATGGACAATTGACCCATGACGAGTATTTTGTTACTGAAAAGGCGGCAAGGGAAGGAGTGAAAATCAGCAATCACTCTAAAACAGATCCAATTGTGATGCTCAAACATTTTGGCCCAGGAAATCCAGACCTTAAACTATAAGTATATCCTTATATATAGCGGCAGAATCCTGTTTTATACTGGGATTCTTTCAGTTATTTATTAAATTGAAGGGGATTTTTGGAGGAAGATCTCCGGTAAAGAGCTGGAGACTCCTCTCAAACAGAGTTTTATTTTAATTTCAATCAATTATTCATAGTAAAAAAAATAATATTATGTCCCAAAATAATTTTCCAAAGTTACATAATGCCACCTGGCCTGGAATCGTAGGAAAGGGGCCCGATTCGGAACCCATCATTTCTTTTGATGAGATGCTGGAAAACACCGCCAAAGCGGAAGTTGACGGAGTAAAGTTTGATGGAGTGGACATAGGTCTTTTTGACCCGCACATCGATCTTGAAATGGGCGATGATGGGGTGAAAAAGCTTGTTGACAAGGTGTCTTCCTACAATCTTGAAATTGGCTCAGTAGTGGCTCCTATCTGGGGAGGTCCCATATTGGGTTCAAAAGAAGACCGGGCTACCTACCTGGATTTACTGGAGAAATCCTGTAAACTGGCTTCAAAGCTCCGGGAAGCAGGAATCCGACCGAATGGAATTGTACGGGTGGATACGGCCAGTAGTCCCGAACAATGGGCAAAGGATCCCAAAGGCAGTCAGAAGATCATTGTGGAGACCTTTAAAGAGGCTTGCAAAATTGCCGAGAATTACGGCGAAAAGTTGGCGGCTGAAGGAGAGATTTGCTGGGGAGGCATGCACAGCTGGAAAACCATGCTGGAAACCCTGGAATCCGTAGACAGTCCATACCTGGGCTTCCAGGCGGATATGGCCCACACCCTCTTATATACCCTGGGTTATAACTACCCAGAACACAGGATTTTGCCTGAGGGCTACGATTGGAAGGATAAATCCGTATGGAAAGCGGCATTGAAGGAAATGACCGATGCCTTGCGCCCCTGGACCATAGACTTTCATGTGGCTCAGAATGATGCCACTGTTTTTGGTTCCGGATCTCATGACAAAACAGGCCGGCATTGTCTGGCCAATGACCCCAATGGGAAATTGGACATTGCTGAAGATGCGGGATACTGGCTGAGGGATGAAAAAGGTGAACTCACCAAAGCCTTTAACCATATCTGCTGGGACGGTTGTATGTTTCCCAATGCGGTGATGAGTAAGCAGGACACCTGGAATAACATTCTGGCTGCCCTGATTCAGGTTCGCAACGCACACGGCTGGAAGGCTTGATCCAGATTTTCCGGATGAATCTTTATTTTCCAACAAAAATCAAAAAACATGTCAGAAAAGAAGAAAATTAGAATTGCAATGATCGGTACGGGTCTGATGGGAAGGATCCATACCAACGGATATAAGAGATTGGGAGACTTTTTCCCTGAATATGAGTACCGGCCTGTCTTGCAGGTAGCTTGCTCCAGAAGAGAAGAAAAGATCAAGGCTTTTGCCGAACAGTGGGGATATGCTTCCTATGAGACGGATTGGAAGAAGGTGATCGAACGGGATGACGTGGATGCAGTAGACATTTGCACCCCCAATGATACCCATGCAGAAATCGCCATCGCCGCTGCAAAGGCAGGAAAAATGATTCTTTGTGAAAAGCCTTTGGCCAGGACCCTGGAAGAAGCCGAGGAAATGGTAAAGGTCATAGAAGGAGCCGGGGTAAGGAATACCGTATGGTACAATTACCGGCGGGTTCCGGCAGTAACGCTGGCCAAGCAATTGGTGGATTCCGGAAAACTGGGTAAAATTTTTCATTACAGAGCCAATTTCCTTCAGGACTGGACCATAAGTCCTGATCTGCCACAGGGAGGCGATGCCCTTTGGAGACTGGATGCAGATGCAGCCGGTTCAGGAGTTACGGGTGACTTATTGGCCCATTGTATCGATACAGCCATGTGGCTGAATGGGGGGATCAAAGATGTATCGGCGATGGCCGAAACATTTATCAAGGAAAGGGTCCATCAGAGTAGTGGAGAGAAGAAAAAGGTGGGTATAGATGATGCCTGTACCTTCCATTGCCATTTTGACAATGGATCCCTTGGTTTGTTTGAAGCTACCCGCTATGCCAGAGGGCACAAAGCCCTTTATACCTTTGAAATCAATGGGGAGCATGCCTCCATCCGTTGGGACCTGCATGATTTGAACCGCCTGGAATATTTTGATCACAGGGATGAATCTGTGGTCAGAGGCTGGCGTTCCATACATGTAACGGATGCCGACCAACCTTACATGGATCGTTGGTGGATTCCAGGCACCTCTATAGGCTATGAGCATTCTTTTATTCACCAGGTGGCTGATTTCTTTAAGAGCCTGGAGGGAGACGGACCTTGTGCACCTACGTTCAAGGATGCCTATGAAACCCAAAAGGTCTGCCAGGCGGTATTGGATTCGGCAGCGTCCAGAAGCTGGAAAGATACCGGTGTGGATTGGTAATTCTCGGGAGACCGAGTTAATAACTGTATTTAATCCGGGTCAATTTGGCCCGGATTTTTTTGCTTTTACCTTTTCCGATCAGGTGAAAATATGATTATTCTCAGGATTAAAAAATGGAAATATAATAAGTGTTATATTTACAGAGAATTAAAATGAACAGTTGATTATGGCGCTTTCTTCCATCAGGCAATTTTTGATTGCCATACTTTCCCAGGCGGCTAAGGCGGAATCCATGGGCTGGCTGGATGATCAAATAGCAAAGATAAATGGTGCCAGAGGAAATATGAAGTTATTTCTGGCATTCAGCCAGGCATCCAGGTATTTCTCAAAAGATACCTTACAGCTTACTGATCAGCAAGAGGCTGCTGCTCAAGAATTAAGACCCGGTTTTCAGCCTTCTTTCTGGACAGCACTGCAAACGGCCAGAACGGTACTGGTACTGGAGGTAGTATCAGAGGAAAATGGTGGCTGGTTGCCCACGTTGGACCAGTTGTTCGAATCGGCTGACATGCACGAACTGGAGGCGCTTTATGCAGCCCTTCCTTTATATCCTTTTCCTGAAAAACTTAAAAAAAGAGCATCGGAAGGTCTCAGAACCAATATTACTTCCGTATTTGATGCCATTGCGCTGAATAACCCCTATCCATCGGAATATTTAGATGAACCTGCCTGGAATCAATTACTGCTGAAAGCCATTTTCATGCAGCGCCCACTTTACAGGATTATCGGAGCAGATACAAGAGCCAACGCTAATCTGGCCAAAACTTTGGTAGATTACGTTCACGAGCGTTGGTCGGCCGGCAGAAATGTTATGCCCGAGTTATGGCGCTTTCTTTCCCCTTTTGTAGATCAGGAAACCTTGGGCATGTTTGAAAAAGTATTGACCGAAGGTAATGAATTGGATCGCAAGGCGGTATCTCTGGCTTGCTTTCATGGTAAGGAAGCAGGATGCAGGGAGCTATTGAATCAGTATCCGGATCATCTGGAAGCGATAGAAAAGGGGGAACTGACCTGGGATAAGGTAGGTGAAGCCTTTGATTCGGAAAGGTGATATTGACCTGGTTGCAACCGTTTCCCCTTAATATGGTCCGTTCATTTGTTATTGTTATGAATTGCATTTAAAAAAGTTTAGGTTAGCAGGTAAATTTGATTCATTATGATGTATATCGATCCACACATACATGTGACATCCAGGACAACAGATGACTACGAAGCCATGCAAAAAGCAGGTATCGTAGCTGTCATAGAACCGGCTTTCTGGCTGGGCCAGCCGAGGACTAAAGTAGGTAGTTTTCAGGATTATTTCAGCAGTCTGGTAGGGTGGGAAAGATTCAGGGCCAAGCAGTTCGGGATCGTCCACTATTGCACGATTGGATTGAATTCCAAAGAGGCCAATAATGAGGCCCTGGCTGAAGAGGTGATGGAGCTCCTGCCCCTGTATGTGGGCAAGGAAGGAGTGGTGGCCATTGGAGAGATCGGTTACGATGACCAGACTCCCGCTGAAGACAAGTTTTACCGCTTGCAACTGGAGTTGGCCAAGGAAGTTGACTTACCGGTAATGATCCACACCCCTCACAGGGATAAAAGGAAAGGTACGGTCCGCAGTATGGATGTGAGTGAAGAGCATGGCCTGGACCCAAAAATGGTCATTGTTGACCACAATAATGAAGAAACGGTCAAAGAAGTACTCGATAGGGGCTATTGGGCGGCATTTACCATTTACCCTCATACCAAAATGGGAAGCGAGCGGATGGTAGAAATAGTCCGGCAATATGGCCCGGAAAGAATCATTGTGGACAGTGCTGCTGATTGGGGTATCAGCGATCCGTTGGCCGTTCCCAAAACGGCTGCCTTGATGAAGGAAAAAGGGATTCCGGAAGCGCACATTCAGATGACCTGTTATGGGAATGCCTTAGAGGCTTATGGGCAAAGTGGTCAAATGGAAGAAAAAGACTGGCTGGAAAAAGAGCCCATTGATCAAACCAAAAAGCATGGGGGTAATACAGTTTTGAGAGGAGGGCAAAAGCCGCGGGTAGATAACGATTCCTCCAATATCATAGAGAATTAGTCTGTTTGATGTCGGTAATCACTGCACACCTCAGACTCACCAGGCCTGCCAATATTGTAACGGCGATTGCCGATATTTTGGCCGGAGCTGCCATTTCTGGCGGATTGATCCTTTTCAGTCCTGAGGTAGACTGGAGCAAAATCGGTTGGTTGGTATTGTCAACTATAGGACTTTACGGTGGAGGGGTAGCTTTCAATGATGTTTTTGATGCGGAGCTGGACAAGGTGGAACGCCCGGAGCGTCCCATTCCCAGTGGGAAAGCCAGCGTAAAAAGTGCTGGTCTGATGGCCTTTTTGCTGCTTTTGGTAGGAGTATTGGCTGCCTGGCAGGTCAGTGATCAATCTGCATTTCTGGCGTTCTCGGTGGCGGTCCTGGCAGTCGTATATGATGCCTGGGGAAAACACCAATCCTTTATAGGTCCTATAAATATGGGTCTTTGCCGGGCAGGAAATTTATTGTTGGGCATGAGTTTGGTTGAGGGCGCCTGGGGAGAATTCTGGTTTATTGGCTTTATACCGCTATTTTATGTCGCTGCCATTACCATGGTAAGTCGGGGGGAAGTTCACGGTAAAAACATAAGCGCCCTGCAAGGAGGTGCATTTATTTACGGCTTCATCATTGTGTTTATTTTTGGAGTAGCTTATTTGTACAACGACCACTGGTGGGAATGTTTGCCATTCCTGGTATTGCTGGCTGCTTTCATTTTTCCACCATTGCTCAAGGCAATAAGGTATCAGGAGCCGGCCTTGATTGGAAAATCGGTTAAGGCAGCTGTATTGGCATTGATTATCGTTAATGCCGCCCTGGCAGCTGCCTTTGCGGGTTGGATGGTGGCTTTGGCGATTTTGCTATTACTGCCCCTTTCCCTTTTACTGGCCAAGGCATTTGCTGTCACCTAGTGAACCAAAACAGGGTTTTATTACTTATTTATATTGAAATGAAAAGTTCTTGGGAACTGTCAAAATAAAAATGAAAAAATTGGCACATCAATCGATTGAGCAGGCTTTTAATGTTCCTTTCAGGTACAAGGTGTATTTTACCAAAAGTTTGTTTTCACCGGAAAATCAGCTTTTTTCGGACCTTGTCAAAGGGGATAAAATTCCCAAGGTTTATTTTGTTCTGGACGAAGGTGTTGTGCTACATCATCCCCATCTGATTACGGCCATTGAATCATATGCTCAGGCGAATACAACCTCCTTTACTTTGTGCGCAGCCCCATTGGTGGTTCCCGGAGGGGAGCAGGTAAAAAACGATCAAAAGTATTTCCAGGAGGTTTTGAAAGCCACCCATACCTATGGCATCGACCGGCACTCCTATATCATTGGAATAGGCGGAGGAGCTTTATTGGATATGGTTGGTTTTGCAGCTGCCGTAGCCCACAGAGGGATCAGGCATATTCGCATTCCGACTACTGTTCTATCACAAAATGATTCAGGGGTAGGGGTCAAAAATGGTATCAATGCTTACGGAAAGAAAAATTATCTGGGCACCTTTGCGCCTCCTTTTGCGGTGATCAACGACCCGGAGTTTCTTCAAACCCTTGAAGAAAGGGATTGGCGTTCAGGTATTTCTGAAGCCCTTAAAGTAGCCTTGATTAAGGACGCCTCTTTTTTCGTATGGATAGAAGAACAGGCAGTCGATTTGATGGACAAAAGCCATCACTCCATGACAGAATTAATCTATCGTTGTGCCCAAATGCACCTGGATCACATTGCTTCCGGGGATCCTTTTGAAACAGGTTCATCCAGGCCCCTGGATTTCGGACATTGGGCGGCACATAAATTGGAACACCTGAGTGACTACAAAATCCGGCATGGTGAGGCAGTAGCTATAGGTATCGCATTGGATACTACCTATTCTTTCCTTGCTGGCATGATTTCGGAGAATGAGCTGAACAGAGTTTTGGATCTCATCATTAAGTTGGGGTTTGATCTGTATGTGCCCGAATTGTCAGGGGATGCGCTATTAAGGGGATTGAATGAATTCCGGGAGCACCTGGGTGGGGAATTGACCATCATGCTGCTGGATAAAATTGGAAATGGGGTGGAGGTCCATCAAATGGATCCTGCATTAATTTTCAAGGCAGTAGAAAAATTAAACCAACTACAGGTGGCCTATCAAAAAGCCTGATCAGCTCTTTTACAAATTTTAAAGGAAATACCGGACCATGCAAATTGAAGATTATCACCTTACATATTGTACCAACATACATCCAGGAGAAAGCTGGGAGGCTACTTTCAACAACCTGAAAAACCATGTACTTAAGATAAAAGCTGAACTTGCTCCTGATAAGCCCTTTGCCATTGGTCTCAGAATATCGGATGAGGCCAGCAAGGAACTGGTAGCCAATAATGAATTGGAAATACTTACTTCCTGGCTTGATGCCCACAATTGCTATGTATTTACCCTAAACGGTTTTCCATACGGTGGTTTTCACAGGCAAGTGGTCAAGGATGAAGTACATCATCCGGATTGGTCCAGCAGTGCCAGAAAAGAATATACTCTCCGCTTATTTGATATCCTTTCTGCCATCATGCCGGATGATATGGATGCCGGAATTTCTACTTCCCCTTTGAGTTACAAACATTGGTACAAAAGTGAAGCAGCCAGGAATGAAGTTTTACAAAAATCCTGCACCCATATCATGGAAGTGGTGGCCCGGCTGTACCAGCTTAAGTTGGAAAAGAATCAAATCCTGCACCTCGATATAGAGCCGGAACCCGATGGAATGATTGAGAATTCCTCCGGGCTGCAGGCCTTTTTCGAAAATTGGCTGCTTCCGCAAGGCATTCCGCTGCTGACCAAAATGCACAGTGTTTCATCTGCAGAAGCCAGGGGAATTATCCTGGATCATGTCCGGGTTTGTTATGATGTATGTCACTTTGCAGTAGCTTATGAAGATCACCAGACCGTATTGAATAATTTTAAAAAAGAAGGAATTAAAATTGGAAAGTTCCAGCTGAGTGCGGCTTTAAAAATAGCGATTCCAGAGGAGATCAGCGAAAGGAAGCTGGTTGAAAAGGCCTTGTTACCCTTTGTAGAATCCACCTATCTGCACCAGGTGATAGGTAAATCAGCCGGTGAAAAACTGACCGCCTATCCAGACCTGCCGGATGCCCTGCTGGGCCTGGCCGATACCCGGGAAAGGGAATGGCGCATACATTTTCACGTTCCGGTATTTTTGCCTAACTATGGCACCCTGCAATCTACCCAGGAGGATATTCTGGCCGTTTTGGATCTGAACGGACAACACCACTTTACCAGGCAGCTGGAAGTAGAAACCTATACCTGGGAGGTCTTGCCGGAAGATATCCATTTATCCCTTGACCAGTCCATCATAAGAGAGTTGGAATGGGTGAAAAAACATATCAAATGAAAAAAACTGTAGTACTAAATGTAGTGGCACTTTCTGGTAGGGTGCTCGGAGAACACACGCCCTTCCTGAGCCAATGGATAGGAAAGCGCAAGCAATCTGCCATCAAACCGGTACTTCCTGCTGTCACTTGTTCTTCCCAATCTGTTTATTTGACAGGTAAGTGGCCTCAGGAAAACGGGATTGTCGGTAATGGTTGGTATTTTAAGGATGAATGTGAAATTAAATTCTGGAGGCAGTCCAATCATTTGGTACAATCTCCTAAGGTCTGGGATGCGTTGAAGGCTGAGGATCCCAATTTTACTTGTGCCAACATGTTTTGGTGGTACAACATGTATTCTACGGTCGATTATGCCGTTACGCCAAGGCCCTTATACCCTTCAGATGGCAGAAAGCTACCGGATATCCACAGCCAGCCCATGGACTTGCGGGACCGTTTACAAAAGGAGCTGGGCCAGTTCCCTCTTTTTTCTTTCTGGGGTCCAAACGCCAACATTGCCTCCTCCAGGTGGATTGCAGAAGCCTCCATGAAGGTAGACGAATGGCATGATCCCACCCTTACTTTCATTTACCTTCCGCACCTGGACTACAGCTTGCAAAAATACGGAATTGATTTTGACCATATCGGTAAGGAACTGAAGGAGATTGATTCCTTGTGTGAGCGGTTGATTAATTATTATGAAAATCAGGGGGCAGAGGTCATCCTGCTTTCCGAATATGCCATCACCTCAGTGAGCCAACCCATACACATCAACCGGGCCCTCAGAAAGGCCGGTTACATACAGGTGAAGCAGGAGTTGGGGTTGGAAACCCTGGATGCCGGGACGAGCAAGGCATTTGCCGTTTCAGACCATCAGATCGCCCATATTTACATCAATGATCCCGCAGAAAAAGAAACCGTAAAAGCCTTGGTCCAGGGAATCCCCGGAGTGGAAATGGTTTTGGATAGGGACGAAAAGGAATCCTATCACCTGAATCATGAAAGGGCTGGAGACCTGGTGGCGGTAGCGGACAAGGAGTCCTGGTTTACTTATTATTATTGGCTGGACGACCAAAAGGCTCCTGATTATGCGCGGACAGTGGATATTCACCGGAAGCCCGGTTATGACCCGGTAGAAATGTTTGCCAATCCGGACATCAAATTTTTAAAGGCCAAATTGGGTTGGACCCTGTTGAAGAAAAAGCTGGGCTTCAGGTATTTGATGGATGTCATTCCTCTGGATGCTTCCCTGGTTAAAGGTTCTCATGGAAGGGTTAGCGAAAGTGAGCTTGACTGGCCAGTTTTGGTTACTCCTGGTGAGAACCAGGGAAATGTTGAACCAACAGCGATTTTTTCCCTGATATACGATCAGGTGATGGAAAAATGAGTTTATCCTGCTGCTTTTTTGCTTAAAATCCTTAATTTAGTAACATTATGACCCAAGGTTGGAAAACGTTTTTCGGTATCAGTTCCCTGTTGTTTTTGTTGTTTGCCTTTTGGCAGATCAATGACCCGGACCCTGAATGGTGGGTGCCGGTCTATTTGATTGCGGCGGTCACGGCGGGGTTCGCTTTTTTTGGTAAATTCAATGTGAATATCCTGGTAATTTTTACCTTTACTTACCTGATAGCAGCCGTTTTTTTCTGGCCAGAGGGTATTTTTTCCTGGATAGGCCAGGAATGGGAACAAAAAGACCTTTCCATGAAAACACAGGCCATGGAAACCAATAGGGAATTTTTTGGTTTGGTAGTAGCAGCCGTAGTATTTGCCTTGGAAGCCATCATCGGCAGAAGGAAACGCTTGTTGGAAAACCGGGATAGATCTAAAGAAAATGCGGGTATTTAATTATTTATAGGCTTTACTCGAAGCCTGGTAAATTTCTTAAAATGATGTAATGGTAAAAAAATATGATGTAACGGGTATAGGAAATGCCCTCGTGGATATTGAATTTGAAATTAGCGATGCTTTTTTAGAAAAGAACGGGATAGAAAAAGGGGTTATGACCCTGGTAGACGAGGAGCGACAAAGTACCCTCATGGCTACCATCAATACCAAAACCTCCAAGCTTCAGTGTGGGGGCTCTGCTGCCAATACCATCATTGCCTTGAGCCAATTTGGAGGGGAGGCGTACTATTGCTGCAAGGTAGGCGATGATGAGCTGGGTAGGTTTTTCATGGATGATCTCCGGGAGTCCGGAGTCAATCACAACCTGGATCCCTACCAGTTGGAGAAAGGAATCACCGGGAAGTGTTTGGTGATGGTGACGGCGGATGCAGAGCGAACCATGAATACCTTTTTAGGAATTACCCAAACCTTTGGTACTGCCCAGCTGAACGAACAAGCCATCAAGGATTCCAAGTACCTTTACATTGAAGGATATTTGATTACCTCTCCTGATGCGAAGGAGGCCATGATTCAGGCCAGGAAAGTGGCAGAGGAGAATGGTGTCAAAATAGCCCTTACCTTTTCTGATCCGGCCATGGTGAAATATTTTGGAGAAAGTTTTAAGGAAGTGATTGGTTCAGGGGTTGATTTGCTCTTTGCCAATGGAGAAGAGGCCATGATCTATACGGGCAAGGACAATTTGTCTGAAGCCAGGGAAGCCATGAAAAAGCTGGCCAGGCATTTTGTCATTACCCAGGGAAAAAATGGTGCCATGATTTATGATGGTGATACGTTTATCGACATTGAGCCTTATCCCACGGTAGCGGTGGACAGCAATGGTGCCGGCGACATGTTTGCCGGGGCCTTTCTATATGGCATCACCAACGGACATTCTTATGCTTCCAGTGGGAAGCTGGCCAGCATGGCTTCATCCAAAATAGTAGGCCAATTTGGTCCAAGGCTCACCTGGGAAGAAGCAAAAGAAATCCTGGCCCGGCTTCAGCCAAAAGCGTCCTAGTCTGGAAATAAACCGGCCTTATTCCTCATATACTACATGGGTATAGGTGAATTCTGAAAGGATCAAGCTGTCCTTTTCGGCAGGATGATAGGTGATTTCAAACAATACCCGGTTCAGATCCAGGGCATCATTGATGACAATCTGATAGGCATTTTCGCCAATGTGACTGAGCACATAATCAGGGCATTCCGGCAGGTTGAAATTTACCTTTCCTGCAAAGGAAAGGGGGAAATCCGCTTTTAAATAAAACTTGTCTTCAAAAAGAAAAGCATCCCTGATTCGGGGGAAAAATCGGTTGTAAATTTTTTTCTCCGCTACCTTCAGGCTTTCAAAATACATACGGCCGCTGAGGTATTGTCTTTTGATGGTGCTGTCCCCAGCCACCCTTTCCTGCCAGGAATTTTCTTTGTTGGAGCTATTTGTTGCAGTCCGGCCAGTGCTTTTTAAAACATCGGTAACCTTCTCTTTCACCGGTCCCTTATGCTGACCGTTTTCACAGGCAAAAATAACTGGCATCATAAGGACGGTGATTATTTTGCCTATGTTCATTGTTTTTTCCAGGCCCGGGTCATTTCCTTTTTTCCCGGAGGGCCGGGAACCTCATCCAAAGTCATTTCCAATGATACCAGATTTTTTTTGAGATGCCCTGCTGCGCAATAGGTGACAAAAACCCCTTGCGGATTCATGCGCTCATGAATCTTTTGAAGCATGGCATGCTCCCATAATTCAGGTTGTTTTTTAGGAGAAAAGGCATCAAAGTACACAATATCGGCAGGATATAATTTAACTTCCTGTAGGCTTATTTTGTCTTTTTTGATATTGAAATAATCTGTCATAGGCTTTCCTGAATCCCAATCCATTTGGTGCAGCCGCTTGAAATACCCGTTGTAGTGTGTCAGGGTTTCATCCATTTGCGTAAAATTGAGTTCATTGTAAATATCTGCAGAGAGGGGGTAGGGTTCTATGGTATGGTACAATACCGGTACCTGGTTTTGTTCAGCCCAGATCAATGTCAGCCAGGCATTTAATCCGGTACCAAAGCCCAGCTCAAAAATTCTGATGGGAAATTTCCCCCGGTTTCTGGCATACCAGGCTTCCAGCCCATAAAGTAAAAAAACATGGATAGATTCTCTGTAGGCTCCATGGGAGGAATGGTAGCTCTCATTGATGTCAGGGAGATAAACAGAATGTGAACCGTCTTCTGTGGTAATGATTTTAGGTCCTTTATTTGTCATTGTTCTTTTATTACTGATGGATCAGGGCCACGCAGTAGGCAGATACTCCTTCCTCCCTACCTACAAACCCAAGTCTTTCGGTGGTGGTAGCCTTGATGGAAATCTTGCTTTCTGCTACTTTCATGACTCCGGCCAGGCAGACTTTCATGTCCGGTATGAATGGATTGATTTTAGGTTGTTGAAGGCAAAGGGTAACATCCAGGTTACCCAGTTGAAATCCACTGTCCTCCAACAGCTCCATGACCTTTTTCAAAAGCAATTTGCTATCTATTCCTTTGTATTGAGGGTCCTGATCGGAAAAGTGATAACCAATGTCCCGGAGATTGGCAGCCCCGAGCAGCGCATCACAGATTACATGTATGACTACATCGGCATCGGAATGTCCAGTAGCCCCTTTTTCATGCGGCACCTGGATACCGCCCAGCCAAAATACAGCTCCTTTTTTCAGTTGGTGCACATCATATCCGAATCCCACACGGAATGTACTCATAGGTTAAGCTTTTTGAATTTTATAATTAGTTTTTGTTTTGAACCCTTTACGCCTGGCATTTGTAGTAAAGCACAGAGGAATTATCATTATCCAGGTAGGTCATGGCTGCCTGTTGGATTTGATCCCTTGAAATCTCCATTTTTCTGTCATATTCATCATTGATCAGGGAAGTGTTTCCCAAATAAGCGTAATAGGCAAGCCTCATGGCCCTGCCCAATAAAGATACAGATTCATAGGTTTTCATGGCCTCAGTCTGATTTTTTATTTTTTGCAATACCTGATCCGGAATGGCTCGCTTTTTAAAATCTTCTAAAACCTTTTCAAGGGCTATTTCTCCTTCTTCTGCCGCTACTCCTTTTTCCAGTTTTCCGGTGACTACCAATAGCCCCGGATCAATATTTCCCAACACATAGGCCTGACAACTGGCAAAAATGGCATCGTTCTTTACCAGTTTTTGCTCCAAAACAGCTGACCTGCCAAAGCTCAATACATCTGTAATGAGATCGCAGGATAAAAAGCCTTCCTCCAACCTGCCTGGAATGCGGTATACTTTATACAAGGCTTCTGTGGGGACATTTCCAAAAACCTGTTTGCTTTTTTTCTTTTTTTGCAAGGGTTCTGAAACCGGGTCCTCCTTTGCCTGTACCCCTCTTGGAATCTCCCCAAACCAATGATCTACCCGCCTACGAACCTCCTCAAAATTCACCTTTCCGGCAATACAGAGTACAGCATTATCCGGGGTGTAATGATTTTGGTAAAAATCCAACAGGTCAATTTTTTCGAATTGTTCTATATCCGCTATTTTTTCTCCAATCGTGGGCCAGCGATAGGGGTGTTGTTCGAAGGCCAGGCTACGCAAATGGTGCATGGCATCCCCATACGGTTGGTTCAGGTATCTTTGTTTAAACTCCTCGATGACCACCTGTTTCTGCGTATGGATATGCTTGTCTTGCAAGCTGAGCTGCTGCATGCGGTCAGACTCCAGCCATAAGGCTGTTTCCAGATTCACTGCCGGTAGGGTAATGTAGTAATTGGTGATGTCCGTATTGGTGAACGCATTGCTTGAACCTCCTACCCTTTCCAAGGCACTGTCAAATGCTGGAATATTTTGCGACCCCGAAAACATGAGGTGCTCAAAATAATGGGCCAGTCCGGTTTTGCCCGTTTTTTCATTTCTTGAGCCCACTTTGTAAAGCAGGTTGACAACGGCCATTTCAGAGGAAGGGTCTTCATGCACCAAAACCTGTAAGCCATTGTCTAATACAAATTCCTTATAGTTGATCATAACAATGGGTCAAAAGTAATCAATTCCTCTACCTTTTCTGCTATTCGATCAGATAGATTCTCCTTTATACCCAGATTTTTCAAGGGCCATTTTGATGGCTTCGGTGTCTACATTTCCCTGCACGGTCAGGATGCGGTCTGGTGATTTTAGGTCTACTTCCCAGTGCTCAGCCGGCAGGCTGTCCATGGCTGGTTTGATAGTTGCCACACAGGCAGCACATTTGACGTTGGTCTTTAGTTTGATTGAATTTCCCATAGTTGTATTATATTTTTGTTTGATTTTTAAATTTTAATCTCAGGCTGTTACTTACCACGGATACGGAACTTAAAGCCATCGCCGCACCTGCAATCATGGGGTTTAGCAGAAACCCGGAGACGGGATACAATACGCCTGCTGCAAGGGGAATTCCGATAATATTGTAAATAAAAGCCCAGAAAAGGTTTTGCCTGATGGTACTCACGGTATCCTTACTTAGTTGAAGGAGTTTTGGTATGTCCATTAAGCTAGAATGCATCAGGGTGGCTTTTGCTGTTTCCATGGCAATGTCAGTACCTGCACCCATGGCAATGCCCAGGTCTGCCAAAACCAGTGCCTCACTGTCATTGATGCCATCTCCTGCCATAGCCACCACATGGCCCTGCTTCTTGAGGGCTTGAATGTATTTCCCCTTGTCTTGAGGGAGCATGCCACTTTGAAATTTTTTGATCCCCACTTCCGCAGCCACTGCCGCAGCCGTTTTTTCCTGGTCTCCCGTTAGCATGTGTACTGCTATGCCCATTTTCTGAATGCTGGCAACGGCCTCGCGGGAGTCTTCCCTGACCTGGTCGGAAATGCCTACCATTCCTACCAGGGTTTTTTCTTCAGCCATATAGACTACAATGTCCCCATTTTCCAGCATTTTTTCTCCGGCCTGAATGAATGACTCCTGGACCATTAAACCCTCTGATTTCAGCCATTTCAATGTTCCGATGCGGTAAGTGATTCCTTCATGAACAGCCTGCACCCCTTTTCCGGTAGCGGACTGAAAGTTTGTAAATGGCAATTGGGATTTGGAGGGATTGAAATGCTGGGCGATGGCCGTTGCCAAAGGATGTTCGCTTCTTGATTCCAGACCCTGGAAGATGGACTGTAGCTTGCTATCATCTATCCCTTTTTGCCAGATTACTTCTTTTACCTTTGGCTTTCCCATGGTGATGGTACCGGTCTTGTCAAGGAGCAGCACATCCGTTTTTTTGCCGGTTTCGAGGCTTTCAGCATCTTTGATCAGAATGCCCATGGAGGCAGCTTTACCAATACCCACCATGATGGCAGTAGGCGTAGCAAGGCCCAAAGCACAGGGACAGGCAATGACCAGCACAGTAATGGCGGAAAGCATGCCTCTCAGTGCGGCATCATCAATGCCGCTGAAGGCCCAAACCAGAAAGGTGATGAGGGCAACAACCAAAACCGCAGGCACAAATACCGCAGTCACTTTGTCCACCATTTTCTGAATGGGGGCCTTGCTTCCCTGCGCCTGTTTCACGCGGGTAATGATAGAAGCCAATAAGGTGTCAGCGGCTGTTTTCGAGACACTGAACTGAAAGCTCCCTTTTTGGTTGATGGTGCCTGCAAAAACCTCGGCGCCAGGTTGTTTTGTGACAGGTATGGGCTCTCCACTAAGCATGCTTTCATCCACAAAAGATTCTCCTTCTGTAACCATGCCATCCAGAGGGATTTTCTGTCCAGGTTTTACCAATACGATGTCTCCGGTTCCTGCTTCGCTTACCGGCACCAGTATTTCTTTTCCATCTTTGACAAGAGTCAATTCTTTTGGTTGTAAGCCGATCAATTTTTTTAAAGCTTCAGAGGTACCTGCTTTTGCCCCGGACTCCAGCATGCGACCCAATAGGATAAAAAATACGATTACAGCCGCTGTTTCAAAATAAACATGGGGATCCAGACCTCTGGCCTCCAGCCATTGTGGGAAGAAGGTATTGAATGTACTGTAACCATAAGCAATTCCGGTACTGAGAGCTACCAGCGTGTCCATGTTGGCTTTTTTGGCTTTACTCTGCTTATAGGCGTTGATGAAGAAAGTCCTTCCAAAAATGAATAGGACGGGAGTTGTCAGGGCCCACATGATCCAATTGCCATAGGGCAGGCTCATCCAGAACATGCCAATGATAAAAACTGGAAAGGCCAGAATTCCGGCCGCAATGGTGTTTTTACGGAGTTGCCGGTGAGCCAATTTCTGAAGTTCCTCTACATTTTCCTTTTCGTGAAGTTCTATCAACAATTCATAACCAATTTCATGTACGTTTTTTCTGGCCTGATTTAGATCTGTTTTGGCTTCATCCAGAACCAGAGTGGCTGCCTGGGTGGCATAATTGACTTGGGCTGATTGAATGCCCGGGGTTTGTTTCAATGTGGATTCTACACTTACTGCACAAGCTGCGCAACTCATTCCCGATACCGGAACTTCTATGGTTTTCATCATTATGCTATCATCTGAATTTCAGTTCAAAATTACAAGGAATGGGTAGTTACCTGTTATATAATTTTTAAAAAAATGTACAAGGTGATTTCCAATAAATCGATAAAAATGTTGAACTTTAGCCTTATTATCCAGGTTTTTGAACACGAAAAACTTCAGGTATAAAAGTTTAAAATTCACTTTCAATGTTAAAATCTACCATAGACCCGGCCTGTACCGGTTTGTTTTCAACTTTATTTTTAGACTATATTCAACATAAAAAGGAATTAAAACACTTTTATCAGGAGTTTCCGGAACTGGGGCATTTCAAAAAAGCCATTGCAGAGAAGACTTTTGACCAGGAAAAGAGAAATACCCTTGTAAGGGTTTTGAAGGAGCAATATACTGGCTTTGATTCCTCCCGGGTCAGCAGCAATATTGACAAACTAAAGCAGCCCAATACCTTTACCGTGACCACCGGGCACCAATTGAACCTGATGACAGGGCCTTCTTTTTTTATCTATAAAATAGTTTCCACCCTTTTATTGGCCAAAAAGCTACAGGAGACTTATCCAGATTGTCACTTTGTTCCCGTTTATTGGATGGCCTCTGAAGACCATGATTTTGAAGAAATCAATCATTTTCATTTTGACGGAGAAGAATACCGATGGAATTCCGATCAGAAAGGGCCGGTAGGAGATTTTGTGTTGGACAAGTCTGTTAAGCAACTGATGCAGGAATGGGATTTTCTGCCCGATTTTTTTAGGGAAGCCTATACCCACAGCAAATGCCTGAAAGAAGCGGTTAGAAAATACGTACACCATTTATTTGCCGATCAGGGTTTGGTGATTCTCGATGCCAACGATAAGGCATTGAAAAAATCATTCTTGCCCATTATTAAGGATGATCTGTTTTCCCAAAAGGCCAATGAGCTGGTCAAACAGCGCAATGAGGGATTGCAAGATGCCGGGTACCAAACACAGATATTCCCCAGAGAGATAAATTTTTTCTACATGGAGCCAGGAAGAAGGGAACGTTTGATTCACCAGCAAGGTCTTTTCAGGACCCACGATGGGAAGGATGAATGGTCAGAAAAGGAGATGGAGTCCCTGCTGGAAGAATATCCGGAAAAATTCAGTCCTAATGTGGTCATGCGTCCCTTATATCAGGAAGTCATTCTTCCCAATTTAGCTTACCTGGGAGGGCCGGCGGAAATTGCTTATTGGTTTCAACTGAAGGGAGTTTTTGACCACTATAAGGTCGATTTTCCTTTCCTTTTGCCGAGAAATTTTGCCTTGATCGTTCCCAGGATAATCCAGCGAAAGATAAAAAAGTTGGGTTTCAAACCCGAAGACCTCTTTTTATCCGTCGATAAGCTAAGGGTGGATTACGTTTATGAGCACTCAGAGGAAGATTTAAAATTATTGCAGGAAAAAGAACAGCTGAAAAGCCTGTTTTTGTCCCTGGAAGAAAAGGCTGGTAGCCTGGACAGTACTTTGATATATGCGGTGAAGGCCGCACTGAACAGGAGTGATAAGATTATCAATCAGTTGGGAGTGAAATTCAGGAAAGCTGCGGAGCGCAAGCAAGAGGATGCTGTCAGGCAGATATTTGAAATAAAGGAAGGTTTGTTTCCCAACGGAACCTTGCAGGAAAGAAAGGTCAATTTTCTGGAATTTTATTTAAAGGATAAAAGTTTTATTGACGGGCTTTACAAAACATTTGATCCTTTGGATTTTAATTTCATAATTTTGCAGGAGGATGGAAGCGAAGAAAGAGCTAAGGAAGACTTTTAAGACCCATAGAGAAGCACTGGGAGCAGGTGAGCGGGAATTACGTTCTCAAAAAATTACCAGCCAGGCCCTGGCTTTTCTAGCTCATTTTCCTGAAGTACAGCATATTCATTTATTTTTACCCATCAAAAAACTGTATGAAATCAATACGGTATTATTATTGCAGCAGCTTTTTGATAGCGGGTATCAGGTGTATGGTTCCATTACAGACAGGGCGGCGCATCGGCTAAAAACGGTGCGGTTTTCCACCAATTCATTTTTCCGGGAAGATCCGATGGGTATACCGGTTCCGGAGCATCCCGAATATACCAGTGAGGAGTTGATAGATTTGGTATTTGTGCCCCTACTTGGAGTAGATGCGGAAGGTAACAGAATAGGTTACGGTTTGGGTTTTTATGACCGGTTTTTTCCACAGCTAAGAAAAGAGGTGGTCAAGGTGGGTTTGTCTTATTTCAAGCCTGAAGGTAGTTTGCCGAAAGATGCGCATGATGTGCCCTTAAATGCTTGTGTGTTTCCAGATGGATTTGTAATTTTTAATCAATAGTTTTTCTAAAAAGCAGTATTATGGTAAAAAAATCGATGATTGTAGTTTTTGCCCTCCTTATGGGTTTATCCCTGATAAATGAGAGCAAAGCCCAGACCTATGCCACAGGGATAGGGCTTAGAGCAGGTGTAAGCAATGGATTGACGGTCAAGCATTTTATCCAAAGCGATGTAGCGCTGGAAGGAATACTTCATACCCGATGGAGGGGATTGGTCATCACCGGATTATATGAAGTGCACAAAAATATCCGGGAAGTCAGGGGCCTGCGTTGGTTTTATGGTGGTGGTGCCCATATTGGGAGCTGGAATAGTGGCAATCCTCCACCACCTTGGGCAGATTCCGGATACAGGGGGTCTACCATTGTAGGGATAGATGGGATCATCGGTCTGGATTATAAGTTTGAGGATGCACCGATCAACTTATCTCTGGATTATAAACCAGCCTTTAATATCATCAATGGAGGTGGTTTCTGGGGGGATGAGGTAGCTCTTTCTATCCGATTTACTTTCTAAAAAAAGAAAAACCGCTGAAAACCCTTCAACGGTTTTTTATCATCTTTTTTTATTCCTGGGGGATCAATTTGATCAACAAACCTGTCCCCTCTGTAACGGCATAAATGTATCCGTCAGGGCTTTCGGCCACATGTCTTACGCGGCCAATGTCCTGCAATAATTTTTCTTCATTTGCATAGTTGTTACCAGCTAGTTCAACCCGGGCTATGTGTTGGCTTTTGAGAGCACCTACCAATAAGTTTCCTTTCCATTCAGGGTATCGGTCAGAGGTGACGATCATAGAACCACAGGGAGCAATGGATGGCCTCCAGAAATGAATAGGCTGCTCCATACCCGCTTTCACGGTGTCTTCGGTGATAATGCTGTCGTCATAATCAATACCATAGGTAATTTCAGGCCAGCCGTAATTTTTTCCTTTCTCAAGAATATTGATTTCATCTCCTCCCTTGGGACCATGTTCTATACCAAAAATCCGATTATTGGCCTTGTCATAGACCAATCCCTGAGGATTTCGGTTGCCATACGTCCAGATAGAAGCTACAGCTCCTGTTTCATTGACAAATGGATTGTCTTCAGGGACCCTGCCATCATCATGTATACGATGGATTTTTCCATGAAAGTTCTCCAATGTTTGGGCATTTTCAGGATTGCTTCCTCTTTCACCATTACTAAAATAAAGGTAATTGTCTTTGTCAAAAACTATCCGGCTGCCAAAATGTCTGCCACCTTCTACAGCAGGAGCCGTGATGATCAAGTCTTCCTTTTCGACCAGCGAATTTCCCTGAACTTTGGCCCTCATGATGGCAGTAGCTCCGCCACCTTCCACCGGTTTGGCATAGGATATGTAAATCCAACCATTGTCCGCATGATTGGGATGGGTTTGAATGTCAAGCAAACCTGCCTGATTTACCTCATGTACAGCAGGCACTCCTGCTAATTTTTCTCCTGTGTATTGATCATCTTTGAATACCAGGATTTCACCTTTCCTTTCTGTAATCAGCATGGTACCATCTGATAGCCAGGTCATTCCCCATGGGTTTTCCAATTCCTGATACAGCGTATCCACCTTGAAAGAAAGCTTTTCAGAACTTATGGCAAAGGGATCAGGGGCCGCCTGCTTTTCCTTTCCTGACTGACATGCTGCTATCAGGCCAGCTGAAATTAAAATAATATTACTAATAAGTTTTGTTTTCATTATTATTTAGTTTTATAAAGTGCGAATATACGATTTTTTCAGTAATTTCTTCGGGCCTTTGCCTGAGTTTAAAATTTCACCCGCAGGTAATTTAACCTTCCATTATCCTGAAGTCACTGCAGCTGCCAGCAAGGCTTCTGTCCCTATAAATATCCAGAAAGGATAAAATGCATTTGGTAGGATATTAACGTCAAAATTCATTATTTCAATGAATACGTAAATAATATATTGTGTTTTACACTAATAAAAAAATTTTGTACTTCATATTTCACTTATTTTTTATATTTATCTTTTATGCAGGTGTAATTTATTTTACTTTTATCACTGGAAACCAACGCCTACCAAACTATTTAACCTTTCAAAATCTCAATTGAACTGCCCAAAAACTATGTTCATCGAATATTTTCATTTGCCTTGATAAGATTTCAGATCTTAGAGGTATTAAACAGCAGCATTTATTAAGAAAGAGAAAGATTTTAACACCAAATAAAATGAAAAACAGCAAAAAATTTAACGGATTGAAATTATTGGTAGTATTTGGATTGTCTTTTATCACTATGGTCTCCTGCATAGATCAGCCCATAGAAGGACCAGCGGGATCAGGTAATACGCAATCCATCGAGACACTACAGGCTTCCAATGCCTTTGATTGGAAAACGTCAGAAAAGGTACTTGTGTCGGTAAAGGGCTTATCTGCGGATATTGCGATCAGCAGGACCCTAACTTTTGAAACCGAAAATGGCAACGAATTTTATGCAGGGGTGCAGCAGATGGGGGCCGATTTTGAGATGGCTTTTGATTTGCCTGCACACATCAGGGAAGTCACCATGAGGTTTGGTAGTTTGGAGAAAAAGGCCGAGGTAACCAACAACAAGGTTTCATTCGACTTTATCGTAGACATGGGACAGGATGATGTTGAGCCATAGACGAGGGGTTTAGATCCATAAAGGAAATTGTTTTAAAAATTTTTAAAATTTAAATCATGAAAAAAACAGCAATATTAACTTATATTTTAAGCTTTTTGGTCTATCCATTATTTGCACAGGACCATACCGTGGAAATGGATGCTGAGTTGGGAGACAGAAACAACTATTTCGCTACCTGCTGGTCTATGGGAGCGGTTACTGTCAGTGATAACGGGGAAACCCTAATTTCTGGCGATTATAGTTTAAGGACCAATCAGGTAACCAACGAATCCAATACCGCTACCTGGATAAAGTCTCCCTGGCTGAAGCTTGAAGACGGAAACGTAACGTTCAAAACGAGGCTTGATGGCAATGCTGGTGGCAATAGAAATATCCTGGTACAAATTATTGCTTACGACCCTGACAATGAAAGTACAGGTGAAGGTGATGTGGCTGAAATTGGATCTTTTGAATTTCCCAATCCCATTAACCGTCAAACTGAAGTTCACGAAGTGGCTGTAAGTATTCCAGAGAATTATATTGGAGAAACGGTTAGGATTTTTATCAGTTTTGTGGGTTCCGGAGGATCTGCCAGAATCGGGATGGATGAGTTGGTGATTCCAGGAGAATATGCTTCGGACCCATCTGAGGGTTGTTTGCCAGTTAGCCCAAAGAGTGATGCTGATGGAGATGGAGTGGCTGATGATGAGGAGTCCTATCCCGAGGACAAATACAGGGCTTTCAATAATTACTTATCTGGATCAGACTATGGAACGCTTATGTTTGAAGATTTATGGCCTGCAAAAGGAGATTATGATTTTAATGATCTGGTGGTAGACTACAGGATCAATCGGATTACAGATGCTAAGGGAGATGTAGTAGAAGTTGTGATAGAGCTTTTAACAAGAGCTGCGGGAGCCGGTTTCAGCAATGGACTTGGAATAGAGTTCACTGGTTTGGCTCCTGAGAAAGTGATAAAGGTAGAGGGCATAAAAACCAAGTCAGGAAGCATCCATACTTTTACTGAAAATGGATTGGAAGCAGGCAACGAGTTCGCCACCATTATTCCCTTTGACGATGTGGATTTGGTTCTTACACATCCTGGAAAAGGTGCATTGGGTATCAATACAGACCCCAAATTTGGTTTTCAGGAAGTGAAATTGCAAACCATTGTAATGACACTGAAAGAAAATGGTGAAACCACCGAAGCAGGTCCTACCTCTCTGGAGGACCTGGAAATGGAAAACTTCAATCCCTTTTTGATAGTAGATCAAAACAGAGCTGTTGAAGTACACTTGCCTGGAAAAAGGCCAACCAGGCATGCCGATCAATCCCTCTTTGGAACCAAGGAAGACGGTAGTACAGCAGGTGGAGAAAGCTATTACAGGAATAAAGAAAACGGTTTACCATGGGGACTGAATGTATCCGTAAGTATTCCATACATGGTAAATAAGGAACCGATCACCAAAGGTTATACCCAATTTTTCGAATGGGTAACCTCCGGAGGAACGGCTTATCCGGACTGGTACCTCAATAAGAGTGGATACCGGGATAATAAGCTCCTGCTGAATGCAAATTTAACGGAACAAGTTATCATCAGGCCCACACGACCTACCCAGAGGTAAGCAATTGTGGTCATATTCAGGAAGAGAAAATTCAGGTAGGCTTAGGCACTGCCTGAATTTTCTTCCTCATTTTAATAAACCACGCTTCAATTATTATGTTGTTGATGGTCAGAGGTTAGATTTATTTTTGGTTTTAGGATAAAAGGATTATTTTAGCATTATAATTATTTATTTTGTGTTTTTACCGTAGGAATAACAGCAGGTTTTTAATAGAAATTTCATGGGATATTTAACTTTAAACAGGCAGCTTGTTTTTTTTAATAGGTTTCTGCCGATGATAGCAATGCTTTTTTTGATTGTTTTTACAGGGAAGGCACAGGTTGTCACCGTCACCGGAGAGGAAAACAATGTAGCGATTGAACAGGTAAACTATCTAATTAATGGTGAAGAGTTGATACAAACTTCTCCTGAAGGGAACCAAAACCCCAGCCCTGAAGATGCACCGGTGGTGATCAGTTCCATCTTGACAGCGGAAGGAAGAACCATTTTTGCGACCACAAGAAATCCTGCCGTTACCAATCCTAACCCTGCCATAGGCAGTAATGAAATCAGGCCTGCTGCCATTCAAATTGTCCGGTCCGACAATACCATCATTTCACACAGAGATGCCGCATTTATTGAAAACCTGGAAGCGGTGGTTTCCACTCCTGATATCAGGTCCTACTGGGACATCAATGCCCAGCCTTCTATTCCAAGGGGAGAACAATTTGTTGATTTGATGTACAATGGACCTGTAGTAACTTCCGGTTACCTCCTCTATACAGAACGAGATGGCAATTCACCTACTGACTTTATTGCTCTGGGTAGGGATGGAGAGCCCATTGAAGGGGCAAATGTCATCGAAGTTAGGGGGTTTCAATGGCAAACAGGAATCAATCACGTTGAAAATGTCCCTGAACAGGCACAGGAAATGATCCTTTTTTCTCCGGGCATATTTGAATCCGGGGAACCCATTTACGGGATACGGATCATTGCTGTAAACGAACCCGATGGAAAGCTCGTGTTTTTTGTGAACGCTATTTCTGCCAGTCCGGATGTAGCGGAGCGGGTAAATAGTGAACTTGGCGGCGAGGCAGTTCTGAATATTTTCGACAATGATGAACTCAATGGTTTGCCTTTGAATCCCATAGATGTGCAGCTCAACATCATTGAAGACTTTCCCGCAGGTACAGCTGTCTTGAACCCGGATGGTACAGTAGATGTCCCGCCCAATACTGCACCCGGTGATTATACCCTTATTTATGAAATTAGTGCGGGCAGTGATTCAGATCAGGCGGAAGTTACGATTGAGGTGATCGAATACAAACCTGAGGCATTTGATGATGCAGCTGAGTTGGAGGATAGTTTTGCGCAGGACAGTTTGTTGAATGTACTGGACAATGACATGTTGAACGGACTACCGGCTTTGATAGAGAATGTTAATCTCAGCACAGTAAGCAATGATGCACCGGATTTTATCGAACTTACAGCAGATGGCTCCATTGATATAGCCGTGGGTATTCCTTCAGGTAGCTACACCCTGGTGTATCAGATTTGTGATGCAGCAGACCCTGGCAAGTGTGACCAGGCAGAGGTGAGCATTGTAGTAGCCCCAACCCTGCTGGTAGCCGTGGATGATAATTTTGGTAATGTGAATCTCAACCGCGCCGGTGTAATTGGGGACGTGGTAGCCAATGATCTTTTGAATGGAGAAACTATTGGAGAGGATCGGGTAGTCGTTGAATTACTGGATGCAGACGGATTAGTAGGCATCAGTCTTTCACCTGAAGGAGCGTTATCCATTCCCGAAGGTCTGCCCAACGGAAACTACGAACTGCTTTATGAGTTGAAAGAAATCATTAATCCAGGAAATTCGGATCAGGGAACCATCAGGTTTTCACTGCTAGATATACAGCTGGAAGCCAATGACGATGAGTCCGTGACCAACCAAAACCGGCCCTTGGATATCCATTTGCTTGAAAATGATTTTATCAATACCGGTGAGTTGCTGCCTGAAACCCTGCTGATTGTTACAGATCCGGAGAATGGCAGTCTTGAACAGCAGGAGGATGGTTCGGTCACTTACAGCCCGGATGTCAACTTTGCCGGCTCGGACAGTTTTACTTATGAAATTTGTGAAAATACAGACAGGCAATTTTGCGATCGGGCTGTGGTCAACATTACTGTAAGGCCAATACAGCTGGAAGTATCAAAGGTTCCTAATGTAACGGAGATTCCCGTTGGAGGGATCCTTTCCTATACCCTACAATTGACTAACAACTCGGCATTTGATCTGGAAAACGTTCGGATAGAGGACATACTTCCTGAGGGCTTGATGTATTTATCAGCTGTACCTGCGCAGACGGAGGATAATGCTTGGTTGGTTGAAAATATCGGCTCAGGAGAAACTTTCATGATCAATTTGGAAGTCATGGGATCCGCTTTGGGACAGGTGGTCAATATTGCTGAAATCAGTATTGGCGATTACGAGAATTTGGCACAGGCGGTACCGGTTAGCATCCTGGCCAGGCCTGTGGATATCAGTATCACCAAATCGTCATTTGATATTGATATCTATGAGGGCAATGAATTTGAATATGAGATCCGGGTCGTAAATAATGGTGAAGGACCAGGGGAGGGAATTACGGTAAATGATGCCTTGCCTTCAGGTCTGACCTATCTTGGTTTTACAGGAGATGCAGCGGCATCCGTTTCAGGGAATACGATAAGTTGGACCATTGCCAGCATTGGAGCAGGTGAGGAGATGGTTTTCCGGATCCGGGTTCAAGCTACCGGCACCGGTGCGATTACCAATACAGTGACTTTGCAGGTGCCTGAAGATCAGGAGAATGTTTCCCTTGTTCAGGAAGCGAGTGATACCAATCAGGTGAATCCCTTCTTTATACCCAATGTCATCACTCCGGGAGCGGTAGATGGGAAGAATGATACCTTTGAGATCAGGGGAATTGAAAGATTTGCTCAAAGCAGTTTGACCATTCTGAATAGAAATGGTGACCATGTGTTTGCTTCGGACGATTACCAGAATGATTGGGCCGCAGGCGGACTCAATGCCGGATCTTACTATTACGTATTGGTCATTACGGACAGTATGGGAGATGCCCAAACTTATAAGGGATGGGTTCAGGTCGTCAAATAATTATTTTGTGTTTATCGGGAGCATTTAAAATGGGAAATCAATGAAGAATATTTTTAGCGTTTTTGGATTTTTAATGGTTTTTAGTGGATTGGGGTTCAATATTGCTGAAGCCCAGCAGTTGCCCCAATTCAGCCAGTACATGTTCAATGGATTGCATATCAATCCGGCTTATGCAGGGTATAAGGGAGAGCACTACATTCAATCTACTTACCGTAGTCAGTGGGCCGGATTACCAGGAGCCCCCACTACTTTTACCCTCACAGCTGATTTGAGTGCCAATGAGGGTTTGATGGGCTTTGGTGCTTCTATACTCGCCGATGAGCAAGGCCCTGCCAAAACCAATTCCGGTTTATTGACGTATGCCTACAGGATTCAAACGGGAAGTGCCTCATTTTTGGGCTTTGGAATAAGCGGAGGCGTCACGGAATATGCCATTGACGGTTCCATGTTTAATCCCAATGATTTTGATGATGCAGAAATTCCTGAAGGAAGGATCAACTTATTTACTCCGAATTTGAATACCGGGGTGTTTTTTCACAGTCCGGATTTTTTCGCCGGTTTTAGTGCCTATAACCTGATCGGCCGGAATGCTTTGGAAAATGAAGCGGTAGCACTGGCTTACCACAATGTGCATTATTACCTGACCGCAGGTGGCTTGTTGCCCCTTTCCGATCAGGTGCAGTTCAAGCCTTCCTTTTTGTTGAGAAATGGAGGAAGCGGGCCGAGCAATCTGGATTTAAATGGGATGTTTTTGTTTATGGACAGGATATGGGCAGGGGCTTCCTACCGTACCAATCTCAAGTTGGGACAAAATGAATTGCCTGATGGTTTGTCTGCCAGAAATGCCGTAGCATTGATTCTTGAATTGTTTGCTACTGAAAACCTCAGGTTAGGTTACGCCTATGATGTGCAGACCAATGCATTCAGTGGTTTAAGGAATAATTCCCATGAAATCTCCATTGGCTACTATATTTCTCCAAGAAAAGTGAATATGAACAACCCTAGATGGTTCTAAATATGAAAAACATTTTTACATATCTGATTTCCACGTTATTATTTGGCTTTTTGTCCGTTTCAGCTACTGCGCAAAGTGGTTTACTACGCTATGCGGACAGGAAGCTTGCCGAAGAAAATTATTTTGAAGCTGGCCAGGGATTTGTCGATGCCTATGCCCGGAAGCCTACCTATCAGGCAGCAAAAGGTGCGGCCATGGCTTTTGATGTGTTAAGAGATTATCCTAAATCTTACAATTGGTGGGAAAAGGCAGTGTCTTTTGCAGATGCCGATGAAAATGATTGGTTATACTATATTGCTGCGGCCAATAGGGCAGGTGAAAAAAATGCGGTTTTTGCAGCGTTGGATTCCCTGGAGTCAGGTGAGTATGATGCCATCAAAAACCTGCATTTGGATTCATTGCAGTACTGGTACCGGTCGGAAGGTAATGCCGGACTCAAAAGGCTGGAAGGGATCAACAGTTCAAGTACAGAGTTTGGTTGGGTAAAGGATCAGCTGGGCAGGATATACTTCACCTCTGACAGGGGAGGGGAATCTGACCGTGAGAAAAAGGCTTTACGAATTGACAAGGGGTATAAATATTACAACAAATCGACCGACTGGACAGGAAGGGATTATTTAGGAATATACCGCATGGAAGAAGATGGAACGGTATCCCCGTTCGATGTTCCGGTTCCTGAGGTATTTCATGCCTCGGATCCATATGTTTTGCAGGAGCAGGAAGTAATTTTTTATACGGTGACACGTGACATCAGGCGACCCAAAAATTATGAAGTTCACTCAGAAGTTTATTTCAGCCGCTTGGATGAGGCAGGAAATCCGGGTGATTTTAGGGGCCTGCCTGTCAATGCAGCACTGGAATACAGTATAAAGAGCCCCTTTGTGGACGAAAGCAACAACAGGCTATATTTCTCTTCAGATATGCCTGGGGGTCAGGGAGGCTTTGACCTGTACTACATGGATTTTGATGATAATTTTGAATTTCAGGAACCCGTCAATTTAGGACCCTTGGTAAATTCCGGAGGCAATGAGGTAGACCCTTTCATTCAGGGGGAGAAGTTTTATTTTGCCTCAGACGGACATCCCGGGCTTGGCGGATTGGATATTTTCGTTTCAGATATCAGAAATGGTGAGTTTGCAGGAGTCAAAAATATGGGGCTTCCCTATAATTCACCTCAAGATGATTTTGGTTTTTATGAGACAGCAGAAAACAGGGTTTTGATTTCATCCAACCGACCGGAAAGCAGTGGATGGGATGATATATTTGAGTTGGAGACTTTGTATAAGGATTTCCAGGCACTGGTATTGGGTTGTGATGGAGAAAGGGTTTCAGGTCCTCTGGAGGTATCCTTGACGGAAGGGGCTCAAAAGGTCAATATTGATGTAAACCAAGAAGAAGAAGGCATGCTGCTGGCCGAGATGGCCCCTGACCAAGACCATGAAATCCAGATTAAAAAACCAGGTTTTTTTGCTGTGCAGGATAAAAACCTAACAACTAAAGGGCTGAGCTCGGGTACATTGGAAAAGACTTATCAGATGGTTAGAATTCCTTACAATACGGCAGTACATGTAGACTTGGTGTATTACAACCTGGATGAATCTGCCATCAGATCTGATGCGGAAGCACCCTTGGATAAAGTGGCAGAACTATTGAAATCCTATTCATTTTTAAATATTGTGGTAAGATCTCATACGGATGCCAGGGCAAGTGAGGCCTATAATGAAGCCCTAAGTGAAAAAAGAGCTGACGCAGTAAGGGATTATCTGGGCAAATATGGTGTGGCCAGGTCCAGAATAGAAGCAGAGTGGCTGGGAGAAACTGAACTGGCCAATGACTGTGGGGATGGGAAGCCATGTCCGGAAGACTACCACCAATTGAACAGAAGGACCGAATTGTTGCTGCTGGCATTTCCGGAAGAAGGAAGGGCCTACCAAATACCGCCGGAATTGCAGGAGGTAGATTTGTGCGATATCAGTAACATTCAGATTCCGGAGGAGTTGCCCACCATTTATTTTGGTTTTGATCAGGCGGAGCTAAAAGTGGAAGACATGATGGCTTTAGAAAGGGTGGCCCTGATGCTGAAAAACATGATTAATCGTCGGCTTGCCATTATGGGTCATACCGATTCCAGAGGTTCGGCAGCCTATAACGAAGAGTTGTCTAAAAGGAGAGCCCTGGTGGTGAAAAACTACCTGGAAGGAAAAGGAATTGCATCCGATCGGTTGGTATATGAATTTTTTGGTAAGACTAAACCCGTCAACGATTGCGATGAGGTCCCCTGTACACCGGAAATGCATCAACGCAATCGAAGAACGGAAATGGTACTTCCCAGCATCCCCAATCCTAAGAAAAGCTGGACAAAAAAGCAGGACCAATAAGAAGGGAACAGGATATAAAAAAAGGAGCTAATTTTAGCTCCTTTTTTTATATCCTGAATTTTACCTTTATCTACTGCTCATTAGGATTTTGCGGGTTAGGTGATCTTACATCCAATACCAGCGTACCAAATCCAGGCAAATTGGTATAATATTGGGCATACCTTCCGGTAAACCGACCATCCAGGGAGGGATTGTAGTTGTAATACTGCCCATACTGAGAATAGGTTTCTCCATCACTCGTAGTAATTTCATAGGTGATCCGAAACTCGTCCCTGGAAATGCCCGACTCCAATATGCTTGTTGGTGTCTCTCCAAAATAGGCATAGGCTTCTGCTCCGGTCATGGTAATGGTGGAGGGAAAATCAGTAAAAGTTCCCAAAGAAACCTGACTGGAACCTCTGCTCAGAAATAATTCTATAGAGGAAGCGGTGTGTACCTCAAAACCTTCGTAACTAAGGTCAAAAGAAACTTCCGAACCGGCCAGTTCATTGATGTTGAACCAGTATTTTCCCGGGGCGATGGTAGCCCTGGCAATGATTCCTACTTCATAGTCGGGCTCCTTGATGGAGTCCTCTTCAATGCAACTGCTAAATAGCATGGACAGGCTTGCAGATAGTATTAAGGTATATGACTTTATATTCATGTTCTTGTTCGTTTAGGTGGATAGAAAATCAGGGCTGACTCCAAAAAACCGACTCAAACGGGTCTGGAGAATAATCTGACAAAGCCGGGTTGGTTTCAAGTTCTGAAACAGGAATGATGAACCTTCTGGGGTAAGGAGGGTTTCCCATTACGGGCGAAGTTTCTGCAAAGTCAGGAAAACCTGTCCTTCTGTAATTATTGTAAGCTTCAATGCCATTACCCCAAAGGGCTAGCTGGTACTCCGTAATGATGATGTTGAGCCTTTCTGCTTCTGTTTCAGCTGCCTGGTATTGCGAACTTACATCTGCAATGTATGCAGCGATGGCTTCATCTGACATCTCATATTCACTTCCCGAAATGGAAGGCATTTCGGTGGCACCAAAATCCCTCACTTTTTCCATAGAAAAACCGATCCCTTCCTGCAAAAGGCTTAAGGGGTCACCCTCTACTGAAGTGGTCAAGGCCATTTCTGCATGTAAAAACTTAACCATAAATGAGGTAAGCATGGGGAAAATACCTCTTCCGGTACCGTCTGATGCAGATACGGTTTTGGGATTATCAGTATCCACCAGACCGGCCACAGGATACACACCAAAGGTGGCGATCAGGGCTCCTTCGTTGGAGAAGGCTGAGGGATCTCCGGCATCTCTTCCCAGATAGCCATTTCCTATCAGACCGATGGGGCAACCGCCCCCGGCACAGGTGACCACAGATCCTCCTCCATCACCGGGTACCTGGCGGAATATGTAGTACCTTAATCTGGGGTCTTGAACATTGCGGTAAGAAACCCTTCGTCCGGTCACGGCACTGGTGGTTCCATCATTGAGCAGGTTCGCCATGGTCCAGTTGTCCATCCAATAGGCCGTGGCCTGATTGTAGTGGTTTACATGTAACGGATGGCGGTTTTGGTTGGGTGTTTGCTGAGAGCCATACTTCAATTGAAAATCATCTGCCAATTCGGTGATCAACTCAGTATTCAACATTTGGGAAAATCCTTGTTCCGAATTGATGCTACTTTCTTTTCTGGTTTGCGCATACATTTTCAATTTCAGGGAATTGCCCATTTTGATCCATTTGCTTTTGTCACCGCCATAGATCATATCTCCCTGAATCAGTTCAGAGGAAGCATTGATTTCCTGAATGGCCTGATCTACCTGAAGCAAAAGATCGGCATAAATTTCCGCTCCCTGATCTATTTCAGGAAATGTGATTTCGGGATTCAGGGCTTCGAAGTAAGGGACATCTCCATACAAGTCCACCAAAAGGCTGAATGTATAAGCTTTGAGTAGCCTGGCGATTCCCTTGTATCCGGATGCTCCTTCCTCGGTACCATCCAGGATTGCCTGCAGGTTGGCCAAAGGTCTGGAGTACAGATTAACCCAGGAACTGCTGTAGGTGCCCTGGTTTTGTTCGTAGTTTCTGATGGCAGTCGTATACCACATCCTACTGAAGGAACCGGCATTGGTATTGGGTTCACCCAAAAGATTGGAAACCAGGGATACCTGGGCAAAGGCCAATGTGTTTGGCAAGGACAACTGGGTGGAGGTATTGGGGTCCTGGTTAATGTCCAGCAGGTCCTCACTGCAAGAATGCAACATCAGGCTGCCAATCGTTATCAGGAAGAATGCGATGTAATATTTGAATTTATTTTTCAACATGTTCAGGGAAATTTAAAAGGTAAAGGATAAGTTCATGCTGTATCTCCTTGCTGAGGGTACACCGATAAAGTCAATACCTCTCAGGCCGGGAAATGAACTGGTCTCAGGGTCCAGGTTTAGTCCCTCATGCATATTGGGGGTTATAAACCACAGGTTCCTTCCTGACATTCCGATTCTGGCACTGCCAAACGGAGTTTTTTCAAGCCATTTGGATGGGAAATTATAATTTAGGGCTACTTCTCTAAGTCTAAGAACTGTAGCATCAAAGGTGTGAAATTCCTCTGCCGCATTCCAGCCAAAACCTCCCCTGTCATACCACCAATTGAAGTTGGTGATGTTGATTTTATTCCTGATCTTTTCTCCATTGGCATCAACAGCTGCCAGGTAGTTGCCATTTTCATCTCTAATTAATCCACCGTCTTCATTTCTTGCGGCGATGTATCCGGGCATGATCCTGGAATCCATTCGGTCACCGGAGTCGTGGGTGAGCCCCCTGCCCACAATTTCCCGGTTGGATTTGGAGTATAGGTCGCCACCCTGCACCCAGTCCAGAACAACGTCAAGGGTCAAGCCTTTGTAGGAGAAATCATTGGTGATTCCTACTACAAAGTCGGGATTTGGATCACCGATGATCTGCGGTTCCGGATTATCAATATACTTGCCGTAAGTAGTACCGGGAAGTCCATCGATCAGTAAATTTCCCTCTGCATCCCGGATCGCTTTTCTGCCAATCAAAACCCCAAAAGGTTGTCCATTTCGATGAGCGATTTGCACAATTTCGCTGCTACCGGCATTGCTGGTCAGCACAATCTGATCTACTCCCTCCTGTAATTCCAGTACCTCATTTCTATTTCGGGTAAAGGCTGTGAAAATATTCCAGTTGAATCCATTGGGTCTCTCGAGAACCTTTAGGTTTAATCCCACCTCAATTCCCCTGTTTCTTACCCTGCCAATATTGACTACCTGGGTAGCAGAACCACTGGAGGGAGGTACATCAATGGCCGTAATGCCATTTTTTGTGGTCCGGTCATAATAGGTCAGGTCCAGGCCTATGCGTTGTTTCAAGAAGAGCAGCTCAGCACCCAACTCCGTTTCTGTCGTAAGTTCAGGTTTTAGGATAGGGTTGCCCCGGTTACTATTGATAGCGGAGCCATTTACGGTACCAATTTGATTGTTAAAGGGAAACTGGGTAGCTCCTCCGGAACTATTGACAGGTTGGTTAAGGAGAAAGTTATTGGTGGTCAGATAGGGATCTGCATCATTACCCACCTGGCCTACTCCAGCCCGTAATTTGGCATAATCCAGAAAACTGCTATTCAGGGAAAGTGCATCACTGATGATCACTGATGTACTGATCCCGGGATAGAAGTAGCTCCTGCTATCTTCTGGAAGAGTGGAAGACCAGTCATTCCGGGCTGTTACATTAACAAACGCCCATTCCTGATAGGCCAGGGATATGTCAGTAAACAAACCTGCAAAGCGTCTTCTTATGAACCTATCCTCAACAATGAATTGAGAGGAAGTATTGGAAAAGGAGCGGATACCTCTTTCGATGACCCCATTTCCGCCAAACTGATTGGCCGTATTGGTACGTTGATTGATATTCCAGCCTGTGATGGTACGCAAATAGAAATCATCATTCAGGGATTTGTTGATATTGATCAGCAGGTTCCCATCCAATTCTGCATTGTAAAACGTAGAGCGGCGCATGAAACCGGATTGCTCAATGGCAGAACCGAAACCTCCGGGCTCCATCATGAAAAACCGCCGGTCTGTGTAAGCATTGAAACCCAATTGGTAACCAATATTTATCCAGTCATTGATGTCGTATCCAATCTTTACATTCCCATAATATCGGTCTACATTGCTTTCATTCATGGAATTGTCCGCTACCCAGTATGGATTGTTGGCCGTACGGTAATACATGGCCCCTCCGTCTTCCTCCCTTTGATAGGGATAGCCATCCAGGTCAAAACTGGTTGGTGCCCACAAGACCAATTGGGAAGCCGACTGATTGAATCCTCCGAAATTTCCACTGCCCAAAGCTGGATTATTCTGAACCGTACTGACATAATTCAAACCTGCACTCAATTTCAATCCGTTGTCCAATTGAGCATTACCACCTACATTGGCAGCTATCCTGTTGACCGATGAATTGGGAATAATGCCAGTATTATCCATCCAGGAAATACCCGCCGAGAGGTTGGTTTTTTCTCCGCCGGATTGAACCGAAATCGCATGTTCCTGCAATTTACCACTACTGAAAAAATTGCGGTATTTGTCCGTAAAGGGTTGATACAAGACATTATCTCCCCGGGTGGCCACGTTTTGATAGGAAGGTGAATTCAAAAAAGGGCCCAGTGCGGGGTTGGTATAAGGGTGAGGAACCGAATCATAGGCGGTGTAGGGAGCGCCGAATGAGCCAAAATAATTCTCTATGTAGACATTACCATTACCCCCTTGTCCATATTCATTTTGATAATCTGGAAGCTTAGCCACTTCCTCCATTCCAAAGGAGCTGCTGTAATTTACTTCCAGTCCCTTTTTAGAAGCACCGCTGCCGCTTTTGGTGGTGATGATCACTACCCCATTCTGTGCTCTTGACCCATACAAGGCTGCTGCAGCTGCCCCCTTTAAAACTGTCATGGAGGCCACATTGTTGGGATCTATATCAAATGCCCGGTTGGCCACACTATTTCCTCCCTGATCTGTATAGCCCTGGGTTGAATTGTCAAAAGGAATCCCGTCCACCACAAACAGGGGTTGGTTGTTACCTGTAAGGGAGGAACTTCCCCTGATGGTGATATTGGTATTTCCGCCGGTAACTCCCCCGGCTCCCTGGATCAAAACACCGGCTACTTTCCCATTCAGTGCACGGATGACATCCGGTTCGGACCTTTGGGTGATGTCGTCGGAATCCACTTCCGATACCGCATAACCCAATGCTTTCTTTTCCCGCTCTATTCCTATGGCGGTGACGACCACCTCATTCAGGGCGTTAACATTTGGGGACATGGATAAATCAATGACCGACCGGCCATTAATATTTATTTCACTGCTGGCCATGCCAATGAAGGAAAATACAAGGGTTTCATTTCCCTGAGGAACATCCAATGAGTATTTCCCATCTAAATCTGAAACAGTACCGATGTTGGCACCCTTGACCAGTATGCTTACCCCGGGGATTGGGGCATCGTCTTCTGCGGAAACCACCGTTCCGCGTATCTCCTGGGTCTGTGCAAAAGAATATTGCACAAAAAGACCCAATAATAAAATTATTGGTAATTTCTTTCTCATGTTTTAGTTGTTAGTGGAAACTGAATTTTAACCAATGTTAAAAAATATCAGTCACTTTGAAACAAAATCTTAAACAAACACAGAAATAAAGGGTATAAAATACTGATAAACAGTATTTTGTAAAAAATCATTCATCCAAAGCCTTTGTATTTTGTTATAGAATCAGTTTTGACAAAAGAAAAGAGATAAAAAGTAAGTAAAATATATAAATACAGAAATTAGTATTCAGTTAATGAAATATTAAAGAATAAAAAACAAGTATTCTTTGAATTTGATCACCTGTTATATAAAAAAATCATTCAATCTGGAATGAAAATTTACATCTACTTCCTTATTTCTGACAAAAAAATAAAATAGAACATAAAGTAAAATTTGCAAAATAATTACAAAAAGAGGTTATTGATTTTAAAATTAGTAATAATCAAAGTTTTATTGATTAATAAAGCAACGAAACAGACATTAGGCCATCAAAATGCTAATTTTGAAGCTGGTTTGAATTTAAACTGAAAAAAGCTAAGAATAGCTGAAATCGTGAATCAAAGGCTATTTTAGCAGCCTATTGGGTTTAATTTTCCAGGCTAGTCAGTAATTCCGCCTTTTCTGAATAGGTAACACTATCTAACTTCGCTAATTTTTCCAATTTCACTGCTTCAAATGCCCTGAGGTTTTCTTCTGCTATAGGTTCAGCAGGAGGAATATCTTCCCTTAGCCAGTCTACTTGTTTGCCGTGCTTCCAAAATCTGAAACATAGGTGCGGACCTGTGGCGAGGCCTGTACTGCCTACATAGCCAATCACCTGCCCTTGTTTTACCCGAGTTCCTCTTTTGATGCCTTTCCCGATTTTGGACATGTGGAGGTATTGGGTGGAGTAAGTTCCGTTATGCTTGATTTTGACATAATTGCCATTGCCTCCACTATATCCTGCTTCTAAGACAGTACCATCTCCTACGGATCGAATCTCTGTTCCTCGGGGAGCAGCATAATCCGTGCCCAGGTGAGCCTTATACCTTTTTTGTACCGGATGAAACCGGCTTAAGCTATATCTTGAACTGATCCTGGTAAATTTCAACGGATCTCTCAGAAAAGCCTTCTTCAAGCTATTGCCTTCCTGATCAAAATAGGAAATGATGCCATTCTGCTCGAAAGGGATGGCGTGGTATCCCTGTCCCATGTGTTCAAAATAAGCAGCCTCGATATCTTCAATGCCAACCGTTTTGTTTTCAACGAGTTGCTCTTTGAAAACTACCTTGAATTTGTCTCCTTTTTGTAGTCGTTGGAAATCAACCACCCAGCCGTACAAGTCGGCAAATTGGTCAATCAAATCAGGCGTCAGGCCCAGGCTGGTCATGTTGACATATAGGGAAGAAGTAATGGTGCCTCCAATTTCCCTGTTTTTGATTTCCATCGGTTTGCTTTCCTTGTATATCTCAGGTTGATCCAGTTTGAAGACCACAAACTCAGTTGGGTTGGGTTCATAAATGAAAAATTGGGCCTTTAAAGAATCCTTGGGTGTGAGCACCGTGTATTTTTTATTGAAAGCAATTTTTCTCACATCAAAAATCTCAGCTGACTTTTTGGCAATTTCGTCTATGATCTGATAGGGGACATTAAAAGGTGCCAGAATAGCAGACAGGGTCTGGTTTCTTTTCACGATGCCTTCAGTAATGTCCAGTTGATCTATGTTTATACCATAGAGTAAATTTTCCTCTATGGGAACTACCTCTTCAATGGCTACCTGCGCTACCTCTTGTTTTTCAATGGGTGAATTTTCGTCTTTGTCAATTATCCAAAAAACCATGCCGATAATCAAGGCAATTCCACCGTATGTCCAAAATTTTTTCATAAAATCAAGTTTAAATAATAATTGTTATGCAAAATAAGTCAATTATCCCGATAAATTACAATTGTGTTTCCACTTTCTTTTCAAAGTTACGCTTTTTAGGTAAACAATTACGAAGTATGTGATTGTTCCAACGGATAAAAAGTACTTCCTATTGCTTTATCTTCCAGCTAAAATAGCAAACTCTCTTTTGAATGATTATCTTTGGCGATTAATTGCAAACAAACATTAAATTTTATGCATAGAACACATACTTGTGGTGAGTTGCGGTTGGAAGATTTGAATGAAAAAGTGACCCTGGCCGGCTGGGTTCAAAGGGTGAGAAATAAGGGGGGCCTGGTCTGGGTTGATTTAAGGGACAGGTATGGTATCACCCAATTGATTTTTGAAGAAGGAGAAGTTGAGGCATCCATGCTTAAGGAAGCGGGTGCCCTGGGTAGGGAATTTGTGGTACAGGCGGAAGGAACAGTTATCGAACGTACGGCGAAGAATGACAGAATTCCTACTGGTGATATCGAAATAAGAGTAAGTAGGTTGGAGGTTTTGAATAAAGCAAAAGTTCCTCCGTTTATCATTGAAGATGATACTGATGGTGGGGAGGATTTGCGTATGAAATACAGGTATTTGGATTTACGTAGAAATGTGATCCGGGAAAAATTGCATTTGAGGCATAAAATGATGCAGGAAACCCGGAAATACATGGATGCCAAGAACTTCATGGAGGTAGAAACACCTGTTTTGATCAAGTCTACTCCGGAAGGGGCCAGGGACTTTGTGGTGCCCAGCAGGATTCATTCAGGAGAGTTTTATGCCTTGCCTCAATCCCCGCAGACTTTCAAGCAGCTGTTGATGGTCAGTGGCTTCGACCGGTATTTTCAAATTGTTAAATGTTTCAGAGACGAAGATCTCCGTGCGGACCGGCAGCCAGAATTTACCCAGATTGATTGTGAAATGTCTTTTGTGGAGCAAGAGGATATTCTTGAAATTTTTGAAGGCATGATCCGGCATTTGTTTAAGGCGGTCAAAGGAGTGGAACTGGAGGAAGTGGCCCGGATGACCTATGCAGATGCCATGAGATTTTATGGCAACGATAAGCCTGATTTAAGATTTGGCATGCCTTTTATTGATTTGACGGCTGAGGCGCAAGGCAAAGGGTTCAATGTTTTTGACAACGCAGAATTGGTGGTGGGTATTTGTGCCGGCGGTGCTGCTGAATACACCAGAAAACAACTCGATGAATTAACGAATTGGGTCAAAAGACCTCAAATAGGCGCCAAGGGATTGGTCTATGTGAAGTGCCATGTAGACGGAACTTTTAAATCTTCCGTGGATAAATTTTATTCTCAGGATGACCTGAAGGTTTGGGCAGAGAAAGCCGGTGCCGTACAGGGAGATCTGCTTTTGGTATTGTCGGGAGAGCTGCAAGCTACCAGGAAGCAACTTTCCGAACTCCGGCTCAAAATGGGGGAAGCCCTTGGATTGAGAGATAAATTCACCTACAAACCCTTGTGGGTGCTGGATTTTCCCTTGCTGGAATGGGATGAAGAAACATCCAGGTTTCATGCCATGCACCATCCTTTTACCTCTCCCAAAAAGGAAGACATCCCCTTATTGGATTCGGATCCCGGAAAAGTCAGGGCAAATGCCTATGACCTGGTGATCAACGGGGTGGAAATTGGAGGTGGATCCATTCGTATCCATGACAAGGAAACCCAAAAGCTGATGTTCAAGCATTTAGGTTTCACCGAAGCCGAGGCGCAGTCTCAGTTTGGATTTCTGATGGAAGCTTTTGAATATGGTGCACCCCCTCACGGAGGGATCGCCTTTGGATTTGACAGACTTTGCGCCATATTTGGTGGAAGTGATTCTATCCGGGATTACATTGCTTTTCCAAAAAATAATGCCGGAAGGGATGTGATGATCAATTCCCCAAGCATTATATCCGGGGAGCAACTGGAAGAATTATCTATAGCCATTCTGGAGAAAAAGGACAAGTGATTTCACGCTTGAAAGGGCACTATTTGATATGTAATAAATGGCTTCTGATCCCCATGATGATTAATAACTGGGCTAGAACATAGGTTCCCATGATCAATATTTTTCCATCAGGAATGGGGTAAAAAAACTTGTCCATGGCCTGTAGTCCATTGGATACGAAAAAGAGGGAGGCACCAATAAACACCTGCCAAAAGCTGGCTGGATGGGTCCTCGCAAATCTTTCTCTGGCAAGGGTCACCATCATTACCATGGCCAATAAATAAATCACTACAGGAATTTTTAGCTCAAGGAGTTGTTTTTGGATCAGGAAATAGACAAATGCCGCCAATATGTAAATGGGTAAATTGTAAAAAAACATTTTGATAAAGTTTACCTTGAATGGGTTAAAGGTGTGATTTTGGGTAAGCTTAAAAGCCACTATATAGCAGATGTGAGTCATGAAAAAGGCTCCCAAACCATACAGGAAGAGGTTTTGGTACAACAGCAAAACATCTCCCGCAATAGAGAAAAACAAGGCGGCAGAGACACTGATTCTCAATAAACTTCCTTTGATAAGTTGGGTAGAATGAAGAAAATAAGCCAGCAGGGCAGCGACTATCAATGGTTTGGTCAGGATTCGGTAATAGGGTTCTGAATGAACAATCATAGCGATATCGGCCAGGGCAGCAATTAAAAACAAATACAACCAAACAATTCCTTTTCTATACATTTTTCTGGTTTTCGGCGAGAGATTTTTTTTAAGTCCAAAAGATAAAGACTTTAAGGGTAAAAATTCAAACCCAGAGTCGCAGTCAGTACATTTTATGTTTATGTTTTTGAAATGATTTTCATAAGGGGAAGTTTTCCTAAATCATCTGGTCCATAAAATGTGGATTTAAACATTTATAAGGCATTTTCGAAAATTTCAGGTAAAAAACACTTATTAGTAGTAGAATTGTGGTCCTTCAAAAAATTTACTTCTTAATTCTAAAGTTAGAGAATTGTTAACTACTTTTACGGTATAAATCGAAAACATAACAATTCGCAAAAAAGATAGTCTTAATATAAGGTTACCTTTGTACCTGCCCAAATAACCAGATTTCTTAAAGAAAGTTTTCTAATTCTACCTAATCATTATTAAAAATGAGGCAACTATTACAAAAAAGTCTTTTTGCGTTACTTACCCTTGTATTGATCTCGGGTTTAGCCTATTCGCAGGGAGTTACCACCGCCAGCATGCAGGGAACTGTTTCTGACGACACTGGTGAAACCTTGCCCGGAGCGAATGTGGTCGCAATCCACGAACCTTCCGGGACACGGTATGGTGCTGTCACCAATATAGACGGCAGATTTAATCTTCCAAACATGAGGGTAGGAGGCCCGTACACGGTTACCGTCTCTTTCGTAGGTTTTGATGAAAAGGTTTTTGATGGTATTATCCTTTCCCTGGGCCAGAAATACACCATAGATGCTACCTTTACTGATGGGGTGGAGCTTGAAGCCGTAGAGATACTCGGAATAAGGGATGGGATCATGAACTCTGACAGAACAGGTGCTTCTACCTCCCTGAACAATGAAAGGATCAACTCCATGCCTACGATCAGCAGGGGTATCAATGATTTTACCAGACTCACTCCTCAAAGCAACGGTACCAGTTTCGGAGGAGCAGATCAAAGGTATAATAACTACACCATTGATGGGAATTTATACAACAACAACTTTGGCTTGGGTTCCAGCCAGTTTGCAGGTGGTAATCCCATCTCTCTGGATGCGATTGAAGAGGTTCAGGTAAACATTGCTCCTTATGATGTTACCCAAAGTGGGTTCACAGGAGCGAATGTGAATGCGATTACCAAAGCCGGCTCCAATGAATGGAGGGGCACCGCATATACCCTCTTTAGAAATGACCGGTTGCAGGGTGTCACCGTAAATGGCGGCCGGGATGTTCCTTTTTCCGAGTCGCAAACCAATATACATGGGATTGCTTTTGGTGGTCCCATTATAAAGGATAAATTATTTTTCTTCGTAAGTGCTGAAATGGAAGTCAATGACCTTCCGGGGGACAACAGATTAGCCGCCCGACCGGAACAAGGACTGCTTCCTGACAACCAGATTGTATCTAGAGTTCCTGCTGAAAGAGCGGAATTTGTCAGCCAGCAACTAGACCAGTTGTATGGGTACCAGACAGGTGCTTACGAAAACATACCTTTCGCTGATGATGCGACCAGATTAAACCTTCGCCTGGATTACAATGTCAATGATAAAAATAAATTGACGGTAAGGTATAATCGTTTTCAGCAATTAAGGGATGTGACCGTAAACGGAAACAGTATCAGGGGGCTTCCCGGAAATTTACGCTATAGAAATACCAATAGAGGCGGTATTGAAGCATTGACTTTCAGAAATTCACATTATACTTCCGAGGACAATGTGTCATCCATAGTGGCTGAATTGAATTCAACCCTGGGCGACAACATGGCCAATTCACTGAATATTGGTTATACCAGCTCCGTTACTCAGAGAGGGGTACCGGGAGGTCAGCAATTTCCAATGATCGAAGTGTTGGAGTTTGACGGGAATACGCCCCTTTACTACCTTTCTATGGGTACTGAATTGTTTACAAGGGGAAATCTCCTGGACAACAAGACCTTCAACCTGACCAATAATTTCAATTACTTTTTAGGAAGCCATACGTTTACAGCAGGGGTTAATTTCGAATACATGACTTTTGATAATGCCTTTAACCCCACATGGGATTCCTGGTACAGGTACAATTCCTATGATAGTTTTGTAGAGGGTGTGATTAATCAGAATCCGGATGTCATTCCCGATGGGTTTGCCATCGGTTTTACTTATGATGCCGACAATCCATTTACTTTGCCTACCGACCAGGTCAGCTTTGGGCAAGTAGGTTTGTACATCCAGGATGAATATCAGGCCACCAGAGACTTGAAAATTACCGGAGGTTTGCGGGTAGACATGCCTTTCTATCCCATTGATGCCCCCAGAAATCCCCGTTTGGATGCATTAAACATTTCAGTGGAAAATCCCAGGGAGCCAGGTCAGATGATTAGCCCTGATGTGAGTCAGTTTCCTCCGGTAAATCCGGTTTTCTCTCCCAGGTTTGGATTCAATTGGGATGCCATGAGTGATGGCTCGCTGCAAGTAAGAGGGGGTTCGGGATTGTTTACAGCAAGGCCCATTTTCGTTCACCTTTCCAATCAGATCAATGCCAATGGTATCACCAGAGGATTTGTAGGAAGAACCGCAGATCAGTGGGCCGAAGGTGAATGGCAGGGCTTCCAATCTGACATCAATTACTACCGACCAAATCCGGCAGAGCAGGAGCCTGATATTTCCAGCTCTGTAAACGTGACAGATGAAAATTTCAAACTGCCCCAAACCTGGAGATCGAATTTGGCCGCTGATTATCAATTTGGAGACGGATTTATTTTTACCCTGGAAGCCATGCATTCCAGCGATTACAACATGCCTTTCTCAGCCAATCTGGCCAGTACCCCTACCGGCGAATCAGTCAATATCGGAGGGAATGCTTACCCGACTTACAGCCAGGGAATCAATGGCACGGGAATCAACGAGCTGTTTTTGCTAACCAATATCGATGTAGGCACCTATAGTGCCCTGACCTTGTCTTTACAAAAGGATTGGGGATCAGGGATTTTTACCAGCCTGGCCTATACCAGAAGCCAAAAGAGAGATTTTGGCCTGATTGGTGGCTCACAGGCAGCTTCTCTGTGGCCTACAGGAGTACAGACAGATAGGAATAATCCGGAGGAAGGTTTCAACCGCTTTGACCAACCGAATAGGGTAGTGGGTTTAATTTCCTTCAATACCAAGGGATTAAATGAATACAACAACACCCAGATTTCACTTTTTTATGAGGGTGGTGAGCAAGGCAGATACAGCTATACCTATTCCGGCAATTTTGGTGATGGTGGCGGTATACGTTTGATGTATGTTCCTGAAAGCCTTGAGGATGCCCAGTTAGTGGATCGTGTTTCAGGGGGAGTGATCACCCAAACGGCTGCAGAGCAATGGGAAATTTTGGATCAATACATTGAAGGTGATCCTTATCTGAGAGCCAACAGGGGGCAGGTAACCGAAAGAAACGGTGCCCTATTGCCCTGGCTTCACCGATTTGATTTCAGGTTGATACAGGACCTTCACCTGACCAAGGATACCAATCAGCATAAACTTCAGATTTCCCTGGATATTTTAAATGTAGGGAACCTATTGAAGGATTCATGGGGAGTAGGTAGGCAGGTGATACAAAGTAACCTGCTGGATCTTAATGGGGTAGATGATAGTGGCAATGCCCAGTTTACCTTAAATAGCATACAAGGTCAGTCCGGTGTTTATCCTACGCAAATTTCCCAGTCCCTCTTTAACCTCAACCAGACCTGGAATGCCCAGGTTGGCTTAAGGTATATTTTCAAATAATCTGTGGTCCAAAGAAAACACTCCTATTATGAATCATACGTTTAATAATATCCTATTTCTTCTGGCAGCGGGCATACTGATGGCTGGCTGTATTGATGCAAATTACGAAGAGCCTGTAGCGGGTCGAACGGAAGACCAACTCCTCAGCAATGTGATTGCCGCACAATCAGAGTTGAGTATTTTCAATGAACTTCTGGATAGCGAAGGTTTGCTGCCCTTACTGGTGAGTCGCCAGACTCAGGACCAGAGGGCCGTTTTTGCGCCTACAGATGCTGCTATTGAAGCGTTTATGTCAGAAAATGGTTTTGAATCGGCGGATGATATTGAGGGCTTGGAAAACGTCCTGGCATATCATATCGCAGAGCCGAATATCATGCAATCTGATCTAAACCGTACCAATTATAATTTCATTCAAACCAATGCCGACCAGGATATCTTTGTCAACCGATCTGGAGGCCTGGTAAGGTTTAACAATCAAACCGTCAATATCCTGCGTTCTGAAAGCGGAAATGGAACGGTACACCTGATTGATGAGGTATTGCTCCCCAGGTCAAATACCATGGCAGCTTACCTGGATGAAAATCCGGAATTAAGTGTTTTTAAGCAAGTGGTTGAACTGTTAGGGCTGAATTCACAATTGTCCACTAATTTCAGGACATTATTTATCCCCGACAATCAGGCATTTGCGGATTTATTGACTGCGCTTGGAGCTGGGTCTCTGGATGAGTTGGTAGAGATGGTGGGTGAAGAAGCATTGGAAGAGATTGTCAGGTACCATATCGTAAACGACCTGGTCTACTCTGCCAATGTTTCCAATAATCAGACATTGACCCCACAGTTTGCAGGAGAGGTGATGCCCAGGATTTCAGTTGATGGAGAGGATGTCCTGCTTACCTATGGTGAAGGCCATGCATCTGCTACCCTGATCAGCGTGAATGATGATATTTTCCAAACAGGTTTTGTTCACACCATCGATAAGGTGATGCTGCCTGTTTTGGAAGATGAGTAAGTTTAGTTTCTTAATTTGAACTGAAAATACCTTTTAATCGGGCCACCTTGATTGAAGCAGGGTGGCCTGATTTTATCGTTAAGTGGGAGAAACTCCGGAATCATCCCTTATACCGGGCATGAATTACCTGCCATTGGTGTTCTCGTTTTGCCTCTCGTGTCTATTTACTTCCTTATAATAAAAATATCAGTTAGTTTGGTATTTCCTTGGAATGTTTTAAAAAGTAAAATGTTTCTTTTGTATACAGCAAAAGACATATGAAAAATTTTAATTTCTAAAACTTAAACAAAAGCGAGAAAATTTGTTTTTTGTATAAGAAAATTTTAGCCACTAAAGAAAAATTTTATACCAGCACCCGTAATGAAAAAACAGACCAAAATTATTTTGATAATTATCATCGCTTTGGTGATAGGAATCTTATTTTTTTACCCCAGATTGGAAATCTTAAGCGGGGGAGAGGAAATAGCGGTCGCTCCCCAAAATGGTGACAACCAAACCAGTTTACCAGTGAACGTGGTAGAGCTTAAACAGGAAAAACTGGAAAACAATTTGAACATCACAGGCTCTTTAATTCCCAACGAAATTGTGACCTTGAGGCCCGAAGTAGCCGGACTGGTGGAGAAGATTGCCTTCAATGAGGGGCAGTTTGTAAGAAAAGGAACCCCCTTACTTTACCTGAATGATGAGGAGCTGGATGCCCAGCGGGAAAGGCTAAGCTATACCAAGAAATTGTACGAAAGCCAGGAGAACAGGCAGAAAGAATTGTTGTCCAGGGAGGCAATCAGCCAGGAAGAATATGACATTGTCCTAAATCAGTATAATACCAATCTGGCTGATTTAAGGCTTATAGAGGCACAATTAAACAAGATGGTCATTCGTGCCCCATTTGATGGAGAATTGGGATTCCGGCAGGTTTCCGAAGGTAGCGTTATCGGAACTACCGATATTATTTCCAATATTGTCAATGTAGACCCCATCAAAATTGAATTTTCTATTCCGGAGCGTTACGCCAACGAGATCAAAGCTGGCTCACTTGTTTACTTCAGGGCAAACAATATCAGTGAGGAGGCCGAAGGAAAAGTATATGCCATTGAGCCCAATGTAGATGCGGCCACCAGAACCCTTAAAATCAGGGCGATGAGTCCCAATAAGGAGAAGAAATTTTTGCCCGGGATGTTTGTAAGGGTAAGGTTGGTGTTGAATGAAATAGACAATGCGATTATGATTCCTTCAGAATCCCTGATTCCCGAATTGGAAGGGTATAAGGTATATATAGCCAATGAGGGAAAAATTGAATCCAGAAAGGTGACAATTGGTCAACGGTCGGATACCAGGGTTCAAGTATTAGATGGTCTGGCTCCCGGAGAGCTGGTTTTAACTACGGGCGTGTTGCAAGCCCGGGAAGGTATGCCTGTCAACGTCAACCAAATTAATTGATCATTCATGTCCAGTTTATCCACTATCAGCATTCGAAGGCCTGTATTGTCCATTGTCATGTCCTTAACCATCATGATTTTTGGTATCATAGGGATATCCTTTCTGGGGATTAGGGAGTTTCCAAGTGTGGACCCTCCAGTGGTTAATGTGAGGACCACTTATGTGGGTGCCAATGCCGATGTAATAGAGGCTCAGATTACCGAACCCCTGGAAGAAGGGATCAATGGTATATCAGGCATCAAATCCCTCACTTCCATTTCCAACGACGGAGGAAGCAGCATCACGGTGGAATTTGAAGTTGGAGCCGATATGGAGGCAGCGGCGAATGATGTCAGGGACAGGGTTTCCAGGGCTCAGCGTAACCTCCCCATAGATGCAGATCCCCCCATCGTTACCAAACAGGATGCAGATACCCAGCCAATTGTTTTCCTGAATGTACAGAGCGAGCAGCGGAGCTTGCTGGAATTATCAGACATTGCAACCAACATTTTTAAAGAGCGGCTTCAGACCATTGAAGGGGTAAGTGAGATCAGGATATGGGGAGAAAAGGAGTATGCGATCAGATTGAGGATGGATCCCCTGCGCATGGCATCCTATGGTATTACTCCCCTGGATGTGCTTACTAAGGTACAGAGCGAAAATGTGGAGCTACCGACAGGAAGCATTGAAGGGCAATCCATAGAACTTTCTGTCAGGACCAGGAGCCGGATGAGTACTCCTGACGAATTCAACAGGCTGATCATCAAAGAGGAGTCAAACAATGTGGTGAGATTTCAGGATATTGGCAATGCCGAATTGGCCCCACTCAATGAAAGGACTGTATTGAAAAGAGATGGTGTTCCCATGGTGGGAGTCGCCCTCGTTCCGCTTCCGGGCTCCAATAGCATCGAAATCATGGATGAATTTTACAGGAGATTGGATTTCATTCAAAAGGATTTGCCTGCGGACATAAAATTGGGAATAGGTTTTGACACCACCAAATATATCAGAAGCTCTATCAGTGAAGTGCAGGAAACCATCTTTCTGGCTTTTGTGCTGGTGGTGCTGATCATTTTTATCTTTCTCCGGGATTGGAGGACCACTTTCATTCCGGTGCTGACCATTCCGATCAGCTTGATCGGCGTTTTCTTTATCATGTACTTTGCAGGTTTTTCCATCAATGTACTTACTTTGTTGGGCATAGTTCTATCCATTGGATTGGTGGTTGATGATGCCATCGTGGTATTGGAAAATATTTATACTAAAATTGAAGGTGGAGAAGATCCGGACAAAGCGGCTGAAAAGGGTGCGGAAGAGATATTTTTCGCAGTAATTGCTACCACAGTAGCATTGGCGGCAGTGTTCTTGCCGGTTATTTTCCTGACCGGTACTACCGGCAGGTTATTCAGCGAATTTGGTGTGGTGGTAGCCGGGGCGGTGATCATCTCTTCCTTTGTGGCCCTTACCATGACCCCCATGCTAAGCTCCAAATTGCTTAAAAAGAGGGAAAAGAAAAATTGGCTTTATACCAAAACAGAACCTTTCTTTTTGTGGTTAAATGACCTTTATGCCGGAGCCTTATCCGGTTTTATGAAAGTAAAATGGCTTTCCTTCGTGTTATTGGCCGTTATGGGCTTTGGAACCTACCTTCTTTTCAATGATATACCATCAGAATTAGCCCCCATAGAGGACAGGGGACAAATAAGAATCAATCTATCCGGACCCGAAGGCGCCACTTTTGGCTACATGGACAGGGTCATTGATGAAATGACGGAGGATTTGATGAATTTGGTGCCGGAGGAGGAAAGAGAGGGATTAATTTCAGTTACTTCGCCCGGATTTGGAACGGCCAGTACCAACTCAGGTTTTGTGAGGGTAATCCTTAAAGATGCTGAAGAAAGGGAAAGGTCACAACAGGTGATTTTTGATGAGGTATCCGAATACCTGAAAAGCAAAACAGCGGTGAGGGCTTTTGGGGCACAAGAACCGTCAATTGGTGACCGGAGGGCCGGGTTACCCATACAGTATGTCATTCAGGCGCAGACACTGGAAAAGTTAAAAGAGATTATTCCGGTATTTATGGAAAGGGTAGGTCAAAATTCGGCATTTAGTTTTTCTGATGTTAACCTGAAATTTACCAAGCCGGAAATTGAAGTGGAGATAGACCGGGAAAAGGCCAGGAATATTGGTGTGTCTGTTCAGGAGATAGCCAGAACGCTTCAGTTAAGTTATTCTGGTCAACGCTTTGATTATTTTATAATGAATGGAAAGCAGTACCAGGTGGTTGGAGAAATGCGATTGGAAGATAGAAATGAACCCATCAATCTTCGAATGCTTTATGTCAGGGGAGAGGATGGGCAGCTGGTGCAAATGGATAACCTGGTTACCATTTCAGAAAGAAGCACTCCACCGCAGCTTTACCGCTTCAATCGTTTTGTCAGTGCCACCGTGCAGGCGCAGTTGGCAGCAGGCGAAACAGTGGGAACAGGCCTGGAGGAAATGGATAAAATTGCTGCTGAAGTTTTAGATGAAACCTATTCTACTGATGTGGCAGGCTTGTCCAAAGAATACCGGGATAGTTCCAGTAGTCTGGTTTTCGCCTTTATTTTTGCATTGGTATTGATTTACCTGGTGCTTTCAGCCCAATTTGAAAGTTTTATGGATCCGCTGACCATAATGTTTACGGTTCCCCTGGCGATATTCGGAGCATTGTTTTCCTTGTGGTTATTTGACTTTACACTCAATGTTTTTAGCCAGATCGGAATCATTATGCTTATCGGATTGGTCACCAAAAACGGTATCCTGATCGTGGAGTTTGCCAATCAGCGGAAAGCTGCCGGAATGAGTATTTCCGAAGCCATAGAAGGGGCTGCCGCCGCCCGTTTCAGACCGATTTTGATGACCAGTTTATCCACCATTTTGGGTATTCTTCCCATCGCCCTGGCCCTGGGAGCCGGATCTGAAGGAAGGGTGCCTATGGGAGTAGCCGTCATTGGCGGATTGCTTTTGGCTACCATTCTGACACTGTTTGTAATTCCGGGCATTTATTCCTATTTAACATCTAAAAAGGGCAGATTAGCAAGAGTCTAATATGAAGAAATTTTTATTGCTAAGTGTATTGATCGTTTTTTCCTCCAGACTGCTGGCGCAGGAAGAAGAAATATTGACGTTTGAAAAAGCGGTTGAAATTGGATTGGAAAATAATTTTGATGTTAAAATAGCAACCAATCAGGTGCTGTTGACAGAAAATGATCGGAAGTTAGGTACCAGTTTGTTGATGCCAATCCTTGACGTGAACAATACCAGGGGGTACCGACGGGAGGATACAGAGCAGGCCTTTGTCAGTGATCCGGAAAATCCCAGGATCATTCCGGGAGCTCAGACAAGAACCAATAATTACAGCCTTGTAGCCATTTATGGGTTTAGTGCTGATGCCGTAGTAGCCTTGCAAAGGTTAGGAAAATTGGCCGAAGTAAGTGAGCTGGAAGCCAAAGTAGTAATTGAAAATACAGTAGCAGCAATAGCGACGGCCTATTACAGGTTGGTTCTGGAGCAACAAAGGTATGATGTGTTGAACAATACCCTGGAGCTTTCGGATGAAAGACTGGAAATTGCCAAAGCGCAATATGAATTTGGCAGGGCATCCAAACGGGATTTTCTTGCTGCTCAGGTAGATTATAATGCTGACCTTACCGCCCTGGTTACCCAAGAGCAGGTGATTCAAAATTCCAGAGTAAACCTCAATGAGTTACTGGCTTTGGGTTTGGACGATAACTTTGCCGTAAAGGATACAATCACCATCAAGGAAGACCTATCCATGGAGGAGTTGCGGGAAAATGCCTACAGCCAGAACAAGATGTTTTTGGCGACCCAGCGCATGGAAAATGTAGCCTACCTCCAGCTCAAGGAATTGAGGGCACAGCGTTTACCCACCATTACTTTAAATGGTTCTTACAATGATAATACCCTAAATTCAGATGCAGGATTCCTGTTGAGCAACCAACAACAAGGATTTAACCTGGGAGCGACCATTAGTTTAAATCTTTTCAGTGGTCTTTCCCTAAACCGGCAAATACAGGGAGCCAAAATTCAAATCAATAACCAAAGGCATTTGCTCGAGCAATACGAGAATCAAATGCAGGCAGATTTACAGCGAACCTACAACACCTATCAAAACAGCAAGCGATTGCTGGAGATTGAACGAAAGAATTATGAAGTGGCTGTTGAGAATTCGGATATAGCTTTGGATAGGTTTCGCCTGGGTATTGCCAATTACCTGGAATTTAGGGATGCCCAGGTAAACAGACTTCAGGCAGAAAGCAGGCTGATAGAATCCTTGTATACCATAAAGGAAAATGAAATTGAATTGATGAGAATTTCCGGGAAAATTTATTTCCCGGATGATATCTAATTGCCAATGATATTACCTAAGATATGGGTTACAAGCCGGGTGGATATTACCCGGCTTTTTTTGGTTTATTGAGGATAAAAGGCTATAATTGGACATACCAATGCCCCAAGCAGGAGCCATCACTATGCAAAAGACCTGGTTTTTTTTTCTTCTGATCCTTTTTTTGGTGCCCTTCCTGGATTCATGCAAGGCACCGGATTTAGAAGAGTCTAAACCTGATTTTTGGGAGTTTCCGGCAGAGCTGGATTTTGAGGACATTAGAAAAAGGGGGTTTATCAGGGCCGTAGTAGACAACTCATCTGCCAGCTATTACATCTACCGGGGCAGGACAATGGGATATGAGTTTGAACTGCTCAGAAACCTGGCCAATCACCTGGAGGTAGGTTTACGACTGATCGTGAGGCATGATATTGAGGACGCTTTCAGGCTGTTAAATGAGGGGAAGGCAGATATCGTGGCCATAAATTTTGAGGTGAATGAAGAAAGGATGAAATACGCCGCTTTTACTCAACCTGTTGGTATGATGAAGACAGTGGTCGTTCAAAGGAGGGACAGAACGCATATAGATAGCCTACATCAATTGGACCGCAAGGAGGTTTTTATCAAGAAAGGAACCGTCTATAGGGACCGTTTGCTTTCACTTCAGGATTCCCTGCAATTGGATTTTAAGGTGGAAGAAGAAAACACAGGGCTGGAAAACCTAATCAATAAAGTGGTGCAGGAAGAGATTGACTACACCGTGGTAGACGATGATGTGGCACTGGTCAATGCCACCTATTATGACAACCTTGATGTAAGTCTCACGGTTAGTCAGGCCAATCCTGTTTCCTGGGCGGTGAGAAAAAATGCACCCGATTTATTAAACCAGATCGATGAATGGGTGGCCCGAATAGACCGTACGGGCTATAAGGCCATACTTTACCATAAGTATTTTTTAAATAAAAAAAACAGTTATTACCGTACTTCATCTGCATTTTCCTCTGTCTCGGGAGGGAGGATCTCAAAATATGATGAAATCATAAAAGAGGGGGCAGACCTGCTTGGATGGGATTGGCGCCTACTTGCAGCCCTGGTGTACAAGGAAAGCCGGTTCAATAATGCAGCCATTTCTTATGCCGGTGCCGTAGGCTTGCTTCAATTGATGCCTGTGACTTTACAACGTTTTGGTGTAAATGATCCAAATAACCCCAATGAGAGTTTGAGAGGTGGAGTAAGTTACCTCAGGTACCTGGATGGATTTTGGATGGAAAGGGTACCGGACAACACCGAGCGAATAAAATTTATTCTCGCCTCCTACAATGTGGGACATGGGCATGTACAGGATGCCTGGAGACTGGCCTATAAATATGGGAAAGATACGCGCCGCTGGCAAAATGTAGCCTACTACCTCGAAAGGAAATCGCAACCCGAAATATACAGGGATCCCTGGGTGAAGAGTGGCTATGCCAAGGGGCATGTTACGGTGAGGTATGTCAGGGAGGTTTATGGTCTGTATGAATCTTATAAGGTATTGGTCCAGTCTTAGGCTTTAGGGATCATTTCGCTCATGATTTTGGCCGAAAGTAAACATAAGGGAATGCCTCCTCCCGGATGAACACTTCCCCCGCAAAAATAAAGTCCTTTTAAATTGGAAGAAAAATTAGCATGTCTTAAAAAAGCAGCATAGCGGTTATTTGAACTGTTACCATAAAGTGCACCATTTGCCGATGAAGTCTTGGATTCTATGCTGATGGGATCAAGGATCTCTTCTACCACAATATATGGTTCAATATCTGTTTTGAGTGTACGGTTGATCTTATTGATGATGGATGTCCTGGCACGGTTTTTTAGCAGTTCCCAATCTTGTCCCTGGTTATTGGGTACATTGATCATGGTAAACCAATTCATGGACTGCTCCGGTGCATCGTCTTTCTTGTAAACGGAGGTGATGTTGATGTACACCGTGGGATCTTCAAAAATGGTTTGTTTGTTGAAAATATGATCAAATTCCCGGGCATAGTCCCCACTGAAGAGGATATTGTGGAGGTCCAGTTCAGGGAATTCTTTGCTGATCCCCCAATAAAAAATGAGGGCAGAGCTGGATTTAGGCTGTTGCAAGAGTTTTTTTGGTTGAACCTGGTCTTTGAGTATGGTTTTATAGGCATTCACCATGTCCATATTGTTGATTACCAGGTCGGAAGCCTGAAACCTGCCCTGCACCAACACTCCTTTGGCGACTTGTTTTTCAATGACAATTTTCTCTACAGGTTTCCCGAAATAAAAATTTACCCCAAGTTCAGTGGCAAGCGCATACAGGCTTTGTGTAATGTCATGCATTCCTTTTTCCGGAAAATAAGCCCCCCGGTTAAACTCCAGATGGGGGATGATGTTTAAGGTTGCTGGTGTTTGAAAAGGATTGGATCCGTTGTAGGTGGCATACCGGTTAAAAAGCTGAACCAGCTTGGCATTGCCAAATAGTTTTTTGTTGGCCTGGTTCATGGTTTGGAATAAGCCCAATTTGCCCAGCCTCAGGTAAGCCTTTAGGGCTTTTTGATTGAGCCAGGTACTCCACCGGTGGAGTGACCGGTGCATGAAAAGTGGGGCCAGGTACTGGTAAATGTAGGCAGATTTATTTAGTGCCTCCGTGATGTTATGCGGGTTTTCCCCCAGTTTTAGTTTAACCTCCTGAGCAAAAGCCTCCCGGTCAGCATAAGCCCGGACAGTAGTCCCGTCTTCCCAAAAATAATGACAATTTACCTTAAGCCTCTGGTATTGGAAATGATCTCTGGGGTTTTTACCGGAGAGCGTGAATAATTCATCCACCTGTTCGGGTAAGGTGAACAAAGAGGGACCGGTATCGAACCGGTAACCCTGAATGGAAATTTCAGAAAGTTTTCCTCCCGGATAAGCGTTGGATTCAAAGACCTGGACCTGATACCCTTTATTGGCCAGCCTGATACTCGCAGCTAACCCTGCTATTCCCGATCCTATTACAATTGCTTTTTTTCCCATACATGTCAAACCAAATGAAAATGGAAGAGTTCAAACTATTGAAAGGCCTCGCTTTTCCATTCTTCAAAAGCCTGGGAAATGGTGTCCTGAAACACACTGGGTTCCTGGGCACCACTAATGGCATATTTCCTGTCAAAAACAAAGAAAGGAACGCCTTTGATGCCAAGTTGGCGGGCCTCCAGCAGGTCCATTTTTACCTCCGCAGTAAACTGGTCATCGGCGAGCACCTTTTCAGTCTCTTTTAAGCCAATCTCTTCCGATAATTGAACCAGGGTATCCCTGTCATCAATATTTTTCCCCTCCGAAAAATAGGCTTGTAACAAGCGTTCCTTGATCTGTTGCTGAAGGTTTTGGCTGAGCGCATATTGTAACAGCCTGTGGGCCTGGAAGGTATTGGCTACGATGGCTTTATCCAACTGATAATCCAATCCAAGGGTAGCGGCTTGCTGGCTGACGTGCCTGTTCAATTCCCGGGCTTGCTCCAGGGACATGCCTTTTTCTCTGGCCAGAAAATCGTCGATCGACAAGGATGGATCGGTTTGTATATCGGGCATCAGCTGGAAACTTCTGTATATAATGTCGAGCTCCTTGTCCGAACCAAAGTTCTGCAGGGCTTTTTCAAATTTACGTTTACCTATGTAACAAAACGGGCAAACAATATCACTCCAAATTTCAATTTTCATGTGCCATTTTTTTTTCATGAAAGCATCCTCCTGATACTTTAACCTGAATATTGAAACATCAGGGGGGCTGGCTTCAGTTCAGTTAGGCGCATTTAATTACTACAAGGTTTTGAGTTCCGGAGTCCGAAATATTTTCATTTTTAAACCTTTTTGCGCCTTCATTTAGAAGATTTAGGAGTGCAGGTTACCTTCAGCAAGGTTTTTGATATAAATTATATTAACTTGATCAAACGAATAGCATTTTCTTTCCATGTATTATTAATCCAGTATGACAGAGATCATTACCACCCTAAAGAAATTGATAGAAGTAAGGTTTAAAATTTTAAAATCTGAAATATTAGATGAGATCAGCAGCATAGCAACCAGAGTAGGCATTATTCTACTGATGGTTTTGACTGCGTCTTTTATCCTGCTTTTTGGAAGCATATCACTCGCTTTTTATTTTAGCGAGTTATATGGCAGTACTTCCCTGGGTTTTCTATTGTTGACAGGTATATACTTATTGTTATTTGTGCTTTTGTATCTGCTAAGGAATGCCAGGTTTTTTCAAAAAGGGCTCAAGAATTCTCTTTCCCGGTATGTGTTTTTATTTACGAATAAAAAGGACTGATCATGGATGATGCGTTAAGAAGGCAATCTGAAGAATTGGAGCAAACCCTCCAGAAGCAGCTGGAGTTGCTGAAACAAGATTCCAGGGTTTATATTAAAGTAGGTGGGGTCGCTTTACTGGGAGGCTTGTTGGCAGTAGGTACTGTCAGGTTATTTTCCGGGAAAGCTAAAAAGAAGGAGCAGGTAAAAAAGGTCAAAGGAAAAAAGAAAAGAAAATTCAGTATCCTACGAAATATCAGAAACCGCTTTTTTTGGATGGCATTTGATTATGGAAAATCGAGGCTGCTAGAACAATTGGTTGCTAATGCAAGTGAGAAAGATGAACCGGGGAAGTGAGCTTAGGGAATTACTTCGTCAACGAAAGAAAGAGGGATCAAAAAGTCTGGCACTATTGATAGATCCAGAAAAGATGGATCAACAAGCTTCTTTTGATGATCTGATCCAAAGGTCTTCTGATTTTGCCATTGATTTTTTCTTTGTAGGGGGCAGTTTGGTTGATCCTGATAAATTGGCCGCTTGTCTTCGTCGGATAAAGCGCATTGCTGCAGGGAAGGTTCCCACAGTTTTATTTCCGGGGAGTGCCATGCAGGTTTCCGAAGAAGCAGATGCGATCCTGTTTCTATCCCTTATTTCCGGAAGAAATCCGGAATTGTTGATCGGTCAGCATGTGCTGGCAGCGCCAAGTTTATCCAGGAGTGCTCTGGAAATCATTCCTACCGGGTACATGTTGGTCAATGGCGGGAACTCGACCAGCGTGGAGTATATTAGCCAGACCATACCGCTTCCCCATGATAAGCCTGACCTGGCAGTGGCCACCGCTTTGGCCGGAAAATACCTGGGCTTATCTGTATTTTATCTGGATGCAGGTAGTGGCGCCAGTTTGCCTGTTCCTGCAGAAATGATCCGAGCAGTAGGTCTGCACACAGGGAGTCCATTGTTTGTGGGAGGCGGTATCAATTCTTTGGAAAAAGCCAGGAAAGCCTGGCAGGCAGGTGCCGATGTGCTGGTCATCGGAAATGGGGCAGAAAAAAACCCCAGCCTGATAGCTGAGGTGCTTCAATATGCCCAATGGTACAATGCTTCACTGAACGTTAATTAAGGATTCTCTCCTTCTCATCTTACCAGCAGGAAGGCCGTACATCATTTTGAATCTTCGGCAGAAATAGGCAGTGTCTTTGTATCCTACTTCCTTGCCAATATCCCTGATACTTTTTTTAGTGGTCCTGAGTAAGTCTACAGCAGCCTCCATTCTTTGGTATTCTATGTAATCCTGCGGGTTGATTCCTGTCAGCATTTTGAAATACTGTCCTACATAATCCTCGGAGACATTGGCCACTTTTGCCAGGACTTTATTGGAAAGGTCTCCACCAATGTTCTTTTTGATGTAATTAAACATGTCAATGAGCCTGGGGTCCTTAAAGTAGGTACTATTGGTAGACAATTCCTCTACAAATAGCCTGTTTTTTAAGATATGCCTTACAAGTTCTACCACCAGTAGTTCCGTATATAGTTTGATTACCCTTTCCTTGCCCGGGGTAGCTTGTTCGGATTCTTTCACCACATCTTCAATGATGGATGCGATCCGGTCATTGAAGCGGATGACAAATGCAGGAATACCGAGTGAATTAAAAAAATTAACCACATCAAATACCTTTGCTTCAAAGGAAAGTGAGGTGATACAGTCATCTTCCTCGTTTTTTATATCTTTGAAACTGATGGTTTGAAGGTATTTCTTTTTACTTTCCAAAAAGTTTTCATTATTGGTTTCGTTTCTTTTGGTGACCGTACCAAACGAAACCCTTGTAGATCTTCCTGCCGGAATAAAAAGTATTTCTCCCTCATTTACAGATTCCTGGTCCTCGCCAAAGTTTAAAGATCCCCTGTGAAGAAGTATGGCTGTGTTTTCAGAATCCGCATAATCGGTGATGGTAACAGGTCGTTCTATTTTAAAGTTGTTCCCTTTAACGTACCTCACTCCAACCGACTCAATCACCTTATTGTAATATTCCATGATCAGTGCCTTTAGGTTTATTTAAGTAAAAGTATATTCTTTTTTTGATTTGTTAGGACAATTATAGATAAAAAATTAGAATAAACTAAATTTCGATATGAAAATTAATATATTTTTTTAAAAATCCACAGCTTATGCAATTATCTTAAAAAGCTCCGGGATATAACTATTTTCTGAATTTCTGAAGTGCCTTCATAGATTTGTGTGATTTTGGCATCACGCATCATGCGTTCCACATGGTACTCCCTGACATATCCATACCCTCCGTGGATCTGTACAGCTTCTGTAGTTGTTTCCATGGCGACTTTGGAAGCATACAGTTTGGCCATGGCACTCCATTTGGAGTAATCCTTGCCGATATCTTTGGTTTTAGCTGCTTTCATGCAAAGCAATCTGGCCATTTCAATTTCCGTATCCATATCGGCCAGTTTGAATTGAATGGCCTGGTGTTCGGCAATGGGTTTTCCAAAGGTAAACCTTTCTTTGGCGTATTGTAAGGACCTTTCAAATGCCCCTGAGGCGATTCCCAAAGCTTGCGCTGCTATGCCAATTCTTCCTCCGTTAAGTGTTTCCATGGCAAATTTAAAACCAAACCCCACCTCCCCAATTAGGTTTTCTTTGGGTACCTTTACATTGGAAAACATCAGGGAATGGGTGTCTGAAGCCCTGATGCCCATCTTATCTTCTTTCTTTCCGACCTCAAAACCAGGTAAGCCTTTTTCTACGATGAAAACAGAAATCCCACGATGGGCTTTTGACTTGTCGGTTTGGGCCATTACCAGGTAAATATCGGCAGCGTTTCCGTTGGTTATCCAATTTTTTGTTCCATTGAGTAGATAATGGTCGCCCATGTCTGTAGCGGTGGTTTTTTGAGAAGTGGCATCGGAACCTGCCTCAGGCTCAGAAAGTGCAAAGGCTCCCAAAGACTTTCCTGAAGCCAGCGGGATCAGGTACTGCTGCTTTTGCTGCTCATTGCCATATTTTTCTATACCCCAGCAAACCAGTGAATTGTTAACAGACATGATTACCCCGGCAGATGCATCTATTTTGGAAATTTCTTCCATCGCCAGAACGTAGGATATGGTATCCATCCCTCCTCCCCCGTATTCCGGGCTACTCATCATGCCTAAAAATCCCATTTCCCCCATCTGCCGGATAAGGCTTTTAGGGAAATCTGCTGCAATGTCTCTTTCTATGACACCGGGCAGCAATTGGGTAGTGGCAAAATCTCTGGCTGCTTCCTGAACGGCCAGCTGCTCTTGGGTATATTCGAAATCCATGATAGGTCAGTTAAAAGTCAAAGCTTAGATAATATACGCTAAAAAATAAAAAAGGGGCATGTAATGCCCCTTTAATTCATAGGTTTTCAAAATGAATTTATTCTCTACCGCCAAAGAAAATAAAGAAATAGTAGGCTAAAGTAGCCATGGAGGCGATTGCGGCCACTACATAAGTCATGGCTGCCCATTTCAACGCATCTTTGGACATGCCATATTCCTGCGGAGTGACAATGTTTCGTTCCTGAACCCATGCCAATGCCCTTTTACTGGCATCAAATTCTACCGGTAGGGTCACCAGGCTAAACAGGGTCAGCATGCTGTAAGCGCCAACAATTACTACTCCTACTGCCTCATAGGGAAGTCCGAGCAGTGCAATGCCACCAAACAAAGAGGCGATCAATACAAAATTGAGGATTTTGCCGCTTATGTTTTGGATGGGTACCAGAGTAGACCTTAACTGCAGCCAGGTGTAAGACCTGGCATGCTGGACGGCGTGTCCACATTCGTGGGCTGACACTGCGGTAGCGGCAGCATTACGGCCGTAGTAGACATCAGGGCTGAGGTTTACGGTTTTGTTCATGGGGTTGTAATGATCAGACAATTGACCTTCTACACAATTCACCCGCACGTTATGTATACCGTGGTCGGCCAGCATCAGTTCAGCAATTTCTTTTCCTGAAAGATTGGCCTTTAAACTAGTCTGTGAATACTTTCTGAATTTATTCTTGAGTTTGTTACTCACCACATAACCAAGAATCCCAAATACAACTACAATTAATATGATTCCCATTTTCTTTTTACAATTATTTTTTGCTAGATAAACGATGCATCAAGGCTGAAGGTTGCTTTCTTTTTTTCCGGCCAAAAAAAGCAAACTCAGACCTCCCAAAACCATTATGGTCAGCATTTGGGAGGCATGAACTATCATCGCAAATATCTTGCCCTGCTCCTCAGATATGCCATAAAACAAGAGTATAAATGCTACCATGGCGTGAAAAGTTCCAATACCTCCCTGTACCGGAGCTACCATACCAATACTTCCCATGACCAGCACCATTAATACAGAAGATGCTGATAATAAGCTTGTTGAAGGTGTTGCCAGTGCGATCCAGTACATCATGAGAAAATAAATGACCCAAATTAAAACGGAAACCGTCCAAAATCCGGCTTGCTTTTTCATTTGGAAAACTGTTTCCAGACCACTGACAAATTGTCGCAAAAACTGCTTGATTTTCGCTGTCCATCCTGAATGCCTGTATTTTCGATAAGCTAAATAAAGTATTCCTATTCCTCCTGCCAGAATGACCATTCCTAAGGTGAAATAACTATTCATAAACGCCGTCAATGCCGGGAAGGATACCAGTAAACCGAATATTTCGAGAAATACACTGCCTTGAAGTAAAAATGCCAGGGCAATCAACAGCAGCATGAAGACCATGTCAATCGTTCGCTCCAAAACCACCGTACCGAATATTTTCCCTGTCTTGATGGGATAGCTCCTATTTACTGCAGCGCATCTGGCCAGTTCTCCTGCCCTGGGGATTACCAGGTTAATCAGGTACCCAAACATCAGGGCCCAGAAAACGTTACCTGTTTTGATGCGGTAATTTTCTCCGGTTTCGATCAGGATTTTCCACCGCCAGGCACGCAGCCAATATCCCAGGATTCCGACGGATACAGAGGAAAGCAATAAAAACCAATCGGTTTCTCCCAGGGCTTCCAGAATGGTGTCTTTCTCAATGTCACGGTATAAATAGAAAAAGATGATTAAGGCAATAAGCAGAGTTACCGTAACCTGAACCCCTTGTTTTATTTTTTTGCTCAAATCAGTTGATTTTGATCATCCGGAAATATCACAACGGGTTGATATGATTTGGCTTCTTCAAAATCCATGGAAGCATAGGAAATGATGATCACCACGTCACCCACCTGGGCTTTTCTGGCAGCAGGGCCATTCAGGCAGACCTGTCCGCTCCCTCTTTCTCCTTTGATGACATAGGTTTCCAGCCTTTCGCCATTATTGATGTTTACTACCTGTACTTTTTCATTGGCAATGATATGGGCAGCATCCATGAGATCTTCGTCTATGGTAATGCTTCCCACATAGTGAAGTTCTGCCTGGGTAATTCTGACCCGGTGGATTTTTGATTTTAAAAGTTGGATGTACATGTCAATTTATATTGGGCTATTCGCCTATGACCAGGTTATCTATCAAACGGATATTATCAATGTAAGCGGCAATACATATGGCAAATGGCTTTCCTTCACTTGGTTTTTGTGTCAAAGAAAATCTTTCTAGTTCTACAATCTCCAGGTATTCCGGTTGAATGGAAGCCGGTAAAAGCTCCTCAGCAATTACTTGCTTCTTTAGGGTAAACCAATCTGCGCCCTTTAAAAGTTCAGCTTTACATCGTTGAAGGGATTGATGTAGTTTTGGGGCAATGGCCCGGCCATGTTCTGATAACCTCAGGTTTCTGGATGACAAGGCCAACCCATCCTCCTCCCTGACTGTAGGGATCATTTCTATGGCAGTTTCTATAGACAAATCCACTGCAAGCCTGCGAATAATGGAAACCTGTTGCAAGTCTTTTTGACCAAAAAAAGCCACATCCGGCTGCAGGATATGGAATAACTTGGCAACCACAATGGCCACTCCGTTAAAATGTCCCGGCCTGAATTGTCCCTCCATGATTTGTTCCATCGGACCAAAATCAAATTCAGTAATGACCGCTTCAGGATATATTTCCTTTTCACTGGGAACAAATACCAGGTCTATGCCTTCCCTGGAAAGAATTTCCAGGTCGGCAGATAAGGTTCGTGGATATTTAAATAGGTCCTCTGGATTGTTAAATTGTATGGGGTTGACGAAGATTGAAACCACCGTGAGGTCTGTCGCCTTTCTGGAACTACCTATCAACTCCATATGCCCCTTGTGAAGTGCCCCCATGGTGGGTACGAGACCAATGGACTTTCCCTGGCTTTTCAAATGCTTAATGCGTTGCCTTACAGCGGATATGGTTTCAAATTTTTCCAAAGGCTTCTTTAGGATGGTTTAGGAAAATAGGTGCAAAAGTATATTATTTTGATTAAAAACAATGGGAAATCCTTATTTTTTTTGTAAATTTGTAGTCCCGTTATATCCCTTAACAAAACACACTAGATATGTCTAAACTTCGTATCCTTTACGTAGCAAGCGAAATCAATCCATTTCTTCAAACCTCGGAAGTTGCCAATTTTGTAAGGGCATTGCCTCAGGCCATGCAGGAAAAAGGAATGGAAATCCGTATTCTGGTCCCCAGATTCGGTTTAATCAATGAAAGAAAGAACAGGTTGCATGAGGTAGTAAGGCTTTCCGGAATCAATATTTCTGTAGGAGAAGAAGAGAAACCCCTGATCATCAAGGTGGCTTCCATTCCCAATGCAAAGCTTCAGGTTTATTTTATAGATAATGAAGACTATTTTCAAAGAAAGAGCGTTTTCTTTGATAAGCAGGATAAGTTTTACGAAGACAATGACGAAAGAGCGATATTCTTTTGCAAAGGCGTATTGGAAACCGTAAAAAAATTGGGTTGGGCTCCGGATGTGGTGCACTGCAATGACTGGATGACCAGTCTGATTCCTTTGTACTTAAAAACGACCTACAAGAATGAACCTCTTTTTAAAGAAACAAAATCTGTGTTTGCCATTTATAATAACGGATTTAGTCATAAATTTGGGGACGATTTATTTGAAAAGATTAAAATGGTAGATATCGACGATAAACTACTCGCTCCCTTAAAATCCAAGGATTATGAGGGCTTCCTCAAACTTGGGATGGAGTATGCGGATGTCGTTGTCAAAGGTGAAGATATTTCTGAAAGCCTGACTACCATGATTAGGGAAACATCTAAAGACAAACAGTTTGAAATTAATATTGAAGAAGAAGGCCAACTTTTTGAAAGTTATTACAACATCTATACCGACCTGGCAGGCTAAAGCTTCCGGTTTTTTGTTAGCGGTCCTATTATTTACTGGTGCCTGTTCAGACCCATCAGAGATAGGATTGGTATTGGATCCAGACTCTAATCAGATAGGGGTTTTCTATGAAGAAATACCCCTTTCTTCATATTTGGTGCTGGCAGATTCTTTTAATACGACCAGCCAGGGAAGATTGGTGGTAGGAGGAGATGTGAGCGATTTGTTTGGAACCACCCAGTCTATCGGTTACAGCAGACTTTCCTTCAATCCAAATGGTGTACCTCCCCGGGAGGATGCCATTTTTGACTCTGCCATTTTTACGATGAATGTGGTAGACCTTATAGGAGAGGATTTCGATGAGGAAAAGTCTTTCAGCGTTCATCGCCTCACAGAACCCATTCTGGATACGGCTTATTATAATTTCAGCAGATTGGATTTTGAAGAAGAGGCTACCATTGCATCCGGATCTTTCCTTTTGGAGCCAGATACGGTCAATGCGCTGAGAATGAATGTGAATCCGGACGTATCGGCTGATTTTTTCAATAAGCTCAAAGCAAATGATCCGGTATTTGACAATATTTTTGCTTTCCGGGATTACTTTCCTGGAATAGTAATCAGCGGAGAGCCTAAGCAA